>CAJDVZ010000038.1_pt1 | contig 12959 bp, 8 predicted proteins | sample 7391481 | NCBI WGS metagenome assembly CAJDVZ01 (sample SAMEA7055721, study PRJEB34461) | soil metagenome | biome: terrestrial ecosystem; feature: Peninsula; material: soil | place: Antarctica | collected 2016 | reverse complement strand
TCAAACACTACCAAGGGCAAACCATTGATATAAATAATTCCGTCAGGTATGCGTTTTTCTGAACCAACAATTCAGCAAACGCCCTTTCTGATTTTTCTTGGGTGAATTTCATTTCTTAGGTTTCAATTTTTTTAAGTCTTCTTCAATTTCCTTCAAACTTTGCTCTGTTTCGATTTCTTTCTGTACGTTTTTATACTTTTCATATTCTTCTCCTGATTTTTTTAAGGCCATTTCATGACTGATTTTTCCGGCGTGAGTAAGCAGATCTCTTCCATTTAGTCTCAAGACAATATCTAATCGTTCAATCCAGTCTTTCATATACATTGGTGTTCTTTGCTGTGCCATACTTTCTGCAAAAGCCAAATATTGTTCAACCAATAAGCCCAGTAATTTTATTTCATCTTCATTAAGATAATTTTTAGCAATACTTATGTCTGATTTTTTTATAGATATTGAATTTTTTTTATCATACGACTGCATACCCAATAATGGCAAACTGGCATCAATTCTGCGATAAACCAATTCTGCTGCGGTTTTTTGACTTATAGCCCAAAGCAGTTTATTTTGAACAAGCTTAAAAAATTCAATTGTTTTTTCATCTTTGGAGTTATAATCAATACTGGTAGCATAAATATCTTTAACTTTTTGATAAAAGAACCTTTCAGACAAACGGATTTCCCGGATGCGATCCTGTAGCTCATTGAAATAGTTCATTGAATTGCCTAACTTAAAGCGTTCATCATTTAAGGCGAATCCTTTTATAATGTATTCTTTTAATCGCTGTGTAGCCCATATACGGAACTGAGTTCCTTGTGGCGATTTTACCCGGTAGCCCACCGAGATAATCACGTCCAGATTGTAGCCATTTACCTCAACTTCTTGCGTTTTACCAGCAATGGCGCCGTGTTGAGTGGTTGTCCGGAATTTCCGGACAACCACTGTCTCGTCCAATTCACCTTCTTTGAAAATATGGCCAATGTGCTCTGAAATAGTTCGTTTGTCTTTTCCAAACAATTGCCCCATTTGCGCCTGCGTAAGCCAAACGCTTTCTTCTTCCAAATGGACATCTATTTTAATGTTGCCATCCGGGTTTTGGTATATGAGTATTTCGCTCTTGTTCATTTATAAGCTAACTTTTCTTCGGTGAATTTCATATCTGTTTACAGATTTCAGATTGACCTGCTTTATCCGATCCCTTGCGTTCTATAATATCATTATTCCTAAATCTGGACAAATGATTTTCAATGGTTCGCGGAGTTGTACCTATATCTTCAGACACGGTCTTAGCTGTTACACAACCTGTTACTACACAATCTTCAACTTTAAAAAGAGTAACAGATACACCACCATTTTTCTCTAAAATATATTTTGGCACTTCTTCTTCTTTCTTTACCATTATGTAATTTTCAACTCTTTAATGAAGAAACCCAAAGATACAATTAACAGTGGGTGCGTTGGCCGTTACCTGCCCTTTCCGGGAGTGGGCGAAGCCCTGCACATCGGTGTAATTGACCCACCAGATATAGTTGCCCATGGGGGCTTCCTTTCCGTTTTTCATTTTTCCATCCCACGGGTGATCGATACTTTTCGATTCAAAGATCATCTCTCCCCACCGGTTGTAGATCTGGAGATGAAAAATGAATGGATCCACTCCAAGTGTGAAAGGGATATAGGTACGGTTTTGAGCGATGGGGCTGTCGGGACGGAATGCATTGGGAGCATGGAGGTTGAACGGCAGAATGTCAACGTCTGTAATCAGGGTATCCACACAGCCCAAACCTGAAAAGGCAGTAAGCCGGACAGGAAATTTCCCGACCCGGTCGTAGGCATGGGAGGGATTCATCGCTGTGGAGGTTTGCCCATCACCAAAATCCCAGGAATAGGTGTCGCCGGCTTCTGAGAGATTGGTAAAGGATAGCGTGGCTTGCCCCAGCAGGGCCACAGGGTAATCTACACTAAACCGGGCCGATGGAGTCTTAAAGATTTTTACCATCTCTTCAATCCTGAAACCTGCCTGACAACCGGTAACAGGATTGGTGATCAGCAGGCCGACATCATAAAACCCGGGCAAGTTGTAAGCATGAACCGGAAACTGTTCGCTACTCCGGATTCCGTCACCAAAATCCCACTCAAAGTTGAGGACATCCTGCACATTGAGCTTACCGGTAAACCGGATAAGATCCGAATCACAAGCCTGGCTTTTATCGGTGGTCATCTTGAAATCGGGAGCAGCGCCAAAGGGAAGCCTGAAGAGATCCCCCGTACAGCCATCCTCACTCACCTGCAGGGAGATGTAAGGCTGCCCGCTCCCGAAAGGGGCAAACGACACCCTGGACCGGTTCCAGTCCGTCAGTTCAAAGACACAATTCCCGAAATCCCACTCCAGGGTTGCCGCCGGAGAAGCATTTCCCCTGTAAACCACCTCCCTGCTGTATCCTTTGCAGGGATCCCCCGGATCGTCGATAAAATCAAATACGGAAGTAGGAATCTGGTAAATCCCGGCCTCCAATGAATCCGTGACCACGCAATTCTTATCCGTAGTCAGGGAGTAATAGAACTGATACTTCCCCCATCCGGGTACTGAATATCCTGCAGTGGATGCGGTGGGCGCTGTAAACCTGATTCCAGGTGCCGGATCCGAATTCCAGAGATAGCTTTTCATGGTCCATCCGGGTTCACCTTCTGACACATTCGCCTTCAGTACCCCGGAGAGATCGCCGCAAACATGCTCTTTTCCATCCAACGACACGATGGGAACGGGATAAAAATCAATCTCAAGGCTGTCACGGGCCTCACATCCGTACTTGTCAGTCAGGGTCACATGGTATTCCCCGGGTTTACTGACCTTTATTTCCCTGCTTTTCTCCTCGGTATTCCATTCATATTTACTGACCACTCTTGAATTGCTGGCAGCCACCAGCAATTTTGTATGCGGGCATCCGAGGGTATCCCGGCCAAGGTCGACCCGGGGGTCACTGATCCATACATAAATGGAGTCACGCTGCCTGCATCCATCGATCGTAAATGCCGTCAGTGCATAATTTCCCATCCGGGTTACTTCAATTTCTCGGGTAGTATCGCCGGTATCCCACCTGTAAAAGTCAAAATAGGGTCCTGCATCCAGCATGAGTGAATTTCCACTGCACAATGCAAGGGTATCCCCTTCAAAGTCAATACTCTTTCCAATATCCAGAACCAGGTCCAGGTTAAAACCCACCCCATAGCCATACGCTTCATAGGGGCCGTAACCATACACATACGCTATAAAGCCACGGTCAGGATTTTCGGCATTCCGGAGACGCTGTGGTCCTGCGTTGAGTTGAATCTGTGCATAGGCGTATTTACTTCCGGGGTATGTCGTAAAGGTATACGAAGGAAGCCGAACCCCGTTGAGTTCGATATTCCCGGTCTCCGAAACAGGTACCACGACATTGACAAAATAGATTTTGATAATCGGAGAGTTATAGGCTACAAAAGTTACGTCGTTCTTTGCCTGGCTCACCGGGCTCAACAATACCATGAACCCATCCCCGTTGGCCACGTTGTCATTGTTTTTCGACTGGCTGAACTGGGCTACCAGGATTGGCTTCTCCGCGAAGATCCTTTCAGGCGTTGTAAGGATAAACTCAGCGAACTCACCTTTTTGGAGCACCCTCTGTTTTACATTCCCGATATAAAAAACCGTGTTATCCTGCGAAGCCAAAACCCTGAAGAAATCCCTCTTCCTTCCCGACAAGGGTACGGTATAATACTCTCTTCCCCAGGTTTTCAGGGGAGGCATCTGCTCATACATATGATCCCAGCCCCCCGTAGCTTCAAAGGGAATGGTTGTACTCAGCGACCCCGAATAAACAGCCACCGGCTTGTCAGAAGAGATATAACTCCCCGTGAGATCTCCTTCGTTGGATTGTACCTGGTAAAGTTGCCCCCGGTCCAGCGTGACTGTAAAAGTCTCATCCTTTTTGTGAGGCCCGTCAGGCTCAGCCACAGGCGTGATGGAAACCGTCGTGTTGTCTTCGGAAGCCACAATGACAAACTCACTATTCCGTCCGTGCAGCGGATTACTCCTATCGAGATGGGGGGTGTAGCACATGGTGAAGTATTCGTTTCCGAGCGATTCCAACGGATACATGACAGCGACATCCGATGAGTTGCGGTCACGGTTCAGGGTGTACACATTGACAGGCTTGTCGGAAACCAGGTGCAGCCCCAAAGGGAGTACCTGCTCCGATTTTGTAGGTTCGACATCGCGATAGTTGAGCCTGATCTGATCCGATTTGTTGGGGCCGATGGTATTGGTGTAAACAGGAGTGGCTGATTGCCCGATGTAAAGCGAAAAGGTAGCCCCTTCCCTTGACGAAACCGTTACCTCCACATAATGTTCATAGGTATTCCTGCCCTCCATAAACCCAAACCAGAATTCCGTTCCCTCTGTGGAACGACGGCACTTGGGATCAGGAATCTGCCCCTCACCCCCAAACCCGGTCAGCGTAAACACCACAATAAGAAATAACCGATACCAGTTCATCTTCTGAAAATTTCCACAGCTTAAAGTTGCTGATTTTTCCGGATACAAAATCCTATGTCGCAAAAAACATGCTTTCTTGTTCTTTGAATGCTACCCGGAGCATTTTTTTTTGTTCAGTCCAAAAATAATAGATTTTTACTATTTTAGACGTTTCAAAGGCCAATCATTGTGTTCGGTAGAGACCAGAAGTTTGCATTAAAGAACGGGGAACCTGAAGCATACAAAGATGTTTTCAGGATCCTCTACCCCCGTATGAAGGGGTACAGCCGTCTCTTTATCCATGATCAAAACCAGGTGGAAGACCTTATCCAGGAAGTTTTCCTTATTCTCTGGGAAAAAAGGAACAGCATTGATCCCGAAAAAAGCATTGAAAGCCTGCTGTTTGTGACCCTTCGGAACCGTTGCCTCAATGCACTGAAAGAGACCCGCCTCAGGGAGAAAAATATCGCAGCGGCCTCTCTTCCTGTGAATGAATTGCAATACCTCTACCAGCTCGATTTTATGGATCAGGAAGGCAGAAGTCTGGAGGAAGAGCTGGTGGTTTCGTTTCACCAGGCAATTGATGCACTGCCCTCCCGGATGAAGGAGATTTTTCTCCTTTGCAAGCTGGAGGGACGCCGGCAGAAAGAGGTGGCTGAAGAACTGGGAATCACTGTGAAAGCGGTGGAAAAACATATCGCCGGGGCCAAAGTGCGCATCTCCCGGCAACTGACCAGGCAATATCCTCTGCTGGCCTTCCTTATTCCCCTGCTGCTCCGCTGACCCCTGGATAACATTTTTTCAAACAGCCCCCCTCTCCTTTAAAAAAAACATAGATTCAGGGTAGGGTTTTACACTGCCGTTTTGTACTCCTATTATACGAACCCATGGAAGAGACTATCATTAAATATCTTGAAGACTCGGCTACCGATGCTGAAAGGCATGAGTTGCTGGTATGGCTCAGGAACAGAGAAAACCGTAAAGCGTTTATTTTTCATAGATCAGTTTGGGAAAAGCAATTGGATAGCAGCCATTTCCCTGCCGGCGGTGGGGAAACCTGGAACCGGATTCAGTCAGGTTTATTAGAGAAAAGTAGCGAAGGATGGCAGAAATCAAGGAAGCTCATGCAGGTTCTGAGATACGCTGCCATCTTTTTTTTCCTCACCACCATGGGATTTTCTCTTTTATGGTATTTGCAGGGAAACCGTTCCGGGGAGGAAACCGTTACCCGGATTATGGCCGACAACGGTCATATCTCACGGGCAGCACTTCCTGATGGCACGCAAGTCTGGATCAACTCAGGATCGGCCATCAGTTACACTGGTGATTATGGCATCAGGAACCGGGAAGTACGGCTGACCGGAGAAGCCTATTTTGAAGCACGGAAAGGAAACCGTCATCCCCTGGTGGTCAATTGTGAGGAGCTGATGGTCAGGGTAACGGGAACCCGCTTCAATATCAGCGCCACTCCTGGTACCCAAAATATCAGCGTGATCCTGGAAGAGGGCTCCGTGGAGCTTCTGCGGCAGCAAAACGCATCCTTTTATTATCAGCTGAAAGCCGGGGAGATGGCCTCCTTTGATCTGGCCAACAAGAAAATGACAGTCAGTACCACCAATACCCGCCGTTATACTTCCTGGAAAGAAGGGATCATCAACATTTATGAACAAACCCTGGAAGAAGTGGCAGAAAGACTCCAAAGCCGTTACAACCAGGAATTTGTAGTCTCTCCTGAGGTGAAGGATTTCCATTACACTTTCACGATCAAAAGCGAGTCTCTGCCCGAGATCATCGCCCTGATCGAAAAAATAACACCTGTCAAAGCCATTCAGGAAGGAAACATCATCACCTTCCGGTCTGGCAGGAAAGTACCAGGCAGTATCAGTAAATGAAAAAAACCGGAAAGTGCTGCAACACTTCCCGGCCGGGAACATATCCTTTGGAGGTAATAATTAGATTTTATGAACTAAATCGTGTAATATTATGAGAAATTTCAAGTGGAAAGGGAGGGGTCTCCCTCCGTTCAGCAACAAATGGTTAAAAGCTATGAAATTGACTATTTTCTTCATGTTTCTGGGGCTCATGCAGCTTTCGGCGAGCATATACAGTCAGAACACCAAACTCACCCTCGACTTCAAGAATGCACGGGTCATTGATGTTCTGGAGGAGATCGAAGAGCAGACAGAGTTCAGGTTTGCCTACAGTTCACAGTATATCGACCTCAACCGGCGGGTAACGGTCAGTGTCGACAAGAAAGGCATTCAGGAGACGCTGCACCAGATGTTCGATGAAGCAGGCGTTACCTTTACGGTGACCGACCGGCATATTCTGCTTTACCCCGGAAAAATGGTGTCGGAATCGGTATCGGGCCAGCAGCCTCTGGCTATTTCCGGGAAAGTCACCGACTCCTGGGGCGGGGTCCTGCCCGGCGTGACCGTGTTAATCCGCGGAACGACCACAGGGACCATCACCGACTTCGACGGCAACTATACCCTGGGGAATGTCCCCGATAATGGAGTGTTGGTATTCTCCTTTGTGGGGATGAAACCACAGGAGATTCCGATAGCCGGAAAAACCTCCATCAACATCATCCTCGAAGAAGTGATTTTTGGTGTTGATGAGGTGGTGGTGACTGCCCTCGGCATCAAGCGGGAGGAGAAAGCCCTGGGATATGCCGTTCAGGCTGTTTCCGGAGAAGGATTGCAGACTGTCAAAGGAGTGGATATGAGTACTTCACTCACGGGCAAGGTAGCTGGTCTGTTGGTCAAAAACAGCACCGAATTCACTGCCGAACCCGACATTCAGATCCGTGGGGAGAACCCCCTGCTGGTCATTGACGGGGTGCCCTTCGGCAACATGAAACTGAGGGACATACCCTCCGATGATATTGAAAGCATCAGCATTCTGAAAGGAGCTACCGCCTCGGCACTTTACGGTTATCGCGGGGCCAGTGGGGCTATTATGGTGACCACCAAAATGGGATCAGCTATCAAGGGGTTGTCGGTGACCGTCAACAGTGGGACCATGTTCGCCTCCGGATACCTGGCCATCCCTGAAATGCAGTCCTCCTTTGGCCGCGTTGTGAACACGGGAACCAACACGTACGCCCGCACAGGCGACGGCTCCTGGGGAGTTCCCCTCGACGGCAGGGAGGTAATCCAGTGGGACCCCATCTCCAAAAGCCTCCAGCCTATGCCTTATCTCCCTATCGGAAAAGATAATTTCGCCAACTACCTGGAACCGGGTTATGTGCTCAATAACAACGTCAACATCGTACAGCAGGGCGAGTTCGGTAGTTTTCGCGCTTCAGCCACCTGGGTGAAAAACAAGGGTCAATACCCCAACTCCATGTACGATAAAATCACCTATTCCATTGGCGGCGACATGAAGATCAACAAGTTCACCCTCTCCTCCAACATGTCGTATAACAAGCAGTTTTCTCCCAACAAAGGTTTTGGCGGCTATACCGGATACGATCCCATGTACAATATTCTGGTATGGTCTGCTGCCGATTATGATATCCGCCAATACAAGGATTACTGGCTGGTGCCCAACGAGGTGCAGAACAACAGCTATACCTCCGCCAGTAACAATCCCTATTTTGACAGGTATGAACGGACCCATGGCATCAACCGGGATGTATTCGCTGGCAACATCAGCCTGAGTTATGATCTCACCTCCTGGCTGAAAGCTACACTGCGCACCGGTTTCGACAACTACAGCGACCGCCAGGAGATCACCATTTCCAAAGGCTCCCTGCAGGGTGGTGGCAATTCACAAGTGTTGAAGAATGGAACTGAAGTATGGGGTGAATCTCAGAAAGGATCCTACAATATGGGGCTTGGCAGGGGCTACAGCCTTAACAACGACCTGCTGATCTCCGGAAACAAAACCCTTGGAGAGTTTACCATCGACGGATTTGCCGGAGGAACCGTTTACTACCGGCAGGACGATGGTATGGAGGCCAGGACCCAGGGTGGACTCTCCATTCCCGCCTTTTATTCCCTGAAGGCTTCCATCAACCCTGTGGCCGTCGCCTCCAGCCTTTACAGCCAACAGGTCAACAGTTTGTTCGGAAGACTCTCTCTCTCCTGGAGAAACTTCCTCTTTGCGGAAGGAACCCTCCGCAACGACTGGAGTTCCACCCTGCCGGAATCGACCCGCTCCTACCTCTATCCTTCTGTTTCCGGAAGCTTCATTGTCTCGGAACTCTTACCGGAGATGGATTGGCTATCCATATGGAAACTTCGCGGATCGTGGACTTCGTCCAAGACCCCTGCAGGTATTTATACCATTAACTCAGTTTATTCCATAGCCAACAATGCCTGGGGTACACTGAGTTCAGCCACCTATCCCGGTACCATCCGGGGAGTGGATGTCAGGCCCGAATCTTCCTCCACCTTTGAAGTGGGAACCGCCCTTAATTTTTACAAAAACAGGGCATCGCTCGATGTCTCCTGGTACAGCAAAAGGATGTTCGACTTCCTCCGCTCCACGGGAATCAGTCCGGCTTCAGGCTACACGGCCAACTACATCAATATCGGGGAGGAAATTACCCGCCGCGGTCTCGAAATCACCGCCAACGCCACTCCGCTGAAAAATCGCGACTGGCAATGGAATGTGTCGGTCAACTGGTCCAAATATGCCCGCTATTACACCAAGCTCGACTCTCTCTTTTCGTCCAACAAACCCTGGGTGAAAGTAGACAAGCGGGTCGACCACTACATCCTTCGCGATTACCAGAAAGACTCCGGAGGAAATGTCATCCATAACAATGGCCAGCCTCTCTATTCAGGCTACGACTCCATGTTTGGCTATTTCGATCCCGACTGGATCTGGGGTGCCAATACCTCCCTGAGATATAAAAACCTCACCTTTGCCCTGGCCGTTGATGGCAGGGTGGGAGGAATCGCACAAACGACCACCGAGATGTACATGTGGCGGGCAGGATCTCACCCGGAATCAGTGGTGGATGCCCGATTCCTCGATGCCGTCAACCTGGGCACTAAAAATTACACCGGACAGGGGGTTAAAGTGGTTTCCGGAAAAGCCACCTATGACACCTTTGGAAACATTACCAGCGACGACAGGGTGTTTGCCCCCAATGACATCGCGGTAACCTATAAAACCTATATCGAATCCCTTCACAAGGGAACCGCCTGGGGTGGCGCTCCCTCTCCCGGGGATGCTTACAGCACCACCTTCTTTAAGATCAGGGAAATGTCACTGACTTATGACCTTCCGGCTCAAATCGCCAGCCGTTTTGCCGCCAAGGGAGCCTCTGTTTCCGCTATCGGACAGAATGTCTTCCTCTGGGCAAAACAATTCAAATATTCTGACCCTGACGGCGGTAGCGAGAATTTCAGCGACCCGTCGATACGCTACCTGGGATTTAATCTGAAAGTAATCTTCTGATGCTATTCCCTGATGAGTGATATGGATAGAATTATTGGAATTGTTAAATTCATTTAGAAAGGATTTTATATATGAAAAAGTTAAAAATATTTACCACACTATTTCTCATCGTTTCGCTCCTTTCGGGCTGCGACAATTTTGAGGATGTCAATACCAACCCCGATACTACCACCCAGGTCAGTGCCTCCATGCTGTGTACCAACCTGGTGTTAAGGATGACCAGGTTCAGCGGTCGCGATGCCAAAGTGCTGGTGGGAGAGAACGCTCTGCCCAAATATGTGGGATATGCCAATGAGGGACAGATGAGTGAGCAGTACAACAGGATCGGAGGCAGCAGTTTTGAAGGAATGACCATGCTTCCCAATATCGATAACATGCTGAAATATGCCAAAGGGTCTGTCATGGAAGATTCCTACAAGGGAATTGCCAAGCTGGCCGAAGCGTATATGTTTTTCAGGCTGACCATGGAAATGGGAGACATCCCCTTCAGTGAGACCAACCAGGGATCTGAAGGATTGTACCGTCCGAAATACGATACCCAGGAGGCTGTTTTCAAAGGGATTCTCGATAAGCTGAAGGAAGCTGACCAGTATTTTGCCATCGGTCAGACCTTTGACGGAGACCCCACCCCTTACAAAGGCAATCCCGCCAAATGGAGAAGAGCCACCAATGCCCTGGCCCTCAAAGTATTGATGACCATCAGCAACAAGGAGAGCGTAGCCTCCCTCGACATTAAAAACCGGTTTGCATCGATCGTAGCATCAGGCCAGCTCCTTGAACCTGCTACCGGGTTCCTGGGATTGGAGTACTCTTCCCAGAACAAGCATCCCTTGTCAGGCACCAATGACCTCTTCACCAGCCGCACCGTGATCAGCTCCCTTTTGATCGACAACCTGAAAAACCTTAACGACCGCAGAATCTATTATTTCGCGGAACCTGCAGGCAAACAGATCGCCGCCGGCAAAACAGCCGATAATCCCGATGCCTATGTCGGAGTGGATGTATCTATCGATTATGCGACCATGAATGCCGGGCACAGTGCCAACCTCTATTCGATTTTAAATTTGCGATACCTGAAAGAAGAGGCCACCGAACCGCGGATGGTCCTGACCTATGCCGAACAGCAGCTGATTCTGGCCGAAGCACGGATCAGGGGGTGGATTACCACAGGGACAGCAAAGGATTATTATGAATCGGGAGTGAAATCGGCCCTGGCAGCTGTAGGAGCCACCAAAGCCAGCTACGCCCATGGCAAACCCATTGACCAGGCTTATATAAACGGCTATTTCACCGGCGAAGCCGCCTTTAAAGCCACACCCGAAGATCAGAAGAAACAGATCTGGATGCAGCGCTACCTCCTTCAGTTCATGCAGGATGCACAATCCAGCTACTTCGAATACCGCCGCCATGGATTTCCTGTTTTCCCCATTAACCCGGCCACCAGCCTGAATGAAAACAACAAAAACGGACTCCCCATGCGCTGGCTATACCCTTCATCCGAAACCAACTACAATCGTGAAAATCTCGAAGAAGCCCTTAAACGACAATATGATGGCTACGATGAGATCAACAAAATCATGTGGTTGCTGAAATGATCAGATAATTATTTAGAAGGAGGCTGTTTCAAAGGTTTGATTCAGCCTCTTTCTTTTAGAAACAAGCCGGCAGGAGTTATCCATGATACCCAGGCAGAAAAAACGGGTAATTATTTTTACTTTTGCACGTTTTCACAGTCAAAAAAGTTTGACTGAACATTATCATTGCCGAAAAGTTATAAGTAAAAAGTATCCGATGGCTGTCAACAACAAGAAGATTACAAAAATAATCACCTGGACTTTAGTACTTCTGGTGATTTCGGGCATTATTCTTTATCCGAAGATCAAACCTCTTTTCAAGGGGGGTAAAGGAGAGAGGGGCCAGGGCGCTGGTCCCGGTATGCGGGGAGCTATGGGTCAGCAGCCGACGCTGGCGAGTGGTTATGTGATCGTTCCCACCCGAATGTTTGACCCCATTTACGGTACCGGCACCCTTTTACCTGATGAGGAGGTGGAACTGTCGTTTGAAACCTCGGGAAAGATTGTGGCCATTACCTTTTCGGAAGGCTCCAGGGTAAAAAAGGGGCAGTTGCTGTCCAAAATCAACGACAGGCCGCTGCAGGCGCAGCTACTGAAGCTGCAGGCCCAGAAAAAACTCACAGTAGAAAAGGAATTCCGGGCACGGCAGCTTCTCGACCGCGATGCCGTCAGCCGGGAGAGTTACGACCAGGTAGCCACGGAACTGCAGGTCATTGAGGCCGATATCCAGCTGTTGGAAGCCCGTATTGCCGAAACTGAGCTGCGCGCCCCCTTCGATGGCGTTGTCGGCCTCCGCATGGTCAGTGAAGGAGCGTATGCCACTACCCAGACCAAAATCGTCAGACTGGTAAAAACCAGTCCTCTGAAAATCGAATTTTCGATTTCAGAAAAATATGCAGGAGAGATCACTCCCGGTTTTCCCATTACCTTCACGCTCGACGTGGGGGCGAGCCAGACCTTTACCGCCAGGGTATACGCTATTGATCCCAAGGTAAATTTGGATACGCGTATGATTGCGGTCAGGGCCCTTTATGCCAACCGCAATGAAGAGTTAAAACCCGGTCGTTACGTCAGGGTCTATGCCCAGTTGTCGGAAATCGCAAATGCGGTGTCCATTCCTTCCGAAGCGGTGATCGCCGAGATGGAAGGAGAGAAGGTATTTGTATACAAGGGAGGTAAAGCAGAACAGCGCAAAATCAAAATTGGCCTCCGCACTGCGTCGAATGTCCAGGTGCAAAGCGGACTGAATTTCGGGGATACACTGCTGACCACAGCCACCCTGCAGCTCCGCCAGGGGTTGCCGGTGCAGCTCGACACCCTGGTGACCAACAAAACCCCGGAGGACCTGGTGACCAACAAAAACATTGAAATCCCGGCACCATGAGTCTTTCGTCAACAAGCATCCAAAGGCCGGTACTGGCCACTGTATTCAGCCTGGTGATCCTCCTCTTCGGGGGGATTGG
>CAJDVZ010000025.1_pt1 | contig 13382 bp, 11 predicted proteins | sample 7391481 | NCBI WGS metagenome assembly CAJDVZ01 (sample SAMEA7055721, study PRJEB34461) | soil metagenome | biome: terrestrial ecosystem; feature: Peninsula; material: soil | place: Antarctica | collected 2016 | reverse complement strand
TCAAGACTCAAGACTACATCCCCCCGTTTCCGTTCACGTTTTCTACAAGGAGGTTCTGCCGGGTTATTTCAATGGCTTTCAGAAGGGTTTTGTCAATCTGCTGGATGATAGGGTAGAAACCCTCTTCTCCCAGAATATTTCTGGCGATATAAGCTTTCAGCTGTGTGCCGATGATATATCCCGATTGCCTGAGTCCACCAGGATCTGCCGGGACTCCCCGCGAAGCCGCATAGTTCACAAAGCTATCCAGGATTTTTTCCCTGTCGAGGTAGTTGGCGATCTCCAGTGCATTTCCAAGTTTCAAAAGGGTTTCGCGGTGCTGGTCGGCGTACTGGAATCCAAATTGGTAAACCAGTTGCTTCTGGTAGATTTTTTCAAAATAGGTGGATCTTCCGGTGGTGTCAACAGGAACAAAAAAGTCGGGCATAATTCCTCCTCCTCCGTAGACAGTGCGTCCCTTTTTGGTTTGGTACTTCAGGGAATCGGCAAAATGTATGCTGTCGGAGCTGCTGAATTCCCCGTGCTGCATTCTGGAGAAGAGGTCTTCAAAATATTTCTCATTGCCCTCTTCATATGATTTCTGGATGCTGCGGCCGCTGGGCGTGTAATAGCGGGCTACTGTCAGCCTGATGGCGGAACCGTCGTTAAAGGGGATTTGTTCCTGTACCAGTCCTTTCCCAAAGGAACGGCGGCCGATTACGATCCCCCGGTCGTTATCCTGGATGGCGCCAGCGAAAATCTCACTGGCAGATGCTGAAAATTCATCAATGAGCAGGAAAAGGCTTTTCCCGGCCCAGGCATTGCGGGAATTGGCAGAGTAAACTTTTTTTGGCTGTGATTTTCCCTGGGTGTAAAGGATGGGTTCTCCCTTTTCCAGAAAATCGTTCACCATCCTGATTACTGCTGCCAGATATCCACCCGGATTTCCCCTCAGGTCCACAATGATTTTGGAAGCTCCTTGCTGATCTAGTTTTCTCATGGCTTCGGTAAATTCGTGGTAGGTTTGCTCGGCAAACCGGCTTACCTTGATGAATCCGGTTCCCTCATCGATCATATAGGAGACATCCACACTGTAAATGGGAATCTCTCCCCTGGTAATGTCAAAATCGAATAGGTTTTTGAACCCCCTCCGCTGAATGGAGACTTTTACCATGGTTCCCTTTTTCCCACGCAACAGTTTCAATACTTTTTCGTTTTTGATCCCCGTACCAGCCACCAGGGTGTCGTTGACTTCCACAATTCGGTCGCCGGCCAGAATACCCAGTTTGGCTGAGGGACCTCCGGAGATGACATCTACAATCATGATGGTGTCTTCCTGTATGGAAAACTGAACTCCGATACCTGAGAAATTCCCCTGCATCTCCTCTTCCACACCCTGCATCTCCCTGGCAGGAATATAGGTAGAGTGAGGATCCAGGTTTTCCAGAATAACGGGGATTGACTTTTCCACAATTTCCTTGCTGTTTACACTGTCCACATAGGCTGTTTCAATCAACCCGATGATGCTTTCCAGTTTTTTTCCGGCACGATTCTCATTCAGACGGACGGGTAAATAAAACCGCTTGTGCAGTGAATTGCCAATCATAATACCAACGGTGAGGGAGACCAGCAGCAAAAGCAGGGTCAAAAAAAGATATTTCTTATTCATCGTTTTTTTCAATCAATTCTGTGTCGATTTGTACCACTTCAATATTTGCCCTGATTAACAGGTTTATGCCTTCGTCAAGGCGGTAGTTCTCTGTAAAGACGACTCTCCTGATTCCGGCCTGGATGATCAGCTTGGAACATTCAAGGCAAGGGGAGGATGTCACATAGAGGGTTGCTCCTTCACTGCTGTTGTTCGATTTGGCAACTTTGGTGATGGCATTGGCCTCCGCATGAAGTACGTACGGTTTGGTACGGTTCTCCTCGTCTTCACAAACATTCTCAAATCCCGAGGGAGTCCCGTTGTACCCGTCGGAAATGATCATTTTATCTTTTACCAGTAAAGCTCCAACTTTCCTTCGTTTACAATAGGAGTTCTGCGACCATATGGCTGCCATTTTCAGAAAGCGCTGGTCCAGTAAATACTGCTTTTGATCGGGTTGCTTCATCCTTTTCAAGAATTGAGGTCACTTATTACGAATGGTTACAAAAGTAACCTGTTTTCAGAAAAACAGAGCCGCTAAACGGCTTTCCTTGACCAGAAATCAAAAAAAAGAGATAAAACTGAGTTTACCCCTTTCGTTTTTGATTTATATTATGTAGTCGGGACTGTATGTCTGATTTTACTTTTTGATCAGAAGCCAGGTATCGGAATATTTGGGATAGCTATTTCTGATTCCCAGTAAGCGGGTACGGGCGGAAGCTTCATTGGAGAATGAATCGACAGTTACCCGGTAATACCCGGTTTCACTTTGCACGATGATGGGTGTAAAACCTTCCGACGTCAGTGTTTGCTTGAAATTTCTGGCGTTTTCCATGCTGCTGAATGACCCGATGATGATGAAATAACTGTTTTGATTTTGATCTTCTGGCTGGGTAAAGGTTATGGCCTCCTTACGCATGGTGACTGGTTTATCTTCGGCTTTGACAGGAGTGGGTTCCTGCTGCTCCGGAACCGTAAATACTTTGGGAGGTGCAGTAGATGTAGCCGTTTGCTGAGTGGGCGGCGTGTAAGGCGAAGTGGCTGCCTTCTTCGAAGATTTGCATGCTCCTAGTCCGAGAACAGCTATCAATGTCAGGAATATAAGCTTTTTCATTTTATCTAAAATTTTAATTCTGGTTTCTTCCCATTCTGTCGAATGAATACTCTTTTGTGATTTACACACTATTTTCCGCTATAAAATTACATAAAACACAATAAATGTGTTTGTTAGGCGTAAACAAGTTTTGCACATTCTGCTCCCTGCAAAATGGATCCCGGATGTAGCCATGTTGATAACCTTTCAGAAAACCATGTAAGTAGCTCATCTACATTATCTCTGGTGGCAGCAGATTTGTTGGCTTTGGGAGCGAATTCAAACCTGATTCTTTCTGGACAACTTCTCCGGAAATGCCCGGAAAGCCTTTTCAATATTTTTCCAGGGTAATATAACGGGTGCGATATAAATAAACATAGCCGTGATTTTACTCTTTTCACAGGAGGAATAGAGCAACTCTTTGTTCAGCCGGTATGCTTCCCGCATTCTTCTTTTAATCAAATTCCGGTCTACGGCCCTGCGGAAAAGTTTCCTGCTCACTGTAAAACCAGCAACAGCAGGTGTGGGCTGGTCACTTTCCGAAGGCATCCATACGATTTTCAAAGGGTAAACCAATATCGAATTTCCCGCGTCAAAGAGCTGTGCAATCCGACTGGTTCCGCAAAGCCGTTCTTCCTTTCTGAATGTATGTTTCCGGCCTTTCAAATGTGATTGCTTTGAACCGATTATTTGCCCTTGTTCATCATTCTAATATACTGTTCCAATGCCATGGTCATGGAAGGTGCTTCAGGTGTAGGCGCTTCAATATCAGCCACCAATCCGGCCTCGCGGACTGCCTGGGCAGTTGTGGTTCCAAAGCAGGCGATTTTTGTTTCGTTTTGTTTGAAGTCGGGAAAATTGATAAACAGCGATTTGATCCCTGAAGGGCTGAAAAAGACCAGAATATCGTAATTAATATCTTTCAGGTCTTGCAGGTCACTGCTGACAGTACGGTAAAGAACAGCCGGGGTGAATTTGAAGCCTCCCTTTTCAAGCAGGCGCGGGATTTCCTGCGAATGCATATCGGAAAGCGGAACCAGGTACTGTTCATCTTTGTGCTTTTTCATGATATCGACCAGGTCGGGCAAAACACCGTTGGCATGGAAAATTTTCCTTTTTCGGTATACAATATATTTCTGCAGATAAAAAGCAACTGATTCAGATATGCAGAAATATTTCAGGGTATCGGGAATGGTTACCCTCATTTCCTGGGCCAGACGGAAGAAATGGTCGATCGAAGTACGGCTGTTGAAAAATATAGCGCTGAAATCATTGATATGAATACGGGTTTGCCGGAATTCTTTGGCAGTGACTCCTTCAACCTGAATAAAGGGCCGGAAATCAATCTTCACTGAAGTGCTTTCTGCAAGATCTGAATAGGGTGACTTGAGTGTGGCCGGCTCCGGCTGTGTTACGAGAACAGATTTGATTTTCAAGGCTATAATTTTTTTAATATTTATCCAATTCCTGATTTAAATCACTTTTATAAACAGCAACAAGAATAAAAATTCAAGGGTACAAAGGTATAAAAAGAGATAAAAAACAGAAAACTGTTTTTTCATTAGTATTCTGAACCCTCTTCCCAGTGTAAAAAGATAGAGAATGGCTGTCAGAATAACTCCGGTAAACATGAAATAACGGACATCGATGAAGGGGGTCCAGGCCATGAAGCACACAACTGGTAATAATACGATTGCCAGTACTTTGTTGTTGTTTTTCATGTTAAAGAGATACTCGCTGGTTTCTTCAGTCGTTTCATTGATAAACCCCAGGAGGGAATAGACAAAGCTTTTCAACAGGAAAAAAACCAGAATGGTGCCAAAGCAAATCAGGAATTTCAGGAAATCACTTTCGGGATAGTTCATTCCGTAAAATTTCATGATCTGGAATCCGAATAATCCGATTACAAGGTAAAATAAAAGCTCCATCAGCAGGGCACCCTGTATATGGGAGATGTTTTGTTCGCTGAAAAGCCGCAGTGAAGAGGGGTAGTGAAGCGTGCTGTGGAACAGTGTACGGAGGTATTTCCCAAATGATGTTCTGACGACAGCTACTAAGATGAATGCCAGCATGACAACCCCGGTAAACCAGTCGGTGGTTTCCCGTTTCACCTCACGGGAGGGAAGTACAATCCCCGCTTCAGGAAATTCGGTTTGTTGCAGGGTGATGGTAGTGATCGGCCGGATATACCTGCCGGAATCAATCAGGAGCTTTTGTTCTTCACGCCAAAGCTGAATTCGGTCTCTGTCAGCTCTGAATTCTCCGGGATGAAGCTGGTGAGTTTCTCCAGCTGAAGTTCCTCCGTTATATGAAAAATAAACACTACCTGAAGGCATTATCCATTGTTTTCTGCTGCAAAATTAGTGAATTTTATGAGTGTTTCAGGCTTCATGCCGGATAGATCCTCCGGATTCAACAGTTCTCATACTCATAGCATTCCATCAGGCTTATCAGTATGTTCAACCCCTCCTCGTTTTCTGAGACATCCTCATCGGTAATAATGTCAAGGAAACGCTTCAGTGTTTCCCTGTAGTCTTCTTCTGTGATCAGTCGTTCCTCCATGTTTCAATGTGCATCCAGCCAGTTATCAGCTGCTTTTATTTCAACGGTCAGCGGAACCAGCAACCGGACGGCATTCTCCATTTCTTTCTTCACAATTTGCTGTACTTGTTCAAGTTCCGCTTTACTGACATCAAAATTCAGTTCGTCGTGCACCTGCAGGACCATCTTTGACTGAAGTCCGTTTTTTGCGAACTCCCTTTGAATATTGATCATAGCAGCCTTGATGATATCGGCAGCCGATCCCTGGATGGGCGTGTTGATCGCATTTCTTTCGGCCATGCCGCGCACTACCTGGTTATTTGAATTGATGTCAGATAAATAACGCCGCCGACCCATAATTGTTTGCACAAATCCCTCTTTTCTGGCCATTTCGATCGATTGGTCCATATATTCCCTGACTTTCGGGAAATTTTCAAAATAGCCGTCGATGAGTTCTTTGGCTTCCGAACGAGGTATGTTGAGTCGCTGGGAAAGTCCAAAGACTGAAATGCCGTATATAATTCCGAAGTTGGCGGTTTTAGCTTTCCTCCTCATATCGGATGTCACCTGTTCCACAGGGATTTTATAAATTTTGGCTGCTGTAAGGGCATGGATATCCTGGTTTTGCTCAAAAGCCTCCATCATCTGGGGATCTTCACTCAGGGCCGCCATAATCCTTAGTTCGATCTGGGAATAGTCGGCCGACAGGAAAAGATGGTTTTCATCGGAAGGAATAAATGCCCTGCGGATCTCCCGACCGTTCTCGTCGCGGATGGGGATGTTCTGCAGGTTGGGGTTGTTGGAGCTCAATCGGCCTGTGGCGGTCACCGCCTGGTTGTAGGAGGTGTGTATCTTGCCTGAGCGGGGGTTGATCAGCGTAGGCAGGGTTTCCACATAGGTGTTGAGCAGCTTTTTGAGGCCCCGGAACTCCAGTACCTTTTCAACAATGGGATGTCGGTCCTTCAGCTGGGTGAGCACCTCTTCATTGGTGGAATACTGTTTGGTTTTGGTGAGTCTGGCATTGGAGTCGATCTTTAGCTTTTCAAAGAGAATCTCTCCCAGCTGCTTGGGAGAGGAGACGTTAAATTCCACTCCAGCCAGGGCAATGATCTCTTCCTCAAGGGCGATGATCTGATGGCGAAGCTCGCCCGCATAGTTGTTGAGTGCCTGCGTGTCGATCCTCACACCGGTGAATTCCATATCCGTCAGGACCGGTACCAGCGGCATCTCCAGTCCGTGGAAGAGTTCCTTCAGACCATTCTCAGCCAGAAGGGGCGCCAGGTATTGTTTGAGCTGCAGTGTCAGGTCAGCATCCTCGCAGGCATAATCTCTCAGTTTGTTCTGGTCGACAGCGCGCATGGTGATCTGGTTTCTGCCGCGGGGCCCGATGAGGTTTTCCGTAGGAATTTTCCTGTAGCCGAGGTGCGTCTCGCAGAGATAGTCGAGGTTGTGCTTCCACTCCGGCTGGAGGAGGTAATGGGCCAGCATGGTGTCAAACATGGGGCCCTGAACTCCCATTCCATACTGAAGGAGCATCAGCAGGTCATATTTTATATTCTGACCGGTTTTCAGGATAGCCGGGTCCCCAAAGACCTCCCGGAATTCAGCCACTACCTTTTCCGCCTCTTTCCGTTCGGAGGGAATGAGAACACAATAAGCTTCATGGTTTCTGAAAGCAAAAGAGATGCATACCAGTTCGGCGGAGTGGGGGTCGAGGCCGGTAGTCTCCGTATCGAAACAAAACTCTTTCTGCACGGAGAGTTCGGCGCGCAGGCTGGCCCTTTGCATTTCGTTTTCGACCAGGTAATAGTGGTGAGGAGTATTCTCAAGGGTAGCCATCTCTTTCCCCGCGGCTGTATCGGCGGCCGGGGCGACCGGGGCTTCCAGGCCGAAGAGGGTCCCCTGGACAGGCTGAAGCTGTACCTTGCTTTTTCCCACGACTTTGCGCAGCTGCAAACGCTCCGCCAGGCCCCTGAATTCCAGCTCTTCAAAGAGGGTTTTCAGCGCTAAATGATCGGGTTCCTCTATCCGCAGTTTCTCTGGCTCGAAATCGACCGGCACATTCAGGATGATGGTGGCCAGCTCTTTCGACAAACGTACCTGCTGCTCATACTCCCTGAGGTTTTCCTGCTGCTTCCCCTTGATCTTGTCCAAATTCCGGTAGATCCCGTCGATATCGCCGAATTCGCTGAGGAGCTTAACAGCATTTTTGGGGCCAATGCCGGGGCATCCGGGAATATTGTCGCTCGAGTCGCCCATCAGCCCCAGCAGGTCGATGACCAGCCGCGGAGAGCCTACTTCAAAATTCTTAACCACCTCTTCGGCGCCCCAGATCTCGTGATCATTCCCCGATTTCCCGGGCTTATACATATATATATTGTCATTGACCAACTGGGCGTAATCCTTGTCCGGAGTCATCATGTAGGTGATAAACCCCTCATCTGAGGCTCTGAAGGCCAGCGTTCCGATGATGTCGTCGGCTTCAAAACCCTCCTTTTCAATGATGGGTATTCTGAAGCTTTCAATCATCTTCCGGATATAGGGAATAGACTTGCGCAGATCCTCGGGCATCTCCTGGCGCGTGGCCTTGTATTCAGGGAACATCTCATGCCTGAAGGTAGGCTTCGACATGTCGAAAACTACCCCGATATATTCCGGTTTTTCATTTTCAAGCAACTGCATCAGGGAATTCGCGAATCCCAGCATGGCTGATGTATTCAGCCCTTTGGAGTTGTACCGCGGATTCCTGATAAAGGCAAAATAGCTCCGGTAAATCAACGCATAGGCATCCACCAAAAACAGCTTCTTTCCGGTAATCTTATTCTTTTCTACTTCCATAATCATTTCTGCTTCTTCCTCATTCTAATATTCTAATATTCTAACCTTCTAATATTCTAACCTTCCTACCTTCTAACCTTCTAATATTCTAATATTCTAATATTCTAATCTTCCTCATTGTCACTGGCGTACCACTCGGCATAAGAGGTGACCGTTTCTGCCAGCCGGATGGAGAAGAGGGAGACTTCCGGCGGCATCAGGGGAGAGAGTATCCCCGCAATATAAGCAACCAGGTTTTCGGTGGTGGGCTGGAAATCTACCAGACAGATCCTTTCCGTACTTTTCCTGAGAGCCTCCACCTGTTCTTCCGGAATCAGGGTATTGATCATCAGCGAATGGTCAAAACGATCGATGATATGGGCTTTAACCAGAGCTTTCAGATCATGAAAGTCGATTACCATTCCATCGCGGGGATGACCTGCTTCCAGAAAAGCCTCCCCCCTTAGGGTTACTTCCAGATTATAGGAGTGCCCGTGAATATTTTTGCAGATACCATCATAGTGATGAAGGATATGCGCCATTTCAAAATGAAACCGCTTGGTAACTCTGATTCTTGCCATATTTATACTAAAAACAGGATTGTGAAGTTACGCAAAAATCTTTTCAGTTTATTTTATACTACTTTTGAACGGAATACAGCTTCTGTGTCTGGCGTAAGTATTTCTTATTAAAAGATTAAAAGGATTTTTCTATGAGAAAATGGCGTATTGAGGATTCAGCCGAACTTTACAATATCAATGGCTGGGGGATCAATTATTTTTCGATCAACGAAAAAGGGAATGTGGTGGTCACTCCCCGTAAAGATGATAATTCCGTCGATCTGAAAGAGCTGATCGAAGAGTTGTCGTTGCGTGATGTGACCACTCCTATGCTGGTGCGCTTTCCAGATATCCTTGACAGCAGGATTGAAAAGATGGACAGCTGTTTTAAAATTGCTGCTGCGGAGTATGATTACAAGGGACAGAATTTTATTGTGTACCCGATAAAGGTAAACCAGATGCGCCAGGTGGTTGAGGAGATCGTCGACCACGGGAAGAAATTCAATATTGGGTTGGAAGCCGGTTCCAAACCTGAGCTTCATGCGGTAATTGCCATCGATGCCGAAAGCGACTCTTTGATTATCTGTAACGGTTATAAGGATGAAAGTTACATTGAACTGGCCCTGCTGGCCCAAAAAATGGGCCGGCGGATCTTCATCGTGGTGGAGAAACTCAACGAGCTGAGACTCATTACCAAGGTTGCCAAAAGACTGAAAATCAAACCCAATATAGGAATTCGCATCAAGTTGTCGAGTACCGGCAGCGGAAAATGGGAAGACTCTGGCGGTGACGTCAGTAAATTCGGACTAGATTCGAGCGAATTGCTGGAGGCGCTTGATTTTATGGAGAAGAACGGACTGAAGAGCTGTCTGCGGCTTATCCATTTCCATATCGGCAGCCAGGTGAACAAGATCCGACGGATCAAGATTGCATTGCGGGAGGCTTCTCAGTTTTATGTGGAGCTTTATAAGGCCGGCTTCAAGGTGGAGTTCGTTGACATTGGCGGAGGACTTGGGGTGGACTATGACGGCACCCGTTCCTCCAGCAGCGAGAGCAGCGTAAATTACAGCATCCAGGAGTATGTGAACGATGCCACCTATACCATGGTCGATGCTGCCCAAAAAAACGGACTGCCCCATCCCAATATTATTACCGAGTCGGGACGTTCCCTGACAGCTCACCATTCGGTGCTGATCTTCGAAGTGCTGGAGTCGGCAAGCCTTTCACGGTGGGAGGAGGATGAGGATATACAAGCCGGTGACCATGAGCTGGTGCAGGAACTCTACCAGGCCTGGGAATTGCTGAACCAGCCCCGGATGCTTGAGACCTGGCACGATGCCCAGCAGATCCGTGAAGAAGCCCTCGACCGTTTCAGTCTAGGCCTCCTTGATCTGAAAACAAGAGCACAGGTGGAGAAACTCTTCTGGTCGATTGCCCGCGATATCATGCAGATGACCTCCAAGCTGAAACATATACCAGAAGAGCTGGTCACCCTGCCTAAATTGCTTTCCGACAAATATTTCTGTAATTTCTCCCTTTTCCAGTCGTTGCCCGATGCCTGGGCCATCGACCAGGTTTTTCCCATTATGCCCATCCAGAAACTCGATGAAAAACCTGACCGCACAGCCACACTTCACGACATCACCTGCGATTCCGATGGAAAGATCGACAACTTCATCTCCACCAGGAATATGTCGTACAATCTGCCTGTCCACTCATTGAAGAGCAAGGAATCATACTATATCGGAGTGTTCCTGGTAGGGGCCTACCAGGAGATCCTCGGGGATCTGCACAATCTTTTCGGTGATACCAACGCAGTTCACATTTCGGTCACAGAGAAAGGCTACACCATCGATCAGGTCATCGATGGGGAAACAGTGGCCGAGGTGCTGGAATATGTAAACTACAATCCCAAGAAGATGGTCCGTTCCGTGGAAGGGTGGGTATCTGCTTCTGTAAAAGCAGGCAGGATCTCTCCTGAAGAAGGCAAAGAGTTTCTCTCGATCTACCGGTCGGGATTGTACGGCTATACCTACCTGGAATAAGAATTTTCCCTTTGAATGATAAGAGCGGCGGTTTCCGCGGCGTCGGCCACGTAGTGATTACAGTGGATTTCGGTTAATTGAAGCTCCTTAATCCGGGCATTCTGGACGGGGTCGTTCATGTCGAGGCCCAGGAGGAGTTCGCGACACTGGAGGGATCCGTGACGGCGGGTAAACTCTTCGCAGAACTCCCGGGTGAGGGCACAGAAAGCGGAGATCTTCCCCTGGCAGGAAAATCATTGAAAAAAATAATGTGTAATTTGTGAGCTTTGATGAAAATATGAAGAAAGTACTGGAATCGGCCATTTTTGCGGCCGCCAAGCACAGGGATCAGCGCCGAAAAGGCAAGGAGGCTACCCCTTATATCAACCATCCGCTCGAAGTGGCTTACCTGCTGAACTCCGTAGGGGATATTTCCGATGAGGAGATCCTCTCGGCGGCCATCCTCCACGACACGGTGGAAGATACCGGCACTACCCCCCGTGAGCTGGAGACCCGGTTTGGGAAGGTGGTGGCTGATTACGTGATGGAAGTCACCGATGACAAGCAGTTGCCCAAGGAGGAACGTAAGCAGAAGCAGGTGGAGCATTCCCCTTTTCTGAGCCACGGAGCGAAACTGATCAAGCTGGGTGATCGCATCTCCAACTTGCGGTCGATCGTTCATGAACCTCCGGAAGGATGGCCGGTGGAGCGGCAGATCCGCTATTTTGAATGGTCGAAGGCCGTATTCGGTGGACTCCGCCAGACCAGTGCACCCCTTGAAGAGCTGTTTCTACGGGAATATAAGGAGGGTCTCCGGGTCGTCCTGGAAAGAAAAATCACCGAAGGATGACAATGGAATAGCACAATTAATGAATATGAGTGAATTTGACCATACAGCCCGGGAGTGGGATAAGAACATCCAACATCATGAAAGGGCGCAGGCCGTAGCGGTCTCCCTGCTGGAGATGGTTCCCCTGGGGCAGGGGCTCAGGGCCCTGGAGTTCGGCGCCGGAACGGGCATGCTCAGTTTCGCCCTGGCCGGTTATTTCAGGGAGATTGTCATGATGGACAGCTCCTCCGAAATGGTGAAGGTCATGGAGGAGAAAGTGGCCAACAATGCCCATACCCACCTGGTCCCCAATTATGGTGAACTGACGGAGGAGAGCTTTCCTCCGGAATCCTTTGATATTATTTATAATTTGATGGTCATGCACCATGTGGAGGACATTCCCGGAATTCTGCGCCGGTTTTTCAGCATCCTCCGACCGGGGGGTTGGCTGGTGCTGGCCGACCTCTACTCCGAGGAGGGGACGTTCCACCACAAGGGCTTCCAGGGACACAAAGGTTTTGACCCGCAGGAACTGCGCCGGGATCTGGAGATTATAGGTTTTGAATTCCGGGAAGTGAGACCTTGTTATATAAATCGCAAGGAGAGGGACGGGGTGACCCGGGAGTACCCTTTATTTATGATGACAGCCCGCAAGGTGTAGCCTGTCGGTGAATAACGGCGGAGTGCCCTGATGACTTTCGCCCGCAAACTGTTCAGGGTAGGCAGAGGGTTGCTGGATTGCGAAAAGTAAATCAGCCATCTATTATCGGTTAATGCAACTGCAGTTACTGTATCCGCTGTTGCGTAAGCCGGCCTGACAGGTTGATCAGCTGAACGCGGTTGGTGACGCCCGTCTTGATAAAGATCCGGTGGATGTGGTCTTTGACGGTTTGCAGAGTGATGAAGAGCGTGTCGGCGATTTCGCGGTTGCTTTTGCCAGACCTGATCTCCCTGATGACCTCGGCTTCTCGTCGCGAGATCTCATATTTCTGGCAGAAAGCCTCAAAAGCATTGGCATGGTTGTCCGATTCCTGGTGGTCGTCTTCCGCCGTCCCTGCCTGGCGGGGGTGATCCGGTGCTCCCTGACCTAAGCTTGCCGGTGCTCCCTCTATCCGGTTTATACGCAGTCCGCCCATGCAGAGGGGAAGGAGGAGATTGGCCAGGAAAGCCATCAGGATGGCCAGAAGGGCATAGATATAATGGTGTCCCGGGGCCATAAGGGTGAGCACAGTGGCAACGGCCATCGTGATAAAAAAACCAGGCAGAAAAAAGCGGCTTTCCGGGCACTCATTGCGGATCACCCTTTTGTAATTCAGCGCTACAGCTACCAGCAGTGCAAGGTGGAGCACACCGTTGGAAGCCGCAATAAGGGTGTAAACGGGGAAGAAGGAAGCTGTGGGAAAGGTGGGGGTTGCTTTTCCGGGGAGAAGATTTGTCTCCCCTGATGGCAAACCCGTTTTTCCGGCCAGAAGGATGGCCAGGGGCACAATGGCCGCGCACAGGAGGAGGTAAGCAAGGGTAGCCCCTTTCCGCCATTTCCCGCCGGTCACTTCACGAAAAAGCCGGATAAGCATGTACCACGCAGCCAGCAGAAAGGGGAGTCCGAGCAGGGGTTGCGCCGTCATCACCCTGTTGCGGATCGCTTCCTCCACGCCCCATCCCTCCAGGAGTTTCTGCATGGCCAGGTTCCCCCAGATCCCGTAGAGCAGAAAAGCATAGATAAAGAACTGCTGGTAGACCAGGAACTGCCCGGCCGGCCGGTGGTCCCCCGCCGCGTATCGGAAACTCACCAATCCCCCCATAAGGGCCAGTCCGGCCGATACGGCAAAAGTGAGGGTAAAAAGCAAGGTTTGCCAGGGTATCATGATCAGTTGATTTCCGGATGATCCTG
>CAJDVZ010000141.1_pt1 | contig 13480 bp, 15 predicted proteins | sample 7391481 | NCBI WGS metagenome assembly CAJDVZ01 (sample SAMEA7055721, study PRJEB34461) | soil metagenome | biome: terrestrial ecosystem; feature: Peninsula; material: soil | place: Antarctica | collected 2016 | reverse complement strand
GGCGATGCCGATGGTGAAAGGGTTCAGCAGGGCCCCCGCGAAACCCAGGGCTGCCGCCACGAAGCAGAGACTCACCCCAACGATTGAGTCGTAGCCCATGCTGATGGCCAGAGGTACAAAGATGATCACAAAGGCAATGGTCTCCTCGCTCATTCCGAAAGTCGCCCCAAAAACACTAAACAACAGCATAATCAGCACAACAATGATATTGTCAATGCCGGCTTTCCGCAGAAAGCGGTTGTGCTCCAAAGCCCTGGTTTTCCGCAGAAAAGCGTAAATCCCCGCGTCGATAGCCCGTGTGTGGTTCATAATCCAGAAAGCCCCGCCGATCATCAGGATGAAAACAATAATGTCGGCCCGCTCCACGAAACCGTCAAAAATAGCCGAGAAAATTTGCCATGTCTGGGGTTCCCGCTCCCCGGGAGTGAAGGAGCCGCTGGTGATCACCTCCCTGGGAGTGCCATTCACCTCAACCGTTTCCCGCTGAAAGCTACCCCCCGGAACCACCCAGGTGAGCATTGCCGCGAAAAGAATGATATAAAAAACAATCACATAGGTATGCGGAAACTTCCGGCTGCCAGACATAATATCACTTTATATACTCAACGGTTTTCGCAAATGTATAAAAAACTCAGGGAGCTCTTCCCCGGGAAAAGATAATTTCTGTGGTTTTTAGCTTTCCGGAATTCGGCGAGGTTGGTTATCTTTGAGCAGGAAAACACAATAATTGCTGACAATGACAAAGAGTTACAACTGGGCCATTCTGGGTTGCGGGCGGATTGCGCGGAAGTTCAGCAGCGACCTGAAGTTGCTGCCCAATGCCCGGCTTTATGCCGCTGCAGCGCGTGACCTCTCCCGGGCACAGGAGTTTGCCACGGAAATGGGATTCGGAAAAGCCTACGGAAGTTATGAAGAGATGGTGGCTGATCCGGCTGTCGATATTGTTTATATAGCTACCCCCCACTCCCACCATCACGATCATGTGCTGCTGAGTCTCCGTGCGGGAAAAGCGGTACTGAATGAGAAGGCATTTGCCCTTACACTGCGCGAAGCCACTGAAATGGTGCAGGTTGCCCGTGAAAAAAAGATATTTTTAATGGAAGCTTTCTGGACCCGCTTCCAGCCCTCCTTCCGGAAAGCATTGGAAGTGGTCCGTTCGGGTGAATTGGGAGCGCTGAAAATGGTTCGTTCCGATTTTGCCTTCAACGCTCCGAAAATTCCGGAGAAACGGCTTTACAACGTGGCATTGGGAGGAGGTTCCCTGCTCGATATCGGGATCTATCCGGTATTTGCGGCCGTCTCGGCATTGGGTGTTCCGGAGGAAATCAAAGCTCTGGCCACCTTCGCCCCTACCGGTGCAGAGGAGAGCATTACTTTCATCTTCCGTTATCCCGCTCTATTCAAGTCTTGCTTCCCACTCCTTCGTTACAACCGATTACAGCTGTGAACGGGGATTGGTCCAGTTGGGCCGCCGATGGCAGGCGCCCACCACGGTGACCATCTGGCGTGAGGGAGGCCACGAGGAGCATTACGAATTCCCAACGGAAGGATTTGGTTATCAGCATGAAGCGGCTCATGTCATGGAGTGTCTCGATGCCGGAAAAACTGAAAGCGACCTGATGCCCCTGGATTTCACCCTCGGCATGATGGAAACTCTCGACCGGATCAGGAAAGAAGCTCACATCGTTTTCCCGGGCAGGGAATAAGGCTCTTCACTGCAATTCGGGCCAGGACGAGAGAATAAGGAAACGTCCTTACCACAAAGGCCGCATGTGTATGAAGATGATGCGTCGGCTTAACTCATAAATTCACCGATTCCCTCCATCAGCGTTTTCTTGGGTTTGGCCCCTACGAACCGTTTGACTTCCTTTCCGTTTTTAAAGAGGATGAGGGTAGGAATGTTCCGAACCTTGAATTTGGCAGCCAGGGTCTGCTGGTTGTCGACATTTACCTTGCCGATGCGCACCTTTCCCTTCTGCTCATCAGCGATCTCATTAAGAATAGGGGCTATCATCTTGCAGGGGCCGCACCATGCCGCCCAGAAATCGACCAGCACCAGCCCGCCCGCTGTCAGTTGTTTGAAATTATTCTGGGTCAGATTTCTGACATTGGGATTTTCAGCCACCGGGGGGGCATTTTTCATCTTGTAATAGGAATAAACAATCCAACCTATCATGGCTACGGCCAGCACGCCGATAATAATCAGTGGTATAGTCATCTGTAATTATTCTAATATTCTGATACTCTAATCTTCTAATATTCTAATCTCTGAGGTGATACCCATGGCCTTCCGGTAGGTGGCACTGATGCCACAATACTGTTCATCGGAGAGGCGGACCGCCTTTTCCAGTTTTTCCATGACGAGATCTTTTCCCTTAAACTCATAGATTATATGCATCGCGGTAAAGTGTTTCGGATGCTCGTCGGTAAGGTCACCCACCACCCTAACGGAAAAGGATTCCAACTCAACACGCATTTTCTTTAGGATGATAACCACATCCATTCCAGTACATCCGGCCAGGGCTACCATGGCCAGGGTTTTGGGTCGCGGACCGCGGTCATCGCCCCCCATTTCCTGAACTGCGTCCATAATCAGTTCATGTCCGTGCACTTCAGTCCTGAAGGCCATTTTCTCCAACCAGTCTATCTTAATCTCCTGTTGTGACATATTTTTTTAAAAATTAGTGCTTCAAAGCTAGTAAAACCGATGGACCCGGGAAAGGTTCACCGGAAAAAGAAAATCAGTTACGGAGGAATTCCGCCGCGCTGAGGGAAGCGATGGTTCCATCGGCCACAGCAGTGGTCACCTGGCGGTATCGTTTGACGATACTATCTCCGGCGGCAAAAACCCCGGATACGCTTGTCCGCATCCCATTGTCGACTACGATCTCTCCCCGCTCGTTCATCTCCACCAATCCCGTGACCGATTCTGTATTGGGAAGGTATCCGATGAAGGCGAAGACCCCGTCGGTGGTCATTTCACTTCTTTTGCCTGTTGCCAGGTGTTCGATGATTACTCTTTCCACGGTTTCATTGCCCGAAACCTCCCGGAGTTCCGACTCCATGATATAGCTGATTTTGGGGTTTTCGCGGGCTTCCCTGATGGCATGTTCAAAAGCCTGGAAGTGGTCAAACTGGTGGACGATGGTCACCCTTGTTGCATATTGGGTCAGGGAGACCGCCTCTTCAAGAGCAGAATTACCACCACCCACCACCACCAGCTCCTTGCCGGTAAAAAAGTCGCCATCACAAGTGGCACAGTAGGAAATCCCCTTTCCCCTGAAGGTCTCCTCGCCGGGAATGCCCAGCGGCCGGGGTCTTCCGCCCGGAGCCAGGATGACAGCGCGGGAGCGGAACACCCTTCCGTCTTCCACTTCTACCTCCTTGACCATATTGGCCAGGGCATAACGGACGATTTTGACGTTCGACTTGATGATACACCCGAAATCGCGTGCCTGCTTTTTCATAATATTGGCCAGGGCATATCCGTTGGTGCTCTCCACACCGGGATAGTTGGCAATCTCATGAGTTAGCACCATTTGTCCTCCCACTGCCCCTTCATTGACGATCAGCGTCTTCAGCTTAGCCCTCGAGGAATAGATCCCGGCCGAGAGCCCTGCGGCCCCAGCACCAATGATCATGATATCATACACATCTGACATACTAAACAATTATTGAGGTTAAAAACCAACCATAAAGAAAATACTAGTAACGTCTTGATATTAAACCATTTAATACTTAAGACTCAAGATTTAAGATTGATTATTGAACTTCTCGCCCAGGATAGAGGTCACTTGTTTCATATTCTGGATGCTGCTGGTTGCTTTCACCGCTTTACCATTCTTGTAGTACATAGTAAAAGGAAGTCCCATAAACCCGCGACACTCAGGAGCATTGCGGATGACGCCTGCCTCAGGATGGTCAAATGCCATCACGGCGAACTTCACATGAGGGTACTCCTCCCCGATTTCTTCCATCACTTCATACACAGGGATGCACATGGGACCCATCCGGCCACAGCATACCATCACGTTCTCATTCTCTTCCAAAATTCCGGCCAGTCCGGCTGCTGATTCCACCTCATGGAGATTGGTCTGTAAATGTTTCATAACCTTATTTATTAATTGTTTTTTCAATTTTCCCCGAAACCTGTTTGATTTCACTTTGCAAAAGTAGAGGTAGAGATCTGCCTGTGCAAAAATTATCGGGTTAAGGATTTCATCCTTTGAACAAAAATAATTCAGCTTCCGGACTATCCTTTTTCAGCCTTTTGGGCAGAATAATCCCTATTTTTGAAAAAAATAAGGTTCCTTATGGTCTCACGGAAAGAAAATCCTATACTACTACCTGATCTGCAGTCGCCCGAATGTTTCACTGAGCTTTTCCCGGAAGAACTGATGCAAATGGAGGGGAAACGCACCCAACTGCTTTACCTGAAGGGAGAGAACATGATCAAGCAGGGTGCCTTTGCCACGCATGTCATTTATGTAATTAACGGTTTGGTAAAACTCTATCTGCAGACAGGCATCAACCGACAGATCAATATCAGACTTGCCCACAAGGGCGACTTCCTGGCTTTTCCGGCCCTTTTCGGAGAAGATTATTACAACTATTCAGCAGTAGCAATCAAAGATACCACCGCGTCAATGATCGACCGGGAGGCGTTGCAGGGATTACTGCGGGAGAACACCAGCTTTGCCATGCGGATCACCACCAAGAACCTGCGGCACGAGGCCTTTCTTTTGGAAATCATCAGAAACCTCTCTTACAAGCAAATGCGCGGAAAGCTGGCTTCTGCCCTCCTTTATCTTTCACAGCCCGAATTTGTGGAAGAGGAGATTTTTAAATTCCTCACCCGACAGGATATCGGTGATTTTGCCTCTATCCCTGCAGAAAGTGCTATCAAATTTCTAAAAGAGTTTGAAAAAGAGGGCATTCTGAAGCTCGACGGGAAGGATATCGCCATTCTGGACCAACTCAGGCTATATTCAGACAGGTAATCGGTAATCAGTGATCGGTTCCTGAGCTGGTAGGTTCCTGAGCGAAGTCGAAGGATCGGTTGTCAATTTGGTCTCAGTGCTGAAGGCGCGGTATATAACAGCCCCGGGCATAGCCCGGGGTAACGCCCCAAAACCCCCGCTCTGCTGATCAGCGCCACTGCCCATGTGATGCGGGGAAATAGGAACAACGATTGTTCAAAAAGTTTCAGGGTTGTCGGGTATGATTGTCAGTTATCGTTTATCAGATTTGTCAAAATTTGTCAATAATGATTGCCAATTCAAGACATTGATATTCAAGACTCAAGACTTAAGAATCAAGACTCAAGATTTAAGATTATTCCATCATCTCTTCCGCCGCGCGGCGCGCCAACTCCGAGGGGTTATCACCCCCGACCATGCGGGCCAGTTCCACTATCCGTTCATTCCCGCTGAGCTTCCTGATGGAGGTAAAAGTTCCTGTGGCATTTTCGGCCTTGTAGACCAGGAAGTGGTGTTCTCCTTTTCCGGCAATCTGGGGAAGGTGGGTGATATTGATCACCTGAAGGTCGGCAGAGAGCTTTTTGAGGATAATTCCCATTTTGAGGGCCGTTTCCCCGGAGATGCCGGCATCGATCTCATCGAAGATGATAGTAGAGAGCATGCGGGAGCCTGAGACGATACTTTTCAGGGCCAGCATCACGCGGGAGATTTCCCCGCCCGAGGCGATTCTGGAGATTTCTGCGGGGACCACATCCCTGTTGGCACTGAAAAGGAACTGCACCCGATCGGCCCCTGAAGGGGTAAAACCGGAGGATGGTTCCAGCTCCACCATAAAGCGGGCATGAGGTATAGCCAACTGGCGCAAAACTGCAGTCACCTTTTCCTCGATGAGGGGAAGCGCCTTGCGGCGACAGGATGAAAGGAGAGCTGCTGACTCTTCACGCTGATTCTCCAGGTGGGCTGCCTCTTTTTCCAGGGCGGCGATCTCCTCGTCATAACTGGTAATCTCGCCGATCCGCTTTTCCAGGTCATCCTTGAAAACCAAAAGTTCCTCCACGCCCCGGAGCTGGTGTTTCTGCTCCAGACTATAAATCAGATCGAGACGTTCGCTGATTTCCGTCAGCCGGCGCGGGTCGACCTCGGGTTTACCTGACAGTTGCCCCATCTCATAGGAGAGATCGTTGAGTTCGATCAGAGCTGTCTGGAGCCGCTGGTGAATTTCAGTTGCTTCCCGGAGGAAAGGGAGAATTTTTCCGATGTGCTGGGCAGCCTCCCTGAGGCGGGCCACGACAGGGAAATGGTCGCCACTCATAAGCTCACCAGCCTCAGCCAGGGCACCGCGGATTTCCTCGGCATGGGTCAGCCTGACCTGTTCCTCTTCCAGTATTTCCTGTTCCCCGGAAGTAAGACGGGCTTCCTCCAGTTGCCTGAACTGAAAGGTGAAATAGTCCAGGTCGGTCCGGGCACGGGCTGCTTTTTCCTTTAAGGCAGACAACTTCTCAGAAGTCTCCCGGAACGCCTGGTAGTTAGCCTGGTAATTTTTCAGCTCTTCTGCCGAACCAGCCACCGCATCGACCACCCTGAGCTGAAACTGACTGGTGTTAAGGTCCAGGTTCTAATGCTGGGAGTGAATGTCGACGAGTCGGAGTGACAGATCCCTGAGGATCTGCAGGTTGACAGGGGTATCGTTGATAAATGCCCGTGATTTCCCGGAAGGGGTGATTTCCCGGCGCAGGATCGATAGGGTGTCAAAATCCAGGTCATTATCGGCAAAAAAAGATTCCTGTCCCCGTCCGGAGAGTTCAAAATAACCTTCGACAATACATTTCCGGGACGGATCACGAAGGGTGGAGCTTTCAGCACGTGCCCCCAGGATCAGGGAGAGGGCTCCCAGGAGAATGGATTTTCCAGCTCCGGTTTCTCCGGTAACAATATTAAAGCCTGTTCCGAAGGAGACTGAGAGTTCATCTATCAGTGCATAATTGGATATTACCAGACGGGTAAGCATATCATGTCTGGTTAAAAGCTTTCTGATTCCTGAATCTTCTGGTATTTGGAACCATTCGATGGATCCACTTCATTCAGGATTGCCATCACCCGGTTTCTTTCATCAGGATAGGATTTGGAAAATATATTTACCAGTTCATCCGATTTGGCATCAAAAAATATCTGAAGGATATAAGTCGAAGGACGACGACGGAAGACTTGCTGCACTAACCGCAGCGATTCCGCAATACTGGTTCTTCCCTCTTCTGCTTTATCGGCCATGAGGTCGAGCCCTGTCCGGTGGTACATGTAATAACAATTGCGCATTCCTGAATAGGAACGGTTCATGATATTCTCCACAAGCCAGTACCGGTTTCGTTCGCTCTCAAAAGCTTTCCATCCCTTTTCCCTTGCATTCTGAGAATTGTTTACAATGGCCTGAGCTTTCTCGAAATAGGGAGTTCCTCCCTCAAGCGAATATGAATCATAGTCAAAACCGAGAATGATGTAAGCATAAAACGCTAGAATATTGGTCAGGTTGTCCCTGTTACTGGTTTCGTTGAATTCCATCGGTTGAAATTCCACATATTTGCATTGAAAATCGTTATCCTTGATATTCAGGATTGTAGATTCGTACGACGAGTTGAAAATAGGCCGCTTTACCTGGACCTGGATCGATCCTTTAAATTCATCAGCAGAGATCTGCTCATCAAGACGGATGAAAATATTGCATTCAATCCGTTCTTCCATGGTGAAATTGTGTTCGGTCCACCGCCGGTTATTCATAAAATCATACATATCAGACTGCATGGTATAGAAGAGGTTACGATTAGCCCCCTGTATCCTTTCAGCCGACACGCTGATGTTACATCTGAACTCCTGTCCCCTCGCAGAACCCATCCACATCAACATCAACACCGGAATCAACAAATATCGCTTCATATTCAAGATCTTCACTAACAAATGCACAGCATCTCCCTGTCCACAAATTTACACTTTTCCGGACAAAGAGGAACTTATTTATGAAAACTGTTTGGCGCGGTGATTATTGTTCAGATACCCGGAATTTTGGATCCGGTAACCGTTGACCGGGAATCAGTGATTCCGCAGACTCAAGACTCAAGACTCGAGATTTAAGATTTAAGACTTTTCAAATCCTTTTCTTGTTCTCCCTTGCCGGATTGCGGTGATATATCTCCTCATCTTTCAGCTCTTCAAAGGCAATGAGGCTGGGCTTGGGCAGGCGCTCATAGAACTTGGAAATTTCGATCTGTTCACGGTTTTCAAAAACCTCTTCCAGATTATCGGTAAAAGACGCGAATTCCTGCAGTTTCTGGTTCAATTCTTCTTTTAGTTCAGAGGATATCTGATTGGCACGTTTGGCTAAAATCATCACGGTTTCATACACATTTCCGGTCTCTTCCTCGAGCACATCCAGGTCTCTGGGAATAGTAGTCATGGCAGCTTTCGTTTTCTTGTAATCCATATTTAAATGTTGTTTGTTTGTTCTTTTTTGTAATTCAATAATTTCGCAGTAGTTTCATAAAACTTATCCGCTTCTTTCCTGTATTTGCTTTCCGGAAATTCGTCCACAAAGGAGAAAAACTCATCCAGTGCACTTGACAGGCGAAGTTCCTTCTTCTCTTCCACACTGTTGATTGCAAGCAAATATTTTGATTTCAATAGCATGAACATCAGTTCTTCACGGAAGCGGCTGTCGGGATACTCTTTCAGTGAATTCTCAAGAGCCACCACGGCAGCTTTGTAATTTTCAAAGTCGTAATATAACCTGGCACTGAGAAATGATTTTTCCACCAGTTTATCACGCAATTCATCAATCAGCCGGTGAGCCTCATCAACCCTTTCGCTGAAAGGATAGAGGTTAATGTATAGCTGCAGGGCATCAATGGCTTGCAAGGTCACTGACTGGTCGAGGCGTACTTTCGGCGACATCAGGTAAGAACAATATCCCACCATGAACTGCGATTCTTCCACAAACTTGCTGGTCGGATATTCTTTAATGAGCGTACGGAAATACTGTGATGCCATCAGGTAATCCTTCTGCCCCATCATACTTTTGGAGTAGTAATAATAGACTTGATCGGCTCTGCTGGTCCCCCTGAAAATGTTGATCAATTCCTGAAAGAGGGTGCCTGACCTCACAAATTCACCTGCCTCGTAATACTCAATACCTTTCTTGTATTTGTATTCGTAGTCGGTACTTTTGATCACCTTGTTAAAATCACTGCAGGCACTTAACACCACAGCTGCAATGAGAATTCCCCAAAACCGGATTTTTATTTTTCCAAACATGGCGCAAATATAAACCTTTTGTGAATACCACTTACAATCTGAAATCAGATTTAATCTATTGCACTCATCTGATTATGATATTTTAACAGATTTGACTGTATAGTAAAAAAGTTTACATTTGCACCGTTTTATTAAAAAAGAACCACGATTATGACGGATATTTTTGCAAAATTTCAACAGAATCAGGGTGACCTTGGGCGGTACATGAAGCAGGCACACGGTTATTTTGCCTTCCCCAAGCTGGAAGGAGAGATCGCTCCCTACATGAATTTCAGGGGCAAACGGATGTTGATCTGGAGTTTAAATAACTATCTGGGGCTGGCCAACCATCCTGAGGTGAGGAAAGCAGATGCGGAATCTGCCGCCAGGTGGGGACTGGCTTACCCCATGGGTGCCCGCATGATGTCGGGGCAGACCGTAAAGCATGAGGAACTTGAACGGAATCTGGCCAAGTTTGTCAGCAAGGAAGATGCTTTCCTGCTCAATTACGGCTATCAGGGAATGGTGTCGATCATCGACGCTGTTTGTGGCCGCAACGACGTGATCGTTTACGATGCTGAGTCACACGGGGCAAGCGGTTTGTATTCCAGCACAACAATATGGAAAGTTTCCGGAAGCAGCTGGAGAGGGCCACAGCGCTAGCCGAAAAACAAGGCGGCGGAATTCTGGTGATCACCGAGGGAGTCTTTGGCATGTCGGGTGACATGGGCAAACTCGACGAGATTGCCGCCCTCAAGGATGAATTTGAATTCCGCATACTGGTTGACGATGCCCACGGTTTTGGCACCATGGGAGCCACAGGAGCCGGTGTGGCCGAACATTTCGGGGTCAGCGATAAAGTAGATCTTCACTTCGGAACCTTTGCCAAGTCGATGGCTGGCATAGGGGCTTTTGTGGCCGGAAAAACCGATATTATATTCTACCTCCGGTATAACATGCGTTCACAGACTTATGCCAAGTCGTTGCCCATGCCCATGGTAGAAGGGGCTCTCAAGAGGCTGGAACTGCTACAGAACTGTCCCGAACTGCGTGAGAAGCTCTGGGAAAATGTCAGGGTCCTCCAATCGGGACTCAAGGCTGAAGGATTTGACCTGGGTCGTACCAACACCCCTGTGACCCCCGTCTATCTGAAGGGAGGCACGGGCGAAGCCACTAACCTGATCCTCGACCTGCGCGAAAACTACAAGATCTTCTGCTCGGGGGTGATTTACCCGGTGATCCCCAAGGGAGAAATCATGCTCCGGATCATCCCCACGGCAGCCCATTCGCTCGAAGATGTCCGGTACACCCTGGAAAGCTTCAGGGCAATAAAACATAAACTGGAAGCGGGTGTCTACGCTTCCGACGACATCGCGAAAGTAGAGGTTGATATGTAACCCAATAAGAAATAAAACACAAGAACAATACTGTCATTTTTTTTTATTCGGCCCGATGGATTATCTTAAGCCATTCTGACAATTAATATGTTTAATTATGAGAAATGGCATCTTAATTTTCCTCCTTTTAGGGATAGGCCTTTTTGCGAGCTATGGGCAACAGCCAACCAGATGGCGTGGTCCCGGTTCGGACGGTATTTATCCAGAAACAGGATTGCTAAAAGAGTGGCCAAAAGAGGGATTAAAACTATTGTGGTCGTTTGACGAAATGGGTATGGGATTTACTTCGCCAGCCATTCAGGAAGGATTCATTTACTTAGCATCAATGTTAGGGGAAACCGGGTATCTTTTCAAGCTCACAATGGAGGGTAAGCTGGTTTGGGAAAAATCATACGGGCAAGAGTTTTACGAGCAATACCCCGGAGCCCGCTCCACTGCTACGGTAGTTGGCAATCATCTGTATTTACTAAGCGGACGGGGGGAATTGGTGTGTATGAAAACCGCTGATGGTGCACTGGTGTGGTCAAAACACCTGGTTGATGATCTGGGCGGACAGTTAAACCGGTATGGATTTAATGAGTCAGTCGTAGTGGACGGAGATATAGTCTATTGCACGCCGGGAGGAAAATCACAAAGTGTGGCCGCCTTAAATCGTTTTACCGGCCAGGTGATATGGAATGCTCCCGGGAAAGGTGATAAAGCGGCTTACTGTACACCTCTGCTGATAAGGTATCCTTCCCGCACATTGCTGGTTACTCATACCGAATCACATATACTGGGTATTGATATCAAAAACGGGGCATTACTATGGTCTTACGAATGGCCAAACCGGATGCTTGAACATCAGAATACACCACTTTACAGTGATAACCAATTATTCTGTTTTAGCGGGTATGGCAAAGGTTCAGTTATGCTTACCCTGAGCAATAACGGCAGTGCTGTGGAAAAAAAATGGGAAAATCCAAAGTTTGACAACCGCATGGGTGGAGCAGTACTTGTAAACGGGAATATATATGGAGCCGGTCACAATAACCGTTACTGGCAATGTTTGGATTGGGAAAGTGGAAAAGAGTTATACAACAGCAAGGAACTTACTATGGGAGTGGTAATTGTAGCCGACAGTATGCTCTACATTTATGATGAGAGCGGCGTTCTGGCACTTGTGAAGCCCGATTCTGAAAAATTAAATATTGTCAGCCGCATGAAGATCACATTGGGCACAGGGACACAATGGGCACATCCGGTTATTCATAATGGCATTCTCTATGTTGCAAGGGGAACCACACTGATGGCCTATAACCTTAAAGAATAACATCAGTTGTTCTTCTCCATCAGGTAGCGCTCTGCGTCGATGGCAGCCATGCAACCCGATCCGGCGGCTGTAACGGCCTGGCGGTAGTAAGATTTCAGAGTTGGGCGTATGGCCAATGGCTAGAAAAAAACCGTTGATCTTGATCTTTACTTCCTTTTCGCCTGGTTCGCCTAAGTTTTTCACTAAAGTGGCCCCTTCAACCACTCCATCGCCAAAAAGTCCTTTGGTCTGATGTTTCCATAAAACTTCGATATTGGCCGTTTTACTGACCCGGTCTGCCATCACTTTGGAAGCCCGGAGGACGTCGCGGCGGACAATCAGGTAAACCTTGCGGCAGAGGCCAGCCAGGTACATGGCTTCTTCGGCTGCGGTATCACCGCCGCCCACCACGGCTACATCCTTTCCACGGTAGAAAAAACCGTCGCAGGTAGCACAGGCGGAGACCCCGCCCCCGGCATACTTCGTCTCATCTTCCAGACCGAGATACTTGGCGGTAGCTCCGGTGGCAATGATCACCGTTTCAGCCTCTATGAGGTGGGAATCGTCGATCCACACCTTGTGCTCCGGTCCCGAAAAGTCGGTTTTGGTGGCCATTCCCCACCTGACGTCAGTACCAAAACGCATGGCCTGCTTTTTCAGGTCTTCCATCATCACAGGGCCTGTAACCCCCTCGGGGTAACCCGGATAATTCTCCACCTCGGTGGTAGTGGTCAGCTGTCCGCCCGGCTGCAGTCCCTCATAGAGGACAGGGTGAAGATTGGCACGCTGCATAGATGGCAGCGGTATGCCCGGCAGGACCGGAGCCAATGATGAGGCATTTTACTTTTTCAGTAGCCACTTCAGGAGCAGATTCCTGTTTCTTTTCTTTGAGATCAAGAGATTTGAACATATTGCTAAGATTTTAATTTTCCGGGTACAAAATTAGATAAGAAAACTCAATGGAAAAAATTCTCTCGATCAAAAAAATTGAAAGGCCAATAGGCCAACTCTATCTCATGTCATCCGGAAAGCTGCTTTTCATCTAAATTGGGAAAATCGCTTCTGAATGATATTAGCCTGACGTCTACGAGACACCCGGAAAAATATGGGTTACGTCGCTGAAGGTGTGATCTGATCCGATTTCGCAAGTGGCAAAGAACAGCTTGTAAATCAGCGGGAAAAGAAGGATCTGAATAATTCCAATATTTTCCGGGCATCTTGTATTGCAGGTTGAGGGAAAAGTATTATTTTTGGAGCGATTTCGGGGTGTGGCGCAGTCTGGTAGCGTACGCGTCTGGGGGGCGTGGGGTCGCAAGTTCAAATCTTGTCACCCCGACAAATCACAAAATCCTCGTTGCAATTGCAACGGGGATTTGTTTTTTAACAGGACGGCAGAAAACTTGTTTTCTGTCCGGATAGGAGAAAAACAAAGACCTGAGTGAATGAAATGAACGAGGGGATTTTGTGATTTAGGTCTACCCTCCCGTCGTGGAAGATTCACCGTCAGGTAAATCTTGTGATAAAGACCGGAGTGA
>CAJDVZ010000064.1_pt1 | contig 13508 bp, 14 predicted proteins | sample 7391481 | NCBI WGS metagenome assembly CAJDVZ01 (sample SAMEA7055721, study PRJEB34461) | soil metagenome | biome: terrestrial ecosystem; feature: Peninsula; material: soil | place: Antarctica | collected 2016 | reverse complement strand
CAATAACCAATCCTTCTCTCAAAGAATTGAGTATATCAAAGCCTCCTTTGTGCTGATCCGCAAATACCCTTTCTCCGGTATCGGAACGGGTAACTGGAAGATCCGGTATGCTGAAGCGTACCAGGAAATGAAATCACAGCTGATATCCGAGAATCAGGGGCCTTCGCATAATCAATATCTGAATTATCTTGTGAAATTCGGAATCCCCGGTTTCTTGTATATCATAGCCATGATACTGATTCCTTTTTTCCATGAAGGACACCGCCGGAATTTTCTGTTCTGGTTTTTTATGGTTTCCATGGCGATTGTCAATTTAGGCGATGCCAATCTCGAAACACATATGGGGTTGTCATTTTTCTGCTTTTTTTATTCCTTGTTTTTATGGCATTTCCCTGATGAGTACCGGAGTGTCAGCCGGAGATAATTCCGTTCCGACACCAGGTAAGCTTCTCATCTGCTGTTTTTTGCAACATTTTCCTGTTGGTCTCCAGTGAACTCCGGTTAGCTGCTGTGTGCCACAAATGGAATACAATACCGGCAAACTTTATTTTTTTTAAACGAACTCCGGAATTGAACAAGCGTGCTACCAGTTCCGTATCTTCAAGCCCCCAGCCTTTAAAATCCTCGTTCCACCCGTTGACGCCTTCTATGTCTGATCTGAAAACTCCAAGCAGGCCGCCCCGCAGATTGACGGAAAATTTCACGTAGGGGAAAAGGATTCCCGGAATGGGAATCCGCAAGGAATTTAACCGGTTTTTTTCGATGGAGCGCGAAACAAGTGGAGTGATGTGTCGTGTTATCCCTTCCTTCAGCATCAGGAGGGAGGCTTTGTGTGTTAAAAAGAGGCGCGATCCGATTAAGGCTGTACCCGGTGCACTTCGCCTGATAAAATCATACACGAACATCGGATGAAAAACCAGGTCTCCATCTGAAAAAATAAAGTAATCGCCGGTACTTTCCCTGATTGCCCTGTTTCTGATAGCCGCTGCCCTGAAATCGTGGTGTTCCTGCCATACCTGTTTTAATGGCACAGGGAACGATTTGGCAGATTCCCTGATTAATACTGCCGTTTCAGGTTCTGAACCATCATCTGCAATGATCACTTCATCGGGTAAAATGCGTTGTCTTCGAATGCTGTCCAGGATAACCCCCAGTGCATCCGGCCTGTTGTAGGTGACAATAATCAGCGTTACTTTCATGGACTTGCGGCGTTGGTTTCAAAAGTATAAGAAAATCGCATCATTGACGATGATGGGTTGAACCTTTTCCTCTCCGCTCTGTTCTAGGGTGAAAGTAAAGTATATGAAAAGAATATTGTTTTTTATATTTGCTGCAATTGCAGCGGTCAGTCTTAGCCTTACGGGAAGTGTTTCCAGCTGCGCTTCAGGTAATCAGAAATTTGCGGGGCACCATTTCCCTGAACTGAAATATGCCTTTAATGCCCTTGAACCCTATATCGATGCACAGACCATGGAACTGCATTACACAAAACATCATCGCGGTTACTATGACAATTTCATGAAAGCAGCTTCTGACGCTGCATTGCTGGAGACTCCCATTGAGGAGATCATGCAGCACATCGGTAAATACAATACCTCCATCCGGAACAATGGTGGAGGCTATTACAACCACAGCCTTTTCTGGGAGAATCTGACCCCGGTGAAAAAGGAGGTGCCGGCAAAACTGAGGGCTGCCATTGAACGAGACTTTGGATCGTGGGATGCTTTTAAAACCGAATTTGAAACTGCGGCCAAGAGTCGTTTCGGCAGTGGCTGGGCCTGGCTGTCGGTCGATAAAAACGGAAAACTCTTTGTTTCTTCTACTCCGAACCAGGACAATCCTTTGATGGATGTGGCTGAGAAGCTGGGAATCCCTCTCCTTGCCCTTGATGTGTGGGAACATGCCTATTACCTCAAATACCAGAACAAAAGAACGGATTATATTTCAGCATTCTGGAATATTATTGACTGGGAAGTAGTTGCATCCCGTTTTCAGAAAGCCCTGAAGTAAATACTTAATCCATTCAATGGACAAAGCCTGCAGTTTTTGATGGTCATTCAAAATTTGTGGGCTTTATCTTTTTATACTCTCTGTACAATGTATATCTTTCCCCAAAATTCTGATTATGTCCTTTTTTAAAGATGATATCTGCGAGGTCAGAGCTTTTCTTTTTGATGTGGACGGGGTTTTATCGACCGATGTATCGCCGCTGGATGAGACCGGGGATCCTGTTCGCACAGCCAATGTAAAAGATGGATTTTCCATCAGGCATGCACTTTCTGAAGGTTTTGAAATCGGGATTATTACCGGGGGAACCCAAAAGCGTGTAAAAATGAGGTACCAGAAGTTGGGTGTTCGTCATTTTTACGACAATATCAGAGACAAATGCGTACCCCTGGAAGAGTTTATTTTTTCAACTGGAATTGATGCATCCCGGATTCTTTTTATGGGTGATGATCTGCCCGATTACCCGGTAATGGTAAGAGTGGGTATCCCTACCTGTCCGGCAGATGCCGTCCCCGAAATAAAAGCGGTAGCCAGGTACATTTCTGACCGGAATGGAGGATTGGGGTGTGTAAGGGATGTAATTGAACAGGTCATGCGGTCGCAGGATAAATGGCCTTTGCCAGAAGATTTTTTAACCCAGGCTTTGTAATGGGATTGGCTGTTTCCTTTTCCTGCCTGCCTGAGGGAATTCCGGATAACCTGGAAATCCGGGTCATTCTATCTGAAATTATCAGTAAAATCCATATAAATTGACGAAAGTGAATTGGTTTCCCTCTTATAACTATATTCTGGCTACCAAGTCTCCGCGCAGGATCCAGCTTCTTGAAGAGCTGGGAATTTCTTTTACGGTGCAATCTGTCGACATTTCTGAAAGTTACCCGAAAAATCTGGGGATGCTTGAGATCCCCGTATTCCTGGCCAGGCAGAAAGCACGGCCATTTGAAGGCTCCCTGGGAGAGAATGACCTGCTGATTGCTGCCGATACCATTGTATGGCTCCGGCGCGAGGTGTTGGGAAAGCCTTCCGGAGAGGCTGAGGCAAAGGAGATGCTGCGGAAACTGAGCGGACATATACACCAGGTGGTCACCGGAGTTTGCCTGAAAAGCAGGCTTAAAGAACGGACTTTCTACGCGGTAACGCATGTCGAATTCAAAGAACTCACCGACCAGGAGATCAATTACTATGTGACCAATTACAACCCCTATGACAAGGCAGGGGCATACGGGATTCAGGAATGGATTGGTATGGCGGGCATTACCAGGGTCGAAGGTTCCTATTACAATGTGGTAGGCCTGCCTGTTCAGCGGCTGTATACCGAAATTCTGGCCTTTTGAGGTTCAGATTATTATAATTCAATCCCTTTCGTTCATTTTTGCTGTTTTTGATAAACTTATTTTTGCTGTTCATCGTACAGTAATAATAAACAATCAAAAGCAGATTTATTATGAGACTAGTTGTGAGACTCTTTACGCTGGTCCTCACCGTTTTTTTATTGTCGGGCTGCCAAAAGCAGGAACCTGTGAAAGTCGGATTGATGCTACATGCCTTTGACAAGGAAAGATGGGAGAATGACCGGGATTACTTTGTGAGCAAAGTCGGGGAACTCGGAGGAACCGTTACCGTAACGGATGCCGGAAACAATGCCGAAACTCAGCTGAAACAGGCGCAACAACTTTTAAATGAAGGGGTTGATGTTCTTGTGGTGGTGCCTGTTGATCAGTTTGCTGCAGCGCGAATCGTGGAAGAAGCCCATCTGAAAAACGTGAAGGTTATTTCATACGACAGGCTGATTCTCAATTGTAACGTTGACTATTATGTGTCGACCGACAATGTGGAAATCGGAGAACTTCAGGCAGATTATCTCACAAAAATCAAACCTCAGGGGAATTATGCCCTGATAGGAGGTGCCCGAAGCGATCATAACAGCCAGTTTCTCTACCTGGGGCAAATGAATGTACTTTCCCCGCTCATTGAGAAAGGGGATATTAAAATGGTTTTCAATACTTTCACTGAACAATGGAGAGAGGATGAAGGGTACACCCTGACCCTGGAGATGCTTAAAAAGACCGCCAACAGAATAGATGCAATCATTGCGGGGAATGATGCCATTGCTTTAGGTGCAATAAAGGCGTTGGAAAGATGCGGACCTGAAAAACCTGCAGGAACTGGTGAAAGGCACACAAACCTGTACAATTTTCAAACCGATTCATAAGATGGCCGGTACGGCAGCGGAAATAGCCATGAAACTGGCGAAAGGGGAGGAGTATAAACGTTCATTTCAGACCACCAGCAACGGGGAACGCCTGGTCCCTTCCGTCCTCGAAAATGGGGTGGTCGTTACCCGTGACAACCTCAAGCTTACAGTAGTTTCTGAAGGATATCAGAAAGAAGAGGATATTTTCAAGTAGCATTTCTTTTTTGCGTCTACCGGAATCTTTATATTTGAGGATCTTAATTCTGATAAATATAAAGTTCTGCTTCATGAGAAAATCTTTTTTTCCGTTATTTTTCCTTCTGTTCTTCATGTTGTCCCTTTCCGCGAAGGAAGGAATGTGGATCCCCTCTTTGATGAAAAAATACAACATTGAGGAGATGCAGCGTATGGGGTTCCGGTTGTCAGCAGAAGATGTGTACGATGTGAACCATGCCAGCATGAAAGATGCTGTGGTAATTTTCGGCGGGGGATGCACCGGGGAGCTGATTTCGGATCAGGGGCTCCTCATCACCAATCACCATTGCGGCTATGGCCAGATCCAGCGGCACTCAACTGGCTGATTTGCAAACCCGTATTGTAGCTTCTCGATTGTTAGTTCGTCAGGCTGCTTTCAAAAAAGATCAGGGAGAATGGCACCGCCATTGAAAAGGAGGCCGCTAAGGATGGAAAATTCAGGGCCCAGGTCAGGCCATTATTTTATGGCAATCAATATTTCCTGTATGTGTATAAAATTTATTCCGATGTCAGGCTGGTCGGGGCTCCACCCTCTTCCATCGGGAAGTTCGGAGGCGATACCGACAACTGGGTGTGGCCACGCCATACCGGCGACTTCAGCCTCTTCAGGATTTATGCCGGCAAGGAGAACGAGCCTGCCGATTATTCTCCGGAAAATCTTCCTTTTCAGCCCAAGCGGTTTTTCCCCATCTCCCTGAAAGGAATCCAATCCGGCGATTTTACGATGGTTTTCGGGTATCCCGGCCGCACCACCCGTTTCCTTACTTCTGAAGCTGTTGATCTGATCATGAGTCAGCGCGATCCGGAGCGAATTGCAATCCGTGATGTCAAACTGGATATCCTGAATGGTTTCATGAAAGACAATCCCGGCGTGAGAATCCAGTACGCGGCTAAATATGCCGGAATCAGCAACGCCTGGAAAAAATGGCAGGGCGAAGTGCTTGGGCTGGAAAATTACAAAGCCCTGGATAAGAAGCAACAGTTTGAAAAGCAATTTGAAACCTGGGCCCGGCAGAAAAGCCTGTGGCAAGGGAACTTTGAAAATTTCTTCAGGGAATCGCGGGAATTACACCTTGCCTATGCACCTGTTGCGCGGGCAGCCGACTATTACAGCGAAATCGTTGTAAGCGGTGTGGAGGCTTTTACACTGGCCAATTCCATCAGGCTGATTCTGAATCAGGTGGAACGGGAGGGGTCGGTTACCGGAAATGCACGCAGTTCGTTGGACAGGCTGACAGCAGGCTTTTACAAAAATTTTTACCAGCCTGTTGACGAAGTTCTCATTGTCCGGCTGTTGCCTCTTTTGGCCCGCGACCTACGCCCCGAAGACCTGCCATCGGGATTCCCGGCATTTATGAGGAGGATCAGTGACCGGAAGCTCGTCGAAAAAATCTACCGCAAGAGTATCCTCACCGATTCGTTGCGCCTCCGCACATTCCTGTCGGAGAGTGATCCGGGGAAGTTGCGCAGGATCGAAAAGGATCCCCTAATGGCGCTCTTTCTTTCATTGCGGAACCATTATGACTCAAAAATCCAGCCTCAGCAGTTGAGTCTGGAGGCGAAAATTGAGGAAGGAATGAAACAGTATGTGGCCGGCATTATGAAGATGGAGGAGGGAACTGCGCTCTATCCCGATGCCAATTCCACCCTCAGGGTTTCCTACGGCAAGGTGGAGGGATATGAACCCCAAAACGGGATTTACTACAACTATTTTACAACCCTGAAAGGGATAATGGAAAAGGATAATCCAGAGATATACGATTATGATGTTCCCGACAAGTTAAAGGAACTCTTTGAAAGCGGCGAATTCGGAAAATATGGCCACGATGGCCAAATGCCGGTTTGTTTCGTAGCTTCTAACCATACCTCAGGAGGAAATTCAGGCAGTCCGGTGATCAACGGGGACGGTCAACTGATTGGAATCAACTTCGATCGCTGCTGGGAAGGCACCATGAGCGACATTATGTACGACCCCTCCATCTGCCGCAACATATCCCTCGATATCCGCTATGCCCTTTTTATCATCGACAAGTTCGCCGGTGCCGGGTATCTTCTGAATGAGATGAAGATTGTGGAATAATTGGTGATCAGTCACCAGGTTGTTGTTGACCTTCTGATCAGAAGGTGCAGATGATGGTCATTTGCTGGGATTGGTCCAGCATGGCATAGTCGACCCAGTGGAGCGACCAGTTGAAGCGGCCTTTGATGTTTTTATGGTGTATGAAATACCAGATGGCATCGGTGCGGAGGTAATTTTTAAAGCTGTAGAAGGGGTCGCCGTGGATGAACTGGAGTGGGTCGCCGCTGTGCAGGGTGGTTTTTACCCCCAGATTGTGATAGCGGCCCTGGCCTTCAAAGTGGAAGCTATGGCCTGTTTTGAACCCATCGGTAACCGATCTTTCCCTGTACAAAGAAGAGAGGAGTCCCCCTTTCAGCTCACCGGATAGCGGCTGGTTCTCCCCGAACCGAAGGCCCGCCAGCAGGGAAAATCCGAAATGATCCTGAATATGCTGGTCGGGAATTCTCATGGAAGTGTGGGCCAGGTGGTCGAGGAGAATGAAATTTTGCAGGAACCAGTTGCTGATTTTCACCTCTCCGGAAGAGCCGGCCATAAAGGCTTCCCTGACTGTTTCAGTCTGCCTGCCCGTCCAGTCGACGAAAGCCATCTGGTATCCCCAATCCCCGTGGAGTTTGCCTGCCAGTCCCTCGATTTGGGGGCGATAGGTCAGGAGGGTGTCGGCCAGCATGGCCATGGGGAAGTCGATGGTTCCCCGCCGGGGAAAGGCGCCGAAACGAAACTCCTTCCCGGGATCATCATACGCATAATAGAGGATCAGTCTGGGCAGATGGAAGTCAATGGCGCTGCCAAATTCATAGAGTTCGCTGAACCCGGCAATGAGGCTGTGTCCTTCCAAAGTGGTTCTGGCTTCCAGGGACCCCAGAGTCCCCAGAATCGTTTGCGCACGGGATTTGCCGTTGTGAAATTCCCGGTTGTCACCGATCCCCTCCAGGGTGAAACGGAAAACCGGCTTCTGGGCGGTCCCGGCCAGGGAAGCCACTGTTAAAATGGAAAGAAGAATCTTCTTTATCATATGGATATGGTTAATGTCATTCGCACACCAGATAAGTTTCCCTTCGCGGGTTCACGACAAGTACAGGAATGGGACCTGCGCGTCTGACGATCTTTTCCTCCGGCAGTCCCAGCACAAGGTCGAGGAGCGTAATGGCGGAACTGCCCAGAAGCACCAGCAATCCGGCATTCAGTTGTTGCGCAGCGGCAAGGCCTTCGTTGTGAATGGACAGACTATTCCTGGTCCCCCGGTATATTTTATGGGGGATGTTTGCTTTGACCAGCACGCTTTTCAGCCCGGAGAGCAGCCCATCAACCTGGTGGCGGTTGTACTTCGATTTGTCGTTGGCTCCCACGGCCACAATTTCACTGTGGTTGTACTTGCCAAAATAAAGGATCCATTTCATGGCATCTTTGTTTTGTTGCCTCAGGTCAACAGGGAATATCACTTTGTCAAAGGCTGAATGAAAAGGGTGTTTTTCACTGACAAAGAGAAAGGGGATGGGGCTTGCCATCAGTCCCGATGACAATTGCCTGAACTGGCCTGCTCCCGCCACAAGCAGAATCGCTTCCTGCTCATCTGCCAATGCTGCGGCCAGACGCTCCTCCTTAAATGTGGCCACCATTGCCGACACCGGAAGCCCGGGGATATCCCTCTTCAACGCCTGGCGGTATTTCTCCAGTTTTTTATCAATTTCCAGGGAGTGGGAAGCCCCCCTGGCCTGGTAAAAAAGACATAACTCCTTGTTGAAAACTGAAGCCAGCTTTGCCCCGCAGAGAATCAGCGGGGTGTCACCTTCTTCCAGGGTGGTATATACCACGATTTTCTGAAGCATAAAACGAGCATGACAGATTCAGGGATAAAGCTAACGATATCTTTGTTTCGCAGGTTGCTTTATCCCGAATTAGCTGCGAAATGTCAGTTACAGATGAAAACTATTTTGTATTTTAGTTCACTTATTGTTGTTGGTATATGATACATGAAAAACTTATAAACCCCGGAAGTATTGTGGTGGTCGGAGGGTCCAACCATCTGAACAAGCCGGGAGGGAAATTGCTGAAGAATCTGAAGGATAGTCTTTTTGGAGGTCAGTTGTATGTGGTGAATCCGAGGGAGAAAGAGGTCCAGGGAGTTCCTTCCTTTCCGTCGGTTCAGGATTTGCCCGACGTAGATCTGGCCATCTTTGCCATCCCTGCCGCTTTTTGCCCCGACGGGATTGAATTTTTGGCCAGGGAAAGGAATACCAGGGGGTTTATTGTCATTTCTGCCGGTTTTAGTGAAACCAGCCCGGAAGGGAAAATATTAGAAGACCGAATGGCCAGGGTCGTGGATGAAGTTGGGGGGACGCTTATCGGACCCAATTGCATCGGGATCATGAATATCCACCACACCAGTGTTTTTACCACGCCCATTCCTTTGCTATGGCCGCGGGGTTGTGATTTCGTTTCCGGTTCCGGGGCAACGGCTGTTTTTATCATGGAGGCGGGGATACCCAAGGGGCTTCGTTTTTCCAGCATATGGTCCGTGGGCAACAGTGCCCAGACCACCGTGGAAGATGTCCTGGCTTACATGGATGAGACCTATGATCCCGGGGTCAGTTCCCGGGTGAAATTGCTATATATGGAATCCATCAGGGATCCCGATAAGCTCTTGACCCATGCTGCTTCGCTGATCAGGAAAGGGTGCAGGATTGCCGCCATCAAGGCGGGCAGTTCCTCCGCGGGGAGCCGGGCAGCTTCATCGCATACCGGTGCGATTGTCAGCTCCGATGCTGCGGTGGAGGCCTTGTTCCGGAAAGCGGGAATCGTCCGCTGCTATGGCCGTGAGGAACTGGTCACCGTGGCCAATGTTTTTTTATGCAAGGAGTTGAAAGGAGGGAAGATAGCCATCATCACCCACGCCGGAGGTCCCGGGGTAATGCTGGCCGATGCCCTGGAGGATGGGGGATTGACCATTCCGGTGATTCCTGATTCTCCTGCCAAAGCCAGGCTGAAGGAGATACTGCTTCCGGGCTCTTCGGTAGAAAATCCTTTTGACTTTTTGGCAACAGGTACTGCCGATCATTTGAAAGCCATCATTGAGGCCTGCGAACACGATTTTGAGGTGGATGGTATGGCGGTCATATTCGGTAGCAACGGCCTGGTACCGGTCAGGGAAGTTTATGACCTGCTCGACGAACAGATGCAGTATTGCGCCAAACCCATCTTTCCGATCCTCCCTTCCATTATCGACGTGCAGGAGGAGGTGAGTCAGTTCCTCTCTCTGGGGAATGTGAATTTCCCCGATGAGGTGTTGTTGGGCCGTGCCATCACCAAGATTATGAACAGCGGTAAACCCTCTGACCAGTCGGTTTTTTTGGAGGGGGTTGATGTTCCCGAGATCAGGCGGATCATTGACCAGGCTGAATCGGGATTTCAGCCACCGGCGGTAATACACCGGCTTTTTAAGGCTGCCGGGATTCCTGCGGTGAAGGAGCTGGTGGTCATTACAGAAGCAGATGCCCTGGCTGCTGCCCGGGAGATCGGTTTTCCCCTGGTGATGAAAGTGGTGGGCCCGGTACATAAAACCGATGTGGGAGGTGTAGTGCTTAATGTGCGCAATGAAGAGAGTGTAGTCAAGGAGTTCAGACAACTGTTTCGTATTGAGGGAGCTACAGCTGTTCTTCTTGCCCAGATGGCTTTTGGAACCGAACTTTTTATTGGTGCCAAATATGAGCCTACCTTCGGGCATGTCATTCTTTGCGGCCTCGGAGGCATTTATGTGGAGGTGATGAAGGACTTCACCTCCGGCCTGGCTCCTTTGACCCCCGATGAGGCTTTCTCCATGGTCAGAAATCTGAAATCATATAACATCCTGAAAGGATACCGGGGTAAAAGCGGTGTGGATATCCGGAAATTTGTCCATATCATTGTGAGACTTTCCACCTTGCTCCGGTTTGCTACTGAAATTAAAGAATTGGATATTAACCCGCTATTGGGCAATGCCTCCCAGATTCTGGCTGTGGATGCCCGTGTGCGAATTAAAAAGTGAGTATTATGTTGAGAGAAGAGAATCAGCAAGACCGTTTTTACGGTTCTATTGCCCCTTATTATTCCGGGATATTCCCGTTGAATCCGGCACAGTTGAAGTCTGTTGCGGGAGAGTTGGGAACTCCTGCAGGGAAAGATATTCTGGATGTGGGATGTGGTACCGGTGAGCTGGCGTATGCCCTGGCTGAGGAAGGAGCCCATGTGACCGGAATTGACCTCAACGATGCCCTGCTTAACGAGGCCAGGAATCACCGGGCCCACGAAAAGATCCTTTATAGGAAAGCCAATATGCTGCATACTGCCCGCCTCTTTGGAAGATCGAAATTCGACGGGGTGATCTGTTTGGGCAATACCCTTGTTCACCTGATGAACCCTATGCAGATGCGCGACTTCTTCAGTGGGGTGCTCACGGTATTGAGGCCGGGAGGTCTTTTTTTCCTTCAGTTGCTGAATTTTGATCATATCTTCAAAACCGGTATCACCACCCTGCCGTTGATAGAAACGGAATCCCTCAGGTTTGACCGGAACTACAGCTTTGTACCTGATACCCGGGAGATCCGTTTTCATACAAAGCTGACGGTCAAAGCGACAGGTGAGGTGATTGAAAATGAAGCCGACTTGCTGGGAATCAGCAGCAATGACCTTGTTCAAATGATGGATATTGCCGGGTTACAGGAAATTAACCGGTTTGCCGACTTCGAAAAGTCCCCCTTTACAGGAGATCATTTATCCCTTGTCATTACCAGCCGGAAAATGAGCTGAGTAGGTCGATTCCTTCGGACGGAGGCAGTTCAGTCGTCGATGGCCTGTCCGATCAGCAGCCTGAATTTCATTTCAGTATCATCGCCAGAGGTTCCCTGGGTTTGCTTCATTAGGATGCCGATGGTTTTTTCAACAGGGTCGGCAAAATACTGGGTATTGAAATAGCCTCCCCAGTCGAAAAGCCCCTCGCTGCCTTTTCCTCCTTTGGCTTCCCCTGTTGCGGTGAGTAACCCGAAAGCCAGTCCGTATCCCCTGTCCGGACTCTGAAAGAGATCACCCACCTGGTTGGAGAGAATGGTCTTTACGGTGGTCCGGCTAAGGATCCTCACCCCGTTGAGTTCGCCGCCATTGAGATACATAAGGAGGAAGGTGGCATAATCCAGGGCGGTGCTGGAGAGGCCTGCCCCCCCGGCGAAAAAGGTGCGGGCTCCCTTCACGGGATAGCCGGGATCGAAGAAAGCGGCGGTCTCCAGGGATTTCCAGCTGCCTTTACCGTCGGGAACCTGAATACTGACGAGCCGGTTGGCTTTCTCCTGCGGAAGATAGAACCAGGTATCGTTCATCCCCAGCGGATCAAAAAGGTGCTTTTTGAGGAACTGGTCGAAGGGCATCCCCGACATGACTTCTATGAAATAGCCCAGGACGTCGAGGCCTTCCCCGTAAGTGAATTTTTCTCCCGGCTGGTGGTGGAGAGGCAGCAGGGCCAGTTTTTTCACATTGTCGCTAATTACCACGTTTTTGGTGGTAAAAGCATCGATGATCCCTGCCTTATGAAAAATCAGCTGAAACCGTTTGTCGCCATCGATGGCACCATAGCCAATCCCCGAGGTGTGGGTCAGAAGGTGGCGAATGGTGATCTCCCGGGCAGCCGGCACCGTTGTGTAACTGGTGTCGCTTTGCTGGAAATTCTGGAGAACCCGGGGGCTCCTGAATTCCGGAATATACTTGCTGATGGGATCATCAAGCTGGAACTTACCTTCTTCCCACAGTATCATAACCGCAGTGGCTGTGATGGCCTTCGTCTGGGAGGCAATCCGGAAGATGTCGCTGGTTTCCATTTTTTTGCCGGCAGTGACATCTGAGAAACCAAAGGCTTTGTAGTAAACAATCTTCCCATTGCGAGCCACCAGGGCCACCGCACCCGGAATCACTCCCTTGTCAATTTTCTCCTGCAGCATGGCATCAATCCGGGAAAGCCGCTCTGATGACATCCCCGCGGATTTAGCTCGGGCAGGAGCCAGAGGAGGTGATTTTTTGATGGATTTGGTTTGGGCACCTGCCGCCAGGGTCAGGATGATCAGCAGAATGGTCAGGTATTTGCCGGAATTCACCAGAGAGGTCGCTTGTTTCATTTTATTTTTAACAAATCGTTCAATTTAGGTATTATATGATGTTTCAAATGTTTTCAATTTTGGAGACAATTGACTCAAATGTAGTAGTAATTATGTGAATTTTTTAGAGATTTGATTTTTATATGTTAGCTGATACTGCTTCTGGATCTTCATTTGCGGTCATCTTCCTTTGAAAAAAATGTGCTGATTTCTGAGAAAATGTTCGTACTTTTAGTCTTAGCATTGGGTTCAGTTGTTTTTTTGTTTGCACTTTAAATATATTAAATTTCAAAGAAATCAACCAGGTGCTGGCATCTTTACCGGGAGTAACTGAACAGGAAAAACAGGCCATTCGGCAGAAATGGGAAGAATTGAAGAAATAACAAAATGGATCATACGCATAAGACCCCAGCGGGGTCACATGTTTATAGAAACGGGTGTGTTTTTAATAGATTCGACCCCAGCTGGGGTCGTACGATTTCGGCACATGCACATTGCTATACACATGCAATCCCTCTGGGATTGAATACTACACCAACCGTATTTATACCGACCCTGGAGAGGTTACATGTTTATAGAAACTCCTCTCCAGGGTAGATACGAGGTTTATTTTAGTGAAAAATGAAAATAGTTCATAAATGTGGGGTTTTTAGTGACAAATTCTTGTTTTTTTGTTGTTCAGGGTGATATTTGATTATTTTTGGAGCGTGTCGAAGTAATTTTGGAAGAAGCGGCTGTGAAACTTTTCCTGTGGAGGTAAGCGTTGGTTTACAGTTTTCCAATGCAGGTTTCCTAACGATTGAACCATGTTTTTCTCATTTATGAAAAAAATAGTACTTGTATGTGTGTTTCTCGGGGC
>CAJDVZ010000023.1_pt1 | contig 13520 bp, 12 predicted proteins | sample 7391481 | NCBI WGS metagenome assembly CAJDVZ01 (sample SAMEA7055721, study PRJEB34461) | soil metagenome | biome: terrestrial ecosystem; feature: Peninsula; material: soil | place: Antarctica | collected 2016 | reverse complement strand
TTTGACACCAATCAGTTCCTGGTGTGGTTGTAAAAGATCAGCAGATAAAGCAAGAATGTTGAGCCATTTACAGTTATTCAAATTTGAATCAAGCATTCCAAAATAAAGATTGAATCCATCAACATAAACCCAAACTCTCTCTTTTTTTATTGCTTTGTTTGTATTATTCATCTAAAAATTATTATCTTTGTCTCATTAACACCACCGAAGATAGCATCTTCGGTCCGACGTCCTGCAAAACAGGACGTTTCTTTTTTAACATCATTATCATTTATGTCCGGTACTTGATGTCGAAAATGTCTGAAGGGTGATTAACATGATGTTGGGATTTCGAAGAAAGGTACGAAAAAATATCGGGACTATGATTAAGCAGATTTAAGGATTTCGCATCGTCAGGGCTGTTTACAGCAAAATACATAGTCGTTTATTTAAAGGGGTCGAACAAAACACCATCAACCATTTCTTTAAACATTCGATACCTCTGGCATCGAAAAATTTGTAGAAAATGTTTTAGCTGCATCAGCACGAATTGTCCAACATGGTTCGGGGATGGTTAAGAACGATTATCGCTGCTGGTATTTTGCATTTCTGGTACTGGATGTTCCGCTGATAAACTTCTTTGGATTGGATACAAGGATTGGATACAAGGCTATAAGTTATATTTCTTAAATTTGTAGGAAAATACGTGCTATGGAAACAATCACCATCAAAATTGAAGGAAAAGAAAACTTGCCCTTCTTTCTAAATCTGCTCCGTAAGCTCAATTTTGTCTGCGAATTTGAATTAAAAGATGAAGAATTAGGACATACTTTGACTGTAAATGATGCACCCATCGAATGGGCTGTAAAAACACCGGATATCAATGATTTTACAGATATTTGGAGCGGAAGGAATATTACATTGGAAGAATTAAGAAACAGAGCATGGAAAAGGAAATGATTTTATGTGACACAAATATATTCATCTCGTGGTTTACTTATTCCTGATGCCATTATTGCTGCAACTGCCGTAATCTATCATATTCCTCTTTTTACATATAATATTTCCGATTTTCAATTTATTCCGGAAATTATTCTTTATCAATTTTAAAAAGACGGACAGGATAACTCAAAATAAGCCGAAAAAATAGGACTGAAGGAATCTGCGCTGCATTTCAGAAAGAAAAAACTGATAATCAGCAGGAAGTTTGTTAAGGAATAGCTATTTGGTTTGGAATATGAAACAATAATTTTAGCCTGAATAGCTATATTATTTTTAACCCGGGGCAACGCTCCTTACAAATGGTAGTGCCTTGACCTATCACGGCTTCACAGACTGTCATTGGTATGAGCAAAGCAACGAAGCAATCCCTTTTATTTGCTTATACCATGTTCCCGTCATTGGTATGAGCGAAGCTACGATTACGCTGAGCACAGGAGGAGAGAGAGAATAGAGAATGCTATTTTTATTGAAAGTGTTCGTTAAATTACTATCTTTAAACGAAAGGTCACAGTCCCTGACCATGGGAAAAATGATGAATTAGAACATTTTTTAGTAAATTCAATTTTTAAGCAAGCCGGATTAAAGTGATAAAATAAAACCAATGCAAAAGATTTGGATTATCTTTGATTGGTAAACCAGACTTTTGTGGAAGTGGAGAACAATCCCGACGACTACTTTTATCCCCGGGAGGTCAAAAAAATCACCCCTGATCTCAACCTCGGGGTTTATTACCAGTCACCCAGGTTCTTCGCGGGTCTCTCTTCCAAGCAATTGCTTGAAAATGAGTATGGAGTTTCGAAGACTTCCGGGGGAGGTACTTCCTTCTCCCGTCTGATGCGCCATTTTTACCTGATGTCGGGGGCTGTCTTCCCTATGGAGGATGATATTCTTTTCCGGCCCTCGGTAATGGTCAAATATGTCAAAAATGCCCCTGTACAGGCCGACTTTAATGCCGGATTCAAGTTTGGCCATACCTTCTGGGTGGGAGCTTCCTACCGCACACTGAAAGCCATAGCTTTTCTGCCTGAGTTCCAGATTAACCCAAAAATCAGATTAGGTTACTCTTATGATATTTACCTCAATGAATTGCAGCCACACAATTACGGTTCTCATGAAATCAGGCTGGGATTTGATGTGGATGTCTACCAGTTCCGTATGAAGACACCGCGCTATTTCTGATGAAAGAATCTTAAGAAGATGGCTTATAATTGTTACAACACTAATTTTCTCCGGGAATGAAACACAGGATTATCCTTCTGATTTGCGCCATAGCTTTTTCCGGGATCACCGGAACTGCCAGCAACAGGAAAGCCAACCGCTATTTCGAATTATATAAATATTCCAAAGCCATACCACTCTATAAAAAAAGTGTGCTGCAAGGAAATCAAGAGGAGCAGAAGGAGGCTACTTTCCGGCTTGCCGATTGTTACCGTTTGACCAACGATGTGAAGGAGGCCCGTTCATGGTATGCCCGGGCCATCAGCATGTACGATGCTGAACCAGTGCATTATTTCTATCTGGGACAGGCCTTGCGCAGCCTCGGGGAATATGAGGAGGCAGAAACCAACTTTCTCAAATATGCAGAGCTCCAGCCCGGAGATCCGCGCGGGGAGATTTTTGCCCGCTATTGCCGGGAAATCCGAGAACTCGAGCCCCTGGACCCATCGGTGGAAATCAGCAATGCAACCTCCCTGAACAGTAAGTTTTACGATTTTGCACCCGTTTATTACAAAGATGGTATCCTGATTGCTTCTGACCGCTCCCCGGGACTTCCCGATGATTATGTGTACGAGTGGACCAGCTACGGTTACCTGGACCTTTATTTTTCCAAACCCACCTACTACAACGATTTCTGGACCAGCATGTCAGAGCCCCGGAGGGTATCGGAATTACTGAACCAAACCTGGCATGACGGACCGGTCAGTTTCTCTTCCGATTTTAAAACCATTTTTCTGACCCGCACCACCAAATCAAAGGTCAAGCGCGATGAGGACAATTTCAGGACCAGTCTGCTGAAGATTTATATCGGTGAAGTTTCGGATAACGACCGGATAAAATTCACCCCGTTTCCCCACAACAGTAAAACTTATTCCGTAGGTCATCCTACAGTTTCAGCGGATGGCACCAAAGTTATTTTTTCTTCCGACATGCCGGGGGGATTTGGTGGGACAGACCTTTACATCAGCGAAAAAAGCGGAGAAGAATGGAGTTCCCCCCGTAACCTGGGCCCCATGGTCAACAGCCTCGGGAATGAGGTTTTTCCCTTCTGGTACAACGATTCCACCCTCTATTTCGCTTCTGATGGCCATATGGGGTATGGCGGTCTCGACCTCTTTGAGTCACAATGGGATGGCCAGGAGTGGAGGATCCCTGAAAATATGCGGGAGCCTCTGAATTCACCCTTTGACGACTTCGGAATCGTCTTCCGCAGCGAGAAAATGGATGGTTTCTTCAGTTCCAACCGTCCCGGCGGCTTGGGAGCCGATGATATTTATGCCATCCGGAATTATACCAAAAAGCCTGTGCAAAAGGAAAAACCGCGGGATGAACCCGGTAGCGGGGAGTGGCTGGCCAGGGGCGGATCTGTTTGTGGCTATGTGAAAGAAAAGGGGAGTTTGCAACCCCTGGAGGATGCTTCGGTGTTTGTGATGAACTCCCGGACCAACCAGGTGATCGTTCTGAAAACCGACCGGGAGGGCTTTTTCTCGGTGGCGGCTGACAGTGCGGTTCTTTATGTGGCCAAGGCCATGAAACCTGGCTATTTTGATGATTGTCTTCATTTTAGGTATACAAAACCTGATCCGGAACAGTGTACCCGGCTTTCGCGGGAGTTGTTGCTGGACAAGGTGGAGGTGAACAAGATTTTTGTGGTCGAGAATATCTATTACGACCTGGACAAGTGGCATATCAGGGCTGATGCCATACCGGCCCTTGACAATCTGGTGCGGCTGATGAAGGAATATCCCATTGCCATTGAACTGTCGTCACATACCGACAGCCGGGCTTCGCGGGAATACAACGATGAGCTTTCGCAAAAACGGGCGGAAGCGGCAGTCAGGTACATCATCCTCAAGGGGGTGAATGCTGTACGGCTCCTGGCCCAGGGGTATGGGGAAACCCGGTTGGTGAACCGATGTGCTGATGGGGTACCCTGCAGCGAGGCTGAGCACCAGGCCAACCGCCGTACCGAGTTTAAAATACTGGATGTACAGTCCGAATATTTCTGGAAGAAACCTTTTGATCCGTCCCTGTTCAAAGCCAATGAAACCATTCCGCTGCAAATGCTGGATCCTGATTTCTTTAAGGGATGTCTTCTTCCCGCTGAGAGTAGTGCTTCAGGCAGTGAGTACGGGGTGAATAGTGTGGGTCTGACTCGCTTAGTCCCGGCAACTCCTGTAAAAGCTGAAAAGACGGAGAGTAGCCCGGCTCCTGCAGAGTCTGCTAAAATAGAGCGTAACCTCCCCGCTTCCGGTTCCGGCACATCGCCGGAGGCCGTTGTTGCTCCGAGAAAATTTGTGGCCACTGCACCCGTTGACAATACTTCACCCGCTGACGATACCTTTTATACGGTCCAGATTTTGGCTACTTTGATTCCCATGGCGCTGGATTCAAACCAGCTCAAGGGGGAGACAGGAATTTTCGAGAAGAGGATAGGGGAGTATTATAAGTATTTTTCGGGAACCTTCAGCAATTACAATGCTGCATCCTCAAAAAGAAAAGAGCTGGCATCTAAGTTTCCGGGCTGCTTTTTAGTCGGCTTCAGGGAGGGGAATGTAGTCCCATTGAGTGAATTGAAGACCATTCTGAAGTAATAGGATAAGACACTATAAAAAAGCCGGGGCTGAGCAGCATCCCGGCTTTTTTGGGCTTGGCCATGAATAGCTCCTATGAGGAGAGCCATTATGGGAAAAAAAGTGGACAGGATTTCTCCTGTCCAAATAAAGGTAAATAGAATAGATTGATAAAATCTGGCTTGATTAAGCTCCGAATGCAGAACCAATCATATAGGTGGCAGCCAGGGCGATGATCGCATAGAGTTCAGGGAACACAGCCAGGATAAGCGTTTTTCCTGCCACATCGTGGCCCTGGCCGACAGCGGCGATACCGTTGGCGCAAAGCTGACCCTGGCGAATAGCCGAGAGTAACCCTACGAACCCGAGAAACAAGCCTGACACAAAAACTGCGCTGGCCTTATCCCAGCCTATACCGGCATTGAGCAGGCCAAAGCTGTTCAGGAGGAAATAACCCGCAAACCCATACAAACCCTGGCTGCCCGGAAGGGCCGAAAGCATAATGTAGGAGCCGAAGGCTTCACTGTTCTTTTTCATGGAACCTACTGCAGCATTTCCGGCGATGGTAGTTCCGTAAGCACTGCCAATTCCTGCAAGTCCGATCATCAATGCGATCCCAATGTAAGCTAAAAAAATAGGTGTCATGTTCTGTCGTTTTTAGTTGTTATTATAATTCGTTTAATTTTTTGCTGTATGATGTTCAAAGGGAGTATAGGGTTTTCCGCCACCTGTGAATCCCGCATTTTTATAAAATTCGACAAACATGAGCCTGACGGGGTGAACAAATGCTCCGAGACAGGCCATGAAAAGGGTAATGCCGTGCCCAAGGAGCAGGATGATGATCATCACCAGAGGCCCCAGGACGGGAACGTCAGGTTTCATATTCAGCGCAAGGGAGTTGAACACTCCTCCGAGAATAGCCGTCGACACACCCAGGGCAAAAAGACGGATGTATGACAGCAGGTCGCCGAGAAGGCCGGTGGCCATCCCGTAAACATCCCATAATCCGGCGAAAAAGTTGATCAGCGGATTTCGTTTGGGATTGTTCAAGAGAAGGATAAGTACCCCTGCCACACCCAACACAATATACTGGAGGGTGGATGCCAGGGGATCAGCCACCCATCCTGCTTTTTTCAAGCCAAAAAGAGTTCCTAAACCGATGATCAACACCAACCATCCCATGGTGCTGAAAGCATATTTCAGTCCTTGTTGCTTTTTTATATTGAAAACCTTGATGACCATTCCGAAGAGAATTTGGATAACTCCCAAGGCGATGGCCAGTACAAACAGTTTATCGGTGTCAATCAGGTATTTTTTGACATTTTCCAGGGCTGGAATATTGAGGTTAAAGAAGCTGAGACCGAAGAAAGTTCCCGTGAGCATTCCGAAGATGATGGTTGATAAACCCAGGTATTGTGCCAGGGTGAGAATACTCTTCCAATCGGGCATTTTCCTTTTGGCCAGGGTAGTGCCCAGAAGGATAAGCAACCCGTATCCTGCATCGCCCATGCAAAAACCAAAAAACATCATATAGAAGGGGGCGAAGAAGGGGACCAGGTCCATTTCCGTGTGGTTGGGAAGGTCGTAAAGGTTCCCGATGACTTCATACACTTTGGCGAACTTGTTGTTCTTCAGGAGGATGGGCGAATTGGTTTCCGGGTCTGGCGGGGTGACCACATACAGGATCTCTTTGCTCGCGAGGTAGGCGTCTAACTCGGCCTTCCTGGTTTCAGGCACAAACCCTTCGATGACCCTGACCTTTCCCTCCACATGGTCGCCGGTCTGCCGCAAGGCGTTCATCCCGGCCCATTCATCGCGCAACAGGTTACGGTGCTCCTTCAGCTTTTCCTTGTCCTGCAGGGCAATCTGCTCCATCTCATCGTGCAAAGCTTTGCCCTTCCCCTGCAATTCAACCAGTTCTTTTCTGACCTCTGTCAGGAAATTCTGAGGCGGGAAAACCTGCTCTACCCCCGGAAGTTCCAGAAATTCAGAGATGTCAGCACCCTTGCGGTCGATTTTGATAAAATAGTAGTTCCCTTTCATCTCGTCGATGATGCTGATGTAGTTTTCCACTTCCCACTGGGTCTGGAATTTTTTCTGCAGACAGGTAAAAAAACGGAATTCGAGTCCGTTCGACTCAAGTCTCCGGAGGTTGTCCCAGTCAAAATTTCCCCAGGGTTCCAGCTGGCTCTCCTCTTTATTGAGGCGGGCCTGGTGGTGCTGAACATACTCCTGTTCATTTTCGATCTCCCTGATTCTTAAGAAGACCTCCTCGCCGTTCTTCAGTCCGGTCGGCTTCTCCCCCGGCGTGCCCTTGAACCAGTCGAGTTTTTTAATGGCCTGCTCTGTGTCGCTGATGCGGCGTATCAATTCCTGCATCTCCTCGCTGGGTTCCTCAACTTTTTTGTCGATATGAACCACTCCCAATTTCCGGAGGTCTTCCAGAAACTCGGGATACCGGGCGAAATAGACCAGAAAGGCATATTTATACATCGGTACGATCATAGCTCTTCCTCCTCTTCCACCAGTTGTTTTTGCTGTTTATTTTTAACGATTTTTTGAGCTGACTTGGAGAGGTTATCCTCATCTTCAAGGAACCGTTTGATTTTGAGGATGGCATCCTGGAACCCGGGGATTTGCACCTTTTCGTAGAGGTTCACCTTTTGGGTGGTTTTCTTACGGGCGAAGTCGAGGAGATCCATTTTCTTGAGGAATACCTCCCTTTCGACAGCAATGCCGGTGAGTTTACGGACAATCTCAACGCCATCGGCATACCAGAGTGGTTGGTTGAAGCTGTTAAGGCTTCCGGTTTCAAAGATGATGTCGTCGAGAATGGGGGTGAAGACGCCGGCGATTTTCTTGGCTGAGAGTTTCACATCTTTGATTCTGATGAGGTCATGGTCAAATTCGCCCCAAAGCCGCGACATCTTCGTGTACTGCTGAATCTGCCCCACCAGTTCCTGATCGAGGGCAGTGGCCCTGTCGCGGGCCCTTTTCACCTCCATGCGGAGGGCCGACTCCTTGTTCTTAAGGGTCGGCAGGGCGCGCTCCCTGACCTTGAGCTGCTTCTCCAGCCCCTGCAGTGCGGTTTTGTTATATTGAATCTTGATGGCCACGGAAAGAATATTAGAGTATTAGAATGTCAGAATATCAGAATATTAGAATGTCAGAACGGTTGACGGGGTAACGGGGCGGCCATGCGACGGCTTCCCAATCCGTCAGTTTTTCCAGTATTTCTGGACCAGATGTTCCTTGATGGCCACTTCGGCCTTGGAAAAGAACTTCCCGAAGAGTTCCCACGAGATGTCGAGCATGGTGTCGGTATCGACGTTGACGTCGATGGCCAGCAGTTTCATGGAGTACTCCTTGGCATATTCGAGGGTCCGCTCGTCGTAGTCGGTCAGGTCGAAGCCGTTTTCCAGTTTGGTACGGGCGTTGACTGAGTCGGCATAGAGGCGGATGGCGGCGTTCATCACCTGGGGATGGTCTTCGCGGGTCTGCTTTCCAATGACCAGCTGTTTGAGACGCGAGAGGGAGCGGAAGGGGTCGACGATGACCTTGCCGATCTCGGAATCGCGCCGCAGGAAGAGCTGCCCTTCTGTGATATACCCCGTATTGTCGGGAATGGCGTGGGTGATGTCGCCTCCTGAAAGGGTGGTCACGGCGATGATGGTGATGGATCCCCCATCGGGAAACTGAACCGCTTTTTCGTAGATGCGGGCCAGGTCGGAATAGAGCGATCCCGGCATGCTGTCTTTCGAGGGGATCTGGTCCATGCGGTTGGAGACGATACTGAGGGCGTCGGCGAAGAGGGTCATGTCGGTGAGCAGCACCAGCACGGCCTCGTTATGGTCGACAGCGAAATATTCGGCAGCCGTCAGGGCCATGTCAGGGACCAGGAGCCGTTCCACAGGAGGGTTTTCGGTGGTATTCACGAAGCTGACGATGCGGTCGAGGGCCCCGGCATTGTCGAAGACATTCTTGAAATAGAGGTAGTCGTCGTTGGAGAGGCCCATTCCCCCGAGGATGATTTTATCGGCTTTGGCGCGGAGGGCTACCAGGGCCATCACCTGGTTGTAAGGCTGGTCGGGATCGGCGAAGAAGGGAATCTTCTGGCCGGTCACGAGGCTGTTGTTCAGGTCGATACCGGCAATACCGGTAGCAATCAGGTTGGAAGGCTGGCGCCGTCGCACAGGGTTCACCGAGGGAGAACCAATATCCCTGATCTCCCCGTTGATTTCCGGTCCCCCGTCAATAGGCTCTCCAAAGGCGTTAAAAAACCTGCCGGCCAGCTCTTCGCTGACTTTCAGCTGGGGCGGGTGCCCCATGAAACTCACCTCGGCATTGGTGGGAATCCCCTCCGTTCCGGAGAAAATCTGGAGGGTGACATTTCTGCCGATGATTTTCACTACCTGTGCCATGCGGCCGTCAACCGTGGCGATCTCGTCATAACCGACATTGTCAGCCTTCAGGGTGACCGTTGCCTTGGTGATGTGGGTCAGCCTGGTGTATATTTTCTGAAATGACTGTGTTTCCATATGATTCCGTATTATTCTCTGCGGTCGTCCCGGGTGTTAATTCATCCTTTCCTTAAGTAATTCCGACAGTTCCTGCTCGTGGCGCAGGAATTTCTCCGACTGGAACTCCGAGTAGTTCATCTGCTTGAAAATGTTGATGATCTGCTTGAAGTAGTTACCCACGTTTTCGAAATTGTCAAAGCGGAAGCTCAACTGTGTAACGTCGAGCACACTGGTAAGCATGTACTGTTGCCGTTTGATAGGAGTGACGGCATCAATCTTATCGAAGGCATCCTGTTGCAGGATGACAAAGTCGATGAGTTCTGATTTCCAGTAACGCTCGTGGAAGTTGATGGGCACCCCGTCGTCTCCCAGGATGTTGATCTGTTCGTGGGCTTCTTTTCCGCGGTAAAGAATATCCTTGGCCTGGAGCACGTCGGCCAGCCAATGGTCGGAGAAGTTCTGGGTCAGGTAATCCTGGACTTCGGGATATTCAAGGTATTTGGAGTAGCTGTCGATGGGGTCGATGGCGGGATACCTCTTCGAGTCGGCGCGGTCCTGGGAGAGGCCGTAGAAGCAGCGGGCAGCCTTGCGGGTGCTCTCTGTCACCGGTTCCTTGAGGTTACCTCCGGCCGGGGATACCGTTCCGATAAAGGTGATGGATCCTGGCTGGCCGTTGTTGAGGTATACATATCCGGCACGGCTGTAAAAGTTGGAGATAATGGCTGAGAGGTCCATAGGGAATGCGTCGGGCCCCGGGAGTTCCTCCAGGCGGTTGGACATTTCGCGGAGGGCCTGGGCCCAGCGGCTGGTCGAGTCGGCCATCATCAGCACCCTCAGCCCCATGGCGCGGTAATATTCGGCGATGGTCATGGCCGTGTACACGGAAGCCTCCCGGGAAGCCACCGGCATGTTGGACGTATTGGCAATGATGATCGTCCGCTCTATCAGTTTCTTCCCTGTACGGGGGTCGTCCAGTTCCGGGAATTCGTAGAAGATTTCTACTACTTCGTTAGCACGTTCCCCACAGGCCGCGATGATGACGATATCGGCCTCTGCCTGCTTGGAAATGGCATGCTGGAGCACGGTTTTACCCGTTCCGAAAGGCCCGGGAATAAAGCCGGTACCCCCCACGGCGATCGGGTTGAGGGTGTCCATGCAGCGGACACCGGTTTCCAAAAGTCGAAATGGACGCGGTTTTTCGCGATATGCCCTGATGGCGAGCTTCACAGGCCATTTCTGGACCATGGTGATGTTGTGGCTCTTGCCCTCATGGTCGGTGAGGATGGCCACCACATCGTCGACCCGGTATTCTCCTTCCGGAACTACGGTTTTGACGGTGTAGGATCCTTCCATCTTAAAGGGGACCATGATCTTATGGGGCATGTCGTTCTCATCGACCTGACCAAGCCAGTCGCCGGCTGCCACTCTGTCGCCCGGCTGGGCCAGGGGTATGAAGGCCCACAGTTTTTCCCGGTTCAGGGGATCGGTGTAATCCCCTCGTTTGAGGAACACACCCTCCATCTTGTCGAGGTCGTTCTGGAGGCCGTCGTAGTTGCGCGAGAGAATGCCCGGACCGAGGGTCGCCTCCAGAAGATGCCCCTGGAATTCAACGGGAGACCCCGGTTTTAACCCGCGGGTATTCTCAAAAACCTGCGTATAGGCACTTTTCCCCGTTATCTTGATCACCTCTGCCATCAGCTTCTCCTCCTCCAGGGAGATGAAGCAGATCTCGTTCTGGGCTACCGGCCCGTTAATTTCCACAATGACCAGGTTGGCAATTATCCCTGTCACTGTTCCCGTGGTTTTATTCTTTCTTTCCATATGTATGAGAAAATTCTTCAGGAAACTCAAAACTGGATTCTATTTCACTCAGTAACTTATTGAACATCACCTGGCCCTTTTCATAGTCGAGATGGAACCATCTTTCCGCCAGGAAAACCTTCAGCAGGAAGGCCAGGACCCTCTCAACCGAAAAGTAGTGGAAGAAGGTGATGTCGTCGAGAAAATTCCATTGCCGGGTATCAAGGCGGAATTCTCTTTCAAGTAGATTGTCGGATTCAAAAAGCTGAAGGAAGGATTCGATTTCGGGATAGTCGACCGACAGTCCGAAGTCGCGTGTGCGGTTTTTCCTGATGGCTTGAGCTACCAGGTTGTCGCCGATGACTGCTTCCTCGAAGGGAAGGTTATGCTTTCGCCCGTTGAGGGCCAGTAGGATATTTCCCGAGTTGAGCCGGTATTCCCCCACCTGCCTGACCAGTTCATTCCCGGAACGGAGCAGGAGCCCGTAATATTCGGTGGTCAGGAAACGGTCGGCATCCTCCGGAGTGATTTGATTCTCCAACTCTTCCCTGGTGCGGAGCAGCTGCCCGAAACGGTAAATATATCCGGGGTATTCCTCTTTTTTCGCGAGTTCGAAGAGTTTGGGCAGGAGGATGTGGTCGAGCTGTTCTTCGGTGAGCGTTCCCCGTTCATCCAGGGGTTTCTCCTTGTGGAACAGGCGGTTCAGCAAATTCAGATGGTCAAAGGGGAGATAAAAAAGCTCCGCCAGCCGGAAATCGTCGGGATGGAGTTCATCCCGCAGAACATCCCTGATCCTGAGCGAGGAGAAGTGGAGCTTCTTGTCGTCCTGGACCAGGTCGGGAAGCCCGGCGATCAAACAGTAGTAGTTGCGCCTGGTCATTTGCCCTCCCCGAAAAGAAGTTGGCTGGTTTTTGGCCGCAGATAAGCTTTGAGGAAGTTCATGAAGTCGTCATCGGTGAAGCTGATGAGATAACTTCCATCGACCGGACCGATCTTGAAGCCAGTCCGGAAATCCTGCGAGAAAGAAAATTCCACTCCTTTGTTGAGCTCGGTGGCCAGACTCTGTTTGAAATATTTTTCCAATTGTTCTTTGTCCGCTTCCGGCAAGATCACATTCAGGTCAAAATCATCCTTGTCCATCCATCCCTTAACGATAGTGTTTATCAGCGACTTGAGGTATTCCTTGTCGGAAAACAGCTCTTTTACCGGTGGCTGGATCACGTTCATCGATACCAGTGTGGCCACCTGTTGTTTCATGGCGGAAATCGCCTGACCAATTGTCATTTTGATCTCTGAATCAACATGCTCTTTGTACTCTTGCGATTTTTTACGGGTCTCAGCCATGATGGCTACGGCAGCTTTCTGCGCTTCCTCTTCGATCCCGGCTGCTTCCTGATGTGCTTTTTTTAGAAGTTCATCAGCCTCTTCACGGGCTTTTTGTACCCCTTCATTGTAAATTGTTTCAGTGAGTTGCTGAATCTTTGAATCCATATAGCTATAATTTTATTGATCTCATTGCAACCCGTCAGCCGGAAAGATGAAAAACCGATTTTACCGGTTTCGGGTCCTTTTTTTTGGTAATTGACAAATATAGCAGGAAAAGGTACTAATCGTTGGTTATAACTGTTGAATTTCAAGTGCCCGCCAACGTGTTTTAAAACATAACTTTCGTAAATTGGTCCCCTGAAACTATGGAAGGCAATGACTACGCAACAGTTATATCATTTTTTCCTGAAACATCCCCTCGTGTCAACCGACAATCGGGAGATAGAAGCAGGATCGCTCTTTTTTGCCCTTAAAGGGAGTAATTTTGATGGAAACCAGTTTGCCTCTGCGGCACTGAAAGACGGGGCGGCCTATGCTGTGGTTGATGATCCCGCGGTTGTGACTGATGAACGCTACCTCCTGGTGGATGATGTTCTGAAGGCTTTGCAGCAGTTGGCTCTGTTTCACCGGCGTCAACTGGGGTGTCGTGTGTTGGGGATTACCGGAACAAATGGTAAAACAACGACCAAAGAGCTGATAGCAGCTGTGCTGGCCACACAGTTCCGTGTGGAATACACGCGGGGTAATCTGAATAACCATATTGGCGTGCCCCTGACATTGTTGTCGATGACCCCTGAAACAGAAATTGGGATTGTGGAAATGGGCGCCAACCATCCGGGAGAGATTGCTTTTCTCTGCTCCCTGGCACGGCCGGATTACGGTCTGGTGACCAACATGGAAAAAGCTCACCTCGAGGGATTCGGAAGCTTTGAAGGGGTTGTGCAGACCAAAAGCGAACTTTACCGTTTTCTGGAAGAGAACGGGGGGTTCGTTTTTGTCAATGGGAATAATGAGATTCTCCTTAAAAGTGTGGGGGATAATCTGAGAAAGGTTACCTATGGTACTGCCGAAAATCTTTTTCTGCAGAAGCGGAAATAGAAGT
>CAJDVZ010000060.1_pt1 | contig 13589 bp, 5 predicted proteins | sample 7391481 | NCBI WGS metagenome assembly CAJDVZ01 (sample SAMEA7055721, study PRJEB34461) | soil metagenome | biome: terrestrial ecosystem; feature: Peninsula; material: soil | place: Antarctica | collected 2016 | reverse complement strand
CAGCTTACCCGGATTGCCGATTCGGGCAATATCATGCCCCCCAAGACTACCTGGTTCGAACCTAAACTAAGGTCCGGCCTGGTTATCCACGCACTTTGAGGATTTGAACAAGATACAGGGGCCTCTGCTGGTGCAGGGGTCTTTTTATTTAATCCAGCCGAAAACAGAGCAGATCTGAAATAGCGATGGAACCTATCAAGGCATATGCTGACCCTGCAAATATCCGGATGGAAAACCCCTCACCTTTAACTAGGAAACTGTTATTTGACAAGTCTAACAGGAAGGTCATCGTATAGCCCCAAAAACACTATCTTTGCGGGTCTTAAAAAAGCAGACATGAATATTGATTTACTTCTGCAAAAGCATCTGAGAGAAGGGGTGGAAGAGCTTTTCGGATTCACCCCTGATGAGGCGGTGTTCCAGTTGCAACAAACACGTAAGGAATTTGAAGGGGACCTGACCATGGTCGTCTTTCCCCTGGTCAAAGCAGCACGCCGGTCGCCTGCCGATACTGCGCATATGATCGGCGGGTATCTTCTGGCTCATGCGCCGGAAGTTGCTGCCTTTAACGTGGTGAATGGCTTCCTCAACATCTCCCTTCACGACAGAATATGGCTGAACCTCCTCCACGAAGCCCATACCACTGAAAACTACGGGTTGAAAACTACTTCCGATACTGAAGTTGTGATGATTGAATATTCTTCACCCAATACCAACAAACCGCTGCATCTGGGTCATATCCGCAACAACCTTCTGGGATTTTCACTGGCCGAAATCTTGAAGGGCAACGGGAGAAAGGTGGTAAAGACGAATATTGTCAACGACCGTGGGATTCATATCTGCAAGTCGATGTATGCCTGGCAGCAGTGGGGAGAGGGGAAAACCCCCGAAAGTACCGGAATCAAAGGCGATCATCTGGTGGGTGATTTCTATGTCATGTTCAACAAGCAGTACATGAAAGAGATCGCAGAGCTTATGGCAGGCGGAGTGTCCCAGGAGGAGGCCGGGAACCGGGCTCCCTCCATGCAGGCTGTCAGGGAACTCCTGCGCAAATGGGAAGATCATGACCCGGAAACCGTTGCTCTCTGGAAAATGATGAACAGCTGGGTTTACAAGGGCTTTGACATCACCTACCGGGAACTGGGCGTTGATTTTGACAAAATTTACTACGAATCAGAGACCTATCTGATGGGGAAGGAAGAAGTGTTGCGCGGTGTGGAAGAGGGTATCTTTTACCGGCGCGACGACGGCTCGGTATGGGCCGATCTGACCGCAGAAGGACTCGACCACAAAGTGCTCCTGCGCAGCGACGGCACTTCGGTATATATGACCCAGGATATTGGCACGGCCAAAATGCGTTTTGACGACTTCCCCATCAGCAAAATGGTGTATGTCGTCGGCAATGAACAAAACTATCACTTCCAGGTGCTCTCCCACCTGCTCGACAAGCTGGGATACCGGTGGGGGCGCGAGCTGTATCACTTCTCCTATGGAATGGTGGAACTCCCCTCAGGGAAGATGAAATCGCGCGAAGGTACCGTGGTTGATGCTGACGACCTGATCACCGGCATGGTGGAGGTAGCCCGTAAAATGGGACAGGAATTGGGAAAACTGGAAGATATGGGTGACCAGGAGGCTGAAAAAACCTTTAAAATGATCGCCATGGGTGCTCTCAAATACTTTATTCTCAAGGTAGATCCAAAAAAGAACATGACCTTTAACCCCGAAGAGTCCATCGACTTCAATGGCAATACCGGCCCTTTTATTCAGTATACCCACGCCCGTATCATGTCGGTGCTGCGCAAAGCCCGGAAAAATAAGATCAGTCTCTCCACCAACTTTCCTGAAGGAATGACACTTGAAGGAAAAGAAAAAGAACTTCTGAAAACCATTTCAGAATACCCATCGGTGGTTGCAGAAGCAGCTACCAAATACTCCCCCGCACTCCTTGCTAACTATTGCTATGAAATTGCCAGGGAATTCAACCAGTTTTACCATGACCACTCTATTCTCAATGAACCCGATTCTGAAAAAAGAAACTTCCGGCTTATTCTTTCGGAATGTGTTGTTAAAATTATGAGAAGCGGAATGGTAATGCTGGGAATCGAAATGCCAGACAGAATGTAAGCCGGATAACAGAAGGTGGAAGGCACTTAAACCCAAATCTTTAAAACGAAGAAAGGAGACCTCTGTCTCCTTTCGTTGGGATTTAAAAATGCAATTCAAGTATAAGGGACTACTACAACTTGAATAAGACATTGTAAAAATAACAAATTATAGCAAATCTGATACCCCTATCCGATAATTTATTTCTATTCTAAATAATTTCCGGTTTACAGCTTCAGAATTATCTCTATTAGGTTCTCATCGTGATCCAGTCCCAGTTTCTGTCTCAACCGGTAACGGTGGTTTTCCACACCCCTGACTGATATCCCCATCAGTGGGGCAATTTCCTTTGAAGAAAGGTTCATTCTCAGGAAGGCACATAAACGCAAGTCTCCCGGCGTGAGGTCCGGGTAACGGCTTTTCAGATTTTTCATAAAGGTCTCATGGGCCTGCTCAAAATTGATTTCAAAAATTCTCCATTCGTCATGGCTCGACAGGTGATTGTCGATTCGCCGGAGCAACTCGTTGGAATATTTGTCAGGATAACGAGCTCCCAGCTGATTTTTCTGGGAAAGGGCCAGCTCCCTGAGGTCAAGCAGGAATTCGTTCTTTTTGATGATGGCCATGGTGGAATTGGCAAGTTCCTTGCTTTTATAGGAGATTTCCGACATTAGTTTTTCATTTTTAAGGGTGATGAGTTCCCTCACATTTTCCTCTCTTTTTCGTTGTTCCATTTTCCTGGTACGGGATATTATACGGAAACGGAAAAGTAACACTGCAGCTATGGTGAGCAGGAGGTAGAAGATCCGGACGGGCACAGCCCAGAACCAGGGCTGGCTTACCACCAGGGGAATTTCCAGTTCCTGGCTACGGTTGCCCCAGCTGTCGGTTGCACGAACTTTTAGGATATACTTGTCTGCCGGGAGGCGCACAAAGGCCAGGACTGGTGACTCCCCGTTGCTGTTCCAATGAGGCGAGAACCCCTCCAGAAGCCACTCCCAGGTTATCTTTCCGCTTGCAAACCAGGGAAAAGCAACCCTGACATGAAAGCTGTTGAGTTTCCATGGAATTTTATAAACCAGATTTTCGAGAGAAAGGGGATTCGAATCACCGTCGCGTCCATTGAGCCAAACCGACCTTATTTCGGGAGTTAAATTATTGGGGAAACGAGGAGTTTCACCAGCCTGGGTATCTGCAACGGCCATCCCGTTTTCCAGGCAGACCACCGCTTTGCTTTCCGATAAAGTGGCGATGTTCTCATAATTGCGGATCAGCTGGTTTCCGAAAACCTCTACAGGATATTCCCTGACCAAAACCGCCTCCCCGCTTCCTATTCTCCAGAGACCAATTTTCGAGGGAGTCACCATCCAATACAAGTTTTCGCCCCCCATGATGATTCTTCCCGTTGTGGCGTATTCTCCTAAAAGGTTGTTCAACCAGTCATAGGGTACGATTTCATCCCTGAGGTCATTATAGGTAAACAGCTTTTCACCCGAAGTAAAGACCACCCTGTTTTCTACATTGAAAACCCTGAGGTGATGATCCATACCGAAAATGGATTTTTCACCAAAATAACGGACTATCCTGACAGAATCCTTTGAGGCATTGAACCTCAGCTGGTATATTCCCCGGTGCATATGGCCCGCCCAGAGGTTTCCCAGGTGGTCAAATTCAATGAAACGGATCAGTTCATTGAAGTTGTATATCACCTTGCTGAGCTGCAGTTTACCATTCTCCAGCCGGTATTTCACCAGATTGGAATAGGTGCACTGGACCCAGGTTCCCGGTTCCCGGGGATCAGGACGAATCGAAAACCCACCGGAAATAGAGGAGATTTGCCTGATTTCCCCTTCCAAAAGGGCAAAGGTTCCGCTGTTGTGCCCGGCCACCAGTTCCCTGCCGATGACCTCCAGGTCCCACACTTGTCCCTGCGTTCCCGGGACAAGCCGGAAACTCTCAGGAGAAGCAGAGACCTCCCCGGCAAAAAGCCCCTGGTTAGTGCCCAGATACAACTGTCCCTCAAAAAGGGCCGCATCATAGACTGCTCCGATCCCCTCGACCGGGAATTGACGCACCCCCCCGGAGCGACCCGCCACAATGAGGTCCAAACCCAGGTCCAGAGCCGCCCAAAGATTTCCCTCCCTGTCGGGGTAAAGCCCCAGAACCGTGTTGTTCTGCATCCCTTTGCGGGTATTAAGATGCCACAAGGGCTTCCCATCCCGCCCCACCATATAAATCCCGTCCAGGATAGTCCCCACAGCCAGATCACCGGAGAGCAGCAAACAGGCCCTGTTCACATGTGCTTTACGAAATTGCTCATTCAGCGGGGTCTTCCACTCCTCCACCTTTCCTCCGGAAACCAGATACAATCCATCAGAAGCTGTTCCCAGCAAATAACTCCCCTTATCCCAGGGGAGCAGAAACCGCATCGCCTTGCCCCTGAAAAAATCACCTGTGACCAAGGGAACTTTAGACGTATCGCGTAACTCATAAATCCCCCTGTCGATCTCATTGATAAACAATCGCCCACCGATTATAGCTATCGAATTGACAAAACGGTCAAACTTAAGGGAGGAAAACTCCTCTTTCTCATACACGAGAATTTGTGTAAAAGCCTGAAACAAAATCCTTGATCCATCCAGGAAAACCACATTGGGTTCAAACAAGGGCCAGGCCTTTTCTTTCAGGGAGATATACCGCAGCAATCCGTAAGTATCCCGCTCCCAGTAACCCAGCTCCTGGTAACCACTGGTATAAACTACGCCGCTGCTGTCAACGGCTACCGCTCTGATTATATTACCATCGGGCGAAGGATGCAAAATCCAGGTAGATCCATCAAATTCAAGCAAACCGGTACTGTTAGCAATGTAAATAGTTCCCCCCAGCCCCTGGGCCACACTCCAGTTCTGACCAGAAGCCCCATAAATCTCCTTGCTGAAATTCCGGACATCCGGAGTAAAACCCTCCATGCCCCACAAACAAACGGGGCGCAAAACCCCAACCATCAGGAGCAGCATTAATCCTATCTGCCTCACCATACCCATTTAATGATTTTTTGACCCTTTTGAGGCCACTTTTTAATTTTATAATACCCTCTTGTGAACCCTTCATCCATCGTCCTGGTCACCTCATTATCATCCGTGGCTGTTTTTTGTAAAATTATATTTTTATAAAATTTAAACACTCTAATTTACTAAAATAAAATATATTACAATGAATAAATTCCGATTGATGAGGTAAAGATGAGTTAGGAAAAAGACTCAATAAACTACTAAGAATTTATTGTGAGGCAGGAAAAGTTAAAAGCTGGTAAATAGGTGTTAATTTCATAGCAAATTAATTAAATCGGAGTACTATGAAGAGATTTATTTTGTTAATGATGCTAACCAGCATGTTTTCGGTGCTGGTGGCCCAACCCCGGATAACAGTTTCCGGGAAGGTCACCGAAGCCGACGGCCAGGGGATCCCCGGTGTGAGTATCCTGGTCAAGGGTACCATGGTGGGCACGATCACCGACTTTGACGGCAACTATTCCCTGGAGACAGAACCTTCCAGCACATTGGTCTTCAGTTTTGTGGGCTTCACCACGGTGGAGATGCCCGTGGACAACAAAACCGTGGTCAATATTCAGCTCAGTGAGCAGGCTTTCGACGTGGAAGAAGTAGTAGTGGTGGGTTATGGTACCCAGAAGGTAAAAGACCTGACCTCTTCCATTACCACGGTGAAGTCTGAAGAACTGGCCAAGACCCCGTCGGGGCAGGCGATGCAGGCCCTGCAGGGAAAGGTGGCCGGCCTTCAGGTGGTAAGTTCCGGTTCGCCAGGCAACAGTCCCACCATTCGGGTGCGCGGTATCGGTTCCTATCCGGGCCAGAACAACGAAGCTCCTCTCTATGTGGTTGATGGCATGTTCTTTGACAACATCGACTTCCTTAACCCTTCCGACATTGCTTCCATCTCGGTACTGAAGGATGCCTCGGCATCAGCCATCTACGGTGTCAGGGCTGCCAACGGCGTGGTGTTGATAGAAACCAAATCGGGAGGCTACAACAAAAAAACCGAAATTAGCTATGATGGTTATTATGGGATGCAGGTAGCCCAGAATGTACTAAAAATGGCCAATACCGAACAATTTACCACCATGGCCATGGAGTCGGGATCAGCGGCCGATGAAAGCTTTATCCTCAACGCCATGCAGCGCTATGGCCGCAGCCGGGTCAACCCCAATGTGCCCGATGTCAATACCGACTGGTATAAAGAAATCCTCCGGCCTGCTGATATCCAGAACCACAGCATCAGTGTGGCAGGTGGCAACCCAAACGCTTCTTACTCCATTGGTACCAACTATTTCGCCCAGGAGGGGGTCCTCGACATGAAAAACCAGTATGAAAGGTTTAACCTCCGCGCCAAAATCGATTTCAAAGCCACCGACTGGTTCACCATCGGCGGGAATATGATCCTGAGTAACGCTTTAAAAAATGGGGAGGAGGCCTCCGCCTGGAACCAGGCGTACTTTGCCATCCCCATTCTTCCGGTGTACGATGACCACCTGATGGGAATCGCTGATCCGGTGAACTATGCCAATGCCCAGGACCTGGGGTACCGCAGCGGGCTGAATCCCTTCCCCGACCTCCGCTACAGCGACAACCAGCTCAAGATCCGCAAACTCATGGCCAATTTCTATGCGAAAATCGACCTGATTCCTAAAAAGCTCGATATCAAGACGACCTATAACCATGCCTTCACCTCCCTTGAAGAGCGGAACGTCAGACTTCCCTACTTCATCGGCAACAGCTTCCAGAGAAAAGATGCTTCCATCCACAAAAACTCATCGGTTTTCTCTGACCAGATCTGGGACAACATCCTCACCTATACCGACAACTTTGATCTTCACAATGTAACGGTGATGGCCGGAACTTCTTTTAGAGATGAGGCTTACAACAGCTTGTACGCCGACGGCCTCAACTTCCCCACAGACATGGAGCAGTCCTGGTACATCGGCCAGTCGCAGGAAAAACCCGAAGCCTCGGTAGGTGACGGTGGCAGCCGCCAGTATGGCATCTCTTATTTTGGCCGGCTCTCCTACAATTACAATGACCGGTACCTCCTATATGCCACCATGAGGGCCGACGGTAGTTCCAAGTACCAGCAGAAATGGGGTTATTTCCCCACCGTGGGTATAGGATGGGTCATTTCTGAAGAACCCTTCATGAAGGGACTTAAAACGATCAATTTTCTGAAGCTGCGGGCCAGTTGGGGTCAGCTGGGGAACGATAAAATCCAGGCCAGCGACGGGGCTATTACCACCTCTCCCGTTAATGTTGCCATCAATGATGTGCTGGTCTCGGGAACCCAGACCACCAACACCTTCTCCTCCCTCAAATGGGAGTTAACCGAAGAAACCAACGCCGGCTTGACAGCGCGCCTATTCGACAACCGCATGTCGGTCGATGCCGATTATTACATTCGCGACACCAAAAACGCAGCCATTTATGTGAAGATCCCCGGAACCGGGGGCTCCGTCCTCAAGAATGTAGGGGTGATCCGCAATACCGGTTTCGAGATAGCGCTGAACTGGGACGATAAATTCTCCGATGAACTCAGGTTTAATGCAGGAGTCAACTTCTCCTTCCTGAAGAACGAAGTCCGCGACCTCTATGGCCAGCCTTATATCGATGGCGGTTCCGCAGAATTCAGGCAGCGCTCCATTGTAGGGCATCCCCTGCTGGCATTCTTCGGTTATGAAGTTCTGGGTGTATACCAGACCCCGGCCGAGATCAAAGCGGATCCTTCGGCACCGGCCAGCGCTGTGCCCGGCGACTTTAAATACAGGGACCAGCAGAAAGAGGGCGAAAAAGGTTACGGGGAGATCAATGACGACGACCGCGTTATCCTGGGTAACTACTTTCCATCTTTCCTCTATGGCGCCAATCTGGGCCTCTCCTGGAAAAACTTCGACCTTACTGCCAGCATTCTGGGACAGATGGGAAATAAAATCCTCAACCGTAAGCGGGGGGAGATCATCTGGGTTTCCGACGCGAACCTTGATGCCGATCTGGCCATCAACCGGTGGCACGGAGAGGGTACCAGCAACAAATATGCCTCTTCAGCCGGGCTGAGAAAGGGTTGGAACCAGAAAATGAGCGATTATTTCGTAGAAGATGGTGCTTTCTTCAGACTTCAGAATGTACAACTCGCCTATAATATTAAAGGTAAGCAGCTCTTCGGTGCCGATATGCCCGACACCCGGGTGACCCTCACCGCCGACAGGCCCCTGACCGTTTTCTCCTACAACGGGTTCAATCCTGAAGTCGCCAACGGTATTGACACGCAGACCTACCCCATCCCTTCTGTTTATACTGTCGGACTGAGTATCAAATTCTAACCATTAAAAAACAGGATCATGAAACGATATATTATTATTACAAAACTGACACTTTTCATGGCAGCGCTCCTTATTTTCCCTGCCTGCCATGACCTGCTCGAAGAACCTGCGGAAAACAGAGCCTTTACCGAGGAAACCGATTACACCATCACCGATAACATGGAGCTTCCCCTGGTCGGGATGTACGCCGACTTTTACAACAGCGAGTGGGAGGTGTTCCCGCTGATCTCCGTCAGGGGCGACGACGTGAATGCCGGTGGACTCGGTGACCAGCAGGACTTCGCTGAAACCGACAAGTACAACTACAACAAGGACTTCTGGATGTCTAACTCGGTATGGCAAAACTATTACGGCGACCTCTTTAATGCCCATTCTGCCATGGAGCAGATCGGAAAGTACAAGGAGTTCGCTTCCAACAAAGGGTTGGCCGACCAGTATATCGCCGAGGTGAAGGTGATGCGGACCTGGTACCTTTACTACCTTGCGCTCATCTGGGGTGACATCTTTATTACTGAAAGCCAGGATCCCAGCCAGCTGTTGGTGGCTACACTAAGTAACAAAGAGGAGGTGATGAAGCACATTTCCGCGCAGATGGATGAAGCCATTCCCCTTCTCCCTGCATTGAATCCCAACGAAAGGACCGATGTCAAAGGAGGGATTACCAAATTCACAGCCCTGGCCATGAAAGCCCGCGCTAACCTGGAACTGAAAAACTACGCCGCCGTAGCTGAAGCTACCGGCCAGATCATCAGCTCCGGAAAGTTCGCCCTGTCGGCCGACTATTACAATCTCTTCAAAATTCCCGGAAAACTGAACAAGGAAAACATCCTGGAGCTCCAGTATTCCGACTTCGGCAAAGGATCGGGCGACGCCATCAACTACCTCAACGAATTCTTTGGGCCACAGGGCTGGACACCCAAGGTGACCGGCGTGGGGGGCGGCTGGGGCTTCTATGAGCCCAGTCTTAAATACATCAAGTTCATGCTTGACCGCAACGAAACCATCCGCCTCGAAACCAGCGTTCTCTTTACCAACAGGGGTATCGCGGAAATTAAGAAGGATTCCAAATACGCCAATCTTCCTGGCTGGATCAGTAACACCACCCGGTCGGGCGATCGTATCAACGATTATGCCCGTGCCTTTTTCGCCAGCGGGAAACATTACCTCCCCTCCGACCAGCTGATACCCGGGCGGACCACCTACGGCAACAATAAAAACTTAATCTGCATCCGTTATGCCGAAGTCCTGCTCATGCATGCCGAAGCGATAACCAACGGAGCCAGCAGCCCTGTGATGACGGCCGATGCGGCCGTGAACCTGGTCAGAGCAAGGGCCGGACTTACTCCCCTTACCAGCGTTACCAACGCCCAGGTCATGGATGAAAAATTTGCCGAACTGGCCATGGAATGGGGAACCCGCTTCTTCGACATGATCAGAACCGGTAACTATGCCGCCCTGACCTATGACGGAAGAACCTTCACCGCTGATAAAATTTATCTCCCCTACCCGCAGAACCAGGTCGACCAGATCCCGGCTCTCCAGGCTGCTTTAGGCAAATAACCTTTCCCGTTAAAACTGAAAAAAAATAAGAAATATGAAAATTCTGAAATATATTCTGGCGTTCACAGCGGCTGTTATCCTGGCCGCGGGCTGTAACGAAGGAATTGACCCCATTTCCTCCGTAGACCCGGGGCCCGACAAAGATGCTCCGGTCATCACCATCAAATCACCCACCCAGGGAATGGCCATCGAGGTCGACTCCCTGGTCGCCTCGATCTTAGTCCAGCTGGAGGTTACCGACGACATCGAGCTCAAATCGGTCTCTGTGCTGATGGACAACACTGAAATCGGCAGTATGACCACCTTTAAGGATTACCGCCGGAGCCTCATGGAGTTCCGCTATAAAAACGTGACCACCGGCACCCACACCCTAAAAGTCAAAGCCACCGACCTGGGGGGTAAAGTCTCCGAGAAATCGATCACCTTTGTGAAAAAACCTCCCTATGTGCCTATTTACGCAGGTGAAGTTTTCTATATGCCTTTCAATGGCGATTTCGTTGAGAAAATCACCTTTAAAGAGGCTACCAAAGTGGGCTCTCCCGGTTTTACAGATGCCAGCCTCAAGGGATCCAAAGCCTATGCCGGGGCCACTGACTCTTACCTTACTTTCCCCTTGACCGGGCTCAAGAGCAACGAGTTCAGTGCCTCTTTCTGGTACAAGGTCAACGCTTCCCCCGACCGCTCCGGCATTCTCAGTGCCAGTCCGGCCGGTGAAGACCGCACCAAGGGTTTCCGCATTTTCCGGGAGGGAAGTACCACCTCACAACGCATCAAGGCCAATGTAGGATGGGGCAGTGGTGAAACCTGGAACGATGGGGCTCTGATCACCGCCCCCGGCACCAACTGGGTCCATATCGCCCTCTCGGTCAGCGCCACCAAATGTGTCCTTTATATCAACGGAGCAGGTGTGGAAGCCTCCAACATGGGGAACATCGACTGGACAGGTGTCGATCTGCTGGGTATCTCCTCAGGAGCACCCAACTTCACCTACTGGGGTCATGATTTCGACCGCAGCCAGTATGATGAACTGCGCCTCTTCAACCGGGCCCTCACCGATGCCGACATCCAAACCATCATTCAGAATGACAAGCCTTACATTCCCAGAAGCGGGGAGATATTCTACATGCCGTTTGAAGGAACTTACAAAGACCTGATTGGCAACAAGGAAGCCACGAAAGTAGGGGCTCCGGCCTTTGCTGCCGGCAAGATTGGCAGGGCCTATGCCGGAGCAGCAGGCTCCTACCTCACCTATCCGGCTGCAGGCCTGACCAAAACCACCAGCTTCAGCGCTGCTTTCTGGATGAAAATTAACGCTGTTCCCGACAGGGCTGGCATCCTGGTCATAGGCCCACCGGATGTGGCCGCACCAACAGCCCCCAATAACCGCAACTCCGGCTTCAGGTTCTTCCGTGAAAATGCCGACGGCAAACAACGCTATAAACTCAACACCGGAAATGGAACCGCCGACACCTGGTTTGACGGGGGTAGTGCCGCAGACGTCGACCCAACTATTGACACCTGGAACCACTTCGCCTATACCATCAGTCCCACCGAATGTGTGATCTACATCAACGGGGAGGTGGTCAAACAGGGAGATTTCACCGCCATTAGCTGGACCGGCTGCGACATCCTCTCCATCATGTCAGGTGCCCCCCGTTTCTCAGGCTGGGACCACTTCTCAGACCTTAGCCTCATGGATGAACTCCATATCTTCAACAAAGCCCTGACCCAGGTCGAAGTGAAGGATATAATGAACGCCGAAAAGTAATCAGCGGTCTTTCCTGCCCAATGGCAGGAAAACGCCGGGATTTTCCATAGAAAGGCTGCCCGGAAACAACCGGGCAGCCTTTTTTCAGTCAGGGATGGAAAGATCCCTTAAGCCTTTTTCTCATTGGTGCCCCCAACACACCGCCTGATTAGCCTGTTTATAATGCTGTCACCATTTGGCCGGTTACCTCATCCATTAAAGTAACACTGACAAAAATAGCTGCATGTAAAATATGTTTCATTGAGTAGACCATCACAACATATTATTTTAAACAGATGAAACTCCTTTTCCGGATCGCATTTTTACTTCTCATTCCTCCCCTGACCTCGGGTGGACAGGAAGTAATGTTTTTCTCTGAAGGGACAACCACTGCTTTTTATGACCAGAGCATCGTAGACAAGGGAAATCTGGGATCAGGCTCTTTTGAAACTACTTTTCCTCCGGGATACCCCCAGTACAACGACAAAATACCTTGCTCCTCCCTCGCCTGGAAAGGAAGCTCCTCCCTGAAATTCAATTACACCTCCTCTGAGGATGGCAACTGGAAGGCTACCATTTTCCGCAAAGATTGGAGCACTGCCGACATTGCGCAAATGGACACGCTGGTGTTTCATATATACTGTGCAGAGGGGCTGCCCGCTTCCGCCCTCCCCCTGATTGGCATCCGCACCCTTAAAAAAACAGGTACAGAAGAGATCAATTCACAATTATATGCCCTCGCTGGGTACAATAGGCCCGTTCCCCCGGCAAAATGGACCCGCATGACCTTTCCCCTCGGTGTAGTCAGGGGAGATGCCGCAAACAGCCAACTCAACCTGGCGGCAGCCAAAGGAATCATCTTCAGCCAGTCAGAGAAAAATATCACCTCCCGGTTACTTCTCCTCGATGAAATCATGGTCTTCAAAGACCCGGGGGAGCTCCAGCCCATCACTCATCTTTCCTCCACCGGTTACGACAGCCATGTAGAACTCACCTGGACATCACCCGGCGAAAATCTCTCTTTCCGGGTTTACGCCTCCTTTGACGGGGGAAACAGCTACTCTGTGAGAGGGGAAACCTCCGAAACCCACTTTCTCGACTTTTTCCCTCCCCGGAACAGAAGCCAAACCATCCGCTACCGGGGGGTCACCCTCTTTCAGGAAAGAGAATCATCCTCTGTGGAAGCGACGGCATTCACGCATGATTTCTCCGACGATGAGCTTCTGAATATGTTGCAACAGTACACTTTCCGATATTTCTGGGAAGGGGCGCACCACCCCTCAGGCATGGCCCTGGAGAGAAGCAACGGCAGTGGTACCACGGCAGCCTCCGGAGCCACTGGCATAGGACTGATGACCATGATCGCTGCCCATGAAAGGGAATTCCGGCCCCGCGAAGAGATCCGGGCCCGCATACTCTCCATCCTCACCTTCCTGGAAACCTGCGATCGCCATCACGGAGCCTGGTCCCACTGGTACAACACCTTGACGGGAAAGACACAGCCCTTTTCAACCTATGACGACGGCGGCGACCTGGTGGAAACTTCGTTTATAGCCCAGTCCCTTGTTGCCCTGAGAACTTATTTCACAGGCAGTGATAATACCTCGGTACAGATCAGGGATAAGGCCACCCGCCTGTGGAAGGAGATCGACTGGGAGTGGTACCGCCAGGGAGGCCAGAATGTGCTTTACTGGCACTGGTCACCCAACTATGGGTTCCGTATGAACATGAAAATCACCGGCTGGAACGAATCCCTCGTCACCTATGTGATGGCAGCGGCGTCCCCCACCCACC
>CAJDVZ010000075.1_pt1 | contig 13711 bp, 13 predicted proteins | sample 7391481 | NCBI WGS metagenome assembly CAJDVZ01 (sample SAMEA7055721, study PRJEB34461) | soil metagenome | biome: terrestrial ecosystem; feature: Peninsula; material: soil | place: Antarctica | collected 2016 | reverse complement strand
GTGCTGAAAAGCTTCAAGTTCATCGACAGTGAACACTATATCAACGAGATGTTGTCACAGGGGAAATCGGTACTTGCGGAAGGCGCACAGGGAACCCTCCTCGACATCGATTTCGGCTCCTATCCTTTTGTCACCTCCTCAAATACCATCTGTGCCGGTGCCTGTACCGGTCTGGGGATAGCCCCCTCAAAAATCGGCAAGGTACTGGGGATTTTCAAGGCCTACTGCACCCGTGTGGGCAGTGGTCCTTTCCCTACGGAACTGAAAGATGACACCGGGGATACCATGCGTAAGGCCGGCAACGAATTCGGCTCCACCACCGGAAGACCCCGCCGCTGCGGCTGGCTCGACCTGGTGGCACTCCGCTATTCGATTATGCTAAACGGCGTAACCGAAATGATCATGATGAAGGCCGACGTCCTCGATCAGTTCGAGGTGCTTAAAATTTGCGTGGGCTATGAAATCAACGGCGAAGTGGTCGAAACCTTCCCTTTTGAAATCGACGACCAGGTCAAACCCATCTATGTGGAACTCCCGGGGTGGAAAAGCATCCTTACCGGTATCAAAAATGAGGATGAATTTCCCGGGGCCCTCCGGGATTATATCCGTTTTATCGAGGAGGAAACCGGAATCCCGGTTACCATAGCTTCCGTCGGTCCCAACAGGGAACAGACCATTATAATCAGGAAATAAGGAAAGCCTTCGCTGTTTGAAGCGCCATTTAAGGTTAAAAACTCAAGACTCAAGACTCAAGACTCAAGATTTAAGACTTAAGATTATAAATATGTCTCCCGACCGATACTCATCCAAATTGCTGGAAAATGCAGTGAATGAATTTTCAAGACTGCCCGGGATTGGCCGTAAGTCAGCGCTCCGGCTGGTATTGCACCTGCTGCGTCAGGAACCCTCCAACGTGGAATATTTCGGGAACACCCTCATCCGTTTACGCAACGAAATCAAACACTGCAACATTTGCCACAACATCTCCGACACACCCACCTGCAGCATCTGCTCTAACCTTTCGCGCAACACCACCCTCATCTGTGTGGTCGAAAATATACGGGATGTGATGTCGGTCGAGCAAACCCAGCAGTTCAAAGGATTATACCATGTACTGGGAGGGATCATCTCACCCATGGATGGGGTCGCGCCATCGGACCTGGAGATCGACTCGCTTCTCAGAAGGGTGGAAGCAGGAGGCATTGCGGAGGTCATCCTGGCTTTGCCTGCTACCATGGAAGGCGACACCACCAATTTCTACATTTTCAGGAAGCTGAAGCCTGCCGGCATCCTTGTGACTACCCTGGCCCGGGGCATTCCTGTGGGCGACGACCTGGAATATACCGATGAGATCACCCTGGGCCGCTCCATCCTGAACCGCATCGACTTTGAATATAGCGTCAAATAGCCCTGCCGGAACCAAAAATAAACCTGCTCCGGGTAATATTGTGAATAAACCCTTAAATTTGTCATTTCCGGCAAATTTGAGATGAAACTTTCCATCATCATTGTCAACTACAATGTCAGGCACTTCCTGGAGCAGTGCCTTCATTCGGTCGTCAGGGCTACCCGACATACTGAACATGAGCTGTTTGTTGTCGACAATGCTTCTGTGGATGGTTCGTGCCATATGGTGCGTGAGAAATTTCCGGAGGTCAGACTGATCGAAAACCACCGGAATTCAGGTTTTTCAACTGCCAACAACCAGGCTATCCGACTTTCAACGGGGAAATTCATCCTTTTACTCAACCCTGATACCATCGTAGAGGAAGATACCTTTGTCAAGGCCCTCCGGTTCATGGAGGAACATCCTGATGCAGGAGGGCTGGGGGTCAAAATGATCGATGGAAAGGGGAGGTTTCTTCCGGAGTCGAAGCGGGGTTTACCCACCCCTTGGGTGGCCTTTTACAAAATATTCGGTCTTTCAAGGCTCTTTCCCCGGTCGCGAAAGTTCGGAAAATACCACCTTTCCTATCTCGACGAAAACAAGACAGCCCCCGTAGATGTCCTTTGCGGTGCTTTCATGATGCTGCGCAGGGAGACACTCGACAAAACCGGTCTCCTGGATGAAACCTTCTTCATGTACGGTGAGGATATTGACCTGAGTTACCGCATCCTTCAGGCAGGATACCAAAACTACTATTTCCCGGAAAGCACCATCATCCACTACAAGGGGGAAAGCACCCGGAAAGAGAGCGTCAACTATGTGAAGGTTTTCTACAACGCGATGATCATCTTTGCACGGAAACATTTCTCAGGAGGCAATGCCAGGATATACATCTTCTTCATTCACTTAGCCATTTGGTTCAGGGCATTTATAGCTATCGTGCAGCGGCTTGTACGCCGCGTTTTCCTGCCATTGCTCGATGCCCTCCTTATTTACGCCGGGTTTATAGTGGTATTACCCCTCTGGGAAAAGATGATGTATGAACCCGGCTATTATCCGGACATTTACATGAAATGGGTGGTGCCGGTCTATATCCTTTTCTGGCTGGTGGGAATCAAACTGTCTGGAGGATACCGTAAGCCTGTCCATCTCTACAGGGTAGAACGGGGCGTGGTCTGGGGAACCATTGCCCTGCTGATCGCCTATTCCCTTATCAGTGAGTCGCTCCGTTTTTCACGGATCATAATTCTGGCCGGCACACTCTGGGCCGTCCTCCTATTGCCGCTCCTCCGGTTATTCTTCAACAAATTAAAAATCAGCGGATTTGAACTTGACCTGGCACGCCCAAAAAGAATAGTCATTGCCGGCCACCTGCCGGAAGTAAGCAGGGTGAAAGCACTGCTCGAACAATCGCCGGTAAGGCCTGTAGTGGTGGGATATGTCTCCCTCTCATCCGGCGACCCCCGGGGCGACTACCTGGGTTCTGCAAACCAGCTCAGGGAGATCATCCGGATCAACCGCATCGAAGAAATCATCTTCTGTGCCGAAACGTTGAGTTCCGGAGAAATCATCCGTGCCATGCTCGACCTCTCTGACCTGGATGTCGACTACAAAATAGCTCCGCCGGAGAGCCGGAGCATCATCGGGAGCAATTCCATCCATACAGCCGGTGACCTTTATCTGGTCAACATCAACGCGATATCGGGCCGGCACAACCGGAAGGCCAAGCGTATCCTTGACGTTACCGTCGCGCTGTTGCTCCTGTTCACCTCTCCGCTCCTCCTGTGGTTCGTGAAACAGAAACGCACATTTCTGCACAACATCCTGAAAGTGCTGGCCGGCAGGCTTTCCTGGGTAGGCTATATTCCGGGAAATGAAGATACCGGCCTTCCTCCGCTCAGAAAGGGAATCCTCCATCCCGGGATGCTCTTTCCTGATGATCTCCTTCCTGCTGCCCGCGTTAAACAGCTCAACATCTTGTATGCCAAGGATTACAGGGTACAGGACGATCTGGAACTGATAATCAGAAATTTGAGAAAACTAGGTCACAACCCCCATGGATAATCTGCTGGCATACGGAAATGTAAAGCTGAGGGCTGCGGAGCCTGAAGACATCGACCTGCTCTATGAGTGGGAGAACGATGCATCGCTGTGGGAGCTGAGCAACACCCGGATCCCCTTCTCCCGCTTTGTACTGGCCCGCTATCTGGAAGAAAGCAAACAGGACCTCTTCGAACAGCGGCAGGTCCGCCTCATTATTGAGAATACGGAAGGCAGGCCTTTGGGGGCCGCCGACCTCTACGACATGGACCTTTTCCACCAGCGGGCCGGAGTTGGGATCCTGATCTACCTCGGTGAAGACCGCAGGCAGGGATATGCTTCCGATGCCCTGAAAGTGCTCGACCAATATGCCCTCGAAGTGGTGGGCTTAAGACAGCTCTATGCCTCTGTCGCCGAAGACAATACCCAAAGTATCAATCTCTTCCAAAAAGCAGGATATGACATCACAGGAATCCGGAAAAAATGGCTCAATACTGTGCGCGGCTGGAAAGATGAATGGTTTTTTCAGAAAATTCTCACACCACCCCTTTGGGGAAAATGAAAAAGTGATATATTTGCACCACAAAACCAGATGGTGGTCGTAGCTCAGTTGGTTAGAGCGTCGGATTGTGGTTCCGAAGGTCGCCGGTTCAAGCCCGGTCTTCCACCCCATAAAAGCAAAGAGGCTGTTTTTTTAAACAGCCTCTTTGCTTTTTCAGAGCTTCCGCTTTTCTATCACCCTGCCATCCTCCTCCAGCAACAAAAAAAAACGGTCAAGATCCTTGTCACGTGCAATAATCTCGAAATTGAACTTGCCGTGCCCGCTAATTTCAATCAGATTCATGAGCTCCCCCACCGCGGCAGCCTGTATGGCCACAGCGTCGCTCGCACTGCTCAGCGGCAAATTGCGTTTGCATATTTGTAAAACCCCATCCCCGTCGAAAAGGGCAATACACTCCTTATCCTCGTGGTAAAAAACAGCCTCATAAAATCCACCTTCCTCAAACCATTCCTCGTTCAGAATCTCCCCGAAGTGCACCTCCAGGGAACGGACCACCTTCTCCGGAGGTGAAAAATCATTCCGGGGAACAATATGTTCAAAAATCGACTTCATGCAAATATTTAAGCTATGGACGGAGAAAAAGGGAAAAAGTAACACCCTGAAGTCATATTTTATCAGGAATATCTCTCCTTGTATAGATAAAAGACGCGGGTACGGGCGCGTTTGAGGCGCATTTTGACTGCATCATCACTGATCCGCAGGGTAGCACCAATCTCTTTCAGCGAAAGCTCATCCTGGTACTTCATCAGCAACAGGGCTTTCTCTTCCGGGTGGATCAGGTCAAGAATGGTCATCACATTCTCGAAGCTGGCATGTGAAAGATCCTCCTCCGATTCATCGGGGATCTCCGGAATCGCGTTGCTCCTGTTCCAGTCGGGATAATGGAGCTTTTTCTGAAGTCTCATGTAATCAATACAGTAATTATAGGTAATGGAATAGACCCACGATGAAAATGCCGAATTTCCCCTGAAACCCGACAGCTTTTCATATACCCGGGTCAGGATGTCGTTCGAAAACTCCTCTGCAGCTTTTCGGTTCTTCAGGAAACTGAAGACCTTGTCGACCACCTTATGATAATAACGTCGGTAGAGTATTTCGAACAATTCGGGTTTTCCCTCGTGCAAAATTTTGTGCACGATCACCTCATCCTTCAACCCTGCGAGCTTAATATCCTGCATTCCTATTGATCAATTATCTGAATTGTAATTATTTAAGAATTTTAAAGATTTTTTATATATCTTTGTTACTTTAACAAAATCCTCCGTCTAAATACCGAATTCAATCTGAATTGGTTCTTAATTACGATACTATATCAATTCAGCTAGAAATAAAACGTAAAACAAAATTAATTTTTTAATCGTTATGAAAAACAAATTTGTACTTGGTTTTGTCATGATCAGCGTAGTTGTATTGCTGAGTAGTTGTGCTAAAGTCCCACAGGCTGAACTTGACACCCTGAATGCCGCCATCGAAGATGCGCGTGCCACCGGAGCTGATGTTTTTTTACCCACTGAATTTGCTGCCATGCAGGACTCCATGAATGCCATCAACACGATGGTGGAAGAGCAAAAAGGGAAAATGTTTGGTAATTTCAAGGCTGTTAGTGCCAAGGTTGCTGAACTGTCTGCCACCGCTGCTGTTGTGAAAGGCAATGTGGATGCCCGCAAAGTGGAAGTCAAGAACGAAATTGACATGTTGATGGTTGAAGTGAGCACCATGATAGGCACAGCCAAAGGCTTGGTTACCCAGGCCCCCAGGGGAAAAGAAGGTGCTGCTGCCGTTGAAGCCATCAAAACAGAAATTGGTGTTGTTGAAACTGCAGTTAATGAAGCTGCCGGAAAACTGGCCAATGGTGACCTGATGGGCACCCTCGACCGTGACCTGATGGGCACCCTCGACCAGCTGAAAGCTGCAAAAGACAAAGTGACTGCAATCACCACCGAACTGAATGAAGTGATTGCCAAGTACAAAGGCAGAAAATAAGCTTTCTGAGTTTATTTTTTTGTTCATTGGATATCCCCGGGGTCCTATCTCCGGGGATTTTTTTTAAATTCAGCATATGAATCACGCGCGGAAGGGGAGAAAATACCGGCAGTTTTTGGGGTTAGTCATCGTGCTGGTAGTTGCGCTGTGTATCATATGGATTTACCTCCGGTGGCCCGAATCGCCTTCCAAAGAGCTCAGGTCGGCCAGCCAGGCCATCGCCACGGCACGTGGAGCGGAGGCTGCAAAATATGCGCCTGCCTTGCTCAGTGAAGCCATGCAGCTTCACGATTCAGCCATGCATTCCTGGAAATCGGAAAACAAACGGTTCCTTCTCAACCGCGACTTCACACGAACCACTCAGTTTGCCCGAAGCGCTGTAAAAAAAGGATTTGAAACCTATGAAAAGTCCAAGGCAAAAGCCAGCAGCGTCAATCACACAACGGCAGCCACACTGGAAGAGCTTGAGGGTATGATAAAAACCTTCGAAATAATCTACTCTCCCCTCCCCCTGCGGAAACCGCTCAGGGAAAGCTTTAACCGGGCTGCCCTGATTATCTCGGAAGCCAAACTTGCCCGTGAGAAATCGGACTTTCATATTGCTGAAGCCAAACTGGAAGTTGCCCGCAAGACGCTGAAAAGCGCCGACAGAGAGGCAGGTGATCTCCTCCGGAATTATTTTGCAGCCTATCCGCGCTGGAATAAACTGGTTGAAAATGCCATCGCCCAATCGGCAAGCCGCCATTCCACGCTTCTTGTGGTAGACAAAATGGCCCATGAACTAAGGGCTTACCAGGGAGGAAAGCTTACCCACACCTTCCCTGCAGAATTTGGCCCAAACTGGATCGGCAACAAGCAGCACAAAGGGGACCAGGCTACACCTGAAGGGATATACCAGGTAACCCAAAAAAAAGAGCGACGTAAAACAATCTACCATAAAGCTCTGTTGCTCAACTATCCCAACGAGGAAGACCAGGTCAGATACCGGAAAAACAAGGAAGATGGGAAATTACAATCAAAATCTGAAATCGGAGGACTTATTGAGATTCACGGGCACGGGGACAGGGGTTTCGACTGGACCAACGGCTGTGTGGCTCTCTCGAACAAAGATATGGATACATTGTTCCGGATTGCCGGTGAAAAAGCCGCTGTGGTCATTGTCGGTTCAACGATCCCCCTTGATGAGTATTTGAACAATATTAAACAAAAGAGCGGAAATGAATCAGAAAGAAGAGACTCCGGTTCATAATGAACCTTTGCTGGGACTCGTGGAGACGAACTCCGGCAAGGAGAAGCCTTCCCGGAGAATCAGAATCAGAACTACGCTGGCCCTCTTGCTGTATGTGGCTTTCATTCCTTTCCTGCTCTATCTTTCTCCGGCAATCCCGGAACTCTTCATCCGGCCGGCAAAGCCGGGACCTGAAGCAGTCAGCGGGGAACAGGAGAAGGTCAAAAAACTGCAGGCTGAAATCACTACCCTTGAAAGAAAAATCGACCGTTTCACACCGGGAAATGCCTACCTGGTGGTCAACACAACGGAGAACCGCTTTGCACTCTACCACAACCGCAAACTGGTCAGGGAAGGACTTTGTTCCACTGGCAGCTACATCAGCCTTGAAAGTGAAGACGACAAAAAATGGATTTTCAAAACCCCCCGGGGCGACTTTAAAGTAAGGGGAAAAATCACTGATCCGGTTTGGCGAAAACCCGACTGGGCTTTTGTCGAAGAGGGACTTCCGATCCCTTCCGCCAACCATGCTTCGCGCTACGAACGGGGTGTGCTGGGCGACTATGCCCTGGCCCTCGGCGACGGCTACCTGATCCATGGCACCCTATACCAGCGTTTCCTCGGACTTCCCGTTACCCACGGCTGTATCCGCATGAACGATGCCGACCTGAAAGAAGTGTATGAAACGCTCCCCGTAGGTGCCAAAGTATTTATATACTGATCTTTATGAAAACCAACAACAAAGAAACATCCCGTAAAGGAAGCACTGCCGGCCTGATCTTCCTAAAAATCATCCCTGCCATCCTGCTGGGATTATTTCTCCTTTACACCCTGGCCATGGCTGTTTCCGTCAGAAAAGAGGTAAGAAACTGGAAGTCCGTGACCGGAGAAAAGCGTGATTCCCTGCTTATTTCCCCCGGGGAGCAGGAACTGATGCACCAGAAAACATTCCTCGAAGCCCGGATAGCCCTGGCCGGAAACGACTCCATCGGTATCACCATCGACCTGCGCGACAGCCTCGTCAGGCTTGAAACCAGGGGGGTCATCCTCAGGGAAATACAATTCAGCGAAGCCGAGATTTCCCGCTTTTTCAGGTCCCTGGGACCTGCTCCCTACGCAGCGATCTTCTCCAAACCATTTAGAATTAACGAGATCGAAGGAACCATTGTTAAAGAACCAATCAAGGTGAAAAAAGCGCCCCGCGACACGACCGAAGCTGCCCTACAAATCAGTACAGTGGATACTTCCCGGGTCGAATTCATAGAATGGCACCTGCAACTCGACTCCTCCTTCGTGGTCAGCTTCATCCAGAACGACGGCAAAGCAGGTCCCTTCAACTGGCCTACCATGAAATACCGGTTCAGGCGTCATTACCAGACCCTCCTTGAGACGTACCGCGCCCTTTCCCGCTTCAGGCTGCCTGCTTACCTTCCCGAAATCACGGTGTTTATCCCGGGAAATGAAGCCAAATCGTTTTACCGGGCCCTTCCCCGAAACGGAATGGTGGCCATAAAACTCTGAAATCCCTTCAGTTTTCCGGATAACCGGCATCCCGTAATCTCCGCGCTATTCCCTTAGATCAGCCCCTGGACCATCTCCTTATGGCTTGCTCGTTTGCTGCTTTTTTGGTTTCTTTGTTACTTCATATACAAGTTAAAGAGGTAAATTATGTCCCGGATTTTGGTAATTGACGATGAACGGAGTATCCGCAACACCCTCAAGGATATCCTTGAATACGAAAAATACGAGGTCGATCTGGCCGAAGATGGTCCCAAAGGTCTCGAAAAGATCAAAAACGGGGAATACGATGTGGCATTGTGCGACATCAAAATGCCGGGAATGGATGGCATTGAGGTGCTTGACAAGCTGATTGAGATGGGCGCCGACCTGCCGGTAGTGATGATTTCGGGACACGGCAATATCGACACCGCGGTGGAAGCCATTAAAAAAGGGGCATTCGACTTCATCGAAAAACCCCTCGACCTGAACAGGCTGCTGATTACCATCCGCAACGCCATGGACAAATCGAACCTGGTAACCGAGACCAAGATTCTAAAGAAGAAAGTCAGCAAGAAATACGAAATTGTAGGCAAGTCAGAAGCTATCCGGAAGGTCCTCGAAATGTCTGACCGTGTAGCCCGCACCGATGCCCGGATATTGATCACCGGGTTGAACGGCACCGGCAAAGAGCTGGTAGCCCGGCGCATCCATGAGATGAGCCTTCGCGCCGCAGGTCCCTTTGTCGAGGTCAACTGCGCAGCCATCCCCTCTGAACTGATCGAAAGCGAACTTTTCGGGCACGAAAAGGGGGCTTTCACTTCCGCCATCAAACAGCGCAAAGGGAAATTCGAACAAGCTTCGGGAGGCACCCTCTTCCTCGATGAGATTGGCGACATGAGCCTTTCGGCACAGGCAAAAGTGCTGCGGGCCCTTCAGGAAAATATCATCAACCGGGTGGGCGGGGAAGGCGCCATCAAGGTAGATGTCCGCGTGGTGGCAGCCACCAACAAAAACCTCTCCGAAGAGATCGAAAAGGGAAATTTCAGGGAAGACCTCTACCACAGGCTGAGTGTGATCCTCATCAGGGTACCTCCCCTTAATGAACGACTCGAGGATATCCCCCTTCTGGCCAACTACTTCATCCAGCAGATCTGCAGCGAATACGGCATGACTGAAAAAAACATCACCGACGACGCCATCCGGGAACTTCAGAAGATCGAATGGAGGGGCAACATCCGGGAATTCAGAAATGTGATCGAACGGCTCATCATCCTCTGCGACAAAAAAATCACCGCCAGCGACGTCCTTGCCTTTGCTGCACCACTAAAATAATCCGCTCTGCGCTCTGCGCTACTTGAGATACTCATCCCCGAAAGAGATCCCCATTCTTCGGGCGATCATCACCAGCGGATCGTTGGGTTTCACAAGCCTGGTTTTTCCACCCACTTCGCTTAGTGGAACCGCCACGGTTTTATTGTTGATATAGGCCGCCATGGTCCCGAAGTTCCCTTCTGCGATGCACTCAGCAGCAAATGCGCCATATTCAGTGGCCAGGATCCTGTCGAAGGGTGAAGGACTTCCTCCCCGCTGGGTGTACCCCAGCACTGTTTCGCGGGTTTCCAGACCGGTATAGGTTCCAATGGCTTCGGCAATGTAGCTTGCAGCCGAACGTTTTTCAGGCCTTTCAATTCCTTCAGCCACCACCACGATGGAGTAAGGTTTATTGTCTTCGTAGCGGCTTTCTATCTTTTTACAGACAGAACGGATGTTATAGGGCAACTCCGGCAGCAGAATGATATCCCCGCCTCCTGCGGTTCCCGAGTAAAGCGCCAGCCACCCCGCATTGTGCCCCATCACCTCAATGATCATCACCCGCTGGTGCGAGTTGGCGGTGGTATGCAACCGGTCAATGGCCTCCGTGGCAATCTCCACGGCCGACTCAAAACCAAAGGTAACATCGGTACCCCATACATCATTGTCAATCGTTTTAGGAATCCCTACCACATTCAAACCGTGTTTTGACAACATATTGGCAGTCTTCATCGTGCCGTTTCCGCCAATGCAAACCAGCGCATCCAACCCCAGGTTCTGATAATTCTGAAGAATAGTGTCAGGCTTATCGTTGATCTCCCCGATGCTGCCGATCAGCTTGAAAGGCTTCTCCCTCGACGTGCCCAGGATGGTCCCCCCCAGCGTCAGAATCCCCGAAAGCTGAGACTCCTTCAGCTCAATGTAATCGTTGTTGATCAGTCCTGAATAACCCGACCTGAACCCGATCACCTCCATTCCATACTCCACAATGGCGGTTTTGCCTACCCCCCTGATGGCAGCATTCAGTCCCGGACAGTCACCTCCTGCAGTCAGAATACCGATTTTCTTTTTCTTTTTTGACATCTGTAATGTTATTTTAAAAAAATTTAAACAGGATCTTTAGAAAAACCTAAAGTACTAAAATCATTGCTTGATAAATTGAGTTATCCGGATTATTTTTCGTAAATTCGTCATCCGGAAAACAAGTCATTCACAATAAATAAAACCATTATGAAAAAACTAATCACAGTGATGTTTGCAGCGATTTTGATACTCTCTTTCGGGTGCAAGGAGAAGGTAGTTCCCCCGAATACGCTTACCAGCGAAGAGAAATCCGAAGGATGGGTTCTTCTTTTCGACGGACAAACCAGTCAGGGATGGAGGGGCGTCAACAAAGATCATTTTCCCGGCAACTGGGAAATAATGGATGGCACACTCCACTGCAAGGAGTCGGGAAAGGGTGAAGCCGGCGCAGTAGACGGTGGCGACATTCTGTACGAGAAAGATTTTAAAAATTTCAAACTTCGCCTGGAATGGAAGATTTCCGAAGGCGGAAATTCAGGGATCTTCTATTTGGGGAAAGAAGTCGCCGAGTGGCCGATTTATAAGACTGCCCCTGAAATGCAGGTTCTTGACAACGAGAAGCACCCGGATGCTGCCCTCGGGAAAGACGGCAACCGCCAGGCTGGCTCACTCTACGACCTGATTCCGGCCAAACCGCAGAACGCCAAACCGGTTGGAGAATGGAATACCGTGGAAATCACCGTGTACGATGGAACAGTGGTTCACAACCAGAACGGGGTGAATGTACTGGAATACCACCTGTGGACCGAGGACTGGAACAACCTGGTAGCCGGCTCCAAGTTCCCCGGGCTGAATCCCGACTGGGCCAACGTGCCCCATTCAGGAGTCATCGCCCTACAGGATCATGGCGACGATGTGTGGTACCGCAATATACGGATCAAGGAACTTTAGTTCTTCACCATCCGCTTTTGAAAAAGAGGAGCCCTGCCCAAAGCAAGGCTCCTCTTTTTTTACTGAGGAGCATAGGCCGAGCCATTCAGGATCTGCCGGTAATCGTGGTTGGCCATCAACTGCTGAAGTGTCACCTCCGGATTGCCTTTCAGATATGCCCTGACAATCTGCCTCCCCAGCCAAACACCGGTCCGGGAAGGAGACTCCCCCGGGAAGCCGTTGGTGGTAGGTCCATCATTGATGTACCTGACAAGATCCATCTGCCGGGTGGAAAACAACAACTGGTGCTCCACCAGGTAATTCCACATGTGGGCTTCATTCATCCGGCACCACAACAACTGCTTCTCCGTGAAGCCCATACGCAGTGTATCAGCAACCGTTGGCAGCAGCTTTTCCATAAAAACCATCAGTTTTCCCTGGTATACCATATGATCAGCCAGGGTGGTGGCGTCAGATCCGGTTTCAAACTCAGTCATCCCCCAGGTATACACCACGTCGGGAGCGATCATCCCGGTTATCATCTTTCGCTGCCTGTACTTCGGAAAATCGAGCAGAGAGTAATAGGAACAACCAGGCCCCAGGTATTTGTCGAGACTGATCCCGATCATTTTTTCAGCCGTGAAGACAGACTCATTAAATCCTGAAATACAGAAATAAATCACAGGAAGGGGCTTCTCCGGGAAGTAATAACGATACCGTTTAAATGCATTCACCAGCTCTTTTTTCAGCGGCCGGAGCTCATCAGATTCAGCGGCAATCATCTCCCTCAGCTTCACGGTGACCGTATCGGAAAGGAATTCCGAAAGCCTCTCCCTGCCTGCCGTATCCTTCACACTGCCGGCCTGTAACACCTGCCAGGTATAAAGGTCAGTGAATTCGGGATACTTCTCCCGCAAGCGGAGGATGGCTTCAGGTTCCGGAGATGGCCCCAACGCAAACAATTCTTCATCGTACCTTACAAACGAAACCTCCTCCTTAATGGACGAAAGATTGATCCGTTCCCGCCGTTCCCCGCACGATACTACCAGAACAGCCAGACACAACCCTAAAAAAACACTTGATGGACGCATATTTCAGAACAATTACTTCTTCATGACGGTGAAAGAAAAAGAATATTGCGAAATTGAATCAAAAAGCAGAGATTTGCAATAATAATTTGCACTTCGGATATGAAAATAGCGCTGGCACAACTCAACTACAAGATCGGTGATTTTGACGGCAATGTACAAAAGATTACCGGCGCCATTGAGGAGGCCCGGAAAGGCGGTGCCAGCCTGGTGGTCTTTTCAGAACTGGCGGTCACCGGTTACTATCCGCACGATCTGCTTGAAAAGAAGGAATTTATCCTCCGTGCAGAAGAGGCCATCCATGAAATCGCCGGCCATTGCAACGGAATTGCAGCCCTGGTGGGTGGTCCTGCCATCCACGAAGGAGAAAAAGGAAAAAGGTTGTTCAATGCCGCCTGGTTTTTGGCAGGAGGAGAGGTCAGGGATCTCTTTTTTAAATCGCGGCTTCCCTCCTACGATGTATTTGATGAGTACCGTCATTTTGAATCCCACAGCGACTTTCACCTTCTGGAACATGATGGCCACCGGATCGCGGTAACCATCTCCGAAGATCTGTGGGATGAACAACCTGTTCGCAATGCGTTTGGCATAGACAAACTCTACCACTCCTCACCCCTTGAAGAACTCTCCAGGCTCAGCCCTGACCTGTTGATCAACCT
>CAJDVZ010000032.1_pt1 | contig 13836 bp, 13 predicted proteins | sample 7391481 | NCBI WGS metagenome assembly CAJDVZ01 (sample SAMEA7055721, study PRJEB34461) | soil metagenome | biome: terrestrial ecosystem; feature: Peninsula; material: soil | place: Antarctica | collected 2016 | reverse complement strand
AGGAATTTTGATTCGGAAAACTGAACAGAATTAGCACGCTATGATTACATTGAATAATCTGCACAAATCGTACGTCACAGGAAACAATTCACTACATGTGCTCAAGGGTATTGACCTGGAGATCGGAGCCGGTGAGTTCGTTTCCGTCATGGGATCTTCGGGTTCCGGGAAGTCCACGCTGCTGAATATCCTGGGAATCCTCGACGATTACGACCAGGGGAGTTACACCCTCGACGGGAAGCTGATCCGCGACATGAACGAAACCAGAGCGGCCATCACCCGCAACCAGATGATCGGGTTCGTTTTCCAGTCCTTTAATCTCATCTCCTTTAAAAATGCCAGGGAGAATGTGGCGCTACCCCTCTATTACCAGAAAGTAAGCCGCAAAAAGCGGAACATGGTGGCCATGGAATATCTTGAACGGTTCGGACTGAAGGAGTGGGCCGATCATTTGCCATCGGAGCTTTCAGGAGGCCAGAAACAGCGTGTAGCCATAGCCCGGGCCCTTATTTCCAAACCCAGGATTATTCTGGCCGACGAACCCACGGGTGCCCTCGATACCGCTACCTCCTTTGAGGTGATGGAAATTCTCAAGGAGGTCAACGACCAGGGAATCACGGTCATCATCGTCACCCATGAGCACGAAATCGCCGCCATGACTAAAAAAATCATCCGGCTTAAAGACGGGCTCATCGGCGAAACCATCATCAACGGAGATCTCAAAATGTACCGCCAAAGATTGAAAACCGAAAATACCTTCAGCTATGTTTGACGCGGACATCTGGCAGGAGATCTTCAGCACCATCAGGAAGAACAAGCTGCGGACTTTTCTGACCGGTTTCTCAGTAGCCTGGGGCATTTTCATGCTGATGGTCCTGCTGGGCTCGGGCAACGGACTCCAAAACGGCGTCAGGGAGCAGTTTGCCGATAATGCAGTCAACATCATGTGGCTCTGGACGGGTGAAACTTCCATCCCCTACAAGGGACTCAAGGAAGGAAGGGAAGTCAGATTCACCAATGAGGATTATGATTTTCTAACCAACCACTCTGAAGATATCAACCAGGTTTCCGCACGTTTTTATCTTCGCGGCGACATCACCTACTCCTACGGAAAGGAATATGGTTCCTTCACCACCAGCACCTGCTATCCTGCCCTCCAGGAGATGGAAATGATCAAACTGTCGCAGGGGCGATTCGTCAACGATCCCGATATGAAGGAATTCCGGAAGGTGATCGTGATTGGAGATGATATCCGGAAGGCCCTTTTCAAGGAGGAAGATCCCCTGGGTAAATACATCAAGGTGGGCAGTGTCCCCTTTAAGGTGATCGGTGTAGCCCTCGATCCCGGATCGGAGGAGAACCGCCAGGCTTACATGCCCTTCACCACCGCCCAGCGCCTTTTTGCCGGCGGCAACAGAGTCCACAGCTTTGCCGTCACTACCAAAATGGTGACCACCACCCAGGAAGCCGAAGCTATCGACGCAAAGATCCGCCAGCAACTGGCTCAACGCCACGATTTCGACCCTGAAGACCAGCACGCCATGGGATCCTATAACATGCTTACCGACTATATCAGAACCATGAAAATCTTCCAGGCGATCAAACTCTTCGTGTGGATCATCGGCATCGGCACCCTGATCGCCGGGATCGTGGGCGTCAGTAACATCATGCTGATTCTGGTCAAGGAACGGACCCGCGAGATAGGCATCCGCAAAACTCTGGGAGCCAGCCCGGGTTCGGTCGTCGGACTGGTGCTGATGGAGTCGGTCTGGTGATGGGGGTCGGACTGATGGAGGGAGTCAACTTCGGACTCGAACAAATGCTGACCGGCGGAGGTGGGGACCAGATCTTCTTCCGCAACCCGACCGTCAATTTCAACACGGCACTCGCAGCTACGGCCATCCTCATCATAGCCGGGGCACTCGCTGGTTATATCCCCGCACGCAAGGCCGCCAACGTCAAACCTATTGAAGCCCTCCGGGATGAATAAGGTTAAGGTTGAGGCTAAGGTTGAGGATCTAACCCTCAAATATTCTGATATTCTGATACTCTAATATTCTAATATTTAAAAGATGTTCGACCTGGATCGTTGGAATGAAATTGCACATGTGCTCGCCAAAAACAAGGTGCGCAGCCTGCTGACGGCCTTCGGAGTTTTCTGGGGGATCTTCATGCTGATCGTGATGGCTGGTGCCGGAAATGGCCTGGGCAACGGCATTTCGGAGGGAGTGGCCAAATTCGCTACCAATTCGGCCTTCATGTGGACCAACCGGACCAGTGAACCCTACAAGGGATATAAAAGAGGCCGACACTGGAATATGGATTTTGAAGACCTGGAAATCATCCGCAACAAAGTTCCGGAAGTTGATATCCTTACACCCAAAAATTTCGGTTCCTCGAACAACAGTGGCCCCAACGCGGTCAGGGGCAACCGCAATGGCTCCTTCAACATCAAGGGAGATTATCCCGCCTATGTAGAAATAGATCCGGTAACGGTCGTCAAAGGCCGGTGGATCAATGAAATAGACATCCGCGAAAAGAGAAAGATCTGCGTGATTGGCACCAAGGTCCATGAAACCATGTTTAAGAGTGATGAAGAACCCCTGGGGGAATACCTAAAAATTTCCGGGGTGTACTACCAGGTGGTAGGAGTGATCAAACCTGAGACGAGAATCAATATCAACGGCCGCACCGAGGAGTCGGTATTTATCCCCTTCACCACCATGCAACAGACCTACAACATGGGCCATCAGGTGCATGTGCTGGCTTTCACGGCCAAACCGGGAGTTCCCGTGAGCCAGGTGGAAGAGAAAATAAGAACCATCATCCGTCAGCGCCATGCCATCTCCCCTACTGATGTCCAGGCTATTGCAGGTATCAACGTCGAGAAGCAGTTCCTCCAGATGAAAGGGCTGTTCGTCGGAATCAATATCCTGACCTGGATCGTGGGAATAGGCACCCTGATGGCCGGGGTAATCGGAGTGAGCAACATCATGCTGGTAATTGTCAGGGAACGTACCAGGGAAATAGGGATTCAGCGCGCCCTGGGAGCACGGCCGCGGACCATCATCACCCAGGTGATGCTCGAAAGTGTAGTACTTACCACCGTGGCCGGATATACCGGCCTCACCCTGGGAGTTATACTCCTCGAACTGGTCAATAAAGTGCTTGAAAGCCAACCTCCCTCTTCCGAAGAGATGTTCTTCCGCCATCCGGAAGTCAGCCTGACCGTCGCCCTGGCTTCTTTGGGAGTACTGATTATCGCCGGACTTTTTGCCGGCTCCATTCCCGCCAAAAGAGCCCTGCAGATCAAACCCATCGAGGCCCTCCGGGAAGAATAAAGTCACAGCCGGAAAAAAATAAAAAACAACTTATAAAACTTTCATCCAGCTATATAAAAAATACAATAAGCAAAAAACAAAAAAACAGCGCCATGAAAAAAATTTTAAAATTGACCGGAATAGTGTTGCTTGGAGTGGTTTTCCTGGGAACCCTTGGATTTCTTTACAAGAAATCGCAGCCGGATCCGGAAATTTTCAATATAAAAAACCCGGAGGTCATCACGATTATCAAGAAAACAGTAGCCACCGGATCGATCGAACCCAGAAAGGAGATTGAGATAAAGCCGCAGGTGTCGGGCATCGTAGAAGAATTGTTCATTGAAGCGGGAACCATGGTGAAAAAAGGGGATGTGCTGGCCAGAGTCAACATTATTCCGGACATGGTCAATCTCAACAATGCAGAGTCGAGGCTGAGCCGCGCCAAATTGAATAATGAGGATGCAAAGATCAATTATGACCGGCAGACCTCGCTTTTTGAAAAGCAGGTAATTGCCCGCGAAGATTACCAGAGGGCGCAGCTGAGCTTTAATTCGGCACGGGAGGAGATGGAGGCTGCCGGAAACAACCTGGACCTGATCCGCAAAGGGGTCACCCGCAGCTCAGCCAAAACTACCAATACACTGATCAGATCGACCATTGACGGGATGGTACTCGATGTACCCGTAAAGGAGGGATTCTCGGTAATCCAGGCCAACACCTTCAATGCAGGAACCACCATCGCAGTGGTAGCCGATATGAAAGACATGATATTTATCGGAAAAGTAGACGAAACCGAAGTGGGCAAAATCAGGGAAGGTATGCCTATTGAACTGACCATTGGCGCCATCGACAATGAAGTTTTCAATGCAATTCTGAAATATATTGCACCCAAAGGGAAAATCGAAAACGGTGCGATTCAGTTCGAGATCAAAGCCGATCTCCTGTTGAAAGAAAACCAGTTCATCCGCTCGGGGTACAGTGCCAACGCCAACATCGTACTTGATCATCGCGACAGTGTGCTGACCATTCCGGAAGGGTTACTAAAATTTGAAAAGGATTCCGCTTTTGTTGAAGTGGAATCTTCACCCCACAAATATGAAAAAAGGTTCGTTAAAACCGGATTGTCCGATGGCATTAACATTGAAATCACCGAAGGCCTTTCAAAAACCGACAAGGTTAAGGGAGAAAAAATAGATCCGAAAGCACAGAAAAAAAGTTTAAGCTAAAAGATTCAATCAAAATCCATAAATTTAACAATCCAAAAAATGAGAAATATGAAAAAATGGATTACGCTTGGGGTATTGGTGTTGGGAATGACCGCCGGCAATGCAGTTTACGGACAGGAGATCTGGTCATTGCAGCAGTGCATCGATTATGCACTGGAGAACAACATCCAGATCAGGCAGCAGGATCTTACCGTCAGGCACCAGCAGAATCAGCTGAGTCAGGCTCAAAGCGACCGCTTGCCCAACCTGAATGGGCAAATAGGCAACAACTACAATTTCGGCCGGTCACTGACTTATCAGAACACCTATGAGAACACCAACTCCATGAGCATTTCAGGATACTTAGGAACTGAGGTGACCCTTTGGAACGGATTTCAGCTGCAAAATGTAATCCGGCAGCGGGATCTTGACCTGCAGGCCTCGATCCAGGATTTACGGAAGGCCAAAGATGACCTGGTTCTGAATCTTGCAGCGATGTATCTCGAGATTTTGTTTGCAGAGGAGCTTATTACGATTGATGAAAGCCAAATGGAGGTTACCCACCAGCAGATCGACAGGACGAAGAAACTCGTGGAAGCAGGCAGTCTTGCCCGGGGCGCCCTTCTGGAAACTGAAGCACAACAGGCCAGGGAAGAACTCCAGTTGGTTAATGACCAGAACCGGACACAGCTGGCTTACCTGAATCTCTATCAATTGCTGGAACTCCCAATTGACAGGTCGTTCAAGGTAAAAAAACCGGAATTACCCGATCTTCGGGAAGCTACCCTGAATTTTAATTCCCTCTCGATATTCAATCAGGCCCTGTTGACAAGGCCGGAGATTCAGGCAGCACACATGAGGGTGGAGAGTGCCGGGCATCAACTCGACCAGGCAAAAGGAGCCCGCTGGCCTAAAATCAGCTTCGGTGCCAATTACTATAACAACTTCAACGACAATTACCGCCGCTTAATGGCAAACAACCCGCTGGAAACGGAAGTGATCCCCTTTTCCAACCAGCTAAAAAACAACCAGCGCTATGGATTCGGTTTAACAATGAATATACCGGTCTTTAACAAGTTCCAGGTCCGTAATGCAATTACCAACTCAGAATTGCAGATAGCTGATTATACCTTCAGGTTGCAAAATTCCAGTAACATGCTCCAGAAGGAGATTGAGCAAGCTTATACCAATGCCCTTGCAGCCCTGAAGAAATATATATCCAGTGAAAAAGCAGTTCACTCCAGTGAAGAGGCCTTCCGGTACACCGAAGAAAAATTTAATGTAGGAATGGTCACAACTGTGGAATACAATCAGACCAAAAGCAACCTGACAGCAGCCCAGGCGCAGCTTTCTCAGGCCAGGTACGATTATATTTTCAGGACAAAAATCCTGGATTTTTACAACGGAATTCCGATCAGATTATAACCGGCAGCCACTATTCCTTTTTCTTTTTCAATTCCTTGAGAACCTCCTCGACTACCCTGACTGCAGAATCACCAATTTCACGGGCTCCTTTTGAGATCTCCTCCAGGTCTTTTTCAAGGTTCTCATCGAGGTATTTCTGCACACCCTTACCCAGCTTATCCACCTCTTTTTTCAGGTTCTCCTGAATAAGCCGGCCAAGCGACGAACTACCCTTGGCCGCCAGGTATCTCCCTTTCAGCAGGGTAACCTTGATTTTTTGTTCCCCGTTCAGTTCATCCCTGAACCGCTCATAATAGAAACCTGTAAATTTCGAATAACGTTTATTGGCCCATTCCCAGTCACTTTCCTTGAATTTTGATTTATTTTTCTCCACTTCCCTTACAAACCGTTCGAAACGGTCCAGGTAATCAGCGATGGAAGTGGGCGCAAAACACGAAGTAGCTGAGAAAATCAGGAAAACGACCATCGCAACTTTAACCAGTCTGGATTTCATATGTTTTTTTGCTATTTAATGTGTTGTTATTCAATCCTATAAAAACCTTTTTTTATCCAAACTCCGGAGATTTCCCGGGAAGGTCACGGCTGATCAACCGGTATTTGTTTTCTCAACCTGCCAAAGAGGGAATCGTTCTGCAAGGATTCCTGGCTGGCCTGATAAATGCTTGCATTCAATTCAAATCCGATGAGCAGGATAAGTGAGAGCAAATAAATAAGAAGCAAAACGACAAGGAGCGTCCCGATAGAACCATAAAGCTTGTTGTACGCACTGAAATTGTTGATGTAAAAGGTAAAACCAACCACCAACAGGATACTGAGGAGAGTAGCCAGCGTACCACCGGCCGAAATTAACCGCCACTTGGTTTTGCGGGCAGGGGCCATAAAATAAAGGAAAGAATAGGCAAAAAAGAAGAGGGCCAATATGATCACCCATTTCCCGAATGATAAAAAGTAATAGGTAAAGCGGTCCAGCAATACAAAGTGATTGGCCAGATAATCGAGCAAGGCCTGCCCGCCGGTTACCAGGGTAATTGCCAGGGTAAGCAGAACTGCAAGGATGAACAGAAGCACAATCGAAGTCAACCGCTGGCTCAGCCAGCTGCGGCGGTAAATGCTGTGAATGGTTGCATCAAATGCCGACATCATCGAGGCGATCCCGTTGGTGGAAAAAATGAAAGCCATGAAAAACCCCAGGGAAAGCAGCCCGCCCCGGGGACGGGTTATGATATCCTCCACGGTCCCTTCCACAGTCACAAAAACACTTTCCGGAACGACTGATTTGATCAGATAGAAAAGTTCATCCTGAAAATCAGGGATAGGAATATAGGGAATCAGCGTAAACAAAAAGAGGATAGCAGGAAAGAGGGCCATGAAAAAGTTAAATGCGATGGCAGAGGCCCTGGTTGTGAGGGCGCCATCAACAATACTTCTCCAGAAAAACATCGCCACATTATAAACCGGGACACCATCCAGAAATGGTAAACTCACACGTTTAGCCCGGGAAACAATTTTCCCGGCAATTCTGTGAATCTTCACCGTCATCTTGTGACGAAGCGGCATATTATTCTTGTTTTTCGATTCGCAGCTGATGAATGATATCCTTGCCCGCCGTTTTCTTCAGGAGGAAATAGACCCTGAATATTCCCTGTTTGGTGGCCAGATTTCCAATCACATACTGTGCCCCCTCCTTTCCTCCCTGATGGATGATATTAAAACGTTCGGGCTGGTTCCGTACAAAAAATTGGGTCACAATCTGTTCGGCCTGTGCTTTACTAAATACATTGTCGTGTTCAGGAATAACCAATTCCACATTCTGGTTAAAATAGGTAGCCAAAACCTTTGCATTTCCTGATTTCAGGCTCAGAATAATTTCATCGGGAATCTGAGCTAAAGCCTGACTAACAACTAAAAGTGAAAATGTCAGGAGCATCAGCGGCAGAACGATTGACTTTTTAAATGCTTTCATTATATTGTCATTGTCTAAAATTGTACTTTGTAGTATGCAAAAACTATGCAAAAGCTGAAACACACTTAAATATAAGTGTAAATTTAAGCATTTTATTGAAGATTCAAAGGATGAAGATTTGGCTGGTGGTCTCCGGTAAGACAGTCGCACCCTGGTTGCAGCATGGATTGGAAGATTATCTGAAAAGGATAAAATATTATATTCCTTTTGAATATAAGGTCATACCTGAATTGAAAAACAGCAGGAATCTTCCTGTTGGGGTACAGAAAGAGAAGGAAGGTGAACAGATGCTCTCCATTATGAAAGGTAAGAATGACATTTATCTGCTGGATGAGATAGGTGAGGAATTTTCTTCCCGGGAACTGGCCGGGTTCCTGGAAAGGAAAATGGTTGCAGGATGCCGTGATCTCTTTTTTTTTGTCGGAGGTCCTTATGGATTTTCCGAAAAAGTAACTGAAATGTCAACCGGTAAAATCTCTTTGTCAAAACTTACCTTTTCCCATCAGATGGTCCGGTTATTGTTTGCCGAACAACTTTACAGGGCATTGTCAATCCTCCGGGGAGATCCATATCATCATGAATAAAGCCAGAACGTTTTTTAAGGAATACCGGTTGCTGCTGCTGATTGTTATCTGTTTGGCTGCAGGAATATTTCTGGAGAAAGGATTATATAGTGGAAATCCTGAAAAACAGCTGATTGATCGTTTCCAGAAAAATTTCACGAAAAAGGAGACCAAACTCAGGGAACAACTTGCCACGATCGGTGAGATTATCTCAAAACCGGGTTTCTGCGATATATACCTCAATGAACTGTCACCATTTAACAATTCCCTTGAAAAAGAAGGAAACGGTTTTTTGATATACAGAAACGAAAACCTGTTTTACTGGTCCGACCGGGCCATTGCATTCAGGGACCGGCTGCCCCTTTCGGTAGAACCCAACGCTTCCGTTGTGCTTTTTCCCAATGGATATTATGCAGTCACCTCCTTTCAGCAGGATTCCCTTACGATCATTGGACTCATCCTGCTAAAATACCGTTATGCACATGAAAACCAATACCTGCAAAACAGTTTCCGGAGCGATTTCAAACTCCCCGACCAGTACAAGATTATAAAAGCCGGGACCGGCAAAGGGTATCCGATTTTGGACTCCGGGGGGAAACCTCTCTTCTCCATTGTTCCTGAAGGAGAGATTTACCAGCGGTCAAGTCAGGTCTATCTTCCGGGGATCTTTTACCTGGCCATGCTGGTCCTGTTACTTGTTTTCATCCGTAAGGTGATATCCGGGCTGAACAGGGGAGTTATCGTCAAACTCCTGCTAACTGCCATCATCCTGGGTATCTTGTACTGGATGCATCTGTTGTTTAATATCCCTGGCCTTTTCACCCGGATTGATCTTTTCTCGCCCTCTCATTTTGCCTTTAGCGGATGGTTACCCTCCCTGGGGGATTTCATGATTCTCTCTCTCTTCTTTTTCTTTTTTATCCTTAACCTTTATTATGACCTAAGGATCAGCATACTTGAGCGAAACTCGGGATTATCCCCTTCCCTGATTCTCTTTCTGCTTTTCTTATTTGCCGGTGTTTGTTATTTTACAACCGACTTTTTTATCAGACAACTGATTCTCAACTCAAGTTTCTCCTTTACGCTGAACCAGATCAATGAGATAACCCCTCAAAGTGTACTGGGAATCGGATCCCTCATGCTGCTCCTTTTCGGATTGGTTCTCTTGTCGGTCAGAATGGCCAGTGAAACGCACAAAACCATTTCCCCGGGCAGATCATTTTTACTACTGACCGCAGCCACCATTTTGCTGCTTTTATTAAACTTTCTCCTCAGGCGGGAAATAGCCCTGCAGATAGGTCTGCTGTACCTGGCCATCACCATCATTGCCTTATTTTATTCCAGCCGGAAATCCCGGAAATACGGGATGAGCTTCCTGATCCTTATCATCGCCCTGATCACTTTGTATTCCATTGAAGTGATTTACAAAACCACGGAAAAGAAGGAAAGAGAAATCCAAAAACTGATGGCAGTGAACCTCGTGGCAGAGCATGATCCTACCGCAGAACTCTTCCTTGTTGAGATCCAGGAGCAGATCAACGTGGATCCCAATATTCCCCTTTACCTTTTCCCTCCTTTTGAAAAACTGGATGTATATCTCGAAAGCACCTATTTCAGCGGCTTCTTCCGGCAATATGACCTGCAAATCACTATTTGCACAGGAGCCGACAGCGTAGTTATCCATCCTCAGAATACCAAAGCCCCCTGCTTCCCTTTCTTCGAGAGCATGATCAGCAACCAGGGGTCGATGCTGCCCGGTACCAGCTTTTATTATATGGACAACATGGATGGCCGGATTTCTTATTTCGGAAAACTGCATTATCCCCTCTCCGCTGATTCCATAGGGGTTTCCGTTTTCATCGATTTGAAATCAAAGATCCAATCCGAAGGCATTGGCTTCCCTGAATTGCTGATAGACCAATCCATGCGCAAGCCTGCAAGCTATAAAAGATTCGACTATGCCAAATATTTCGGAGGGGAACTGGTTAACAAGCATGGAAGTTTTCCCTACAACTATTACATCTATTCATACAGTTTCGACGACAATGATTTCAGTTACAATGTATGGGACGGATACGAGCACCTTATTTACCGGTCACATGAAGAAAATTATGTTATTGTCAGCCGCAGGCTCTATTCGTTTATCGACTACCTGATTTCATTTCCGTATCTTTTTGTGTTTTATTTTCTCTTTTCACTGCTTGCGTTGCGGATAGTCCAACCCTCCTTTGGCAAAAGAAAGATCTTGTTTGATCTCAAATTCCGGATCCAGGCAGCCATTATTTCCATTGTGTTCATCTCACTCCTGGTAGTCGCCCTGAGTACCATCCTGTATAACCTGGAACAATCAAAAGTCAGGCTGCAGCTTGACCTGGATCAGAAAATGAATTCTATTTCCGTGGAGATGGACATGTTGCTTGAAAATGAAAATACTTTGTCACCCCAAATGAGGGAAGGGTTGATGCCTGAGCTGGTGAAACTTTCGAATGTATTTGAAACCGATATTAATCTGTATGGGGTCGATGGCAACCTGATCGTATCCTCCCGGCCTGAGATATTTAACCGGGGGCTGGTTTCCCAAAGAATTAACACACAGGCCTATTATGAGTTATTCGAAAATTTCCAGACCAATTATTTCCAGCCTGAAAGAATCGGGGAACTGAGCTATCTGTCTGCCTATGAACCCATCATCAACAACAATGGTGATTACCTGGGTTTTATCAACCTGCCCTATTTTACCCACCAGGACAAATACAGCCAGGAGATTTCCACCTTCATCGTGGCATTTATCAACCTCTATGTGTTGCTTTTTCTGGCCAGTATCGTTGTGGCTGTATTTATTGCCAACCAGATCACCCTTCCCCTTGCCACTGTCCGCGAGAACCTGAGAAAAATAGAGCTGGGAAAAAGAAATGAACATATACAGTATCATCACGAGGATGAAATCGGGCAATTGGTAAAAGAGTACAATAAAAAGGTGGATGAGCTTGCTGTAAGTGCCGATCTGCTGGCCCGTTCAGAAAGGGAAAGTGCCTGGCGTGAAATGGCCAAGCAGGTAGCCCATGAGATCAAAAACCCGCTTACCCCCATGAAACTAAACATTCAGCATCTCCAGCGTTTCAGGGGTGAAGGCCAGGAATACCAGGCTTACGTGAACCGGATCGCCCAAACCCTCATCAACCAGATAGATACTCTTTCTGACATAGCCACCGAGTTTTCAAATTTCGCCCAGATCCCTACGGCAATGAAACAGGTATTTGTACTGACCCGGCAAATCGGGAAAGTGATCGAATTGTATGAAAATCACGACCGGGTAAAAATCAGTTTTGATGAGGGATCCTGCGGGAATGTCAAGATCAATGCCGACAGGGAACAGCTTTCACGGGCACTGATTAATCTGATAAAAAACGGTTTCCAGGCTATTCCCGAGGAGAGAGAAGGATTGATCAGAATTTCGCTGACCCGGAAGGACCATTACGTCATCATCGCAGTCGCAGACAATGGAACCGGCATTTCCCAGGAATTACAAGAAAAAATGTTCAGCCCCAATTTCACCACCAAAAGCAGCGGTATGGGACTGGGATTGGCGATTGTGAAAAATATTGCAGAGAATTTCAACGGAAGGGTATGGTATGAAACTGCCATGCAGGAAGGCACTACGTTTTATCTGGAAATACCTGTTTATGAAGATCTTTCCCAAACAGAAGAGTTTACTGCCGGTTAATAATTTTAAAAAGAGGTGATATGGTTCCCTTATCTTTTGAGCAAATTGCACAACGGCTCCGTGAAACGGAGCTTCCAGAAACAGATCTGGTAATTGGGATCGGGACCGGTGGAGTGGTACCAGCTTCCCTGGCCGCGTTCCACCTGCATGCTGATCTTCGGATTATTACGCTGAACTACCGCGATGAGCAGAATACTCCCCGCCACGAAGAGCCTGTGGTAATGAACATACCTTCCGATCTCGATCTGAAAGGAAAAAGAATCCTCCTGGTCGACGACGTCTCCGTTTCCGGTAAAACACTTCAGGCAGCTCTGAAACTTCTGGAAGGACACGAAGTAAAAACACTTACCATGAAAGGAAAGGCCGACTACGTCCTCTTCCCTGAAATTCCAGAATGCGTTAAATGGCCCTGGAAATCCTATTCGACGTGAACTCAAGACTTAAAAACACAAATACGAATCCCACGATAAATGGTTTTTTTTCCTTTGTTTCAATGAAAAAATCAACCTTCATACTAAGTATTGGCTTTCTTCTGATTTTTAGCTCCTGCTCTGATAAAAAAGATCCAGAGTATGATTTTCCAAATCCTCATCCTGTCGAAGAAGATACCCAAAACCAACCCTTCTTCCACTGGATCATGATGGATGTAGCTCAGCTTTTGGTCAATCACAGTATTGCTCCACAGCTCAATGGGTCTGTTGCCGGAAAGCCAAAAGCGGTTACCGTCATGCGTGGCAAACTATTTTAAGAGCTTGTGAAGTAGAATTATTAGAATTTAAAAATATGTTACATCTCATTATTTCTGCAATATCTATTCCATAAAAAAAGTGAAATGAAACAATTTATGTTGTTATGTCTTAGCCTCGTGTTTTTATCATCATGTGTCTCAGGCACAAGACTTATCCCTGATGGCACAGTGGATTCGTGGAGTACTTTTAATTACCCGGAACTTAATATAGTCAATAAGGCATCTGACATTGAGGGAGGAATAATTTATGACCGAATAGTTCCTAAACCTGATGAACTGATTAAGGAAAGCATTTTAGGAGTTGTAAAGACATTATATTGGAGTACATCAGACAGCATCCCAAATATCACAAAAATAAACTATACGATTGAAGATGTTAAAGGAATCTCAGCCAAAGGCGGAAGTGTCCCTAAAATCAGTATATTTTACAGTAGCCGTTGGGTAGAACAAGCAGCTAAAAATGGAGGAGATGCTAAAGTATTGTATGAAACAAAAGGTGTGTTATATCACGAGCTGACTCATGGATATCAGTTGGAACCACAAGGTATAGGCACTTATGGGAACAATAAAACCTTTTTTGCTTTTATTGAAGGGATGGCTGATGCCGTAAGGGCACATAACGGTTATTTCCCTGCTGAAAACCGAAAACCGGGAGGGCACTGGATGAATGGATATCAGACCACCGGTTTCTTTCTGGAATGGTTGACTACAAAGGATATAGATTTCCTGAGAAAATTTAATAAATCTACTTTGGAAGTAATCCCCTGGAGTTTTGAAGGAGCAATAAAACATATACTTGGTGATCAGTATACAATAGAAGGAGTTTGGAATCAGTATCAAAACTTCCTAATTGAGGAACAGAAAAACAAATCATAAATTTAATTGCAC
>CAJDVZ010000120.1_pt1 | contig 13942 bp, 7 predicted proteins | sample 7391481 | NCBI WGS metagenome assembly CAJDVZ01 (sample SAMEA7055721, study PRJEB34461) | soil metagenome | biome: terrestrial ecosystem; feature: Peninsula; material: soil | place: Antarctica | collected 2016 | reverse complement strand
CGGGTCAGGTACGAGTTTCAGCGAAAGAATTTCAAAAGTACGGCTGGGGCAGGGATCGGTTACACCCGGATCGACCGTTTTAAATAGATTGAATTGCGATGTCTCATATACAGTCGGACCTTCCAGTTTCTCGGCGTTGATGATGACGACCTGTGCCCTTTCATCCGCTTTGAGGGTCTCTGCGCCAAATGGCCAACCCGATCCGACAATCAAATCGCAGCTCATTTCCAGCTTTTTAGCTTCGGTAAAAGTCACCTGCAGCATATCGATCCATTCGTCACTCAGCCATGTCAGTGATTTTTTGCCCAGGTCGTCACCCGTGGTGGGAAACGAAATTGGATTGATCTCCACACCACCGATGCCGGCTTCTTTTAAAAGATGTAATTCCCGGATCAATTCTTTGGACTCCACTTTATCCCCATTCCACCACCAACGAATAAAGGGAGAAGAAATCGAGTCCGGATTTTTAAATAATTTATACAATCCGGCAGAGTTGCAAATTTGTTCCGGGTTTAAAAAATCAGCCCCTAAAACAGAAATTGGATTGGCAACAACACTTCCTGCCGAAAGAATTACACTTTGAAATATGAAAGTCCTGCGTTTCATCATTAATGACTAATACAGTGTGACTGGTCCGATCAGTCCCATCGACTGAATGGGCTGGTCTTTGGTGCGGAGAACGGTGAATTTCTGGGCTGTGGCGTTGTCCGTAAGGGTTTTCATGTAATTTCCCATGGTGGTAATTACCCTGATTTCAATATCGTTAGACCCTTCGTGCATCAGTTCCCTGATTTTGTATATACGGTTACCATACCATTTCACCCCGCATGCTTTTCCATTGACCAAAACCTCGGATACTCCCCATACCTTTCCCAGGTTGAGGTATTCGGGCACGTTTTTGCCGGCTGTTGTTTTGATCCGGTAAACGGCAGTGCCGGTGAAACTGGAGTATTCCGTATCTTTCAAATCCTGCAGCTTCTCCATGTCTATCTTTTTGATCCACTCTTCCCTGCTGTGACGCAATTCCACCTCCCAGCCGTTTTGCAGGGTTCTATTCAGGGATCCTGAAACGGGCAGTGGTTCCCAGGCAGCTCCGTTTTTCTGCTTGTTAAAGAGAAAGATCATCGATTCTGCAGGCCCCAGATCCACCTCAAAACTGTTGTTATTGAGGAATATCCTGTTGCTTTCGCCGTTTTCGGGATTAAAAATCCAGCCATAGCGGCCGCGGGTAATCCCGCTGTGAAAGCTTACTTTGGTGTGGTGTCCTTTGTGCATATGCGCATTGGCAATGAAGATAATCTCACTTCCGTCATCAGCCTGATAGCGGTTTTGCATCACATAAGGATCGGGATTTCCAATCTCCAGGTAGTGTGGCAGTGTATACGTTGTCATGACCATTTTGTACCACTCCAGAAAACTGTATTCTTTAGGTTTTTCAAGAAGAACAAACCGGTTGGGGAAAGCCTTTAGCTGGTCGACCAGCGATTTGATCTCCCCGTCGTTTTCCTTGTAGCGGTCATACCCGGGTGATTTCTCAGGATATTTTCCGATACAGAAGATCCGGCCTCCGGTGCTCACAAAGTCGAGGAGTTTGGCGAGGCTGCCAGCAGTGATACTGGTCACTTCCGGCAGAAACAGGGTTCCGTATTCGCGGGGCCCATAGCATATTTTTCCTTTACGGATGGTGGCGTCCCTGAGTATGTTTTCACTTATATAATCGGAAGCTCCTCCGTTTTTGTTGATCGACTCCCAGATGATGGAGGTGTAGGGAACATTGAGTTTTTCAGGGAAGGGATCAGTCTGGACACCCATATCCCCCCAGAGGTCGTAAGTGGCAGGCAGGATTGCCATATCGGCGAACATGTCGGCATTTTGCAGCAGCGAGGAAAGGCGGGCTTTGTAGTTGTTCAGGTATTTAAAGTAAGGCCACCAGTTGTTGTTTTCGTTGTAATAGGAACCATACTGCACCCATCCCGGGAATGGTGCATCAGGCGGAGAGTAGTTAAATCCATGCCAGATCGTATGGGTGATCCCCGACATGATACTCTGGTCCGATCCGATTTTCAGCAGTTCCAGGGTGGCGTTGAAGACCTGGTATGTGTTGGTCATCTCCTCGCAGCTAACCACTCGTTTTCCAGTGAGATGGGCTGCAGAGGAGACAAATTTGTTGATCATGGTGTATCCACGTCCTCTGCGGTAATCCTCGTCGGGAATCTCTTCCCCGAGGCGGTGTTTGAGCCAGTTGGTGGACCATGATTCTCCCTCCGGGATGTCGTATCCCAGGCTGGTTTCCAGCGGAAAGAAGCCACGACCGTATGCCTGAGCTCTCGATTTGACCTTTAAGTCGCGGCACCATTGGAGATAGGTTAGTGTAAACCGCTCGTAGAGCAATTCAGCCTTGGTAAGTTCGAAGTCGAAGCGGACCCGCTTAATCTCGTCACTGAATTCCGGGCTTTTGGCAGCTCCGTAATTTTCATCTACAACCGCGCCAAGCCGTCCGACCTTGAACATGATAAAGGGAAGCCAGGGCATGATATCGTAATGGCGCCGTTTGTGGAATTCTTCCGCAAAATCTTCGGTCCAGTTGCATCCTTCCAGCTCCATGGAATCGGTAAAGAAGGCACGGAGATGGGCGGACAGGGGCCTTGTTTTTTTCTGGATGGTGTCCGACATGTGATCGAGATACTTCCGGACGGCGGTTTTATCCATGTGATTGAGGATAGGGCCTGCTGCTCCCGGCGCTCCGTTGATAACGCTGGCAAATGAATTGACTTTTACCAGGGTATAGAGTACATGGGGGCCTGCGGGAATGTTGAACCGCATCACCTCATCCCTGGCAATTTCCGATAAGTCGGTTACCTGATCCAGGCCATTCATCGGGTCGGGGGCCAGTTTCACGGAAAGGATTTCGAAGGAACGGCCCGGGTAAGGTGTGGTTACCCCGGGATCTACGGTTTTAAAAATATTGAAACGGGATGTTTCATACACTTGGGGACCTTCCAGTTTTTCAGCGCTGATGATCGCTACCTGTGCCCGCTCATCGTAGGCAAGCGTTTCAGAGCCGAAAGGCCATCCCGACCCGACGATCAGATCGCAGGTCAGATCCAGCTTTTTAGCTTCGGCAAAAGTCACCTGCAGCATATCAATCCATTCGTCACTCAGCCATGTCAGCGATTTTTTGCCCAGGTCATCTCCCGAGGAAGGAAACGAGATGGGGTTGATTTCCACTCCGCCGATACCAGCATCTTTTAGCAAATGCAATTCCCTGATCAGCTCACCGGCTTCAATTTTGTCGCCATTCCACCACCATCGTACAAAAGGGCGGTAACGTGATTCGGGGTCTCTGAAGATGTTTGTCAGGTCTATTCCGGTTTTGAATTCACCACTTGCCCCATATGCGTAAGTGGGATTCAGCCCTATAATTCCTCCTCCTGTCAGCAAGAGGCTTCCTTTGATAAAATCGCGTCGCTCCATAGTCTGTAAATGGGTTGAAAATAGTAATCTTTCCTAATTGGTCCAACGACCGGGTATGTTTCAAATAAAAAGGGCAGGGCATCGTGCCCCGCCCTTTTCGTGTGGTATAGAATAACTTATCAGTTCTGCACGGCAAGTGGATTGTAGAGCATTTCCGATTCCGGAATTTGCAGGGTCATGGCTGACACACTCAGTTTCCCCTTGTCAACATGGTTGGAAGAGGAAGTTCTGTCAACCGGAATTCCCCAACGTTTGTTGTTGAAAAATTCGCGGCCGGTTTCACCCCACAGCTCGATGCGGGTTTGAAGCTGCACCATCTGAATTGCCGTCATTCCGTTCATGCTGGAATAGTTATCGCAAGTCAGGGTTGTTGCTCCTGTTTTGGTGCGGGCTTTCAGCAGAATATTCAGGGTTGTCTTGGCATCATTATCTTTGCCTGATTGGGCCTGTGCTTCAGCTTTCATCAGCAGCACTTCCGAAGTGCGCATATAGTAACAGGTTACTGTTCCTACGTTTTTCTTATCGTCGGTACCGATACCGTGGGTAGCTGCAAACTTCAGGTTGGTATAGGCAGGGATTAACCGGATAACTCCATTTAAGGGATATTTATAATCGCCAAAGTCAGCGGCCATAAAGCAGTTTTTCCGGTAGTCGTTGTTGTTGATTTTATCATAAAGCCGGTTGTCGATACGGGCGTACCCTTCTCCTGAACCGCCGTTTCCTTCCCCAAAGGGATTCATCCAACCGTTATGGGCTGTTAAAGCTTCACCGACAGGCCATCCCAGGATAACTTCCGGATTTACATTGTTGAACAAAAATCCGTTGGTTTCCGGGCGGATTTCCGGAACATTGGTAGAACTTACGTTTTTGGTGCCCCCATAGACGTTTTCACCCATCAGGGTGGGGTACTTGGCCAGGATGGCATCGCACGAAGAAATGGCAGTTGCCCAGTCTCCAGTGATTAGAGAAACCCGGGCCAGGAGGAAATGGGCTACACCGAGGTCGAGGTCGTTCAGCACGGGGGTAAATCCTTTTTCAGCCTGGGTAAAAAGCGTAACAGCATCCTGCAGGTCTTTCTTGATGAAGGTGTAGGTATCTGCTGCAGTTGACCGGGGTTTGCTGGGCTGGGTCGGTGAATAGAAATCATAGAGCATCATGCCCAGTTTGTCTTTTCCTCCCAGCAGGTATGCATCCTGGTAGTTCTCCATCAGATAAAGATAGGCACTTGCACGGACCGCCAGCCCTCTGGCTTTGTATTCCTTCAGTTGCTTGCTTGTCCCTACCGTGGCGTCATCGAGGTAGTTGAGCAATTTATTGGCGGTGGTGATGATCGACCATGATGATTGCCAGTAAATTGCATTTTTATCCACAGACGTGGAAGTGAAATCACGAAGGTAATATTCGTCAGAACCAAATATAGCCAGGTTTTTACCGCCGAAAACGATATCATTCCCTTCGAGGTTTCGCATGGCATCCATACCCTGGATAGAACGGTAACGACCATCGGCTGTACCACCACCACTGATTCCGCTGGTATTGAACTGATTGGGCATGTTGTTGGCTATACTTTCCAGAATCAGCTTGATTTTCACAGTATCACCCGATGCCAGCATCTCCTTGATCTGTTCGTCAATGATGTTATTGGGGGGTGTTATTTCCAGTTCTTTAGAGCATGAAAAGAAGATCATGACCGAAAGAAACAATAATCCAAATATTCTAATTTTCATAATAGCTGACTTTTTTAAGTTATTTAAAAATCAAGGTTTACACCAAAAGAGATAGTACGCATTGAAGGATAGGCATATGCACCTACATCAAAGCCTCCGACTAGCGACATACGCGGGTCAATTCCGGAATGGGAGGTTAGCATATAAACATTGTCGGCGGAGACATAAAGCCTCAGGTTGCTGACTTTGTATTTCTGGAGAAGCGTTGTGGGAAGATTGTATCCCAGGGTAAGGTTCTTGATGTTCATATACGAAGCGCTGAAAAGGGCCATGTCGGTGTACAGCCAGCTTCCAAAGGTTGAACCGTCACCGTAGGTGTTTCCGTACATTGCCATCGGGAATTTGGCATTTTTGTTTTCCGGAGTCCAGGTATTGCCAATCAGTTCAGCGGAAAGGGTCCCTCCGACGTTTTCAGAGCGGTACATTCCGTTACCATATTCATTACTGTAAAATTTGCCTCCCAGCTGGTAAGCCAGCATTCCGGTGAAGTCGAAATTCTTGTATCTGAAAGTAGTATTGAAACCGCCAATCCAGTCTGGAATGGCACTACCAACTTCGTAACGCGAGGCAATGGAATAGTTGGGCGTTTTGGCATCCTTACCTACAGGGGTGTCTTTAAACAGCCCCTTTGTTTGATCATCTGCCGTTACTTTGTGGTAGAAAAGAGGAAGTCCGGTATTTTCATCAACTCCCGCGTATTTGAAAACATAGAGATTGTAGTAATCTTTTTCTACGCCGCGCAGATAGGTCACGACGCCTGAGGTTCCGGAACCTGCAGCTGCCCATGCATCAGCAGTGGCAGTCCAGTTTCCGTCCAGTGCTGCTGATCCCACTCCGGGTGGAACTTTTTTCAATACCGTGGTAAAATGGGCCCCGTTGATGGAAACCGTCCAGAACATATCTTTTTTCTTGATGATATCCAGGTTTAGTTCCACTTCAACACCCCGGTTCTGGATTTTAGCCGAGTTTTTTGCCAGGCTGCCCTGTCCCAGTGAAATCGCTATAGGCTGATCCCAGATGGCATTCACATTGAGTTTGTTGTAGAAATCAATGGAACCATAAATCCGTTTGACGATGCTGAAATCGATACCAGCATCAAAAGTGTGCGTATTTTCCCAAGTGAGTGCATCATTGGGGTAACCACCCTGTGACAGTGTAAAACTGGCAGGAATACCGTTTCCTGCGGTGGTCTGGGTATATTTAGCCCCATAGCCCCAATTCAGGTAGCCTGAATAGTTGCCGATCCCGTTCTGGTTTCCGATCACCCCGTAGCTGGCGCGCAGTTTCAGGTTGTCAAGCCAGCTTTTGGTACCTTCCATGAAACTTTCTCCGGTGACTCTCCAGCCGCCACCCACTGACCAGAAAGTTCCCCAGCGGTTATCTTCAAATTTGAATTTCGATGAACCGTCCCGGCGAAGGGATGCTTCCGCGTAATACTTGTCGTTGTAAATGTAGTTGACACGACCGAGGTAACTTTCCATGGCATTTTTGTTTTCATTGCCACCGGGTCCTGAAAAAGTACCCCCAGTGTATCGTCCTACAAAGTTGCCAAAAGCCACAAAACCCGGAATCAGTTCATAGGCTGAGTTATAATACAGGGTTTCAAAGAAATATTTGTTGAATTCATGTCCTGCCAGCGCATTCACCTGGTGTTTTCCGAAGGTATGGTTGTAATTCAGCAGTTGTTGGGTATTCAGGATGGTCACATTCTGGTAAACCTTGCCAAGAGCACCTGTCCCCACAGCCTGGCCGGTTTTGCTGTTCCAGTAACGGGTACGGGTTTCATGGTATTTTTCCAGTCCCAGATTGGTGGTAAAGACCAGATCCTTCATCAACTTGATATCAGCATACGAACGGGTGATGATATCACTTGAATTTCTACTGTCGATATCTGTATCCAGCATATAGGGGAGATTGGTGGAAGAAAGGGCACCAACAGTCTGTCCAAGTGGGGAATAGGTATCACCGGCATTTACATGTACTTTATTTTTTCCGTTTTCGTCAATGTAATTGCCGTCTTTGTCATGGGCATAAAGCTGTGTAAGCTGGTTGTGCCCGTTGATAAACCGGAATGGGTTGGCAACAGCCGATCCGGGGTTACGACCGTAACGGGTTGCCGGGGATTGGGTTTCACGTGAGGAATAGGCAACATTTGTTCCGACCTTGAACCAGTCGTAAAGCTGTGCATTGACATTGGCGCGACCGCTGTAGCGTCCGAAATTGGAACCACGGATGTAGGAAGGATCCTCGAGGTACCCCAATGAAAAGAAATAGTCGACCTTTTCGCTTCCACCTCTGGCTGAAAGGTTGTATTCCTGACGGAATCGGCTTTCCAGCACATATTTGTCATAATAGTCGTTGTATAGCAATTCGGCAGCCGGATTAAGCTTGCCATCCGGATTGACCAGGTATGCTCCTGACATGGTGGCACTGGCAGTGGCACCCGTTCCCGTTGGCGAATACACAGCTCCCGGAACATTGTACAACATCCAGTTTCCTAATGCATTGCGGGTGAATTTACTGTCGGAACCGGTATAGTCGAAAAGGTGAGCGCTGGCAAATTTGGCTGCATCATCATGCGACATATTCGGATTCTTCAGGTTGGTCGTGTAATTTTTTGAAATCCCCGATCCGTCCACACCATAACGGGCTGAGTTGTAAATAGCCTGCCAGGCATGTTCATAGATGTCTCTCGGTTCAGAAATCTTATCGTATTGGTAAGGCCCTACCTGGTTGACACCCCAGCGACCTTCAAACGATATTTTTGCATCTCCGCTTTTACCTCTTTTGGTGGTGATCAAAACCACTCCGTTGGCTCCTCGGGAACCGTAAAGAGCGGTCGAAGCAGCATCTTTCAGTACGGTCACACTTTCAATGTCTTTCGGATTGATAGTCGACAGCGGATTGTCGTGCTGGGCCGGAACTCCATCAATGACCACCAGGGCATTGGAGTTGTTCTGGTTGGCTGTACCAATACCTCTCAACCGGATACCCATGTCCAAACCTGGTTGCCCGTCCACAGCAGAAACCTGTAAGCCGGGAACAGCTCCTTCCAGAGCCCGGGTTACAGTCGAATTGGCCTGTTTGGCAAGCAGATTTCCATCCACAGTGGTTATCGATCCGGTGAGGTCCTTTTTCCTTGCAGTACCATACGCCACTACAACCACTTCATCGATCTCTGATACATCCTCTTTTAGCAGAAGATTGATTACCCGCTGATTGCCTACCAGCACTTCCTGGGGAGCAAAGCCCACAAAAGAGTATACCAAAACAGCGTTGCTTCCTCCGGGAACATTCCCTAACACATACGATCCGTTTGAATCGGTCAGTGTTCCCACCATCGTGCCTTTTACAACGACATTTACACCCGGAAGTCCGATTCCCGAGTCATCTGAAATTTTCCCGGATATGGAAACCTGGGAAAATCCTTCAAATGCCATTGAAAGACATAATAGAATACATAAAATTAACTTTTGCCTCATAATACTTAATTCTTATAAGTTAGTAATGCATAAAAATTTGTTTTAAAAACAGATGCCTCAAAATCGTTACTTTGCATTTTTGTAATAAGCACACGACGATCAAGTTGTCCTGTAATTGCCACAATTAACAATTGTTAACAAAGTTATTACCTGATTCCGATACGGAATGCGAAGAATTGATATTCTGATATTGAATTTTGACAAAATTGTTGATAAAGTCTATCTTTGTAAAGGAAACATGTTGCAAAGCATTCTTTTTTTAAGAATAGCCGATTCAGCTTATCATAATGGTTATGAAATCCCTTCTTTCAGAAAAGGAACTCGATTCGATCATCAATTACCTTACCGTAAAAGATGCCGACCTGCAACTTGACATGTACATCAAGGGAGTGGGATTCCACTCGATCAAGCCCAATTCTGCCTATCCTGCCGATGGTCATCCTGTCCGGTTTCATTTTAATCCGGAAATGGGAAGAATACTCGATGTTTTTGCGCTGGTTTACATTAAAAAAGGGGAAGGGACCTATCAATCGAGCCGTATATCGACTCCCCGAAAAATCGGGGAGGGTGATGTATTTTTCCTTTTCCCAAAAGAGTGGCACAGTTATCAGCCTGACAAGGAAACCGGGTGGGATGAATATTGGGTTACATTTGACGGCAATTATTTTGCCAGGTATCTCCGTTCCTTTGTGAATCCGGAAGAGCCTTTCATGCATGTCGGAATCAATGAGCGCATCGTGGAGCTTTTCCATGAAATGATTTATCATGCCCGGGAACAGGAATTGTGTTCCCAGCATATCCTGATCGGGATATTGTTGCATATGATCGGATTGATGATTTCCACCGTGCGGCTGAAATCCCAGAACAGCAAAGAATACGATCAGATTCAGAAGGGGTGTATTCTGATCCGGGAAAATATTCATCGTCGTTTTACCCTGGAGGAGATTGCCAGTAACCTGAACATGAGCTATTCCAGTTTTCGGAAGATGTTTAAGCATTTCACCGGTATTTCCCCGCTTCAGTATGTGCTGAATCTCAAAATAGAAAAGGCAAAGGAGATGCTGATCAATACCACTTTACCTGTGAAAGAGATTGCATTCAGTCTGAATTTTGATTCAGCAGGCTATTTTTCTTTTGTGTTCAGGAAGAAAGTGGGAGTTAATCCCCTGAACTACCGCGAATTAAAAAGGGAAAAAAGACATAACTGACTTTTTTTGGTTGTTTATTTCCTTTCCACCACCACGGTGATACTGTCATAGGTCACCGTAGTATGGGGTGCAGTCCATAAGAACGGGCAACAGAAAAGATGTATAATAGTTCAGAATTTCAGGCTCCCCTGCATCAAAAGAAATGGCTCTTTCTGGCGGGGATCATCCAGAATGACTTTATATCCTTTTATTTTTCCCTTCTGAAAACCGGCGAACAAGAATTCCCAGGTGTAGTAACACATACATTTGCAGTAGCAGTTTTGTTGTTGTAATATGCAGGTATCGTCAAGGGTGATGACCAGGGAGTCATTCCGCAGAATGGCAGTGGTTTGAAAGGGGGCGCAGCAGACATAGTTGATGCCGGTGAACATCACGAGTGTGTCTTTTATTAACCTGAAGGTCACCGTATCCCGCTCCTCCACAGTGACATGCTTCAATTCCGCAGATTTCATGTTGTTACATCCCCCGGGAATGGTCTTGATAAACCCGGATTCAATGGAGTCACCGGTTTCCTGGTTGCAGCAACAGAGCATTAATAGCAGAAAGAAACCTGATGCGATGTTTAATATTTTCATGTGTTTATAATTGTTGGTTTCAAAAGATGTTGTTTTTGGAAGTCAATATTTTAAACGGCATTTCGGATACAAAGTTATTCTTTCTGGCCATTTTCCCGTTTTACTTGAAGTAAAAGCTTCAGCACCGATGATCTGTTTTCCATAAATGTGTGTAGGAGATGCCATCTCGGTGCAGCTCCAAGCGTGACCAAACTTTCCAGTAGGGTTAAACAAATGTTTAACCCTACTTTTTGAAAATTATCATTTTTAAAAAATGACTACTATTTAATCGGTTTCTTGCCCTATACAATACTACGGGCAAGGCGCTGACTGGAGCAATACAGCTCCCCGGTCGTCTTTGCCAGAATGATCTGTCTTATATGCTATAAACATTTATTTCACCTGTAACCATATAAGCCAGTGACCCTGATAATCCTACAAATTTGAAATACCTGGCTTTCGGACGGGATGGAATATCATACAATTGCCCGCTATCACTCAATCGGTTAAAATCAAAATTCCCCAAACTTGTCCAGGTGATATTATCTACGCTCACCAACAATTGAAAAGTATCACATGCCCGATCATCGCCAGTGGTTCTATAAATCTCAAAAGCAGTGATGGTGTTTTCGATACCCATATCCACCGTAACAAAATGCGGATATTTTGAAGTTTTTGCATCAGTATGCCAGCGCGTAGCAGGATTTCCGTCTATCACATTTATTGCAAGATTAGCAGCCCCGGAGTTCTGGGTTGAAAAAGCTTTGACCGTCCACTGAGCTTTCGTCAGATAAAAAAGCGACTTTGTCTCATAACTGGTATAAAAGGTATCAATACTTGTGATATTCGGAATGTAGATGGTCCTGTAATCGTAGGTAGTACCCATCTTCCGGTCTGGTATGAAGGAAGTAGATTCGACACCAGTATAACGCTGTACCCTTGTATTCCCTGAGAGGTCAGTATAACGCACTTCTGTACCAAAATAGCCACCTGTGATATTGGGATTCCCCCAATTAATAGTCAGGTTATTCAAAGGATCCAGTTCACTCGCATTGATGGCACGGTTTAAGAGAGTGGCCTGGTATTTACTACCATAACTGCTACCTAAAACTTCTACCGGAATAGAGGTATTACCCTTTGCATCATACGTCATAATGATAAAAGTATACGTTTGTTCCTCCAGATTATTAATGAACACACTGATTGAGTCTGCGGCAGCAGGAATAGCTACATTTACGGAATCAAGGTAATTATTCCAGAAGACTTTTGCGCTGGTTACATTTGGATCCGACCCTCTGTGCCATGTAATCAGGACCCTGTTTTGGCCGGCATAAACTTTAGGCAATGTCGCCTTCCCGGCATAGGTGATTCCCCCCGGAACAATAAATTTTTCATAGGTACTGTCCATCTTTTTGCAGGCAGAGAGTGCGCAAATCGTTGAGAAGAGTACCATAATCAAAATAGATTGAAATATCTTTTTCATAATTTAATTTTTACAATGGTTAATTAAGTATAGTACTATGGTAATACTTCCCCAAACAGATCCAATTCCGAACAAACGACCTGTCCGGTACTGCCATAAGTCTCCAGCGATTTCAAGCGGAGGTAACGCAGAGGTGCTGGCGGAATATCAAAACTAAAATCTTCACCAAGAAAACTACCGTAATTTTTGTCTTCAGCGGTTACTGTACCGTAAGGAGTGCCGGAAGGTTTGATTGAATGAAATGTGCCCAATAAAATCCATTTTGTCCATCCGCCGTCAACGTCAGGAGAAGTGGAACCCCATAACTCAAAAGTTAATAAAGCAGATCCTATATACAAATGTGAAGTCGCAGCCTGGTGTTCCTTAAACCTGCTCAACTGCACAGTTACTCCCAGGTCGATCGTAATCCATTGGGGAAGAACCGAAGCATTTGCAGAGGCATACGAATTGGCAAGCGCATACAACCCGTCCCACAGTTTAGTAATGGGATAAGTTGCAGCGGCAATGGCTACCTGATCCGTAGGAAGGACCAACGGCTTCCATGTTGTTTTAGGGATTTCCGTTTCGAACTTTGGTGTGAGTAGCTTAAACAGTGTGTCAGATTTATTATTCCACCGGTCCCGGATGAATAACGCGAATCTTTTTTCTACTGATTCCATTCCCCTTGCAGAAAAATTACCTGAAATGGCGGATGTATAATAGGTAGTAACAGGTGCCCAGGTGTTATTACCGGTACTATCTGCCAGAATTACGATGGATAAGTCTGCCTTATTGGGATTTGTAAATGATACGTTTATACCACCAAAAGTGGCAGTCAGATCGGTACTTGCAAATACAGTCTGCACAGGAGGAGCTTCCGGAGTTACACTAACGGAAATAGGTTCTGATGCTTTTTCATTTTTACCAACACTAAATATTTTCACTTCATGCGTCAGTATATCTCCAAATCCAACCAACTTCAGCGTGTCGGTAAATATGGATGATCTTGCTTCTCTGAGAACCCCGGGTTGAATTTCATATACTGCTTTTACATACAACAAGTTGGGATCCTGCGGAATTTTATAGGTAAGTAATGCGCCACCCGGACGCGCGGCAACCTGTACATCCGAAATCTGGGCAGGTGCAGGGGCGCCTTCATCCACATAGAACTTCTTCGTTTCTTCTGTACAACTGTACCAGAAGACGGCCGTCAGCAATGTTAAAATAAAATATGTCCTTTTCATTTTTTCAGTTTTAAATAAATTGTTCCAACTTAATTGAGAATTACCAACCTATGTTTTGAACTAAGTTCCGGTTGACGTTTATATAGCTGTCTCTTATCGGCCAGAAATAGTCCTTTGTTTTAAATGACGGTACAAAGACCACTTTAGGCCTGTAATAGGCTTCAGCGGTTGTTTGTTGGAGATCCCAACCCATAATTGGATCATTTAATTCTTTTGACGCCTCTTTCCAGCGGCGCAAATCCCAGAACCGCTGCGACTCAAAGGCAAGTTCGATCAGTCGTTCCTGGTGGATTATTGCACGCATTCCTTCTACACTAGTAAATTTTGCAGGATTGGTAGAATAATTTGTCCACGATGATTCTACTGATTTCAAACCGGCTCTTTCGCGCACAAGATCAAGGTACTTGTTTACCTCAGGTCCTGGCCCTGCTGATTCATTTAATGCTTCAGCGTACATCAGGTAGACATCGGATAAACGAATGATCGTGAAAGGATAAGTTGTAATTGAATAACCGTTGGATGCTGATATAACGTTTTGATAATGGACCAATTTTTTAATAAAGTAGCCTGTAATTGTGGAATAGCCTAATTTACCAAAGCCATTTCTTTGTTTAAATTTACCTTCCAGAAAAAATAGCGCGCTTTTATCATCGTACTTCCCCTGTCCATAATAAATTCCCCCGTCAAAACCTAAATCCGCATAAAATCGTGGCTCTCTGTCAAAGTGAAGCTGAGCAGTTACAAAACCTTGTTTGACGTATAGCTTATCATCAAACCCTGATACGCGCAGA
>CAJDVZ010000024.1_pt1 | contig 14139 bp, 12 predicted proteins | sample 7391481 | NCBI WGS metagenome assembly CAJDVZ01 (sample SAMEA7055721, study PRJEB34461) | soil metagenome | biome: terrestrial ecosystem; feature: Peninsula; material: soil | place: Antarctica | collected 2016 | reverse complement strand
CTTCCGGAAATAAACTCCATGGCCACCTTCTTGGCAGCTTCAAGTCTGTTGGGTGAAAAATCCATAGCCAGCATACTTGTTGAAACATCCAGGGCAATAACGATGTCGATTCCTTCAGTGGTTACATTTTCCCAGCTGGAGGTAGACTGCGGTCTTGCCAGTACAACTACAAATAACGATATGGCGGCTGCTTCAAGCAAAAATGGCAGATGCCTCAGGTAATGGCGCATTGTCCGGGGTGCTTTCCTGACGGCCGAAGTCCCCGAAACCTGTATGCTGGCGCTGTTTTTCTTGTGCCTCAAAAAATACCATAAGGCCATGGGTGCCAACAGCAGCAGTAAGTAAAAGAATTCCGGGTTTTTAAAAGTCACATCTCCAAACATAGTTCTCCTAATTTGCTGTTACATTCTGGCTTTCTCCTTCCGGCTGTTCATTATGCTCCAAAGTGCCGGATGTGCCGGATTTTGTCTCATTCACGAAAAAATAGGCATTTGTCAACGCCATATGGTGATCATCCGGTAAAGGCTTGTATTTTGCGAATTTCACCAGGTCAGCGACAGGAAGGATTTGATTCAGGTAGCTCAGTGATTTCTCTGAAACCAGGGTTTTTTCTGATTGAAAAGAGGAGATAATCTCTCTGGTGGTTTGTTCCATGGCAGGGATCTCAAACCTGCCTTCGATATAATTCCTCAGTACATCGGTGACTTCACTGTAGAATGCCTTGATTTTATCTTTCTGCCACAGTTTTTCCTCTTTTATCCGGTCCAGTTCACGTAAGGCAATTACATGGGGTGGTTCGGCCGGTTTGTGAGGTTTTACAAAAAGTGGAAGATTTTTTTTCTTTCTTTTAATTCCGTATAGCAAAAGGAAGAGCAGGGCTCCTACCAGCGTAATCCCCATGATATAAGGGGTTACTTCCTTCAGGGTGAGCGGTGCAGCGAAAGGCATTTTAATGTCAGTGGGACCGCGTGTAGTATCAATTTTCAGAGTTAGTACATTAAGCAGCAATTCGTTGGTGAAAACAGAATCATAGCGTTCATCAATCCTGAGATCAAACCTAAAGGGGGGGATTGTATACTGTCCGCTGTCAAAACAGGTAATCAGAAAGGTTTGGGTCAGTTTTTCACGCTGGTTCTCTGTGAGAACAGTGTCAATTTCCGATCGCTGCAGTACCTCGATCTTGCCTGCAAGGGTATCGGGAACCTGAGAAAAGATAACAGACAATGCCTGTGGTTTTTCAAGTTCCAGTTTCAGCCTGATCTGGTCACCAATCAATATGCGGGTTGAGTCAAGTGAGGCTGAAACCCTGACTTGCTGCCCCTGGCTTGTGAGTGGAATTGCCAAAAACAGCAAAGCCCCCCAAAAAAAAGACGAAACGGTTATCTTCATTTTCTTACCTCCTTGCTCCCCGTTTTTTAAATAGATTAATCAACGATCGCACATAATCTTCGCGGGTATTGATTGTTGTTGCGTCAACTCCGCAACGGGTAAAGATGCTTCTCAGGCGCTCTTCCTGCGTCAGCCACCAATCGCGGTATATTTTGCGGGTGCGGCTGTCACTGCTGTTCACCCAGAAATAGTTTCCGGTTTCTGCATCTTTAAGCTTTATCATGCCGATAGGTGGAATTTCCTGCTCCCTTTCGTCATAAATGCGGATGGCCACCACATCGTGCTTGTTGTTGGCCACGGAAAGTGCTTTTTCCAGGTCACTGCTTTCATCCAAAAAATCTGAAATCACAAATGCCGTGCATTTCTTTTTGATGGCATTGGTAAAGTACCTTAACGCTTCAGGAATATTGGTGCCCCGGTTTTCGGGAGTGAATTCAATTAATTCACGGATAATGCGCAAGATGTGTGACTTGCCTTTTTTAGGCGGAATGAATTTTTCGATCTTATCCGAGAAAAAGATCACCCCGGTTTTGTCGTTGTTCTGTATGGCGGAAAAAGCCAGAATGGCCGCTATTTCGGTGATAATGTTCTTTTTGAGTTTTTTAGACGAACCGAATTCCCGCGAACCACTCACGTCGATGAGCAACATAACGGTCAATTCACGCTCCTCTTCAAAAACTTTGATATACGGATGACTGTACCGTGCTGTCACGTTCCAGTCTATGTTGCGGATGTCATCACCGAACTGATATTCCCTTACTTCGGCGAAGGCCATACCACGACCTTTGAATGCACTGTGGTATTCACCTGCAAATATATTCCGCGAAAGTCCACGTGTTTTTATCTCAATCTGCCTAACCCGCTTCAGAAGGTCGGTTGTTTCCATAATCCAATCTCAAAACGTTAATCTTTGATCTCTATCTTTCAGGCTGCTCATCGCTTGTACCCATATTGAAAATTGCCATTTAGCCATCGCAAACCTGGTAACAGGTCAACGCTGACCTTGACTAACCCTTAAGGAACTTCCACTGTATTGAGGATATCGGCAATGATCTCCTCCGATGTAATGTTGTTGGCTTCAGCCTCGTAGCTGAGTCCGATACGGTGTCTCATCACATCGGGACAAACAGCCCTTACATCTTCCGGGATGACATAACCACGCCGTTTGATAAATGCTAAGGCTTTGGCTGCCTGTGCCATACTGATGCTGGCCCTGGGAGAGGCACCCCAGCTGATCATGTCGCGGTATTTTTCGAGTTTATAACTGGACGGTTCGCGGGTCGCGAATACGATGTCGACGATATATTTCTGGATTTTCTCATCAATGTAGACGTCTTTTACCACTTCACGTGCACTCATGATGTCAGCCGGTTTCATGATTGTACTGGTTTCCGGGAAAGTTTTCATCAGATTCTGCTGGATAATCAGCTTCTCTTCTTCTTTCCTGGGATAATTGATAATCACTTTTAGCATGAAACGGTCAATCTGGGCTTCAGGAAGCGGATAGGTTCCCTCTTGTTCGATGGGATTCTGGGTGGCCATTACCAGGAAGGGTTTGTCGAGCAGATAGGTGTTTTCCCCGATGGTAATCTGCCGTTCCTGCATGGCTTCGAGCAGTGCAGACTGAACTTTGGCCGGAGCCCTGTTGATTTCGTCGGCCAGGATGAAATTGGCGAAAATCGGTCCTTTTTTAACGGAAAACTCCTCTCTCTTCTGACTGTAAATCATGGTACCCACAAGGTCGGCAGGTAAAAGGTCGGGAGTGAACTGAATCCGTGCAAACTTGGCATCGATAGTGTGCGCCAGTGATTTGATGGCAAGCGTTTTTGCCAACCCGGGCACTCCTTCCAGCAAAATATGACCGTCGGATAACAGCCCGATCATAAGGCTCTCTACAAGATGCTTCTGACCAATAATAACCTTGTTCATTTCAATGTTGATCAAATCAACAAATGAACTTTCACGCTGGATGCGTTCATTGAGTTCACGAATATCAATCGCCTGATTCATAAATGAAATATTACGTTATTTATACTGTTTGTTCCTGAGGCACGAAAATAGCTGTTAGATCTTTAAATAAGACGTTTTTTTTGTTAAAAAAACGAAACCAGACCCTTTGAGGGGTCTGGCTGTTCATTCATTTATAGGATCGAAATTTCACGGGCTGGCTTTGGCTTCACTTCATCTTTCTTTGGAAGCGTGATACACAAAACTCCTTCGCAATACTTCGCTGAAATTTTTTCCCCGTCTACCACTGATTCAGGTACGCTAAAACTACGATGGAATGATTGATAGCTGAATTCGCGGCGGGTAAAACGCCCTTTATCTTCTTCCTTTTTTTCTTCTTTCTTTTCAGAAGAGATGGTCAACAGGTTGTTTTCCAGATTGACCTTGAAATCACTTTTACGCATCCCTGGTGCAGCTACCTCAATTTCAAAAGCATCATCACTTTCCCTGACATTTACAGCAGGCAGCGTAGTGTCGGTACTCGAAAAATTTGAGCTCCCCCAATCCATCAGATCTTTGGAGAAGAAATTGTCCCAGAATGATGGAAGATACTCGTTCGATCTTTTTAACAGTGTCATGGCTAATTCTCCTTTCCATTTAATTTAACAATATACCTAGTTCTTTTTAAATTCCGGTATCTGATAAACAAATTCAGTACCATTGATTGCCTGACAATGGAATAAATTTAAGTAAATATCTATATATTAGACAATTGTGATTAAGTCGATGATCTGAGTGAGTTTTCGGTTAAATCGTACTAAGTGTCAGTTTGTCCTGTTATCAATGAAAAATTGACATTATTTCAGCCTTAATGGAGCGGATTTGTTAATTTTGTCTGACCAATCCATTATACGGAATATGCAGCGGTATTTTATGGAACTGAGTTATAAAGGAACCCGCTATTTTGGATGGCAGGTGCAGCCAGGGCATATTTCTGTCCAGGAGATGCTCGAGACCAGGTTTTCCCTGTTCTTCAGAAGAGCTGTGGCTGTAACCGGAGCAGGCCGCACCGATACGGGAGTCCATGCCGGTTATTATGTGGCCCATTTTGAAGTGGAAGAGCTTCCTTTTTCTCCTGCTGATCTGGTGATTAAACTGAACCGTTTTCTACCTTCTGATATTGCCCTCCATTCTATATGGGAGGTACCAGTGGATGCTCATGCACGTTTCAGTGCCATTTCACGAACGTACACCTATAATTTAAACCTGTTTAAAGATCCTTTTACAGCTGAAACGGCCTGGCGCTGTACCTGGCCCCTCGATCTTGCAAAAATGAATGAAGCCGCCACGGTTCTGCTGCGTCATACCGATTTCACAAGTTTCAGTAAATTGCACAGTGATGTGAAAAGTAACTTGTGCAGGGTTGGGGAAGCACGCTGGAAGGATGCGGGATCTCAACTCACATTCACCATCACTGCCGACCGCTTTTTGAGAAACATGGTCAGGGCAATTGTGGGTACATTGGTGGATGTGGGCCGGGGAAAACTTGATGTGCAGGGTTTTGAGGAAATCATTCTCCGGAAAGACCGAAGTGCAGCTGGTTCCAGCGCACCTGCGCACGGACTTTCTCTCACCGGAATATGCTATCCCGGAGAGATTTATGCGCAAAAAGCCTGAAATCAACTGAATCTATTTCACCGGGGAGTGGCTGTTCTTATTACAACTTTTCCCAGATCCAGTCGCGGGCATTGACAAAAGCCTGCATCCAGGGGGTGATCTCGTCGTTTTTCCGTTCCCTTGGGTAGTAAGCCCAGTGGTAGGGCCGGAAGGCTCTTTCGAGATGGGGCATCATGACCAGATGGCGACCGTCGGGAGAACAAAGGGCCGCGGTATCAAAGGCCGACCCGTTGGGGTTGGCAGGATAAAAACTGCGGCTGTATTTCATGGGGATCTGATAGTTTCCTTCTTCCCCGCGGAGGATGAACTTTCCCTCTCCATGGGCTACCCAGATTCCCAGGCGCATTCCTTCCATATTCCCCAGCATCACCGACTTATTGGGAAGAATGTCAACATTGAGGAATGCCGACTCGAACTTGTGGGAGTCGTTATGCTCCATGACAGGACGGGGTGCCTCACCGGTATCAATCAGTCCCAGTTCGATCATCAGCTGACAGCCATTGCACACTCCCAGACTGAGGGTATCGTTTCTTTTGTAGAAATTTTCCAGGGCAATGCGTGCCTTGTCGTTGTACCGGAATGCTCCGGCCCAGCCTTTGGCCGAACCCAGCACGTCGGAATTGGAGAAGCCCCCCACGAATACGATCAGACTGATCTCCTCCAGGGTCTCCCTTCCGCTGATCAGGTCGGTCATGTGAACATCCTTCACGTCGAAGCCTGCAAGGTAAAGCATCCAGGCCATTTCACGGTCGCCGTTGACCCCCTTTTCCCGGATAATGGCAGCTTTAATCCCTGAAGGTTTCCTTCTGTCGGTCACAATACCATAATCAGTAGTTTTTCCGGTGAAGTTGCCAAAACGGTAATGAAGTTCATTCTCCCTGTAATGTTGGTACCGTTCAAGCGCCTTTACTGTGCCACTCTGTTGCCGGTCAAGAAGGTAAGAACTTTTATACCAGAGGTCGCGGAGTGAGTCGATGTCAAAGTCAACATAATCGCCGTGATTGGAAATCTGTAGCAGCCGCTGCAGCGAGGGTTTCCCGATTTCGATCCAGGCCACACTCCGTGAGGTGAGGATTTCCCGTACTGCTGCCGTATCCCTGACCTGGATAACCACTCCCGGGTTTTCGGAGAACAGGAGTTTCACCAGGTCGGTTTCTCCGATACCGGTCAGGTCGAGCTCCATTCCTGTTTCATTGTCGGAAAAGCACATTTCCAGCAATGTGGTGATCAGGCCTCCTGAAGAGATATCATGGCCGGCAACGATAAGTTCTTTTTTCACCAGTTCCTGGATGGCATTGAAAGTATTTGTGAAACGTACAGGATCGGCCACCGAAGGGGCTTCGCTTCCCAGCCTGTTGAGGATCTGGACAAAGGCGCTGCCTCCCAGACAGCGGGGCATAAAGGATAAGTCAATGAAAAAGAGGGGTAAGGCAGGATCGGGATAAAGCACCGGCTCCACCACTTTGTTCACGTCGCTGACTTCACCTGAAGCGGAGATGATAACGGTTCCCCGGTGGGAATGTTGACACCGATCTGGCAGGCGAAGTCGCTGACAGCTTTTACTGCTGTATAAAGCCGGGCATTCTCGCCCGGATTTTTGGCCGGCCACATCCAGTTGGCGCTGAGTGATATTGAGCGGATACTGTCGGGCAAGGGGGCCCATACTATGTTGGTGAGGGCTTCGGCAATGGAGAGGACCGATCCGGCAGCAGCATCAACAAGCCCGGCTACAGGGGCATGTCCGATGGAGGTGGCTATACCTGCTTTACCCTGGTAATCGAGGGTGACCACTCCAACATTATTAAGGGGCAGGTGGAGCTTTCCGGCCCCCTGCTGTTTGGCAATGCGACCGGTTACCGACCGGTCCACCTTGTTGGTGAGCCAATCCTTACAGGCCACTGATTCCAGTTGCAGCACATTCTCAATATACTCCTGGATTTTATCCGGTGACCACTTCACTTCGCTGAAGGTCATCTTTAAGGAAGTATCCTCCAGAATAGTTTTCGGGGGTTTCCCAAACATATAACCCAGCTGCCAGTCGATGGGTTTTTCACCGGTAAGAGAGTTCTCGAAGGTGAACTGCATGTCACCGGTCGCTTTGCCGATTATATAGATAGGTGCCCTCTCCCTCCGGGCAATGCGGGTGAGAAGGTCCACATCCTTCTCATGTATTACAAGGCCCATCCTCTCCTGTGATTCGTTGCCAATGATCTCCTTCTGTGAAAGGGTCGGATCTCCCACGGGAAGTTTGGATGTATCGATCAGTCCTCCAGTGCTTTCTACCAACTCTGACAGGCAGTTAAGATGGCCTCCTGCCCCATGGTCATGGATGGAGATCACCGGATTTTCATCCATTTCTGTCAATGCCCTGATGGCGTTAAAAACCCTCTTCTGCATTTCCGGATTAGCGCGTTGCACCGCGTTCAGTTCGATGGCATTCCCATATTCGCCGGTTGCCACCGAGGAAACGGCACCACCTCCCATGCCAATGCGGTAGTTGTCACCTCCCAGCAGTACAATCTGGTCACCCGGGACAGGCTCGTCCTTGAGGCTATCCTTTTTCTTTCCGAAACCGATACCCCCTGCCAGCATGATCACCTTGTCGTAACCATACTTCTTCAGGTTTTCGAAATGCTCGAAAGTGAGGACTGAACCGGCAATGATCGGTTGGCCGAATTTATTGCCGAAATCGCTGGCTCCGTTGGATGCCTTGATAAGAATCTCCTCCGGGGTTTGATAAAGCCAGGGCCTGGGCTCCGTAGCCTCTTCCCATGGGCGTGCCGCCTCACTGCGTGGATAGGCGGTCATATAAACAGCAGTGCCTGCAATGGGGATGCTCCCCCTGCCTCCCGCCATCCGGTCGCGGATCTCCCCTCCGGTTCCAGTGGATGCGCCGTTAAACGGTTCAACTGTCGTTGGAAAATTGTGGGTTTCTGCCTTCAGGGAAAGCACTGTATCTATGTCAGTGATCCGGAACCATCCGGGTTGGTCCTGACAATCAGGGGCAAACTGTTCAGCTTCGGGGCCCTGCACAAAGGAGCAGTTGTCGCGGTAGGCCGAAACGATTTTGTTGGGATTGACCTGTGATGTTTTTTTGATCAGCTGAAAAAGGGAGAGCTCCTGCTCTTTCCCGTCGATGATAAAGATGCCGTTGAATATTTTGTGACGGCAATGCTCCGAATTAACCTGGGAAAAACCAAACACCTCACTGTCGGTGAGGTAACGCCCCAGTGCCCCGGCCACCGAATGGAGATATTCCACCTCTTCTTCGCTGAGAGCCAGTCCTTCCTTTTCATTGTAGGCTGCAATGTCGGTCACCTCCATGACTGGTTCAGGCAACCGGTTTACGGTGAAAATATCCTGGCCCGGATTGTGGTAAAGTACTTGTAGCATATGGTCATAAGGGACTTCAGTGTCTGTAACCGGAAAGAGTTCCTCCATCCTGATGATGCCCTCAATTCCCATGTTTTGGGTGATTTCAACGGCATTGGTACTCCAGGGTGTGATCATCTCCCGGCGCGGACCGCAAAACCAACCTTCCAAAACTGAAGTTTCTGCCAGGGTAGCTTCCCCAAGAAGCCAGACGAGTTTCTCAATTGCTTCCGCTGACAATGGCGATGATGACTGCACGGCTGCAACCGTAGCGTGACGGGTAGTGAAAAATAGAATCATGCACTTCTTTTTTAAGGATTGATTCATCCAAAACAGCGGTGCAAAGATAAGAATTTGCAGCCTGTACCGCTTCAAAATGGTTATTGCTTGCCCTCATTGATCAATAATTAATGCTTAAAAAACGCTCAACGGACGATAACTGGTGAAACCAGGATTTACGGTATCTTAATTTTATTATATTTACACAAAAAACTGAATCTATTATGAAAAATCAACATTCAAGAAGGAATTTCATTCGCCTTTCCGCTGCAGGAGCGATTGGGGCACTGGTACTTTCACAATATTCCTGCAAAACCAAAACTAAGCAGAGCGCCACCGCTTCCGACCCCAAAAGTTTCGGGATAGGACTGCAATTGTATACCATCCGCGACGCAATGGCCGCTGATGTTTCGGGATCGTTGAAGAAGGTCTCCGATATTGGGTATAAGTATGTGGAACTGGCAGGCTATGCCGATGGAAAATTTTATGGATATACTCCAACAGATTTCCGCAAACTGGTCGAAGATTTGGGGATGGAGATCCTTAGCAGTCATACCCAGGTAGAAGCTGCCGGTATCACGCTTGAAAATGCCAAAAAAATGGCCGATGACCATGCTCTGCTGGGAGTTAAATACTGCGTTCAGCCATGGATCGTACCCGAAGCACGAACCACCATCGCCAGCTACCAGAAGATGGCCGCCGACTGGAACCAGGTAGGTCAGATTATGAAAGATACAGGCATCCGCTTCGGATATCACAATCACAACTTCGAATTTGACACCCTGGAAGGAAAAGTTCCTTATTTTGATATTTTAATGGCAGAACTCGACCCGGAACTGGTCACCATGGAGATCGACCTTTTTTGGGCTACAAAGGCCGGACAAAATCCTGTTGATATTTTCAATAAATACCCGGGCAGGTTTGAACTCTTCCATATGAAGGACATGTTTACCAATGAAGAGCCCTTCTTCTATACCGATGGGGTGGAGGATTTCGCACCCGTGGGCGAAGGGGTTATCAATTTTAAAGAGATCCTCGCTGCCAGGGATGTGGCTGGTATGAAATACATGATCGTAGAGCAGGATCGCACCAAAGACGGTCTTCCTTTCGATGCGATCCAGAAAAGCATCACCAATCTGATCACGAAGATCCTGGTCTGACGGATCGTCCTGATGCAAACTCAAAGAATTTTAAGCTGACCAGGATTGTAATCCCTGGTCAGCTTTTTTTGTGCTTGACATCCCGATTTTTTGCGCTAATTTTGTAAAAGGGTGATTTAACCCAAAAAACGAATGTTTAACCAATTAAAAAGATCAGTATGGCTATCATTTTCGAAGAAAGGCACAGTTTTCATCCTGAAGATTTCAAGGCTTACGGTACGAAAAGGATCAGGAAGGAATTTTTGGTAAAAAAGGTGATGGATCCGGGAAATATCCGGCTGGTGTATTCCCATATCGAGCGTTACATAACAGGCGGAGCGGTTCCCCTAAAAGAGGAACTTGTTCTGGAAACTGTCGATGCCCTGAAAAGTGACCATTTTCTCGACCGGCGCGAACTGGGCATTATCAATACAGGGGGTACTGGTTCAGTGGTGGTGGACGGTGCGGAATATCTCCTCCACAAAAAAGAGGCACTGTATGTAGGCAAAGGGGCCAAACAGGTAATCTTCCGGTCAGCTGATCCGGAGAATCCTGCAAAATTCTACCTCAACTCTGCGCCGGCACACAAGGAATATCCGACAGCTCACGTTACCTTTGACAAGGCCAATGTGATCAAAACGGGAGCTCTGGAGACCTCCAATGAGAGACAGATCAATCAATTAATTATTAATAAGATCGTTCCTACCTGTCAGCTGCAGATGGGATTAACCGACTTGCGCCCCGGATCGGTTTGGAATACCATGCCACCTCATACCCACTCCCGGCGGAATGAAGTCTATTATTATTTTGACCTTCCCGAAGGCCAGGCAGTTTGCCACTTTATGGGCGAACCTAAAGAGACCCGGCATATCTGGATGAAAAACGAACAAGCCGTTATTTCTCCCAGCTGGTCGATCCACTCTGCAGCAGGGACTGCCAACTACTCCTTTATCTGGGGTATGGCCGGCGAAAACCTCGATTATGCTGATATGGACGGGATCAGGCCCGATGAACTAAGGTAAAAATCTTGAGTCTTGAGTCTTGAGTCCCGGGTCTAAACAGCAGACAACAACTATATACAATTGAAGAACAACACGTTAATTATTTTATATACCGATGAATATGAATGAATTATTTGATCTTACGGGAAAAGTGGCGCTGGTAACCGGGGGTACCCACGGGATTGGCATGGCCATTGGTATGATCCTGGGGAAAGCCGGGGCAAAAGTTTGTGTCAATGATCTGAGACAGGAGCGGCTTGATGCCGCCAAGAAAGAGTATGCCGAAGCGGGAATCGACATTTTTACGCTGGTTTTTGATGTAACCGATGAGCAACAGGTTGATGAAGGGATTTCCCTCATCGAACGGGAATTGGGGCCTGTCGACATCCTGATCAACAATGCGGGGATTATCAAGCGGATTCCAATCCTGGAGATGCCGGTGAAGGATTTCAAACAGGTGATCGAAGTAGACCTGGTGGCCCCTTTGATTGTCAGCAAGCGGGTGGCTCCCAATATGATTAAAAAGCGGGCGGGCAAAATCATCAATATGTGTTCGATGATGAGTATTTATGGTCGCAGTACCGTTTCTGCTTACGCTGCCGCCAAGGGGGGATTGAAGCTTCTCACTGCCAACATGTGCTGTGAGTGGGCCAAATACAATCTTCAGATCAATGGTATCGGCCCAGGCTATATTGCCACGGCGCAAACTGCCCCCATCCGTGAGGGAAACCATCCGTTTAACGATCTGGTGATGACCCGCACCCCTGCCGCGCGCTGGGGAGAACCCGAAGATGTGGCCAATGCAGCCCTTTTTCTGGCTTCCAAAGCCAGCAACTTTGTAAATGGCCATATCCTATTTGTCGATGGTGGTATTCTGGCCAACTTCGGTTACGTAAAAGGTGAAAACGATATTGAAAACTGACCTGCTGCCTTGAAGAAATATTTGCTTTTTATTCTGTTACCCTCTTTTTTGCTGGTCTCCTGCCGGAAACAGACCGGTTGGAAAATTGAAAATCCCCTTCCTGTTGATCGCAGCGATGAGGTGATTCTGCTTCAGCGCAATGAGATTGCTGCCAAACTGGCCATCCCGGGCAACAAAATGCCGGTTTTTACCATTAATGGAGAGATGATGCCTTCGCAGGCTGATGACCTTGATGGCGACGGCCAGTGGGATGAGGCGGTGGTCCTTGTAAACCTCCCTGCCAACAGTACTGCAAAATTGGTGGTCTCTTATGTTAGCCCCGCCAAATATCCTGCCTTTGAAAAGAGAACCAACCTGCGGTTGGGTATCCTTCAGCCCGACGGGAGTTTTCCCGAGGTTGACCAATATCTGGCCCCGTCCTGCAAGGACAGTTTTCGAATTATTGCCCAGGCAGAAAGCGTCAACTGGGAAAATGACAAATTCGCATTCCGGGTTTACTTTGACTGCCGCAATACCAAAGACCTCTTTGGGAAACTACAGCCCTGGCTGATCATCGACTCGCTTCAGCTCCCGGGAACACTCAGCTACCATAAGCTGGCATCATGGGGTATGGATGTCCTTCACTGTGGCAGCTCATTGGGTTCAGGAGGAATTGCGCTGTTGAAAAATGATTCCCTCTACCGGCTGGGAGCCACCGAAAAGTATGAATACAGGAAAATAGCAGAGGGATCTGTACGTTCCCTTTTTGAACTCCGTTACGGTGGATGGATTGTCGATGGTGACACGCTGAATGCGGTCGAAAGAATATCCATCACTCCCGGCAAATACTGGTTCCAGTCCGATGTCACCGTTAACGGTCTGCCCGAAGGGGCCGAAATCGTCACCGGCATCGTCACCAGCAAGCTGACCCGCCAACCCTTTGAATTCCAAAGCCACGGTTTTACCTGTATCGGTACCCACGACGTCCAGTCACTCAACAACGACGAACTGGGTATGGCGGTGATTGTTCCGGAAAGCGAAGCCGGTAAAATCGCCCGTACAACCGATATCAACTTCTTTGATAAGGGATTTCAGTTGGTAAAGGAGAAAGGCTTTAGCAACATCATCAGCGAAACGTATTATATTTGCCCGCCACTGGTTTTCTGCAGTGTGGGGACTGGAACAGGAACAATGGAAAACGGAAGAAGGATTCCGGAAATATCTGGAAGGGGAGATGGAGAAACTGGCTAATCCCCTGGTTGTTAAAGGAGTTAGAGGCAGTATTCCAATCAACGGCGCAGGGTTCAGGTAGTGTCTTTTATTCTATAAACATCTGACACCTCTGGTGTCAAAAAGTTAAATGGCAATGAAGCGCGAAGCGCCAATGACCATGAATAACGCACGCAGTGCCAATAACTATTGAATGACGCGCGAAGCGCCAATAACCATGAATAACGCGAAGCGAATGACCAATGCATCGACTTGCATCGATTTCGCTCAGCAACCGATGCTCAGGGACCTGACTTACAGCCGGATCACAGCAGCACATCATCACTCTCTCATATTATCTTAATAACACTCTCAACCGGTAACTTATATAATAAGGAATGAGAAGCATTTGGATAAAATGCAAACAGCTGGCAGCCCTTCAGCCCTTCGACAAGCTCAGTGCAATGCAGGCTCAGGAACTGTCTGCAGCAAGAAGCTATCATTTCTTTTAACATGAATACAACTATTAAAACTTTCATTAATTTTGTCATGGTATCATAAAACATTCAGTAATGGAATCAGTAACAGTCAGGATCAGTGGAAAGACAGTCAGGGGAAAATACTTAATTGGGTTGCTGAAAGATATGGCAAAAAATGGCAATGATATTAAAATTGAAGATATCCCGAACGAAGAAACCAGGGTATCCATTGAAGAGGCGCGTCACAAAAAAGGATTTAAAGCAAATAATGTAAAAGAACTGTTTCAACAACTGGGGGCAGAGTGATGTTTGAGATTCATTATACATCAAAATTCAAGAAAGATTTTTAAGTAATCTCAAGCAGGAAGTATGATATTAAATTGCTGGAGCAAATCATTATAAAGCTTGCTGAAACAGGAACAGTGCCGGCCAGGTTAAAACCGCACAAACTCAGCGGAAAATACAGCGACACATGGGAATGCCATATTAAAGCTGATTGGCTGCTGGTTCGGCTAATTGACAAAGATAATCAGGAAATTTGGTTGGCAGGAACAGGCACACATTCGGATTTATTCTAAACAAAACCAATAGCTGGATATACAGTTAATATTTAAGATTACCCACTATTGTTGAGTCAAACTAATGCGTTACCGGGGGTAAACTGGCAAACTGATACCGATTGCCTTTCAGGGCCGTTTCCTGTAGCTGTCGATGGCTTTTTTAACTGATCCGAATTCCAGCAGAAG
>CAJDVZ010000035.1_pt1 | contig 14297 bp, 10 predicted proteins | sample 7391481 | NCBI WGS metagenome assembly CAJDVZ01 (sample SAMEA7055721, study PRJEB34461) | soil metagenome | biome: terrestrial ecosystem; feature: Peninsula; material: soil | place: Antarctica | collected 2016 | reverse complement strand
ATTTAATAAACTTTTTAAACTAGATAAGAGTTTTTAATACTCAATTCTTCTTCTTAACAAACCTAATAGTTCCACTCTTATTTAAATCAGAAGTTATTCTTACTTCGTAACGATTAGTACCATCTGTAACAACCATCAGCGCTGTATTTGGTGGATATCTACCCAGATTTTCCGCATACATTACCAATTCATTTATCTTACCATCATCGGGTACATGCAAGGTAAAAGTTATAGCCTTTTCTGTTAACCTTTGATTTCTTCCTAATAATTCGTTGTTATTCGTGTAATTTGTATTTAGCGGAGCCAAGCCGCCTGTTACAGAAGTTCTGCAAAGTTAAGCTGCCCGTCTGACCGGGATGCATCGACAAGCCGCCTGCCTTCACAAACCAGAGAGCGGGCTTTGTATTTGCTGATGAGGGCATAATCGTGGGTAGCCATCAGCACCGTCTTGCCGGAACGATTAAGAGTCTGCAGAAAGCCAAGGATTTGCTCTGAGGTTTCGGGGTCCAGGTTACCTGTGGGTTCATCGGCAAGGATCAGCGGCGGATCGTTGAGGATAGCCCGCGCGATCACCACCCTTTGCTGTTCTCCGCCCGACAACCGGTGCGGCATTTTATTCAGGCTTTTTTCCATGCCAACCAGTTCAAGTACCTCGTGTATCCTTTCCGTGATGACTTTCTGATCCTTCCAGCCGGTAGCCTTCAGCACAAAATCCAGATTGGCTTTCACATTCCGGTCGCCGAGCAACCTGAAATCCTGGAAGACAACTCCCAGTTTCCTGCGGAGCATCGGCATATCGCGTTTCTTCAGTGAATGAAGGGGAAAACCGTTTACCATGCCTTTTCCGCTGACCAGGGGTATTTCAGCATTCAGGGTCTTGATCAGGCTCGACTTGCCCGTCCCTACCCTGCCGATCACGTAAATAAATTCACCCGCAGTAACCGTCAGATTTACATTCCGCAGAATCAGCTCCTCCCGCTGGAATATATCGGCATCTTCAAGTGAAATAATGAATTCTCCCTCCATGGTCGCCCTTATTTTTCACGAAGGTAATCCAAACTTTTTTACCGCTCCGGATAATAAACTAAAGTAACTAACAGTTTTTTGTTAAGAAAAGGGAAGCGGAGTTTCATTTTCAACCATTTGAAAGCATTACTTTAGTTGAATTTATTTACTGTTGCGGGTGTTAGCACAATTTTTGCAGAAACGGCCCGGAATTTGCCGGAATGGAACGCTCCGGGTGTACTGATTTCAAAGTGAGTGAGATGTTATCCCATATCCATTCCGCCAGGTTGGGATTACTGGCAGGAATAAAAAAATTGAATAATTGAAAAACAATTCATTAAATACCAGATATGAAGATTTATAAACCTGAGCTTTTTGCTCTATTAGCAGCGCTCATGCTTTCGGTTACGGGGCTTCAGGGACAGGAGACCCGTTACTATACCGAATTGCAGAAAGAGATCGCCCTGGGAAAGCCGCTCCGAACATGTAACCGGAGAGAAGATGCTGATCAGTTTTATCAAGGAATATGCCGACAGTCCATACAGCAATTACGCAAAGTTTTATCTGGGAGAATTCCAGTTTGACAAAAAGCGGTATCAACTGGCAGTCCGGACACTGGGGGAAGTGGAAAGGGAGGGGTTATCGTCCTCCGACCAGGTCAAATGCGGATATATGTCGGGGTATGCTTACCTGATGACCGATGAGCCCGACCTGGCGCTCAACGAATTCATGATGATCAAGGACAAAAACCATATCCTTGCAAAACCATCCCTCTATTACTGGTCGCACATCAAATACCTGAAAGCCAATTATGATGAGGCACTGGAAGGTTTCCGCCAGCTGGAGGGAGACCCCAATTTCTCCAAGATAATCCCCATGTATGTAAGCCAGATTTACTACAAGCAGGAAAAATACGGTGAGGTGATCAACTACATCGTCCCCCTCATCAATGACGTGGAAGAGTCCTACAAGCCTGAGCTGGCGAAAATTATCGGGGATTCCTATTTCCATATCCGGAAGTTCGACGATGCCATCCAGTTTCTGGAATACTACCATGAGACCCCGGGTAACAAATCGAGGGAGGACTATTACATTCTGGGGTATTCCTATTACCATACCGGCAAGTATGAAAAAGCGATCTCTTTCCTCGAAAAAGCTTCCAAAGGGAATGACCAGATTGCCCAGAACAGTTATTATCACCTGGCCGACAGTTATGTGAAAACAGGACAAAAGGAGAAAGCCCGGATTGCCTTTGAGGCAGCCTCAGAGATGGACTTTGATGCCGGAGTGAAGGAAGATGCGCTTTTTAACTATGCCAAGCTCACTTATGAATTGTCTTACTCCCCTTTTAATGAGACCATCAGGGCATTTGACAAGTATATCACGCTCTATCCCAATTCGGATCGCAATACGGCGGCCTATCAGTATCTCGTCGATGTGTATATGGTGACCCGGAATTACCGCGATGCCATCAGCTCGATTGAGAAGATCAAAGTGAAAAATTCCGACATCAACAAGGCATACCAGCGGGTTACCTATTACCGGGGGCTTGAATTGCTGGCCAACCAGGCCACTGAAGAAGCCATTGCACTTTTTGACAAATCGCTGGAGAACAAATATATTAATTCCATCACTGCCGGGGCCCGCTACTGGCGGTCAGAAGCGCTATACCGGAGTGGTGATTACAATTCCGCCGTATCGGGATTCAACCAGTTCCTGCAATCCCCGGGTGCCACCTCTCTTCTTTTTCCAAATACCTGAGTGCCACGCAGGGAAGAAGGAGTCCAAAAATAGCCGACGTGTACAACCGTTTGGGCGACACCTGGTTTATAGCCAGAAATTATACCGAAGCAGTGCGCAATTACCAGCAGTCGTTTAACCTGAAGTTGTATGATGCCGACTATGCACTGTATCAGATGGCCTTTTGCAGCGGGCTTCAGGGGAACCATCAAACTAAAGTCAGCCTGCTGAGAAACCTGACCTCCTCCTATCCGCAGTCGCCATTTCTCGCGAATGCCCGTTTCGAAACCGGCCGATCGCTGGAACGGGACGGCAACTATACTGAAGCAAAGAGGGAGTACCAGGTCATCATCGATAAATACCAGGAAAGTACTTTTTATTCCAAAGCACTTCTTCAGATGGGACTTATTAACTACAATCTGGGGGATTACCAGAACTCACTGAAGTTTTACAAACAGGTAGCAGAGAATTTCGGCGGGACCCAGGAGGCTCAGGCAGCCCTGATGGGGATCAAAAACTGTTACATTGAGCTCAACAATGTGGAGGCCTACTTCGCCTATGCCAACAATCTGGGTACCGGAACCATGGTGACCACCTCAGAAAAGGATGTCCTCACCTACCAGTCTGCCGAACGGCTTTTTATGGCCAATGATCCGGATGCCGTCAACCAGCTGAGAAAGTACCTCCAGCAGTTCCCCAGCGGGAGTTACGTTTTGAATGCCCGGTTTTATCTCGGCGAAGCACTCTATAACCAGGGGAAATATTCGGAATCGCTTGAGCATTATCAGTATGTGTCGCGTCAACCGTTGAACGCTTTCAGCGAACAAGCGCTGGTCAAGGGCTCAGAATTGCTGTATAACGGAGGAAGTTACACCGAAGCCCTGGAGTTGTACGACAAGCTGGAAACCGTTTCGAACAACCAGTGGAACATTGTCAAAGCCCTTGCGGGTCAGATGCGGTGTGAATTCAAGCTGGAAAAATTCCGCGATGCCATCGCAGATGCAGAAAAAGTAATGAAAGCCGAAAAGAGCAATACCGAACTAAAAAGTGAAGCCTCCTACATCAGTGCCAAATCGTTCTACAACCTCGGAAATTTCGACCAGGCACTCAACGGCATGCGCGATGCATCGGTTGCCACCAATACCGCCACCGGGGCAGAAGCCAAATATCTGCTTGCCGACATCTATTTCCGGAAGCAAAACCATGTAGCCGCTGAAAAAGAGATCCTTGATTTTATCGATAAAGGTACTTCCTACCAATACTGGCTTGCGAAAAGCTTTATCCTCCTTTCTGACATCTACGTGCTCAGGAAAGATGACTTCCAGGCCAAGCATACCCTGAAAAGTTTGCTGGAAAATTACCCCGTCGCGGATGACGGAATCAAAGCCGAAGCTAACCGCAAACTGGCTGAAGTGGAAGCACGCGAGAAACGGGAATCGGAACCCACACCGGGTAATCCCATGCAAATCAATTTGAATCAACAGTAAAAAAAGAAACCATGATGATACGATATTTTTCAGCCGGAGCAGCGGTTACATGGGTTATGCTGGGAATCGCACTCTCTGCATCGGGACAGAAGGACACCCTCAGGCAGGAAGTGGAAGTGATAAAAGCATACACCCCTACTGCCATTGATGCGGAAAAAATCATTGAAAATCCTGTAATTAAAAGTGAAGATTTCAAAAAACCCGACTTCACCTATACGATCAACAGCAAGCCCGTATTTTCAGCCTTATCGGTTAAAACGATGCAGGCTGCCACTGTGGTGGGAAAACCTGCCGAAGAACCCGGGTACGGGCTGATCCGTGCCGGAGTGGGAACCTACAATAAACCCTATGGGGAATTGTTTTTCAACAATAACAAGAGCAAGAATTCGATGTTCGGGATCCATGCCATGCACCTTTCCTCCCACAGCAAACTGACGCTGGCCAATGGGGACAGGGTGAAAGCTCCCTTTTCGGACAATGAGGCAGAACTCTACCTCAAACATATGTTCCGGAAGTCGACCCTATCGATGAACCTGGGTGTGGACCACAACGGATTTCGTTATTACGGCTATCCCGGGGATCTGGTTTCCGACACCATTCCTTCCATTTTGAAGGTTGCTGGTCAGGATTATACCAACCAGGGAAATAAACAAACATTTACCAGGGGTGGGATCCAAATGAACCTGAAAAACATCTACGCCACCAAAAGCGATCCTTCAGCAGGCTTTGACCTTGCCTATTACCGTTTTGGCACCAAAACCGGCCAGCGCGAAGATTTTGCCCGGTTTGACATGGATTTCAACCGGCCTCACAACGGCTTTTCCCTGCTGCTGAATACAGGTTTTGAATATTCAGCCGTTTCATCGGTCTATTCATCTCTGTTGAATGTACTACCCATTCCAAGTATGACAAGTCTGCTTCCCGACGACTTCGACAAGAAGGAAATCCCTGGTATCACCAGCAGGAAACAAACCTGGCTCTATTTCAAACCGGCCATTTACATCGGGAACGAAACCATCAACCTGAAGGCTGGATTTAAGTCCTGGATTGTGGGAGGCAAAGTGGATAAAGCAGCCTTCAAGATTGCCCCCGATGTCAGGTTCAATTTCTCCCCGGTGAAAGAGATTATCAACCTATTTGCCGGAGCCGACGGGGAGTATTTCCACAACCACTACTCCGCCATTGCCGAAATTAATCCCTACGTCGATCCGGAACTGAGTGTAAGAAACCACCTGGAAAAATATCGGATTTTCGGAGGTTTCCACGGAAGATTCACTGCCCGGACCAATTTCAAAATCCAGGTCGACTACTCCGACTTTGAAAGCCATCCTTTTTATTTTCTCCAGGGCTTCAGACACCCCGCGGGACAGCTGACAGGTCAGCAATATGCCGACAACACCTTCAAGGTGCTCTACGACGACATGAAAACTACCAAATTCAACGGAGAGATCACCCACTATGCCGGCGAGAAACTCAACTTGCTGGTCAGCGCCAACATTTACAAATACAACATGGTGAAAGAAGCAAAACCCTGGAATCTGCCCGATTTCGATGCCACCGTATCCCTGAACTATGCCGTAAACGACAGGCTCAATGTGTCGGCCGACGTCTATGCCCTCGGGAACAGAACCGGATTGCTTAAACAATATGACGCCCTTTCGGGAATTGTCACCCACTGGGCCGACCTGGAAGAGGCCTTTAACCCGGTCCTCAGGGAATACAAGCTGGGAACTGCCTTTGACATCAACATCAGGGGAAATTATGCCATAACCCGCAAGCTGGCTGCCTTTGCCCAACTCAACAATTTCGGCCTTCAGAAGTACGAAAGGTGGCTGGGCTATCCCGTCCAAAGTTTCAATATGCTTGCAGGAATGAGCTATTCATTCTGACCAGAATCCAGAATTAATTTATCAACAATTGAACCCGTTCCAACCCGTGAAAAAGATGTTTTCACGGGTTATTTTCTTATATTTGACGGATGGTTCAAGGTAAATTTAATATTTTATAAATATTTATAAATCAATTGTTTCCTGAAGCAAAGAGCAACATTGCAAACCAGGTTTGCTGAGGGTTGAACCATTGGGAAACAAATCAAAAAATTCGAGGTAAATACAATGAGCGATTTAGAAAAAGACAGCCAGACAGGAATGAGCGAGGACGGGAATGAATACGGCAGCTACGATGCCAACAGCATTCAGGTGCTTGAGGGACTCGAAGCCGTCAGGAAAAGACCGGCCATGTACATTGGGGATGTGAATGAACGCGGATTGCATCACCTGGTAATTGAGGTCGTCGACAATTCCATCGATGAAGCACTGGCTGGATATTGCAGAAATATTGAAGTAATCATCCATGGGGATAATTCCATCACGGTAAAGGACGATGGCCGTGGTATTCCTACTGAGCTTCACACCAAGGAAAATCGTTCAGCGCTGGAAGTTGCACTGACTATTCTCCATGCCGGGGGAAAATTCGACAAAGATTCCTACAAGGTATCGGGTGGATTGCACGGAGTTGGCGTATCAGTTGTGAATGCCCTGTCATCCTACATGAAAGCAGAGATACACCGGAATGGCAAAATATGGGTCCAGGAGTACAGTATCGGGAAACCCCTGTACAGTGTCAAAGAAGTGGGGGAAAGTACCAAAACAGGCACAATCATCACCTTTAAACCCGATGACACCATTTTCCTGGTCACAGAATACAAATATGATTTACTGACAACCCGCCTGAGGGAGCTCTCCTTCCTGAATGCCGGCATCAGCCTGAAGATCATCGACGAAAGGGTGATAAATGAGGAGGGTGAATATAAAAGTGAGACCTTTTTCTCCACCGAGGGATTAAAGGAGTTTGTGGCGTACCTCGACGATTCCAGGGTAAGGCTTACTCCTGACATCATCAATGCTACGACCGAGAAGAACGGTATACCTGTGGAAATTGCACTGCAATACAACAACTCCTATTCTGAGAATGTCCATTCCTATGTGAACAACATCAATACCATTGAAGGGGGTTCGCATCTGACGGGATTCCGGAGGGGGCTGACACGGACCATGAAGAATTATGCCGACCAGTCAGGGCTTCTTGCCAAGCTTAAGCTGGAGATCAACGGGGACGACTTCAGGGAAGGGCTCACTGCCGTCATTTCAGTGAAGGTGCAGGAGCCCCAGTTTGAAGGGCAAACCAAAACCAAGCTGGGGAATTCGGAGGTTGTCGCTTCAGTCGATCAGGCAGTGAGCGAGATGCTTACCTGGTACCTCGAAGAGAATCCACGCGCCGCGAGGATTATCATGGACAAGGTTATTCTTGCAGCCCAGGCCAGGCACGCAGCCCGGAAAGCCCGGGAGATGGTTCAACGGAAGAATTCGCTTACCGGAGGGGGGCTTCCCGGAAAACTGAGCGATTGCTCGGAACGCGATCCTGCAAAATGTGAACTCTTCATTGTGGAGGGTGACTCTGCAGGGGGTACTGCCAAACAGGGACGCGACCGCCGGACACAGGCCATTCTTCCACTCAGGGGAAAAATCCTGAACGTCGAAAAAGCCATGCAGCACAGAATTTACGAAAACGAAGAAATCAAGAATATCTTCACGGCACTGGGAGTCACCATAGGCACCGAGGATGACTCCAAAGGGCTAAACCTCGACCGCCTCCGATACCACAAAGTCATTATAATGACCGACGCCGATGTCGATGGAAGTCACATCGACACCCTGATCATGACCTTCTTTTTCAGATACATGCAGGAGCTGATCCAACGCGGACACCTTTACCTGGCCACTCCTCCCCTTTACATGGTGAAAAAAGGAAATAAAGGAGCCTATGCATGGTCAGAGCAACAAAGGCTCCAGCTCATAGAAGAATGGGGCGATGGAAATGAAGCATCTGTTAACATCCAGCGGTACAAAGGTTTGGGAGAAATGAACGCCACACAGCTCTGGGATACCACCATGAACCCTGAAACTCGGACTCTCCAGCAGGTGACCATTCAAAATGCCGCAGAAGCTGACCATATCTTTGCCATGCTGATGGGTGATGACGTTCCTCCCCGCCGCAAATTTATCGAAGACCACGCTGTATATGCCAATATCGACGCTTAATGAATATCTGCGTTTTCTGCTCCTCCAGCAATGCAATAGATGAAGTGTATTTCCGGGATGCGCGCCTTTTGGGGGAGCTGATAGGCCGGAACAGCCATGCACTGATCAACGGAGGCGCCAATGTGGGACTGATGGAAACGGTGACCATTGCGGCCAAAACTGCCGGAGCACGAACCACCGGGATTATCCCTGAAATGATGCAGGGCAGAAACCTGATCTCCAGCCATTCCCATGAAGTGGAAATTACCACCGATATGGCTGCACGGAAAGCCCGGATGAGGGAATTGAGCGATGCCTTTGTAGCCTTGCCCGGAGGCTTTGGAACCCTTGAGGAAATCATAGAGGTAATTACCCTTAAACAGCTTGATTACCACCGTAAACCCATCGTATTCATCAATACCGGCAATTTTTTCGAAAACCTCTTCCGTCAGTTTGACCATGCCTTTGATGAACATTTTTCCAAACCTGAGTACCACAGGTTATACCAAATCTGCAACACCCCGGAAGAAGCCATCGCTTTCCTCGAAAATTACCAGCCTGGTGAAGTTGTCAACAAATGGTATACCGTCCCGGAGAAATGAGTTGTTGCGTTTCGTAGTTTTTCTTATTTTTTCACACCGGTCAATAAACAGGATTCCGGATGGTCAAATGGCCACGCTCTCCTTTTCGGCGATGCCTGGAATACGGCTCCGGGCCTCTTCCTTGTTTATCGTCAGGGCCAGGGCTTCTGCCAGATCGATCACCGGGATGGTGCGTTTCCCTGCAGAGAAGGTCTTCTTACACAGGGGGCAGGAAGTAACGATATAATCGGGGGAACCGGCGGCCAGCACCTGATAGGCTGTGTCAGTGACCAGGGCCCGCTGATCGGGGGTGATGGAGAGGTTGGCCAGGCTTCCGCCACAACAGAGGCTATCCGCCTTCTCATGGGCAACCGGCACCAGCTCCCCCAGCTGCCTGATGACGCTCCGGGGCTGTAAATAGATGCCCGATCCGCGGCCGAGGTCACACGGGTCGTGGTAACTCATCCGCAGCGATGAATGCTGGAACAGGTGGGGTTTCTCATGGAGCAGCCGCTCAAAATAGACCGAATGGTGTTCCACCGGGATGGACAAATCATATTCCTCATTGAAGACTTTGTAGCATATCGGACAGCTGACAAGCAGCATAGCAGCCCCTGACTGTTCGATCAGCGCCGTTGTTCGCTGAATGATACGCTTTGCAAGATCGGCAAAGCCCGACTGCATGGCAGGCCGTCCGCAACAGATCCCCTCCTGTTCGTCGAGCATCGCATGGGAGATCCCTGCCACCGACAAAACCGACTTCACCGACTTAATGATACCGGGTGTGAGGTGTGACATACAACCTGCGAAATAAAGCACATCAACGTCTCCGGCAGGCTTCGGGGAAGCCGCTTTCCACACCATGGGCGGAGCAAGGTGGTTGACCATTTTCCTGCGGGAGGCAAGCCGCAACTGGTCGATGCCGATACCAACAGGACAGGCATCACTACAACGGCCGCACATGAAACAATTCAGCAGGGTATCGGGCGAAGGTTTGCCGTAACGGAGGTCACGCAGGTAATATACAGCCAGCGAATTTGTGATGCCTTCCTTAGCCGGGAGCTGGCACACATTGGTACAAATGCCGCATCTGGAACAGGAATTAATTTCAAAATCAGCATAACCGTTTTCACGGCTGGCATCCGGCAGCTTCCAGTGCTTCAGAAAAATCAGCCCTGGTTCCGTGAAAATATGCATATACCGGGAAAAGGGAAGCGCCGCAAAAAAACCACCCAGGGCGATCGAATAAGCCCACCATGAGGGGAGGAGAAGGCTTTCAAGAGGTAAAAAAGATCCCAGCATCCTCCCCGATCCAAGGGTAAAAAACCCACCTGCATCGACAATGCCGGCAGTCACACTTTCAGAAAACCACCTGAATGGAAAAATAAACCATAGAAAGGTAAGTGCCACCCGGTCGGGCAAGATGTGTTTCGTCGTCCGTTTCATCCCCATCGATTTTGAGCTGAAACGCTTGCTGAAAGCCAGAAAGAGGCCGCTCAGCACAAACAGCAGAAGCAAATCCATGAGAGTCAGGAAAAAATTCCCTTTGAAAGTATTAGGAATTCCGCTGGGATAAAAATACTTGAAGAACACCGGCAAGTAAGGTGGATTAAACCCGTCGTGTGTAAACAACATGGTTTCGATTTTTCCCACCGCAATAAGCAGAAACCACCCAAAGGCCAGACTCATGTGCATATACCCCAGCCTGGTATTAAAGCGGAAGATCCGCCGGTGCAGCAGCGACTCTGAAAAGATCTCCTTCACTGCAGCGATGGACTTAAAGGAAAAGAGATTTACCAGAATCTTCTTCTTCTCTTTCAGAGAAGTTTTCCTGAGCCATTTCAAGTAAATCAGCGGAAGATAAAGGAAGAGGAAGATCATTCCCGCCACGAAAGGCCAAACAAAAAGCGGATGGTCAGAAAAGTTCATGAAGCTCGGCTTTCAGGTTATAAATCACGGCACGCGTATCCACATTCCGGGGGCATACCAGCGTACATTTTCCACACAACTGACATGCGCGGAGCATACTGCCGACTTGCTGGAGTTCACCTCTCCGGATCATCAGGTGTACCAGCCGGAAGTTCATTCCTTCGGCAACAGAAATACAGGTGGAACTACAACTGCCACAGAAGATGCAGGCAGCCAGACCCGGCACTTTGCTGACCAACCGGTGGTACAATCGGGTGTCATTTTGGTCGAGATTCACCAGGTTCGATTTTTCAGAACTGAATCCCCATTTGTCGCCCTTGTTATTCATACGCTTCCCTGCAAATAGTGGATCACTGAAAGGGCTGCGGCCCTCCCCTGGTTCACTGAATCGGGGATAGAAGCAGGACCGGCACATGCTCCGGCTACAAAAACCCCGTCAGCAGACGTGTAACCCGGAAGCAGGAATTTATCACGACTCCCGGCAAATCCGGCACTGTCGCGTTCCACTCCCAGGGACTCATGCCAGCTTGCCGGGATACCGGGTTCCATCCCTACCAGCAAAACCAGCCAGTCAACGGTGACTTTCAGGGGACGGCCCAGAAGGGTGTCCTCCGCCTTCACCTGGATCGACCCATCCATGGTCGGTGCCGCCTCGGAAACCCTTCCCCTGATGAAGTTAATCTCATACTTTTCCTGGGCTTCCTGATAGAGTTCCTCATATCCTGAGCCAAACATCCGAAGATCCATGTAAAAATTCATCACTTCACACTCCGGATAGTGTTCCTTTACCGAAATCGCCTGCTTCACGCCTGTAATGCAACAAACTTTGGAACAATAGTGGTTACCGGCTTTGGCATCGCGCGATCCTACACAATGAACAAAAGCTACGCGCTGCGGCGCCTGGTTATGGATTAAAAGTCCCGTTTCAGGGTCTTCCATTCTCTTTTCCAGATCGGGGGAGGTAATCACCCGGGGATAAATCCCATACCCGTATTCTTCCTTCCGGGAAGCATTAAAAATGGTAAAACCATTGGCCAGAATCACAGCACCATATTCGGAACTTTCCCCGGTGGCAGTGGTCAGCCGGAAACAACCATTCACTTTTGAAATCTCCGTAACAAGGGTACCGGTTTTGATTTTCAGGCTATTCGCCTCCACGTCCTTCCGAAATCCACTGAGCACGGTTGCAGCATTTTCCCTTCCCGGAAAAAGAGCGTGCCACCGGGAAAGATGTCCACCCGGATCACTCTCCCTTTCATACAGATCGGCTTCCACTCCCGCCCGTTTCAGGGCGATGGCAGCCGAAATTCCGGCTACCCCGGCACCTATCACTGCAACACGACCGATTGATTCAGGCAACCCCATTAATATAGATTTGGTACTTTAATTACAATGAATAACCATCGAATAACCATCGAACGCTCTCCTGATCACCTCCACCCACTTTCCGTTTACAGGCAACAATAATCCGGCACCATGGGCTGACCGATATATTTTCCTTCCCTGCTGAGGAATTTCTTTTCAGGGTCATAGTCAATTCCCATCTTTTTCAGTACCGGCTCCACATCCACCTGGTGCATCTGCAGCCCCAGGTCCCAAGGATCAAAGCCCAACAGCAGTCCAGCCATCTCCTCATAGGTAAGAACAGGAATTCCACGGCCATCAGATCCGAAGGTAACCCCGTCCATTTCACCCAGGGTATACTGCCACTTATCCATAAACATGGTGCATCCCGGACAATTGGCCACGATAAAATCAGGTTTATACGGCGCCAGTGACTCCAGTTTTTTGCGGGTATTGGCTACTGAATAACCCCGGTTTTCCCTGATCACATAATGGCGGAAACCAAAACCGCAACAATGTCTTCGTTCCGGATAATCGACCACCTCGCCACCCCAGGCTTCAATCATCCCACTCAATACTTTTGGGAATTCAGCACCTCCCTCTCCCTTATCCGGGAAAATCTTGGCGTAATGGCATCCCACATGCTCGGCAATCCGAAGGGGTGATTCCCCATTGCGGGTGGTAAGCGCATATTTCGCCTTTTCGAAAATCACATTTCTGAATTTATAAATGGCATCAGAGGTATGGATTACATTTTCAGGGATTTTAAATTCTCTGCGGGTAGCTTTCCAGAGGTGTTCCCTGGTTTGAGCCAGAATCTCGGGATGGTGCTCCCACATGTGCAATATTTCGTTATATATTCCGAAAGAGGTCACACACGATACAAGAAAATTGGCATACCCGGCTTCCGTCATCAGGGCAAAATGGCGGGCAACCACCGTCATGATGGTCTGCAGCGGGATCACGTCGGCATGGTAGGCAATACCGGTACAGGAGGTGTGGCGTGGGTCATCGAGCACATCTTTTCCCAGCAGATCGCGCATAATGGTCAGAAATGCCTTTTCAGAACCAGGGAAAAAAGTTTGACGAATGCAACTTCTGACAAAAAAGTAGTGGTCATCTGCGATGTTCTTCTGGTAATTTCTCCAGGAAATCACTTTATTCTCTTTGGTGTCCATAGCTTCCGGTTTTTATTCTTCACTGTAGTATTCAATCATCTGAAACATCTTGTCTCCTCCGGTCTCACGGAAGATAGCCCGCAACTCGTCCATACTCTCTTCATCGATTTTCCGCACGGCCCCGGGACCTTCCTGGTACATATTCGCTCCGAGTCGTTCATATACCTCTTTCCGATTTTCATAAATCCACTCCCAGACCGTTCCCTGTTCCGGGTGGAGTTCGGGGATAAGCGTATCAGGATGAACACAATAGCCATATCCGAGAATATTATCTCCGACGGTCCGCTTTACTTTCAGTTGTTGTCTTCCCTTGGCGGAATGGACAAAAAGTCCGGTCTCCTGTGAAACCCTGCGCAGAGCCTGGATCACCATGCCAGGGGTATTCTCGCGGGGACAGCGGGTTTTGCACGACATACACTGACCGCAATGCCAAATGGTATCGCTCTTCATGAGCTTTTCCAGTTCATCCTCCCGGTGCTTCTGCACGATAATCATCACTTTTCGGGGATCGTAATCATAAAATTCGGCAGCCGGACAAATGGCAGTGCAGACGCCGCAACTGATGCAGGCCTTCAGCCCGTCACGAAAGCGGACATCTTCGTTCAGCAGTTCCAGGTAACTCATCGGGAAATAGATTTGACTGTTTTCTTCCTTCAAAACTACAAACCCTTTGGGTGAAAGAAAACAGTATAAAAACCTATTTTTAAGCTACGTACAAATACGTAAGGGGGAGGGAAACGGCGACTTTAGGAAGGAATTCGGGATTCACAGACACCATGTACCAGGACTTTTCCGGCACAACAACAGTCGGCTTTATCTAATTTCCGTAATTATTTTTCATGGCCCAGGCAACCAGATTGGCTGTATTCCGGCACTGGGTTTTTCCCAGGATGTTAGCCCGGTGCTTTTCTACAGTCCGCTTACTCAGAAAAAGCTTTTCGGCGATTTCAGGAT
>CAJDVZ010000082.1_pt1 | contig 14435 bp, 13 predicted proteins | sample 7391481 | NCBI WGS metagenome assembly CAJDVZ01 (sample SAMEA7055721, study PRJEB34461) | soil metagenome | biome: terrestrial ecosystem; feature: Peninsula; material: soil | place: Antarctica | collected 2016 | reverse complement strand
TTATTATTATTATGACTGGTTAAAGTTATTCTTCCTCGGGGAGTTGGTTGATTTTCTCATCAACCAGAATGCGGCCGCAATATTCGCAGACGATGATTTTCTTGCGGCTGGCAATGTCAAGCTGCCGCTGCGGAGGTATTTTGTTGAAGCATCCACCGCAGGCATCGCGCTGGATGGTGACAACGGCCAGGCCGTTGCGGGCATTTTTGCGTATCCTTTTGAAGGCGACAAGCAACCTGGGTTCAATGAAGAATTCGATCTTTTCAGCTTTCGCCTTCAGTTTTTCCTCCTCAATCTGGGTTTCTTCGGTGATTTCCTCCAATTCTTTATTTTTACGGGTAAGGTCTTCAATCCGCTCACTGTGAAGTGTTTTTGAACTGGTAATGATTTCCTTTTTGGCCACCATATCCGCAGTGAACTCCTTGATCCGTTTTTCTGACAGCTGAATTTCCAGGTTCTGGAACTCGATCTCTTTTGCCAGGGAGTCAAATTCCCGGTTGTTACGGACATTGTTCTGTTGCTCCGTATATTTGACAATCAGGGTCTGTGATTCCTTGATGGCGATCTTTTTATTGTTGATGGTAGTCTCAATCCCTTTAATTTCATCATCCAGGTTGTGGAGCCTGGTTTTCAGTCCTGCAATTTCGTCTTCAAGGTCCTGCACCTCAAGGGGCAACTCCCCACGAAGAACCTTTATTTTGTCGATAGCGGATGCCACACTCTGCAATTCATGGAGTGCCCTCAGCTTTTCTTCAATGGAAACATCTTTTTCTTCTACTCTGGGAAGTTGAGTATTCATAACTATATAAAGTTAATTTATAACTGGTTGCTTTTACAGGTAATATCCAACCGGGTTGGTTTTTACCTTCGATAAACGGACTGCAAATGTAGGGAATTTTTTTATAAGTAATTCAAGAAAAAGTTCGCTTGTAAATTGTTCACTTTCAAAATGACCGATATCGGCCATTACCAATTTTCCTGCAGGTTCAAAAAACTGGTGATACTTAATATCTCCCGTGATGAAAAATTGTGCTTCGGACGCCATTGCCTCTTTCAGAAGGAATGATCCGGCACCACCGCAAAGAGCTACTTTGGTGACAGGTTTCTTCAGGAGGGGAGAATGACGGATAACCGGAATTCCGAAAGTTCTTTTCAGGTGTTCCAGGAAAAAACCTTCCTCCATGGGTTGGGGCAGTATTCCGGCAAGTCCTGCTCCGATACGGTCGTGTTTGTTTTCCAGGGGGTAAATATCGTAAGCAACCTCCTCATAGGGATGTGCTTTTAGTAAAGCTGTGACGACCTGGTGCTCCAGCCAGTTGGGGAGAATGGTTTCAATCCGGACTTCAGGTTCAGTGTGTGGCAGGCCGGGAACACCCTTGAAAGGGTGGGTCTCCGTGCTTCCCCTGTACGTTCCGTTTCCTTCCGTATTGAAGCTGCACTGGTCATAATCCCCGATATGACCGGCTCCTGCACTGAATAGTGCCTCTCTGACGATATCCGCGTAGCCGGCAGGGACGTAGGTAACCAGTTTCCGAAGCCTGCCCCTGACAGGCTGTAATATTTCACATTGAAGGAGTCCTATCTTTTCTGCAATTTTTGCGTTGACACCCTCCCTGATGTTATCAAAATTGGTATGAGCAGCCAGGATCGCAATCTGGTTTCTCAAAGCCTTTATTAGAATCCTCTCTGTAGGTGTTGATCCTGTAATTCGCTTTATTCCACCAAAAATGAGCGGGTGATGAGCTACAATCAGGTTGGAATGAAGCCCGATGGCTTCATCGACAACCTCTTCTGTGACATCCAGGGCCACAAGTGCGGATGTAACCTTCATTTGAGGTTCACCTGTCTGTAACCCGGAATTGTCGTAATTTTCCTGGAGAATCCCCGGTGCAACCGTTTCGAAAAAACGTACTACTTCCAATATGGTTACCTGTTCGCTCATTCTCCACCCAGTTCATCCCTTATTTCGGTCAGCTGTTGCTTTATGTTGAGAAGTTTTTCGATCACATCCACTGTTTTGGTGGTACCTTCTTTATTTTTTTGCAGGAGTGCCTGGGCTCCTTTCAGTGTCATTCCCTTTTCTTTTACCAGGTGATAAATTACCCTGAGTTGCTGAATGTCTTCTTTGGTAAAAAGGCGGTTTCCCTTTTTATTTTTTTGAAGTTTAAGCACAGTAAACTCTTTATCCCAGAACCGGATCAGGGAGGCATTGACACCCAGCATTTCAGCCACCTCGCTGATGCTGAAGAATATTTTTTCTATTTTGGGTTCTTTGTAGGGCACTTTCTAGTCGAAACTTTGTCCCATATTGGATGAAATGGCGATCATCCGTTCGTATTCCTGAGGTGTAAGATCCATGTAATAGAAATACTGGGGATTTACCGGCTCCCCGTTCTTACGGACTTCATAATGAAGGTGCGGGGCTGTTGAAGTTCCGGTACTACCCACGAATCCGATCACCTCTCCTCTTTTTACTTTCTGTCCGGGCCTGACATTGAAACTTCTCAGGTGGGCGTAAACAGTCTTGTATCCGAATCCGTGGTTGATGGAGATAAGATTGCCATATCCCGAGTGTTCTGAGGTCACTTCATCCACCACTCCATCACCCGTGGCGTAAATATCAGTACCGATGGGTGCGGTAAAATCCATGCCGTAATGAAATTTTCTGATCTTGTATATTGGGTGGATCCGGAATCCCCAACCCGAAGCGGTCCGTTTAAGGTCAATGTTTGAAACGGGCTGAATTGAAGGTATCGATGCCAGCATTTTCTCCTTGTCCATTGCCAGCTTTAAGACCTCATCATACGATTCGGACTGAACATAAGCTTGCTTGGCGAGTATGTCCAGCCGCCGTGCGGTATTGATCACCAATTCATTGTTGTCCATATTCTCCAGGTGCCCATATTTGTTAGATCCTCCGAAACCTGCATTCCTGATCGATGAAGGAATCGGCTCCGTTTCAAAAATGACCCTGTAAATGTTATCGTCACGCTGCTGTAAATCCTTCAGGACATTTTCTATGGTTCCCAGATCTTTCTGCATCAGCTTGTACTGGGTGAGCAGGCGCTGGTTCTCCCGTTTTATAGTTTTGGAGTTGGGCGTTTCATAAAAATTGATGATTACAATTACAAAGACAACGGCAAATGCCATGCTGCTTGAAAAATAGGCTAGGAATCGGGTAAACTGTTCTTTGAAAGAAACACCGTGCTCTTCATAGCTCAATGTTTCCGGGTTAAAACGATACTTTCTTTTGGCCATATTAAGGTTTACTAATTTTTAATTCCGTTTCCCCTGAAATTAATTTTTTCCCATAAATTTGCATAATTTCATCGAAAAAAGAACAAAACAGGAAGCAAATGTAATGATTATCAGTTTTGAAAGGTTTTACAGGCTTTCTCTTTAAGGTTTTTTAACAATCTTTAAATGATCAACGGAAGAATATGATGATGAATTCTAAAGAAATACGTTCAGCATTTCTCAATTTCTTCGCTGAAAAGGGACATCAGATTGTCTCATCAGCTCCTATGGTGGTGAAAAATGATCCCACGCTGATGTTTACCAATGCGGGGATGAACCAGTTCAAGGATATTTTCCTGGGCAACGAACCATCGAAGTGGCCCCGTGTGACTGACACCCAGAAGTGTCTGCGGGTATCGGGGAAGCACAACGACCTGGAGGAAGTTGGCCTGGACACCTATCACCACACCATGTTCGAAATGCTGGGGAACTGGTCGTTCGGGAATTATTTCAAGAAGGAGGCCATTGACTGGGCATGGGAATTACTTGTGGAAAGGCTTAAAGTTCCTGCCGACCGTCTCTATGCCACAGTCTTCGAGGGGGATGTCTCCGAGAACCTGATGCGCGATGAAGAGGCGGCGGGTCTGTGGGGGCAGTATCTTCCGGAGGGGCGCATTCTGAATGGCAATAAGAAGGATAATTTCTGGGAGATGGGCGACAGTGGTCCGTGCGGACCCTGTTCCGAGATTCATGTTGACATCCGCGATGAGTCCGAACGGAAGAAGGTGCCTGGCTATAAGCTGGTGAATTGCGACCATCCGCAGGTAATTGAGATCTGGAACCTGGTGTTCATCCAGTACAACCGAAAGGCCAACGGGGAGTTGGAGACTCTTACGGCCAGCCATGTCGATACCGGCATGGGCTTCGAAAGGCTTTGCATGGTCATCCAGGGAAAGAAATCAAATTATGATACTGATATTTTCCAGAAAATCATCGCGGAAATCGGTGTGCTGAGTGGCTGCCGATACGGGGATGATCAGAAGGCGGATATAGCCATGCGGGTGATTGCCGACCATCTGCGGGCGGTCTCCTTTGCCATTGCCGACGGCCTGTTACCGTCGAACAACAAGGCGGGCTATGTGATCCGGCGCATCCTCCGGAGGGCTGTCCGCTACGGCTATACCTTCCTGGAGTTTCGGGAGCCCTTCCTCTGCCGGCTGGTGGAGGTGCTCCGCCAGACCATGGGGGAAGCCTTCCCCGAATTGACAGCCCAGCAATCGCTCATTGAGAAGGTGGTCCACGAGGAGGAGGAGAGCTTTCTGCATACGCTCGATACCGGCATCAGGCTACTGGAACAACTGATGGCCAAAGCTTCTGCAGATGGGAAGAAGGAGATTTCCGGCAGAGATGCCTTTCTGCTTTATGATACCTACGGATTTCCGCTCGACCTCACCCAGCTGATCGCCCGGGAAAATGGGATGATGGTAGACGCTGCCGGTTTTGACCGGGAGATGCAGATTCAAAAAGAACGGTCGCGCAACGCCGCCGTGCAGGAAACCGATGATTGGGTGGAGGTGAACCGTGCCGAAAAGGTGGTATTCACGGGATACCAGGAGACGGTGACCCCCACGCGGATTGCCCGTTACCGCAGGGTCAGCCAGAAAAACAAAATTTTTTATCAGGTGGTGCTGGAGAAAACCCCCTTTTATGCCGAATCGGGCGGACAGGTGGGTGATACGGGTTACCTGGAGAGCAATGGGCAGAAGGTGAAGGTGCTGGACACCCGCAAGGACAACAACCTGATCGTGCACATTACACAGGAGCTGCCTGCCGATCCGGGAACGCCGGTGTTGGCTGTGGTCCACGAAAGTCAAAGGCGGAAGACGGCCTGCAACCATACGGCCACTCACCTGCTTGATCACGCGCTGCGCGAGGTTCTGGGTACTCATGTGGAACAGAAAGGGTCACTGGTGAACCCTGACTATCTGCGGTTTGACTTCTCCCACTTCGGGAAGATGACTCCTGAAGAGCTGGAGGAGGTACAAAAACGGGTCAACGCAATGATCCGCCGGAACCTGATACTGGACGAACTGGAGGAGGTGCCCATCGGAAAGGCAGCGGCCATGGGGGCTATTGCTCTGTTCGGAGAGAAGTACGGGGAGACGGTCAGGGTGATCTGCTTTGGCGAGTCCATAGAGCTGTGCGGGGGAACCCATGCCCACAGCACCGGGCAGATCGGTTATTTCATCATCCTGTCGGAGAGTGCCATTTCGGCCGGTGTCCGTAGGATTGAGGCCATCACCGGGGAGAAAGCCGATGAATATATCAGGGAGAAGCTGCAGGAGCTGACCGGGGCGAAGGCCCTGTTCAGCCAGAGCCGGGAGCTGAAACTGTCGGTGTCTGCCCTGATGGAGGAGAACGAAAAACTGCGGAAGCAATTGACCGGTTTTGAGAAAAAAGAGGGAGCTGGCTTGAAGGAGGAATTGAAGTGCTCGGCCCGGCAGTCGGGCGAGGTTACCATCATATCGGGGCGTATCAACCTGGGGTCGGCGCAGGCAGTAAAGGACCTGGTTTATCAGCTGAAGGGGGAGGTGCCCGGACTGTTCCTGGTTCTGGGTGCAGAAATCGAAGGAAAACCCCTGCTCACCGTGATGATTGCCGAAGAGGTGGTCCATGCGCGTGGGCTCGATGCCGCAAAGATTGTCAGGGAAGCAGGCAAGGAGATCAAAGGGGGTGGCGGTGGACAACCTTTCTATGCCACGGCAGGTGGAAAAGAGGTGGCCGGACTCGATGCAGCCATTGCCAGGGCACTCACGTTTATCGGAGAGTAGAATAGGATGATCAGATATTCGATTCTGTTAAATATAAATAGTTGATAATTAAATAATTATCTCTTATTCGGATTCATTATGAATAAAGTCGGAGGGGGACTACTTCTCCGGCTTTGTTTTCGGGTAATGGGGTATTCCCTATATTTGCATGTTTTTAAAATAGTGGTTATGAGCAGAGAAGTTACCCGCACGTTTGACATTCTGGACCGCATTCTTCGTGAATATCCCCGCACTGATGCCCTGGGGGGCAAGAAGGGATTGGAATGGTACACCTATTCCACGGAAGAGTATGTGCGTTATTCACGTCGTTTTGCCCTGGGTTTGCTGGCCCTGGGGATAAGGAAAGGAGAGAAGGTGGCCACGGTAACCCATAACCGTCCCGAGTGGAACTTTGTCGACATGGGTCTGGCCATGGTTGGGGCGGTCCATGTGCCTATTTATCCGACGATCGGGGAAGATGAGTACAATTACATTCTGAAGCATTCTGAAGCCCGCTTTATGATCGTGGGGGATGCCAAACTGTATGAGAAGCTCAAGCCGGTGGTGGATCGTATTCCGTCGCTGAAGGAGATGTACGTCTTTGAGGAGATGGTGGGTGCCCGGCATTACGAGGAGATTATGGCAGCCGGCGACCGGCAGCCGGAAAACGGGGAGGCGCGCCTCGAAGAGGTGATGGCTTCGGTGGTTCCCGAAGACCTCGCCACCATCATTTATACCTCCGGAACCACGGGAGTCCCCAAGGGAGTGATGCTCTCGCACCGCAACCTGGTGTCCAATTTCACATCTCACGCCAAACTGCACCCCCTGGGCAGGGAACACCGGGCGATCAGCTTTCTGCCTTTGTGCCATGTTTATGAGCGGAGTGTGAACTACCATTTTCAGTACAGGGGGATGGGGGTTTACTATGTAGGGAATCTGGGGCAGATCATCGGAGCGCTGAAAGAAATCAAACCCCACATGTTCAATTCGGTACCCCGGTTGCTCGAAAAGGTCTACGATGGCTTCGTGGCCAAGGGAAAAGAGCTGTCGGGCATCAAAAAGTCGCTTTACTTCTGGGCGATGAACCTGACGCAGCATTTTGAATACAACAGGAAATATACTCAAAGTGGAGGGCAGCCCTGGGCGGAAACATCGTTTACGTGGTGTCGGGAGGTGCGGCCTTGCAGCCGCGGATTGCCCGAACTTTGGGAATGGCCGGGATGCTCAACCTCGAAGGTTACGGACTGACGGAAACTTCCCCGGTGATTGCTGTGAATAATCCGACTACACGTGAGATGAAAATAGGTACTGTAGGCCCGATACTGGAAGGTTTCGAGGTGAAGATCGCCGACGATGGGGAAATCCTCTGTAAAGGTCCCGGCGTGATGATGGGCTACTACAAGTCGCCCGAGATGACGGCCGAAGTAATCGATGCAGAAGGGTGGTTCCACACGGGAGACATCGGCACCCTGGAAGAGGGGAAATTTCTGAAGATCACCGACCGCAAAAAGGAGATGTTCAAGATTTCGGGAGGAAAATATATCGCTCCCCAGATGATCGAGAATAAGCTGAAGGCTTCGGAACTCATTGAGCAGGCGATGGTGATCGGCGCCAACAAGAAGTTTGCCTCGGCGCTCATAGCTCCCAACTTCATACTTTTGCACGACTGGTGTGCCATCAACCGCATCCATTTTGAAAGCAATAAGGAGCTGGTGAAGATTCCAGCGGTGATCGCCCGGATGCAGCAGGAGGTGGTGGAAATTAATAAGACGTTGGGGCAGCACGAGGAAATCAAGCGCTTCCGGCTGGTGTGCGACGAGTGGAACCCTGCCACCGGGGAGCTTTCGCCCACCTTGAAGCTACGGCGTAATGTGGTGGCTGCCCGCTACAAGCATATCATTGACGAAATCTACTCGGTCTCCCGCAACTGATCATTTTGGTGTAACGTACCAATTCAAAAGTTGAACTTTCCGGGTTGTTGGCTAAACGCCCCGGTTGTAACCTCAAAAGGCCTTTCTGTTACAAATGGGTTCTTATTACACCTTGAAAGCAGAGGACATCAATATTTGTTCACTGCGCGGAATACCTATCCGGATGGCTATTTTTTGCCAACCTGAGACGGCAGATTTTACTTCATCAATCATGTTGTTCATTTCTTTTTGTCCCAGTCTGAAGAAAGATCCCACACTTTTAGCCAGCTCAAGGTCAGCTGCATTATTATCCATGTCAATGTTAAGCGCCAGCCCCTCCTTGTCAATGGAAGGATTGACATCATAGGCCGGGGACAACCTCCACCCTTTGTCAGTAAGAATGAAGCCGTGATTTCTCAGGTGATCATCCGTGTTGGAAATCAGTATGTTGAAGATAATCCTTCTCCAAAGCTGTTCCAAATCTTCCTCCACTTGTATCCCGTAGAACTGGATAAATTCCGCGATATCCAGATAAGAAGGGGTTTCGTCTCTTATAAGCTCTTCATTTTTGCCTGTCATGGTCATGGCTGAAGCAAAATGTATTCTCTGTTGTTTTTCTCTGTCGAATCGTTTTGTGAAAAAGGTATCGTATTTTCCGGCAACATGTTCAAGGCGGGATTCAGCCATGACAATTCCAGCGTTCAAAGCAAGCCGGTAGGCCAGATATTCCCAGGCACCCTTGTTGTAAGTGTCGTTTTTAGATGGGAATTTGGCAATCCATGGTTGGTAATCCATATCCAGGATGTTTGCCTTGGGCCTGGTTCCGCCCAGGGAAGAGCCCGGGGCCATCAGCATGACAAGCCATTTTTTTAATTCCGGAGTGTCCGCACCAGACTCTATCCATTCTGCGCTATGTTGCAACTCCCTGATAGTAGTCACGGGTGGTGCTGGAGATACCAGATCATTGTCCAGAAAATCCGCATCGGGCTCTCTTTTAAACCGCAGTGCACCCATTCTGCAAAAATCATGGACCCCCAGCAATAAGTCGATATCATTCAATACTGTAGCTGGTCTGTTTTCTTCTTTCGCGTATAGTGCTGCACGTCTTTTCATCAGCATTCTTCCCCAGTTATCGGGCATGGAATCCAGGAAAACCCCGAAGTTTTCCTTTCCGTAAGGGAATTGCTGTCCTTTGAACCAGGCGATATCGGGGTCAAGCAACAATTGCTCCTGAGAATTGATCCAATCAGGATCATAGGAAAAACTGAACGCTTTTCGGCCTTTAGCCTGTTGAGCTGATAATATTCCCACACATTTTGGGGAAATCATCCCTTTCCAGTGGGCATACACCCATATGTCAATTTTATCAGCCATATCCTATTTGCCTAATAGCTTAAGATCCTGCAATTTTCTTCCGAACTCATCATCATCGGCAAGGCTCAGAAAGTCATCCTGAAGTCCCAATACCCTGAATACATTGAAATAAGCTCCTATCGAAACACTGGGGTTTCCCTTTTCAATGTGATACAGTGTGGAACGGTGGATGCCGGCTCTTTCTGCCACCTGAATGGTCGTCAGTTTACGGCGTTTTCGGGCCAGTTTAATATTTTCACCCATTTGTTCCAGAATTTCCTGGAACCTGGGAAACAGTATTGTCTTCTTTGATCTCATATGTTGTTTATTATCGACAAATATAGTAAAAATATTCAAAATAAACAACATTTACCCCGGGATTACAAAAACCTAAGAGATTCCATGAAGTTGCGCATGTCGAAGGTGACTTCCAGGAGACTTTTGCCGCTGGAAATTTCCGTGGGGATGGGGTCAGGACCGGCCCATCATGCGAATATCCGATCCCAGGGGATGCGGGTGGCCATAAGGGCGACGGCCAGGGTGTACCAGATGGCGGCGAGTTTGTATTTTCGGGCGTTGAACTGGGCTTTCCGGGAGCGGGAACGGCCGATATGGAGCATGACGATGGCAATGAGCATGACGGCGATGTGCTCCACAGCGTAGTAGCGGAGGTCGGGGTTCTGCATGGCAGCGCCGAAGTTGTTGAAAGCCTCGTGGGTGACAGGGCTTAGGGCGGCATAGAGAAGGATGCCCACCGCGAGTTGAAGGTCAGCCAGGCCGGTGAGTATGGTTCCGGCAGCCCAATCAGCTGAGGACCACCGTTTTTTGAAGATCCAGCCGGCCCAGGCCCGGTAGATGGCAAAGAGAGAGGCCAGCAGGAGGGCCCAGCTAATATATTGGTGGACAAGGGTCACCGTGGGGTACCAGGCTAAACTATCCATACGGTTAATTTAAATTTAATGTATTGTTATTCAGTGATATACAGAAAAAGATCATTCACCGATTCTTCTGTCTTGTGGTAAAGGCCGGGGTAATCAGTCGCAGTTAAATATCCAAAATAATGGTTGTCCGGTTTATGGTCGGACAGTTGAAATTTTTTCGGCTACTAATCTGTTGAATGATTTTCGGCTGCTAAGGTAAAAAGTTCTCCCGGATTGACGATGGAAATCCAGTGATGAGTTTTCAACAGTGCAGCATTGATCATAGCCCGGGCCACAGTGGCAGCGAGATGGGTCTATAAACCTCAATCTTGCCCTTATCCTATTTCCTGATGAGTCCGTCTTCGTGGAGTTGGGCAACGTGGTCCAGGATGGTCTCTTCCCAGGGTCGGAACCGGATGTCCAGCTCTTTTCCGATTCTGGAGTTATCGAAGTACAGGTCATAGCCGAAATTCTTCCGGATAAAAGAGGGTGAATAACCGGCAAGAGGGCCGACGATATAGAAAATCCAGGTGGGCATGAACCTGTTGGGGAGGGGCAGGCGGGGGTATTGTGCGTGGATGACCCGGGCGATGTCGAGGAAGTCGCGGCTGTGAGGTGCTCCGATATGGCGGCCCCGGGTATGGGGTGCGAAGGCCGCTTTTACATGGGCCATGGCGACATCGCGGACGTCAACTATGGCCTGTTTACCGCGGGGTACCCCCAGCCGGAAGAGTCCCGAGGTGAACTGTCGCATCAGCTGTACACTGGCGCCATCGGTACGTCTTGACAGGGATGGGCCCAGGATGAATCCGGGATTGATGACCACCAGTTCGGCACCGGGAATTTCCCCGACCAGCTTCCAGGCCTTCTTCTCTGCCAGGGTTTTGGAGTAAGAATAGGGCTGGTCGGTGAGCGAGGAGGTGGTATTCCAGTGTTCCTCATTAAAGGTTTTTCCCTCGATGTCTTTCGCTTCGCTGGCATTTCCATAGATGGCGGCGATGCTGCTGGTAAGCACGATGCGCTTGACGGTGCCCGCCTTCCGGATGCTGCTGAAAACATTGCACACTCCTTCGACTGCTGGCTGGACCAATTCTTTTTCCGGATCGTTCACCCCGGAAATTTTAAAGGGAGAGGCGGAATGGATGACCACACTGCAACCGGCGGTGGCCTCGTCGAAAGAACCGGGCTTCATCAGGTCGGCTTCAAAAATCTCCAATTTCCCCGGGAACTGCCGTGCTAGGTTGATCAAATGGTCATATTTCGCGTGGTCCGATTTACGACGGATGGTAGTGCGGACCAAATGCCTCTCCTCCAGAAGGAGCTTCACGATCCAGGAAGCCAGGTACCCCGACCCTCCTGAAACCATTACGGTAGCAGGTATGTTGCTGTTTTCGCTCATCATTTTTGGTTTAATAACAAAAAAGCCTAAAAAGGGTTCTGAAGGTAGGGAAAATTTAGCGATTACTTTAAAATCTGACTTATCCGGGAGTTTTTCTTATTTTTAACTCCTTAAAATATTTGCTTATGTCTTGCTTTTCAGACACCATCGGGTTATACACCGATTTCTACGAACTAACGATGGCTTATGGCTATTTCCGGAAGGGGAGAATCGGTGAGACCGCGGTCTTCGACTATTCCTTCCGCACCAATCCTTTCCAGAACGGCTTTACGGTATATGCCGGGCTAAGGGATTTGCTGGAGATGCTGGAGTGTTTCACTTACAGTTCTTCCGACCTGGAGTATTTACAAAGTTGTGGTTTTCCCTCAGATTTTCTGGAATATCTGAGGGATTTCCGATTCAGGGGGACCATTTACAGTATGGAGGAGGGGGAGGTTGTTTTTCCCGGAGAGCCGCTGATGCGTGTGGAGGGTAGTTTGATTGAGACGCAACTGGTGGAGTCGATGCTGCTGAATGTGCTCAATTTTCAGTCGCTGGTGGCTACCAAGGCCTTCCGGGTGTGTCAGGCCGCTGGTTCGCGCCTGGTCTCCGAATTTGGACTGCGGCGTGCACAGGGACTGGGAGCGATGATGGCCACGCGGGCTTCGGTGATCGGAGGTGCCGACAGTACCTCCAACACGCTGGCTGCCAAGAAATACGGAATTCAGGTATCAGGCACCCAGGCCCACTCCTGGATCCAGAGTTATGACTCCGAGCTGGAAGCCTTTATGGCTTATGCTGAAGTACACGGCAGCAAAACCATTCTGCTGGTTGACACCTACGACACCCTCCACTCGGGCATCCCCAATGCCATTCTTACAGCCAAAGCCATGGAGGAGCGGGGTGAACAGCTTTCCGGGATTCGCCTTGACAGTGGTGACCTGGCCTATCTCTCCAAAAAAGCCCGGAAGATGCTGGATGATGCCGGAGTGCCCTATGTAAAAATTGTGGCCTCGAACCAGCTTAATGAGTATGTGATCATGAGCCTGTTGAAAGAGCAGAATGCCCCGATTGATGCTTTTGGGGTGGGTACCGAACTGGTATCGGCCAAGCCCGATGCGGCGCTCGACGGGGTATACAAGCTGGCAGCCGTGGGAAATTCCCCGCGGATGAAAATCTCGGAGAATGTAGAAAAGGTGACCCTGCCGGGTGAAAAATGCGTGATGAGGTTTTATGATGCCGACGGTTTCTTTTACCGCGACGGGATTTTCCTGGAGGAAGAGTGCCTTTCCGGGGAGATGGTTATCCACAACCCAATGTTCCCCGGGAAGCAGACCGACGTGTCGGGACTCAGGTTTGAGCATTTGCTGAAGCCGGTTTATGCGGAAGGAAAGAGGCTTGTGGATGATAAAACGCTTGATGAGATCAACGGATATCTGCAGGAGCGGGTGGCGCTGCTGCCTGCTGAACATCGCCGGTTTGTAAGGCCGCATATTTACAAGGTGGGGATTTCGGGCAAGCTTCTCCAGTTACGGACCGATCTGATCAGTAGCATCCACCGGAGCTGATAACCGAAAGCTTTAATTATCAGTATAAACGAAAAATCAGAAATAAAATGGACACAGCGTGCTGCAGCAGTCCGGCAGGGAAAGAAAATCCTTCCGGTTCAGAATACCACTCCGGAGCAGGGCTTGCGAGGGCAACAGATTCTCTTCCCGGGCTATTTACTCACCCGGGTCTGAAAATTAACCGGCCCACTTTATTGGTGGATGAGGCCCTATGCCGGCGGAATATAGCCAGGATGGCGGAGAAGGCCCGCATTGCGGGGGTGCGCTTCCGGCCCCATTTCAAGACCCACCAGAGTGCGGCCATCGGGGAGTGGTTCCGGGAGGCAGGGGTTACGGCCATCACGGTCTCTTCGGTGTCCATGGCCCGTTATTTTAGCGGTGCAGGGTGGAGCGACATCACCATAGCCTTTCCGGTGAACCTCAGGGAGATGGAGGAGATCAACCGGCTGGCCGGGGAAATACATCTGCTACCACCGCACCGGAGTCGATACCATCAAAACCCGCGTCATTGACCAGATGCTTGAGGTGCTGTGGAAAAGCGACAAGATGGTGTTCAGGGGATTTCTGAGCCACTCAGGGCAGACCTATGCGGCGCAGTCGGTTGAGGATATCCGGGTCCGCCATGCCGATGTGCTGTTGCAGATGCGGTCGCTGAAAAACCATTATCAGTCGGTGGCCCCCCGGGTGGATATCAGTCTGGGTGACACCCCGGCCTGTTCTGTGTGTGATCAGTGGGAAGGAGTGGATGAAATACGTCCGGGCAACTTTGTCTTTTATGACCTGATGCAGTGGCAGCTAGGTGTCTGTTCCGCGGAAGATATTGCCGTGCGCGTGGTTTGTCCGGTCGTTTCAAAACAGATCATGCGAAGTGAGGTGGCCATTTACGGGGGTGCTGTTCATCTGTCCAAAGAGCTGATGATTGGGCCGAACGGGAAAAAGTGGTATGGAGGCGTTGTGATGCCTTCCGGGAAGTGTAACACGGAGTCCTTCGGCAGTGGGGGGATGCAGATCAGCAGAGAGACCTGGGTAGCCGGACTCTCGCAGGAGCATGGGATCATCAGAGGGGCGTTTGAAGATATTAAGGCGATGCAGCCGGGCGACCTGCTGGAGATCATCCCTGTCCATTCCTGTCTGGCTGCCGACCTGGCGGGGTACTATCTCACCACTACAGGGAAGGTTATTCACAAGATGGATAAAAACCCATAGCAGGCATTGTCCCCGGGTTTTGCCGCGCAATAATCCTTCAGCATAGGGATATG
>CAJDVZ010000039.1_pt1 | contig 14547 bp, 7 predicted proteins | sample 7391481 | NCBI WGS metagenome assembly CAJDVZ01 (sample SAMEA7055721, study PRJEB34461) | soil metagenome | biome: terrestrial ecosystem; feature: Peninsula; material: soil | place: Antarctica | collected 2016 | reverse complement strand
ACGTAGGTGGAGACAAACGCACCTCTTTTAACAATTCCCCCATCAATTTATCAGCAAAACATCCAGAACACCATTGAAAATATCTTTTAAAGTAAATTTTGTTTCTTATTTTATTATATTTGACACATTGAAATAAAAACCTAATAAGTAAAATATTGAAACCCCACTTTCATGAGAACAATTTACTATCCCAATACATTGGCTCTTGCTTTCTTTAGCCTATTTTTTCTGCTTTCATTTGCTTAAGAATCAATAAACCTTCAAAATAATCATCCGCAGAATTAAGTCCCCTATTCCAGGACACTAAAGAACGTTTATATCCTTTTCTTTGAAATTTGATAAAAAGAGTATACTTTTGGGTGAAGCTAGAGAATCTACGGTTTAAGAAATCAGTTTTAACTCAATACAAATGTTCTCCCTACCATGATGAGTCCTTCAGAAAAATTCATTTTTATTGATTCGCTTTTGGTAACCTACCTTTCATGTTGAATAATGAGAAATAGTCAGTTCAAATGAAAATACAAAAAGTAAGTATCACAGATATAGCAAAGAAGACAGGTCTTTCAACGACGACTGTTTCAAGGGTTATTAACGGTAAAGGCGAACAATATCGCATCAGTAAAGTATCGCAACAGAAAATCCTGGATGCCGCAAAGGAGATGCACTATGTTCCGAATCTTTATGCCGCCAATCTCCGCACTGGAAAAAGCAAAACTATTGCACTCATTGTCCCCTCTCTAAGCAATCCGTTTTTTGCAACCATTGCGAATGGAGTAAATACAGAGATCAGGAAGTATGGGTATATTACGATCATCAGCGACAGTGATGAGAACCCGGATAATGAGATAAAGGAACTGGAACAACTCAATGCCATGAATATTGAGGGATTGATTATTGCACCCTGCGGAAATAAGTGGAGGCATATAAAGGAAGTGTATGATCAACAATTGCCCGTCATTTGTATTGACCGGTATTTTGAAGATCTGGACTTACCTTATGTCTCTTCGGACAACTATGACGGAGCTTTTCATGCTACAAAATATCTCATTAATAACGGACATACCTCAATTGCCTGTATCCAGGGGATCAGGGAGTCAATCACTAACCGGTTGCGCGTAAAAGGGTTTACAGAGGCGCTTGAAGATTCCGGAGTGAGTAACTATTGCATTGTGGGGGATGATTTTACCATTCAGAACGGATATCTGGAAACGAAGCTTCTTCTACAGCAAAAAGTAAGGCCTACAGCCATTCTGACCCTGAGCAATACCATTGCAATGGGATGTATGAAGGCATTAAAAGAGGATAATGTGCGCATACCCGATGACCTTTCCATCATAACTTTTGATGAGCATCCCGGGATATCCTTCACAACATTGTACTCGAACAGATTTTCATTGTTGAAGCAGCCAGCCATGGTGCACAGTAATTTCACCTTTTGGGCCACCAGTTCTTTCCCTGTCAGCAGGGAAAATTCATCGCCCCGGGTCTCGAGCAGTCGTGCAAGGTTGGTAGAAAATCCGACGGAGACAATCGTCACAGAGTGATCAGGCTGCTGGGCTAATAATTTGCGATATAAAACATGGGCATCAGGCAGTTGATCGTAATCCTTCAGTGAGCGGGCGAATAAAGGTTCGCCGTTCTCCTTTTTCAGGAGGCAGACCTGTTTGGCGTAGTTGGTAGCATCATTCTCACAGTCGGCACCCTGGCGAACAATACCCACCGGGATGTCAGGATAGCCGTACCAGCTATTCATCACATCGATAAACTCGGCAGAATAGGGACCTTCCTTATTGGTCATGATTCCGATCAGCTCAATCTTCCCCGCATCCAGGTATTTGTAGAGCATGTCGAGGGCCAGGGCATCGTCGACATCGTTTCCAATATCGGTCTCAAAAATGATTTTAAGTCCGGAATCCCGGCTTTCCGCCGGCTGCTTTACTTTTGAGGTACATCCCATCAACAAGATGAGTATAACACCAGCACCATAAGAAATCTTCATCGGTTTAATTTTTAGGTTGTTATGTTTCACTTCGTTTCTTCAGATTTGAATTAAACTGACTTTATAATTCAACTCTTTCAGAGTGAAACCAGATCTCAACCTTCTGACATTCTGATACTCTGATACTCTGACATTCTAATATTCTAATCTTCTAATATTCTAATCTTCTGACCTTTTTATAGTTGTGTCCTCGAGTACGGCACCACGGCCTGGCTTGTGAAATCCCCCTTCAGATATTTATAATAACCTGCTATGGCAATCATGGCGGCATTGTCCGTGGTGAACTCGAACTTCGGAATAAAAACTTTCCATTTTTGTTTTTCAGCTTCTGCCCTGAGGGCTTCACGCAAACCCGAGTTGGCCGATACACCACCAGCAATGGCAATATCCGTGACACGGGTATGTTTGGCAGCTTTGACCAATTTCTGGAGCAGGATATCGATAATCGTCTTCTGTAGTGAGGCTGCCAGGTCGGCTTTGTTTTGTTCTATAAAATCAGGGGTCTCCTTCAACTGGTCGCGAAGAAAATAGAGAAAGCTGGTTTTAAGGCCGCTGAAGCTGTAGTCAAAACCTTGTATGTGTGGTTTGGCAAAGGTAAAGCGCAGGGGATCGCCCTCTCTGGCCAGTTTGTCGATAAAAGGACCTCCGGGATAAGGGAGCCCCATCACTCTCACCTGCAGCATCATCGATGGTTTGGCCGATCACCTCCATATGGAGGTAGTCTCTCACCAGAATGATCTGAGAGTTTCCTCCTGAAACCAGGAGGCACAGGAAGGGAAAGGAAGGCTGGTGCTTTTCAGTTCCCTGTTCCTGAATAAAAAGTGCCAGAACATGTGCCTGCAGATGATTCACTTCAATCAGCGGAATATTCCTCGCCAATGCGAATCCTTTGGCAAAGGAAGTGCCCACCAGGAGCGATCCCAGTAGTCCGGGCCCGCGGGTGAAGGCCACGGCCGAGAGGTCGCTGCAGGAGACCCCGGCACGCCGTAGGGCCACATCCACCACGGGGATGATGTTCTGCTGGTGCGCGCGGGAAGCCAGTTCAGGAACCACTCCGCCATAGGCTTCATGCACTTTCTGCCCGGCCACCACATTCGACAGAACCGTTTCATTGCGGATCACCGCCGCTGAAGTATCATCGCACGACGACTCAATAGCCAGAATAATAATATCTTCCCCCGAATCTATATTCATATTTTTTTGCCCGGTATTTGTGTATTTTTGTCAAAACGCAAAATTATCAAAAAAGGCTGGAAAATAGTCCTTATCTCCCTGACACTCCTCTTTTTGTGTCTGTCGGGCCTTTACCTGGCCATCCAGAGTCCGGGTGTGCAGACCTTTCTCACCCAGCGGTTGGCCGCCTATTTCTCTGAGAGGCTGAACGCCGAAATCCACATCGGGGGTGTCGACATTGCCCTTTTCAACAAGGTCGTCCTGGAGGATGTCCGCCTCGGGGAGCCCAACGGAGAGACTCTGGGAGCCGCCGCGCGGATCACGGGCACCATTGATTACCTCAGCTTCCGCCGGAAACACATCGGCATCGGCCTTTTCACCATTGACCGCTCCGACATCAATATCCGCCGCGACAGCCTGGGACTTTACAACTTCGCTTTCCTCACCGATTCTCTCCGGAACGACGGGAAGGGCCCAAACACCTGGACCTTCGCCTGCCGGAACTTCAGGGTGAAGAACTCGGGATTTCACTACGAAAACCAACAAGGAGAGCCCCTGACCTATAGCGTCGACGACGTCAACCTCCGGATCGACCAATTCATGTACGCCCCCGATTCCCTCCATATGAAGATCACCTCGCTGACGCTCATCGACAGCCAGGGATTCTTCCTGAACGATCTGTCGGCCGACATCAGCTCAGCAAGGGGGATTCTCAGGGTGAATAACCTCAAGGCAGAAACTCTTTATTCCAAAATCGATTCGGCCACATTCAAAATGCAGAGCGACACCCTTCCGGGGACAGCCGAAAAACGGATCCGGATGAATCTCGACCTGGAGAATGCGCAGCTGAGCCTTGCCGACATCGCCTTTTTCGTGCCCTCCCTCCATGGAATGAACCAGGTGCTCAATGTGAGCGGAAGCTTTTCTGGTTCTCCAAAAAGTATCAAAGCCCGGAATCTGCTGGTCGCCACGGGTGACAACACGCTCCTCGACTGCGACCTGTCGGTCGACTTCTTCGAGGATATTCCTGAGCCTTATCTCTTTATCAACATCAACAGGCTGCAGACCTCCTTTACCGATCTGAGCAGGGTAAAGCTTCCCGACGGCTCCAAAAACCCACATCTAAGTTTCGCCCCCACCCTTCAGGAGATCGGCACCCTCAGCTATGCCGGCAACTTCACAGGCTTCCCCACCGACTTTGTGGCCTATGGGACGCTGAACAGCCAAATGGGAAGGATCAGGACGGACCTCTCATTTGTTCCGGTAGATGGCAACAATATCCGGTACAAAGGGATCCTGGAAACCACTGACTTTGACCTGGGGAAACTGATTCACACAAACCTGGTCGAAGATATTTCCTTCAAAGGAATAGTTAACGGGGTTTACAACAAATCCAGGAAAAGTATCAACAGTAATTTTGACGGTGCTGTCAGCAAACTGACTGCCAACGGATATACTTTTCAGCACATCAACCTCGATGGCAAAATCAGCGACAGGAAGTTTGACGGGAACTTAAAGGTAGACGATCCCAACCTTGTACTCAACTTCACCGGTTTGCTGAACCTGGATTCAAAAGTTCCCGTTTTTGATTTCATTCTGAACCTGCAACAGGCAAACCTTGTCGCGCTAAATCTTGATTCACTTCATTCCACCAGTATTTTGGCTTTTGAAATGGCTGCTAACTTTTCCGGGAATAACATTGACAACCTTGACGGATTGATCCAAGTTTATAACGGGAAATATGCCAACCAGAACAACAACCTGGAATTTAAAAACCTTACGGTAAACACCCACCTTGATGAAACAATCAGCAGCATCAATCTGAATTCTGACTATTTCGACGGTTCAATCACTGGCACTTACCATTTCAACTCACTGTTAGAATCGTTCCGGATTGTTCTGGCCAAATATCTGCCTTCACTGAGCATACCAGTCACACAAAACAAAAACAGCAACCAGTTCTCTTTTGAATTTCATGCCAAAGAGCTCAATGAGGTCGCAGCAGTTTTCTTTCCGGGCCTTCAAATCAAGACTCCCTTTTCCCTGACCGGCCGCATTGATTCGCAAAATTCCGCACTTGAAACTGAAGGTTCCATTCCCGAAATAATGTACAACCAGATAGCCCTGCGCAACATTTCAGTGGGTGTATCGCCGGTTCCTGAGGCCCTTTCAGCCAAAATCAGCTTCGGAGAAGTCCATCTCAGCACCGGGCTCAGCCTTTTTAACCTGGCCTTTTTACTGGACGCAGGAGAAGATCAGATCAAATCGAAAATTGTCTGGAATAATGAGGAAAACCTCTCCTACAGCGGGAAAATTGAATCAGACTTCCATTTCTCCAGGAATGACAGTACCGGCAAGCCATTTGTCGACATTGAATTGAAACCTTCAGCAATTATTGTTGCTGATACAGTTTGGAAACTCTCCCCCGCCATCCTCACAATCCACAACCGGGAAATCGCTGTAAACGGATTCTCTGTCAAGAATGGCCAACAGGAAATCATGCTTAACGGAAGAATTACTCCGGAATCCTCTGAAAGGTTATCCTTTACTTTCCGGAACATTAACCTGGCGAATATAGAACAGTATATAAACAAACCCATGGGTGTCAGGGGATTTATCAACGGAAGTATCGGAATTTCAGATTTCTACAACAACAGAAGGTTTGATTCTGATCTCCATTTGTCCGGTTTTGAATACCAGGATCAACTTATTGGAGATATCAGCCTTGTGAACAAATGGGACCGGGAAACAGAACTGATCAATGGGGAACTCACCATTTCGAAAAACAACCGCGACCAGTTAAAGGGTATCGGATACTTCGATCCCGAAAAGAAAGTTCTAGATTTCACATTTGACTTCGACAACCAGTCATTGGTAATGCTGGGAACAGTGATCAGAGAAACATTGACCAATTTCCACGGTGACGGAAGCGGTAAGATCAGGGTTCATGGCGCATTTGACAAGATTTTAATGGACGGTGCGGTATATTGCCGAAATGCCGGGGTGACTATCGATTATACCCAGGTGAGTTACAACCTCAGCGATTCCATACGTTTTGCCGGTGACAGGATAATTTTTCGAAATATTGAAATTTCAGATTTTCCCGGCAACAAGGGGAAGTTAAACGGGACCATCAGGCATGACAATTTCCAAAATATGGATTACAACCTCAGTGTGAATGCCAATAAAATAATGGCTTTGAATACCACGCTGAAACAAAACCAGCAGTTTTACGGCAAGGCAATCGTGAAGGGCAATATGACAATTACCGGCCATGGTACCGATGTAAAATTGTCGGGGTCTGCCACTTCACTCTCTGAGACTTCAGTAACCATCGTTCTGGGTGATGAAACGGAAGTGGCAAAATATGATTTCATCAGGTTTGTGACTGCCGAAAAGGATACGCTGGAAAAGCCACGGTTTGTTACCCGTCAGGAACCTGGCGGACTGGTAATTGACCTTCTCGTACATGCAACACCTGATGCAAAAGTGCAGATGGTTTACAATACCCAGATCAGTGACCTGATCAGGGCACAGGGAGAAGGAACCCTTCGTTTTGAAATGGATAAACAGGGAAACATATACCTCTCAGGAAATTTCGTACTCATAGAGGGAGAATATCTTTTTACACTACAGAATGTGATCAACAAGCGTTTTTCAGTGGAATCCGGAGGATCAGTGACCTGGTCGGGGAATCCCATGAATGCAGTAATCGACCTGAGTGCCGTGTACAAGCTGAAAGCCCCGTTGTATGAACTTATGTTAGGGTCGTTGGAGAACGTCAACAGTTCACAGCGGATTCCGGTGGAATGCAAGATAAAGCTTACCGGCGACCTTGTCAATCCCGATATCAGTTTTGATATTGCATTCCCCGGCATCGAAAACAGGTTGCGGTATGAACTTCAGCAGTATTTTTCCACACAGGAAGACTTAAACCGTCAGATGTTATCGCTGCTGGTGCTGGGGAAATTTTACACTCCGGAATACGTCAGGGGAAGTTATGAATCCTCCACAACCGGGCTGATCGGGAATACTGCCAGCGATCTTTTTTCCAACCAGTTAAGCAATTGGCTGTCACAGATCAACCAGGATTTGGATATTGGTTTCAATTACAGGCCCGGGAATCAGATTACAGGGGACGAAATTGAGCTGGCTTTGAGCACCCAGATTTTTAATGACAGGGTAAGCCTCAACGGGAACATCGCCAACAACACCAATCCGAGGAGCATGAACAACAGTGAGCTGGTCGGTGATTTTGAGATAAGCGTCAAGCTCACCCCCAACGGAAAACTTCAGCTAAAAGCCTACAACAAGTCGAATAACAACCTGATATACGAAACTGCGCCTTATACCCAGGGATTGGGGATCAGCTACCGGGAGGATTATAACCAGGTTGATGAATTATGGAAAAGTATCTGGACGCTGTTTACCCGGAAAAGAGAAAAAGCGGCACCAACCACAGAAACAAGTGACTAGTATTAAAAAAGAGGCCGGAAAATTTCCGGCCTCTTTTAATATTTAATTTCTGCATTAAAACCCTGATCAACCGGGCTTATTTTCCGGCTTTGATGTTTGCCTGGGCAGCGGCCACGCGGGCGATGGGCACCCGGTAAGGAGAGCAGCTCACGTAGTCCATGCCAACCATATCGCAGAACTCCACAGAAGAGGGTTCCCCGCCATGTTCACCGCAGATCCCCACTTTCAGTTTTGGATTGACACTACGGCCTTTCTCGACACCCATGCGGACCAGCTGGCCCACTCCTTCGCGGTCAAGAATCTGGAACGGATCGTTCTTGAGAACACCATTTTCCAGGAAGACAGGCAGGAACTTCCCGGCATCGTCGCGGGAGTATCCGAAGGTCATCTGGGTAAGGTCGTTGGTTCCGAAGGAGAAGAACTCAGCCACTTCGGCCACCTTATCGGCGGTGAGGGCAGCGCGGGGCACTTCGATCATGGTACCCACCATGAAGTTGACGCGTGCGCCTTTTTCTGCAAATACCTTTTCAGCGACCTCCCTGATGATCTTCATCTGGAGTTCGAACTCCCTGACGGTACCAATCAGCGGAACCATAATTTCGGGAAGGACGTTGACACCCTTTACCTTTAGGTTAACAGCGGCTTCAATAATGGCACGGGCCTGCATTTCGGTGATCTCGGGATAGGTGATCCCCAACCGGCAGCCACGGTGGCCCAACATCGGATTGGATTCCTGAAGCGAGTCTACTTTGTATTTGATCTCCTCGAGCGAGATTCCCATATCCTTCGCCAGTTCAATCTGCTGGGGCTCTTCGTGGGGCACGAATTCATGGAGTGGCGGGTCAAGAAGACGGATGGTCACGCCAAAGCCTTCCATGGCCTCAAAGATGCCTTCAAAGTCAGCACGCTGGTAAGGTAGCAGCTTGGCAAGAGCCTTGCGGCGGGCTTCCACATCCCCGGCGAGGATCATCTCACGCATGGCTCTGATCCGCTCTCCTTCGAAGAACATGTGCTCGGTGCGGGTAAGGCCAATCCCCTCCGCGCCAAATTTCCGGGCCACTCGAGCATCGTGCGGGGTATCGGCATTGGTGCGGACTTTCATCCGGGTAAATTTGTCGGCCAGATCCATGATGGTGGCAAAGTCACCGCTCATCTCGGGATCCATGGTTTTCACCTTGCCTTCGTAGACTTCGCCCGTAGAGCCATTCAGGGAGATCCAGTCCCCTTCGTTGAATACCTTGCTACCCACGGTCATCGTGCGGTTCTTGTAATTGATCTTGAGCGCTCCGGCACCCGACACGCAGCATTTGCCCATCCCGCGGGCTACTACGGCGGCGTGCGAAGTCATTCCGCCCCGGGCGGTAAGAATACCCCGGGCAATGTGCATCCCCTCGAGGTCCTCAGGAGAGGTCTCCTGGCGAACAAGGATGGAAGCCGCGAATTTGACAGCTTCATCGGCAAAGAAAACAATCTGTCCGGTAGCGGCACCCGGAGAAGCCGGCAAACCCTTGGCCACAGATTTGGTTTTCTTCAACTCGTTGCTGTCGAACACCGGATGGAGAAGTTCGTCGAGTTTGTTGGCCTCGATGCGAAGCAGGGCGGTCTTCTCGTCGATCTTCCCTTCCTGGAGCATGTCGATGGCTATCTTCACCATGGCAGCGCCGGTGCGTTTTCCGTTGCGGGTCTGCAACAGCCAGAGCTTGCCCTCCTGGATAGTGAACTCCAGGTCCTGCATATCCTTGTTGTGGTCTTCCAGTTTCTGCTGGGTTTCAAAGAGCTGCCGGTAAATCTCAGGCATGGCCTCCTCAAGAGAAGGATACTGCGACTTACGAACTTCCTCGCTGACACCGGCCAGTTCAGCCCAGCGACGCGATCCATCCAGGGTAATCACCTGGGGTGTGCGGATACCCGCCACCACATCTTCACCCTGGGCATTGATGAGGTATTCGCCGGTGAATACATTCTCGCCAGTGGCAGCGTCACGGGTGAAAGCTACCCCCGTTCCGGAGGATTGGCCCATATTTCCAAAAACCATGGCCTGTACATTGACAGCCGTTCCCCACTCATCGGGAATCTGGTTCAGTCTGCGGTAAAAAATTGCGCGGTCGTTGTTCCAGCTGTTAAAAACCGCAGCCACGGAGCCCCAAAGCTGTTCCCACGGATCGGTGGGAAAAGTGCGGCCGGTAACAGTAAATACTGCTTTTTTGAACCGGGTGACCAGCTCCTTCAGGTCGTCGGTGGTGAACTCGGTGTCGAGTTCAATCCCCTTTTCTACCTTCAGCTCTTCAATGATCTCCTCAAAAGGATCAATAGCCTCTTTGCTGTGCGGTTTCATGTCGAGCACCACATCGCCGTACATCTGCACAAAACGACGGTAGGAATCCCAGGCAAACCGCTCATTGCCCGACTTGCGGGCAATACCTGCGACGGCATCATCGTTCAGCCCCAGATTAAGCACTGTATCCATCATCCCCGGCATCGACGCACGGGCTCCTGAGCGGACGGAAACCAGGCAAGGATTGTTTTTGTCACCCCAAACCGTCCCGGTAAGTGCTTCATTCTGCTTCACTGCTGCCACAACTTCATTCTTGATCAGGTCAACAGCATAATCCTGACCTTTCTCATTGTAAAGGGTACAAACTTCAGTGGTTATAGTGAACCCGGGAGGAACCGGAACACCAATCAGATTCATCTCGGCAAGGTTCGCACCCTTGCCTCCCAACAACTCTTTCATGTTGGCTTTCCCTTCGGCCTTACCAGCACCGAATGTGTAAACGTACTTTGTCATAAATGGTAATTTTGGTTATCTATATATAATGAATTCTCAAAAAAATTAAGGAGGCTAAATTAGCTTATTTTTTTCATAAATCACTCAGTTTGCGGAAAGCAGATCAGAGAAAATGGAGTTTCCTGCGAAAATTTCTGAATGAAAGCGAACTCCCCGGATTACGGGCATCCTGCATCATGCCAGAAATGAAAAACCGGATTACTGAAAAGGTTAACAATCTTTAACTTCGATTATCAGCAGTTAACTAAAATAGAATTTATCTTTGTTACGCTTTACAAAAGTGTAATTTTTTCATAGAAAGGTTTGGTTAGGTTTGAAAAAGGATGGACACCACCATCCTTTTTCATTTTATGCCCCTGCCCCATTAACCAACAGAAGACCGGCATTGTGAATCTCATCGTCCAAGCAGGAAAATTGCCGGAATTTTATCCAAGTCCGGGAGATTTTTGCGCCATTCCAACACAGACATAGTTTTGATCATTTCGGTGCCAGAGGTAAGCCCTGCGGCCACACAAAGCATGGTAGAAGGCTGACAGATCTTTACCAGGTCACGCATGAGTGCATTGTTTCGGTATGGCGTTTCAATAAATATCTGGGTCTGATTTCCTGCTACACCAATTCGCTCAATTTCCTGTATCCTTTTGATCCGCTCAGGGGTCTTTACCGGCAGATAACCCAAAAAGGCAAATTGCTGTCCGTTCAGTCCTGAAGCCATCAGGGCCAGCAACAGAGAGGAAGGCCCCACAAGGGGTACCACCCTGAAATTTTGCTGGTGGGCCAGACGGACAATCTCTGCTCCGGGATCTGCAACGCCGGGACATCCCGCTTCCGAAAGGAGCCCCATATCGGTCCCTTCTGTCAATGGCCTGAGAAATCCGGCTTTTTCATGATCGGGAGTGTGCTGGTTCAACTCAAAAAAACTAAGTGCACTGATGTCAATTTCCGGTATCAGCTTTTTCAGAAATCTGCGTGCGTTTCTGACATTTTCAACAATAAAACAGGAGAGTGAAGCCACCTCTTCCGGGACAATTGCAGGAAGAACCTGCTGCCAGGGTGTTTCTCCCAGCAGATTCGGGATCAGGTAAAGAACAGCCATGTCTCAATTTTAAAGTAAAGATAATTAATTCCCGTGATTTTGTAAATTTGCCGCTTCGTGATGAATCAAATGACACCTGCCGCTGAGATAAAGCTCACTTTTCTGGGAACCGGGACTTCCCAGGGGGTTCCGCTAATCGGTTGTCAATGTCCCGTATGTACTTCCACTGATACAAGGGACAGACGACTGAGGACTTCCGCACTCCTCACCATCAATGGAAGCAATTTTCTGATCGACGCGGGTCCTGATTTCCGGCAGCAAATGCTCACCAACAAGATCGACAGGCTTAGAGCTATTCTGCTCACCCATGAACATGCTGACCACATCTTCGGCCTTGACGACACCAGGGCATTCAACTGGTTACAGAAAAGAGCAATGGATATCTATGCAGAACAACGCGTTCATGAGGCCATCAGAAGGATCTTTCATTATGTGTTTGCATCGTGGAAATACCCTGGCATTCCGCAAATGGAGCTTCATGATGTAACAAACCAGCTTTTCCGGATCGATGAGGTTGAATTTTTACCCATCAGATGTTATCACCACAAACTACCGGTATTGGGTTTCAGAACCGGGAAGTTCACCTACCTCACCGATACCAATTCAATTCCCGCCACCGAGATTGAAAAAATCAGGGGCAGTGAAGTATTGGTAGTGAATGCCTTACGTCACGAAAAGCACATCTCTCACTTTTCCCTGGAAGAAGCATTGCAACTGGTCCGGGAAATCAAACCCAAAAGAACATACCTGACCCACATCAGCCATTCCCTCGGATTGTATCAACAGGTTCAGGAAAACCTCCCCGACGGGGTGTTTCTGGCCTATGATGGTCTCTCGGTTGTCATCTGATCAGGAACTGTACCGGTCGATCAGTGGCAGATTTGAGGGAGAAAACAGACTTTTTGAATGAATATTCAACATATATTATCATTTTGGCAGATTAATAATATATTTACCGACATTATAAAAATTTCAACTATGCAATTGTATATTCCGGCGAATTATCGTTCCGTTCTTGATGTGTCACAAACAGAACAGGCTATCAAGCTGATAAAAGATTTTTTTCAGTTGAATCTTGCTTCCGAATTGAGATTACGCAGGGTTACCGCACCTCTTTTTGTAAAAAAAGGAACCGGAATCAACGATGATCTCAACGGGGTTGAACGGCCTGTAAGCTTTCCGATCAGGGAGATGGACGATCAAAAAGCGGAGATCGTACAGTCGCTGGCAAAATGGAAAAGAATGGCGCTGGCTGACCTTAAACTGCCTGTCGGGTATGGAATATATACCGATATGAATGCGATCAGGCCAGATGAAGAACTCACCAATATCCATTCGCTGTATGTGGATCAGTGGGACTGGGAGAGAGTAATCGGACCCGAAGAGAGAAATGTGGATTTCCTGAAAAAGATTGTCAGGCAGATCTATTCAGCTGTTGTGCGGACCGAAAATCTTGTCCAGGATTACTATCCCGGGATCAAACCCCTACTGCCTGAGGAAATCACTTTTTTCCATGCGGAAGAGCTTGCGGAGCTTTACCCTGAGTTGACTCCAAGGGAGAGGGAGACCCGGGTAGTACGCGAACACAAGGCTGTGTTTATCATCGGTATAGGAGGCGAAATGCCCAACGGGGAGATCCACGACGGACGGGCACCCGACTATGACGACTGGATTACCCCCACGAAGAATGGTTACCGGGGTCTCAACGGCGACATCGTCATCTGGAATTCGGTGCTGGAAAGGGCATTTGAAATTTCATCGATGGGGATCAGGGTCAACTGTGAAACTTTGCTTGAGCAACTGCATATCCGGAATATGGAAGAGCGCAGTCAGCTTTACTGGCACCAGTTGTTGCTGAACGGTAAGTTGCCGCTCACCATTGGCGGGGGCATCGGACAATCGAGATTGTGCATGTTTTTCCTTCGCAAAGCCCATATCGGAGAAATACAATCCAGCATTTGGCCCGATGAAATGATCAGCCGTTGTGAAGAAAAAGGATTGCATCTTTTGTAATTTAAGGGAGTAACCAATGCGTGGTCAGTCAATGGTCAGGCTACAGGTTGAAACCAATTTTCCTTTTTCCCGGATCAAACTGAAAAGGATATTCATTATATTTGCACCGCAAAAAAGGATGCCCTGGTAGCTCAATTGGACAGAGCAACGGCCTTCTAAGCCGTAGGTTATGGGTTCGATCCCCGTCCAGGGTACAAAAAAGCTTCAATAATATCTTGATAAACAGATGATTATTGAGGTTTTTTTATAACTACTGAAACATCACTGAAACTTTTAATAAAGGAGTATCCACCTCCTCCCCTTTTCCCCTCTATTCGCAACAAATCACACTCGTGGTGTGACTTTTAACCTAAACGCTCAGCACCATGGCTCTTTACCAAAGCACCTTTAGGCGGTTTGATGCCCCCTCCTGCAAGACGAAACTGTTTCCACCATCTTAATTACAGCATGCAGAACGTTATAAAACCGATGTTCTGCTTCTCGGCACACTAAGCGTAGTGCGAGTTTCCGAAGACGAATTGTTCTTGTTTATCCGAATTTTTATTACGAGACGAATGGTTCGTTTTAACCATAATTCCCGCATTACGTTTATACAATGTTGTGCGTTCGGCTTTTTTCCCGCACGACTTTTCAAGTTAGTTTATTGGTTCCCATAATTCAATCTTGTTGCCTTCTATGTCCAAAATATGAACAAATTTTCCATAATCGAAAGTTTCGATGCTGTCAAGTATGGTTACTCCGTTTTCTTTGAATTGGTTTACAAGTCCTTCTATATTCTGAACTTGGTAATTAATCATAAATTCTTTTTTGGATGGCGAAAAATATTCGTCACCTTTTTTAAACGGTTTCCATTGAAGTGAGTTTATTTGTTCGGGATTGTTTAAATCTCTGCTGTCAAAACTCGAAGAACCCCATTCATTAGATTCAATTCCCAAATTTTTAGCATACCATTCTTGAGTTTCCTTCGGATTGTCGGAATAAAAGAAAATCCCTCCAATTCCA
>CAJDVZ010000042.1_pt2 | contig 14586 bp, 13 predicted proteins | sample 7391481 | NCBI WGS metagenome assembly CAJDVZ01 (sample SAMEA7055721, study PRJEB34461) | soil metagenome | biome: terrestrial ecosystem; feature: Peninsula; material: soil | place: Antarctica | collected 2016 | reverse complement strand
GGCTTCCCGGGAGAACTCCCTGACAGTATCGTCAGTTTTAATGGACGACCGGGTGAGCGGAGAGCCCAGCACCAGCCCATCCAGGGAGCGGCAGCGGCTTAAAGCCACATACACCTGGCCGTGCGCAAAGGACGCATGGGCATCGATGATGGCCCTGTCGAAGGTCAGCCCCTGGCTCTTGTGGATGGTGATGGCCCAGGCCAGTTTCAGGGGAAGCTGTTTGAAGCTGCCGATCTCTTCCTCTGTGATCTCCCTGGTCTCTTCGTGGAGGGAGTAGCGCATATTGGCCCATTCGGCAGGTTCCACCTCCAGGGGGTTGGGGTCACCCTGACAGGTGACTTCTACCTTATCACTGCTGATGGAGGTGATACGGCCGATCTTTCCGTTATACCATCGTTTCTCGGGTTGAATGTCATTCTTGATAAACATGACCTGGGCTCCTTCCCTGAGCCGGAGTTCCGGTTCCGTGGGCCAGGAGACTTCCGGGAAATCCCCCTTTACTTCTGCAGTAAAGCGGAACTCCTTCCCGGGGAGCTGCGTCAGTTTTGTTTCGTTGATGTTTTTGGCCTGCCAGTTATGAGTGACCAGGATGATCCAGCCTTCCTTGTCGGCAGGATCAAAACCGGGCTGGTACCGCTCATTGAGGCTGGCCAGTGCATGGTCATCGATCCTGTTCTCCCTGATGAGATTGAGCAATTCAATAAAGGGGAGGTTTTTCTGTCGGAAGATCTGCTTCAGCTCGATGGTCGTGAAACGGGAATCGCGCAAGGCCTGGCTGCTGAAAAAATAGGGCGTGTCATAAAATTTTCGAAGGATATCCCATTCCTGTTCGCGGGCTACCGGAGCCAGCTGCTGCAGGTCGCCGATCATCAGGAGCTGCACTCCTCCGAAAGGTTTGGAGCGGTTGCGGAAACGGCGAAGTACCCTGTCAATGGCATCCAGCAGGTCGGCCCTGACCATGCTGATCTCGTCAATGACCAGCAGATCCAGGCTTTTGAAAATTCCTATTTTAACGCGGTGGAATCTCTGGACTGGATTCTCCCTTCGCTCAGCGTCGGGGAAAAGAGCTTCTTCTCCGGGAAGGACTTCCGGAACCTGGGGTCCCAGGCTGAACTGAAAGAAAGAGTGGATAGTGACACCTCCCGCATTGATGGCGGCCACACCCGTGGGGGCCACAACAACCATCCGTTTGGGCGATTCCATCCGCAGCTGATGCAGGAAGGTGGTCTTGCCAGTGCCGGCCTTGCCGGTCAGAAAAATATTCTCCCCCGTATTCCTGAGAAATTCGCGGGCCAGCTCTAGCTGAGGGTTGGTTTCCAGGTCCATGGTGCTCTTCCGTTACAGGAAGCTAAGTTAAGAATTCTCAGCGCATAAGTAACTGCGTGAGTTCTGTTTGAATCCTATTTTCGTGATTACTCACCCGCAGTTACCCGCCAAATTGCCTCTTTCCGGTTATTTCAGCCTGGCCAGGGATTCCCTGATGCGGGTGAGGGCTTCGATCAGCTGTTCCTCAGAGGCGGCATAGCTGAGACGGAAGCAGCCGGGAGCACCGAAGGCGTCACCCGAAACCACTCCCACGTGGCCTTTACTGAGAATGTAATAGCAGAGATCGTCAGAATTGCGGATCACCATTTCTCCGTCGCTCTTCCCAAAATAGGCTGAACATTCGGGGAAAACATAAAAAGCGCCTTCGGGCTTGCTGGTCTTGAGTCCGGGGATTTCTGCCAGCATCGAGAGTACCAGGTCACGCCGTTTTTCAAATTGGGCGACCATTTTGCGGACTTCGGTGCCGTCGTGGTTAAAGGCCGCCACTGACGCGATCTGGGCCACCGAGTTGGGACCCGAAGTAAACTGGCTCTGCAGTTTATTGCAGGCTTTGGCGATCCACAGGGGTCCCGCCATGAATCCGATCCGGTAACCGGTCATGGCATACGATTTGGAAACCCCGTTGATGATCACCAACCGCTCCCTGATTTCCGGGAACTGGGCCAGCGAGGCGAATTTCTTTCCATAGATGATATGCTCGTAGATCTCATCCGAAATGATGATGATCTGCGGATAGCGTGCAAAAACAGCAGCAAAAGCCTTGAGTTCCTCATAGCTGTACACACTTCCAGTGGGGTTGCTAGGACTGCTGAAAAGGAAGGCCCTGGTTTTGGGGGTGATGGCGGCCTCGAGCTGTTCCGGGGTGATTTTAAAATCATTTTCCACCGTGGTGCCGATCACTACATTAATTCCTTCGGAATAGTTGACCAGGTCGACGTAGGTTACCCAGTAGGGCGCAGGAACAATCACCTCATCCCCCTTGTCGACCACTACCTGCAACACATTGGCCAGGGAGTGCTTGGCCCCGTTCGATACAACGATCTGCGCAGGTTCGTAGTCGAGTCCGTTTTCCCGCTTCAGCTTTCCGGCAATGGCCTTCAGCAGTTCGGGATACCCCGGCACAGGCGAATAGTAGGAGTAGTTGTCGTCAATCGCCTTTTTGGCTGCTTCCTTGATGAAATCAGGAGTATGAAAATCGGGTTCCCCAACACCCAGGCTGATCACGTCGATGCCCCGGGCTTTCAGTTCCCTGCTCTTCTGCGCTACGGCCAGCGTGGCCGATTCCGAAAGCCGGTTGATCCGTTCTGCTACTTTTGTCATATCCTCTGGAATTTAATTGTTATGAAACGGTTGCAATATATAAATTAAGTCATTCATTTCCGGTTAAATATGATCAATATGATCAGATTATATTTCAGAAAGTGACAATTTGTTAATAATGGGTTATTCAAAGAGGTTTTCATCGCGGATGAGCATCAGGACGGCCGAGTGGGGGAGGATGAAATACTTTTCCTTCCGGAATTCAATTTCGTAGCCGCTTTTGTTGAGGTAAATGGCCATGTCGCCTACCCGGGCCTGGAGGGGAACATACTTGACCTCGTCCCGTTTTTCCTTCCAGGGTTCATCCTCGTCGGTCATAGCGGGGATGGGGTAGCCCGGACCGACACGCACCACGTAGCCGCTCAGGACTTTCTCGTTTTCCTGGACGGAAGGGGGCAGCAAAAGACCGGAACTGGTTTTCTGGGTCGGATTCTTGGGCTTGATGAGTACCCTGTCGCCTACCATGATGATCTTTTCAAGGTCTTTCTCGTCGATGTTAAGGGACATACTTTTCTTTTAAAGGGTCGGACTACGTAATGGGATATTCCCGGGTAGAGTCGGTGAGAACTTCAAAGCCTGTGGCGGTAACCAGGATGGTGTGTTCGAACTGGGCCGACAGTTTCCGGTCGGAAGTACGGGCGGTCCACCCATCCTTGCGGTCGATGATGGTGGTGGGTCTTCCCTGGTTGATCATCGGCTCGATGGTGAAGATCATCCCCGGCCGCATGAGGGGACCACTGTTGCGGCGCGCGGCATGGTCGACCTGGGGTTCTTCGTGGAATTCGACACCCACTCCGTGGCCGCAAAACTCATATACCACACTGAACCCCTGTGAACGGGCATACCTGCTGATCACAAAGCCGATGTTGCCGAAACTATTTCCCGGTGTCACCTGCTGAATGCCCAGGTCCAGGCAGTGACGGGTGGTTTCGACCAGCTTCCGGGCTGTCGGAGTGATTTCCCCGATGGTGTACATCCGGGAGGTATCGCCGTAAAAGCCGTCCAGGATAGTGGTCACATCAATGTTGAGGATATCACCCTCTTTCAGGAGGATGTCGGGAGAGGGAATGCCATGGCACACCACCTCGTTGGGACTTATGCAGGAGGATCCCGGAAAACCATTGTATCCCTTGGTGGCGGGAATCGCTCCGTGGTCTCTGATAAACTCCTCTATCTTACGGTCCAAAAATTCAGTAGTAACCTCTGCCACCACCATCGGGGCAATGTAGTCGAGGGTTTGCGCTGCCAGCTTGCTGCTCCTGCGGATGCCTTCGATCTGCTCGGGGTTTTTGATGATGATTTCGCCCATTGGCTTATTTTTTTGCAAAAGTGGCGAAATGATCCTATTTTTCAAAACTGAACCACTATTTTGCAGTAAAGTTTGTAGATCATACCCATTATGAAGCATATTCAGCATCTGAAAGCGCAATCGTTCCATATCAACCGTTTCGGGGAGGTCTCCACTTCCTTTCTCTTTTGGTATATGCAGGAGATTGCCTGGGAACATGCCCGTGTCCTTGGATTCGGATTTGAGGAGCTGCATGAAGACCAGCTTTTCTGGGTACTCTCGAGGTTTTATGTGAATGTGGGGCGACGTCCCCGGTGGGCGGAAGAGTTTACCCTGGAAACCTGGTCTCGCGGAATCGATGGATTCTATGCTTACCGCGACTTCCGCTTTGTTGATTCACAGGGCAAGGAGATTATTACTGCCACCAGCAGCTGGCTGGTACTTAACCTCCATACCCGCCGGATAAACCGTTTTTCGGCCATCACCGGCTTCCCTCCCTATTCCGAAAGCCTGGTGGGCTTTAACCCCCGGAAGGTGGAGGCTCCTGTAACCAGCGGAGAACCTGATTTCTTCCCGGTACTCTTCAACGAAATCGACATCAACCAGCATTTTAATACCGGGCGCTACCTCGAAAGGATCAACAACAGCTACTCTTTTGATTTTCATTACACCCACGCTTTGAAAGAGATGGAGATCAACTTCCTGAAGGAAGGGCTTCCCGATGACCGCCTGGCCGTCCGCCAGCAACGGCTGACCCCCACGGAGCATCTTTGCAGCATCATCCGCGAGAGCGATGGCGCTGACCTTATCCGTGCCCGGCTGGTCTGGGAACCCAAAGCGTAAGCCACCGCAGTACGAGGTTAAGGAAATGGATCTTCGCCAAATCAAGGTCAGGGACGGGAGCCTTCAATCAGCAAAAGGACAAGTACCCGGTCGCGGATATTATATGAATCTTTTATTTAAAAGACAGTATCTATTGTCTTGTAATTCAGCAGTATATTACATTATAACTTACATAAGAATCGGGATCATAAGTTTGGGCAGATTGCTGATTTATGCAAATTTGAAGTACAACTGCAAAATTGCATAAACCTTTCGAATACTATTCTAATATTCTGATATTCTAATCTTCTAATACTTTAAGTATTTTTTCCACTTTCTCCTCCAATGGCAGCCGGCCGTCGATCCAGTGGATAAGTGTTCCTTCCCGCTCCATTTTCCGGAACCAGGTCATTTGCCGCTTAGCGAACTGGTGGATGGCCGTATTGAGTTTCTCCGTCATTTCCTGCAGGGTAAGTTCTCCGGTCAGGCAGAGGGTAATATATTTGTACTCCAGTCCGTAATAGGTGAGGGCTTCCGGGGTGATTCCCGAGCGGAGCAGTTCTTCCACCTCTTCAATCATGCCGCTGCCGAGCCGTTCGTGAAGCCTCCGGGTGATTCTCTCCCGGCGGGTTTCCACGTCGAAATGGATGGCTACCACCAGGCTCTTCAAGGGGGTCAATGGAGCCCCCTCTTCAGGATGCTCCAATAAATATTTCTCGATTTCGATAGCCCTTACGGCCCGTTTTTCGTTGACGATGTCGGTGATGTTGTGAAGGGCTGGTTTCAGGTTGTGCAGGATGGCCGTTAGCTCCTCCAGGCTTTTGCCTGCCATTTCCTGTCGCAAAGCCTCGTGGTGGGGAACCTGCACCAGTCTGTAGTTTTTGAGTACGGCCTCCAGGTAGAGGCCGCTGCCCCCGCACAAGACCGGAAATTTTTCCCGCTGGTGCATATCCTGCAAAACTGTCAGGAAGTCGCGCTGGTATTCGAAAACATTGTATTGGCTGCCGGCATCGGCAATGTCGGTAAGGTGAACGGGAACCCTGGTTCCCTCCACCAGGTAATCTTCCAGGTCTTTTCCCGTCCCGATGTCCATGTTCCGGTATACCTGCCGGGAATCGGCAGAAATAACCTCACCCCCCAGGCGGTAGGCCAGATGAGCGGCCAGAGTGGTTTTCCCTGTGGCGGTAGGGCCGGTAACAGCCAGCAAATCATAATGCGGCATGGGTTAGCAATTTGGTATAAAGGGTGGTAAAATGATTATCCTGGTTATTTCTTTAGCTTTTCAAACTGGAATTCAAATCCGTCGAGGGGCGTCCGGGCAGGAGCCAGGATCACCCGATGCTGCCGGTCGAGCAGGAAAGCTGAAGGGTAGGAGCGCACCTTGTAGCGCTTTCCTGTCTCCAGCCGGGGGGTGTCGGTAACCACAATACCCGGGATCTGGTGGCTGCTCATGAATTCCACCGCGTTGATCCTTGAGGAGGGGGAGACCACGATTAATACCTGCACGTCAGGACCGGTTTTTTCAGCCATGGTTTTAAGATATTTTACCTGTTCCTGGCATACCGGGATTTCCAGGTCAGCAAAGAGGATATAGAGATAAGGGCGGTTGTTGGCCGTGGAACAATATGTTTGCCCTTCCCCGAAGGGGAGACATATTTCCGGAGCGGTGACCCCCTGCTGCAGGAAGGTGATTTTCTCCGATACCCTGGCGGCCATCTGTTGGACTTCTTTGAGGGTGTGTGTGGTAAAATAGGGAGAGGTTACCATTTTGCGAATGGCGTTTTTGGAAAATTCCCCCGAATACCAGGCATCATGAAGAAGCTTGAGCAGGATCACATCGGCCAGGGGGGAGGGGGCTGCCGTGAACCGGGAGGTCCAGTTTTTGAGTTCTACAAGGTTTTCCCGGGCTACCCACAGCCGCAGGTTCGCCCCGGAAGGCGACTTGCTTTCCGTACTCAGGGTATTTATAAAAAGACGGTTCAGGAAATCGGTGAAAGCAGGCCTGTACCAGGCTTCCGGAGGGAGATCCTTCAGGGTGCCGGCAATTTTCTCCCGGCCTGTCCGCATTATATCGGCTTCGAGCGAAGCCACTCTTACCCTAAAGTGCTCCCCGAAGAGGGGATCCGTGTTTTTGCTGAACTCCCCCTTCAGCGTGCTTTTGATGGTGTCGGCATAGCGCATCATCTGCCGGTAATACAACTGATTGAAATATTTGTCGGTGAGCTGGAAAAACCGGGTATCGAACCTCAAAATCTGATTGGTGAGGTCCCTGCCGCTGCTGTCATCGGTTTTCAGCCAAATCTCTAAGGGTTCGAAATAGGGATTCTTGCTCTCCTCGAAACTTTTTTCACGGAGCGGGGGCAGCAGCAAGGTAATATCGTTGCCGGGTTCGAGGATTACTCTGCCGCGGAAAATACCGAAATCGGAATAGCAGTAAACGGGGGAGGTCACCTCTGCCTCAATCGAAAACTCACCTCCGTTACCGACCGTCAGGGTGAAAAAGGAGAGGGGAGTCCGCGTCACCGGGTCGGAAAGAGAAAAGAATTCCAGGGTCTTCCCCGCATATTCCGGGGCATTCCCTTTTATTTTCACAGCCTGTGCCTCTAACCATGGCAGAACAGCCACACATAACATCACCAGAATTTTCCGCATTTACATGGGTTCAATTATTGTATAAACTTTGCAGGGTGTGTTTTATTGCTTGCAGCCGCGTCATGGACCGGGATTGTAAATAGATTTACCTTGTGCCCATGCCTGTTGTGCTTTCCGGAATGAGAAGGGGCTATTCCCCGTTGTCGCCGTTGCGGAATTCGTTCATGTTGAGACTGCGGGGAAGGAACCGGCTGGCATCGCCGCCATGCATGATGATGTCGCGCACAATGGTCGAGTTAACCGGGGTATGCTCCGGAGTGGTCAGTAAAAAGATGGTCTCGATTTCGGGGTACATCTGCTTGTTGACCTGGGCGATGGCCCGCTCAAACTCGAAATCAGCCGATGTCCGGAGGCCCCGCAGAATATAGCCGGCACCCATCTTCTTACAGAAATCGACTGTCAGGCCCTGGTGAACTTCCACTGAGATGTTGTCATCATCTTCGAAAACCTCCCTGATCCATTTTACTCTTTTCTCAAGAGGAAAAAAGAATTTCTTGCTGGAGTTGAAGCCGACCATGATGATAATCCGGTCGAAGAGGAGAGTGGCTCTTCTCACGATCGACTCGTGGCCAACGGTGAAGGGGTCAAACGATCCGGGAAAAATGGCAATCTTTTCCATGACTGTTACTTTTAAAAAACTGGTTAAAGTTAATATCTTATTGAATAAACAGACATCTGACAGCAATATTAAAGGAATTGAGCACCCTTGTTCTTAATTCTTAAAGAAAACATACATCAGGTTGTGATTTCATTTATGACGATGGTGTTACAAATACGGATGAAGCTTTTGAATTTCGATCTGAAGTCGTTTAAAATTTCATATTTTTGAAATTTCTAAATTATAAGCAATGGGTTTGAAGTTGTCGGTGGTCATTCCTGTATACAACGAGGAGAAAACCATAGAAGCCATCCTTGACAGAGTTGTTGCTGTCAGATTAATAAACAACCTGGAGAAAGAGATTATCCTGGTCGATGATTTTTCAAATGATACGTCTGCCCGGATAATAGAGCGCTATATCAGTCTGCATCCCGGTGAGAATATACGTTTGGTATCTCAATCAATTAACATGGGCAAGGGTGCTGCTTTGCACCGCGGTATAGAAGAAGCTTCGGGCGATTATTTCATCATTCAGGACGCCGACCTGGAATACGATCCACGGGAGTATAACGACTTGCTGAAACCGATTTTGGAAGGGAATGCCGACGTAGTGTATGGTTCCCGGTTTGTCGGAGGAAATCCTCATCGCATCCTCTTTTTCTGGCATTCTATTGGGAACAAATTTCTGACTTTCGTTTCCAATTTGTTCTCCAACCTCAACCTGACTGACATGGAAACCTGCTATAAGCTTTTCCGAACCGGAATAATAAAAGATATTGAGCTAAAGGAAAAAAGGTTTGGTTTTGAACCGGAAGTAACAGCAAAAATTGCACGCGTTCCGGGAGTCCGAATCTATGAAGTAGGGATTTCATATTACGGTCGTACTTATTCAGAAGGAAAAAAGATCAACTGGAAAGATGGACTTCATGCTATATGGTGCATTCTGAAATATAATTTGCTGGAATGGAAGAGAAATTTGTCCGCATGAATGATGAAACCGGATTTGCCACGCTGGATACCATTTCGGAAGCTGCTCAATTCAATGATTGGATGGCCGGGATCATTATGTCATGGTGCCATGGGGAGGTCATAGAAATTGGTGGCGGGATAGGTAATATTTCACGGGTTTTTCTCAAAGAAGGGTATTCCCTTACTGTTACTGAGCTTAGAGAGGAGTATTGTGAGCTTCTAAAGCAACAGTTAGGCGCATTTAATTCTCTTCGGAACATCATTCAAATGGACATTACGGATCCTCATTTTGATGAAAAATTCAGTTATTTATTTGGAACATTCGATTCAGTTTTTGCCCTCAATGTGATTGAACACATTGAGGATCGTGAAAAAGCCATTGGAAATTGCCGGAATCTGCTGAAAGCAGGTGGAAGCCTGGTTATTCTGGTACCGGCATTTCAGTCGCTCTACAACCGTTTTGATCTTGAATTGGGCCATTATCTGCGGTTTACCCGTGAAAAATTATCTCAATTATTGGAACAGAATGGTTTTAATGTCAGCCACCATCAATATTTCAATACGGCTGGCATAGCTGGCTGGTGGTTTGTCGGAAAAATAATGAAGAGAAAAGTGATCCCGGGAGGATCAATGCGTTTGTACAACCGTATGGTCCCCCTATTCAGGATTCTGGATTTTTTTACACATAAATATTTTGGGTTAAGTATTATTCAGGTAGGAGTCAAAACATAGTCTCAGATTACAACAATATGATTAAAATATACTGGATTCTCATTCAAACGATTAACCATTGAACTGATTATGAATAAAATAGTTAAATACGGGGTGCTGTTTTTGATAGTAGGCATTGTTCTCAACTTTTTTTTCAGACTGGTGTTTCATTCCATCCCTGTCGATAAACTTATCATGGGATCTGATCCGGTGGGGTATTACCAGTACTTGCCCACTTTTTTCCTCGAGGACTGGGATAAGTTCAACTATCTTCCATGGGCCATATCATTTGGTGAGACTAAATGGCTGAGCGTTTTTACGTGTGGTGTGGCAATTCTTTGGAGTCCGTTCTTTCTGTTGGGCCACTTTTTTACCCTTTTTCTCGGTTATGAAGCAAACGGTTGGGGAAATATCTATTTTGGTTTTATCTTAATTGCAGCTTTGTTTTATGTATATGTTGGACTTGTCTACCTGTACAAATTCCTGCTTTCATACTTTGATTCCAAAATCGCGCTGAGAACCACCATCCTGATATTCATCGCCACCAACCTGTTTTATTACACCACAATTTTAGGAACCGGAATGTCACATGCCTATTCCTTTTCTCTGATTTGTATGTTTTTATTTTACGTACAGCGGTTTTACAGGCAACCCTCCCTGAAGTATGTGATTTTATTCTCCCTTCCTGTTTCCCTTGCCGTACTGATTAGGCCTACCAATATAATTGCCTTTCTTTTTGTGCTTCTTTTTGAGGTGCGCACTTTTGGCGATTTGAAAGAAAGATTCCTATTCTGGTTTAAAAATTACAAGTACATACTTGTTGTAATCCTGACAGGGTTTATTGTTTTTATCCCCCAGTTGCTATACTGGCACAAAGTAACAGGCAAATTCATATACTACTCATACCAGAATTTCGGATTTTCAAATTGGCTGACGCCAAAGTTTGGGGTGGTATTATTCGGCAAATTTAATGGTTGGCTAACCTATACTCCTATTGTGGTTTTCGGATTATATGGGCTTTTTGTCCTTCTAAGAAAAAGAGCGATGCACAGCATTGCCACATTGGTTGTATTGATCTGTGCCGTTTATATTAATGCCAGTTGGTGGGTGCCCACTTTTTCAGCAGCTCTGGGACAGCGGGCCATGATCGACTTTCTTCCATTCATCGCTATTCCTTTGGCATGGTCTATTCAGAAGATCGATTTATCATCCCGTAAAGTAAGAATTTTCTTTTTGGTCATTATCCTTGTGATAATCTATTTCAATCTCCAATTCTCTTTTCGTTATGATCCTGTGATGTGGTGGGACCCACCGTTTACCTGGTCTAAATTCTTTAAATATGTTTGGTTCAGGTAATTTACTGTAACCTTTAGAATGGTTTCATCACTGTAGTCGTTATGGTATAAGGTATCCCTTGTAAATTCAATTCCCGGAGTGGCAATTTTTGCAAGGTCCTCGAACAATTGATCTTCGATTTTCAGGTCATCAATGGATGTGGTTATAATTGCCAATTTTAATGTTGTTCCTATAACCATGGTTCCGGGGTTTACGCACACAGGAACTTGGTTTGATTATCTGTTGGGTACTACTATAATTGAAGACAATCTGAACAACGGATTTTTGCTTCAGCCGGGAGAGTGGAAGCAAATTGCAGGGTTTTGTTCTTATTGTCCACATCCCTTGAAATATGCATTGTTTTTATCGGGACCAGTGACAATTGCGTATAGAGCAGGAATACACCGGTAAATAAATAAACAAGCCCTGAAATGGTTTTACGATACTTCCATTGTATGGGGAGAATCATTCTGACGGTTAGTACCAATATCAGGGGGAAAAGGTATAGTGCCATAATGAAATACCGGTACTCAAAGTGTTTCCCTACCATGAAGAGCAATAAGGCAATTACAGCCAACACGCCTGCCCCGAGCTTCATCACTGATCGTTCTTTTCTTTTGAATATAATATACAGGATAAAAATGATCACAAAAATGGCTAAAACTCTAAAATAGAATTTGTTGGAGTTGTATATTTCAATGATATTCGGCCAAAATGTGTTCCAGTCTATGAAGTTTTTTTCTCCTTCGCCATGCTGGCCGCTGAAGAAAAGAAGCCGCTTGATCCAGTGCCAAAAACGGCTTATCTGGAGTGTAACAGGTAAAGCGATAAGAAAAAACGAGACAAGACCCGTAAAGAGGTAAAGTAAATGTTTCCTTTTCAATACAAAAAGTGGGAGTATCCACAGAGGGAGAAAAGTGAGTTTAACACTAAGACCAAATCCCGCAATGACTCCTGCGAGGAGTGCGGGTTTTGTTTCACCCGGATTATCGCATTCCAATATCCAAAGGATGAAGCATATCATCAGAATTACAGGCAGTATAAGAAAAGCCTCCGGGGCAAATCTGCTCAGGTTGTCGAGGGATAACTGCGTGATAAAAGGAGCTGCCTGGACCAGAAAAGCCAACGATACCTGTTTTGTAAGTCGATAAACCAATGCTCCGGCTCCCAGAAGGAAAAGCGAAGTGACTGTTAGAAGAATCAGATTGGCTGTTTTGAGATACAATTCGGAATTTAGAATGGCATCGTCAATTATCCCGTTTTCAGGTTGTCTGATGAGATGTATTGCTTTAAAGGAGAGCGCAACCACATATTGCAGGGGAGTGGCTGGATTGTCGATATGCCCGATCAGGAAATGGCCACGGGCAAGCGTAAGGCCAGAGATAAAATAGATATACTCAGAATCGACAGAACGTACAAAATAGGTTCCGGAAAGCCTGTTGAAATAGAATCCCAGAAAAAGGTAAAGAACAGGTATAATTATCAACAAGAGCCAGAAGCTCTTTCTCCAGGTGGTAATGAATTGTTTCTTCATAGTCGGAATGAGAATATTTCTATGGTTTATAATAGATTTCTCCAAAGGCATGCTTGTTTCGGAATTCTTTCCTGAACGGGAAATGGCTTTTTACATAGTCCATGGTTTCTGTGGACTCCGCACCGGTTGACTCTGTAATAAAAACTTTTGCCATCTCCAGCTCTTTTCGGTCCCTAATATGCTGGAACGGTTCCCCGGTAAGATATCCAAGCCGTTTATCCCTAAGGTTGAAGATCATGTTGAAACTGGAGGATATGGGTTCATTTTGCCATTCATTTTTTTCACAGAATTCCACCATTTCACGATGAAGTGTGGTTACTTCAACAAAACCAAGGTCGCTGTCAGCGTTCTTCTTATCTGTTAGGCTATAATACATCGGAATAGTTGCCAATAATGCTGCGGCAATGATGTCGATTGTCAGAAAGCCTGTTTTTATCTGTGACAGGACAATCCCGGCAGCAACAATGAATAAGGTCATGATTCCCAACATATATCGCTGGGTATAAAAGTTTAAAGCGGAAAAGGCAATAAACAGGGAAGCCAATAAAGCGACCATTCCCAGAAACTTAAGGTTTCTGATTTTCTTCCCGGTGGCCAAAAGGTAAATAATCGAGAGAACTAATGCCAGGGAGACAGACCATCTGCCATATTGTATAAACACCATCTTCAGTGCCGTAGTTAGCTTCATGTTAATGAAGTACTTATCGAACTGAATATGCCCTAAATGTTCAGAATAGAAAAAGGTTCCAAATTTGATGTAATGGAGTGCCAGCCAGAACCCATAAATTACCAGAGGAACTGACAACAGAAGGATATCGGCTGAAAACACTGGTTTTTCTCTTTTCCGGTCAAGATGGGCGAACAGGTGCCAGAAAAGGAAAAATAGAACAAAAATCAAGGCTGTCTCCTTGGTTAGTATCATCAGCGAGGCTACCACGGCATAAAGGGTGAATTTTTTGGACAGGAACATGTCAAAGGAGACCAGCAGCAGAAAAGCCAGAAGCATTTCCGGGAGTAAGAATGTAGCCTGAGCCAGAAAAAGGGATTGCACCGCAAGCAGTGTTATGGTTAGATTTCCAGCGGAAATTCCTCCCATTTTCCGGGCAAAAAGCCAGGCATAGAAAAGAAGTGCCAGTGAAATGATAAAAGGGAGTAACCTGGAAAAGAATATTGACCCGGGATGAATAGACATCCACGATGAGGCCAGCCAGAAAAAGAAGAGGGGGTGTCCTTTGGCTTCCTCCAGTGGTAATGCACCTGGCAGCAATCCCGGACCGTTTTCCATCATTTTAAAAATCGCCGGGAAGTAGGACCAGGCTTCATCCCAGAAGTATGGCAGAAAAAGGTGTGAAAAAGAAAATACGGCAAATACAGCAAGTACGAAAATGAAATAGTATTTAGCTATTATTTTGAACATATTTCTAGGGTTAGTCGTTAACGGGAAGGGAGTACAATGTGCAGAAATTATTTTGATGCCTCAGGGTGTAACGTTTTCCGAGGATATCCAGTTGGCATACCGGCACTGTAGTCTCTATCCGGGCTGGTGAGCAGATGAGCAGGACATACTCCACAGGTTTTATCCGGCCCTCATTGCTGGTGATTGAAAAAATATCAGGATCATCGGAATTGATATATTTCTCACAGGCTACTTTTTTATTCTCAACACCCCATTCGTTCAAAAAACTGATGTTGTAGATGGTTGTATTCCATCTGACCGGGAACCAGGCGAGTCCGGCCTCGTAATTTTCAAGAACGACAGCAGACTGGTCGATGCCCGCATATCCTGCTGTGTGGGAATGCAGCCAGTTTTCATTGTAATTGAGCGTCAGAAGCAGGGTGCCCGGGTCCACATCTTTGACGGCTTCCTTCATCAGTACAATTTCTTCAGAGAGTTCACCGATGGTTTTGGTGTACATTTTGGTGAAAGCGATGTGAAAAAGGATAATAGCGACAAAAGCCAGTGCATGGAGCCATTTCGGATATTTCAATATCGCCAGCCAGGTAATCAGGAAAAGAAAGAAAAAGAGAATA
>CAJDVZ010000057.1_pt1 | contig 14600 bp, 13 predicted proteins | sample 7391481 | NCBI WGS metagenome assembly CAJDVZ01 (sample SAMEA7055721, study PRJEB34461) | soil metagenome | biome: terrestrial ecosystem; feature: Peninsula; material: soil | place: Antarctica | collected 2016 | reverse complement strand
CTGTGATTAAAGATCATCCCATAGAAAGTGCTGTCAATAATGTTACCCACTGCTCCTGCAAAGATCAGGGCCAGGCTGACCATAAAACCCCATGGAATCTCCTTCCGCGATAACTTAACCATATACCAGGCTATGAGAATGGCGGCGGTGATGCGAAAGATGGTCAGGAATATTTTTCCATACTCTCCGGCAAATTCAAAACCAAATGCCATTCCGTTGTTTTCAACGAAATGGATAATGAACCAGTCGCCGGCAACATGGATTTCTTGCCCCAGCATCAAATTGGTTTTGATCCAGAATTTCAAAATCTGGTCGGCAGCGATAACCAGAAAAACAACCCCGAGCGACAGGTTCAGTCGTGATAATTTCATCCCGGGAATCAGCTTATTTCTGGTTATTTTTGGCATCGATGCACAAGGTGGCATGTGGTACAGCCCGAAGTCGATCTTTAGAGATCAGCTTCCCGGTTTCCCTGCATATGCCATAGGTTTTATTTTCAATGCGCACCAATGCGGCCTGTAAATGCTGAATGAATTTGAGCTGACGTTGTGCCAGTTTCCCTGCTTCTTCTTTCGAAAGGGTTGCCGCCCCTTCTTCCAGTACTTTGAATGTGGGGGAGGTGTCCATCACATCATTTCCGTCAGTGTGCGTAAGTGAACTCTTATACATCTCGTAATCCTTCTGAGCCTTCTCTATCTTCTTGTTAATGAGATCTTTGAATTCCTGTAATTCGACATCTGCATATTTTGTTTTTTCTCCCATGATCATTTTTTTTTTAATTGGTACCGTTATTCGTTATTTTAATGCTGCTTATAAAATTAAGAAAATTCCTCGCTTTTGAAAGCTTTAAAACATCATACTATCAATATTGTTTATTTCTTTTCTACCATTAACCAGGTTTCTGTTCCCTGTTCAATTTCTACCAGTTTTGCTTCTGCCATGTTGAGTTTATCCACCAATTCAAGACTGGAGGCAAGGGTCTGAGCGCTGATATAGCTCTTATGGACCTGAAGCGCTTCATTCAGTTTTTCATGTTTCATGATTTTCAGTTCAATCCGGTCAGTTACTTCAAAGCCGCTCTCCTTTCTGATGTTCTGAATCTTGTTGATAAATTCACGGGCTATTCCTTCCAGTCTGAGTTCCGGGGTAATGTGGATATCAAGGGCAATGGTAAGGTTCCCTTCGCTTGCGACAAGCCAGCCGGGAATGTCTTCCGTGATGATTTCCAAATCTTCAGCCACCAGGGTAATCTCCGTGTTTTCTATCTGCAGGATGTAGCTTTTTGCTTTTTCAAACTGCGCAACCTGTTGTGAAGTGAAATTTCCCAGCGCCCGGCTGATCTCTTTCATCAGTTTTCCGTATTTGGGACCAATGACCTTGAAATTGGGTTTGACCTTTTTACGGATGATTTCTGATGAATCGTTCAGGAATTCGACCTCTTTCACATTTACCTCCGCGAGGATAATGTTTTTCACGGCCTCGAACTGTGCTCTGAAATGGTCGTTCAAAACCGGAACCATAATTCTGGCCAGAGGCTGCCTCACCTTGATCTTTTCTTTACGGCGGAGTGCAAGGATCATCGAGGATGCTTTCTGTCCGATTTCCATCTTCTCTTCCAGCTCTTTGTCGATAAAAGCGAGATCAGGTTTCGGAAAAGCAGCAAGGTGGATACTTTGGTCAGTTTCCCTGCCAGTAACCTTGTTCAGGTCGGTATACAGCAGATCGGCATAGAACGGGGCAATGGGGGCCATCAGTTTGGAGACAGCAATCAGGCAGGTGTACAAGGTCTGGTAGGCTGAAATTTTGTCGGGGTCATAATCTCCTCCCCAGTATCTTTTCCTGCTGAGACGAACGAACCAATTGCTCAGATTCTCAATGACGAAATCGGAGATCGCTCTTCCTGCGCGGGTAGGTTCATAATTCTCATAGCTGTGGGAGACCTCAACGATCAGTGTATTCAGCAGGGAAATGATCCACCGGTCCAGTTCCGGCCGTTCATTCAGCGGCACCTCTTCTTCGGCAAACCTGAACTGGTCCACGTTGGCATAGAGGGAAAAAAAGCTGTATGTATTGTAAAGGGTTCCGAAGAATTTCCTGCGTACTTCGTCGATACCTGCGACGTCAAATTTGAGGTTGTCCCAGGGCTGGGAATTGGTGATCATGTACCACCGGAGGGGATCAGATCCGTACTCTTCAATGGTTTCGAAGGGATCGGCGGCATTACCCAGCCGTTTCGACATTTTATTGCCGCTTTTATCCAGTACCAGTCCGTTGGAAATGATATTGCGGAATGCCACCGATTCGCTGATCATGGTGGAAATGGCATGGAGGGTGAAAAACCAGCCGCGGGTCTGGTCAACTCCTTCAGCAATGAAGTCGGCAGGGAAGGGGAGTGTTTTTATCTTTTCGGGCAATGCCTCCCCCGGGGCAGCTATTCCCCTTTCAAAAGGGAAGTGCCACTGGGCATAGGGCATTGCTCCTGAGTCGAACCAAACGTCAATCAGATCGGGTTCCCTGAACATTTTTTCCCCATTAGAGGAGACCAGGACTATTTCATCGACGTAAGGCCGGTGAAGGTCTATTTTTTCATAGTTTTCTGCGGTGTACAATCCGGGGATAAATCCCTCGTACGGGTTTTTATCCATCACCCCGGCAGCAAGCGCTTTCTGAATTTCTAAAAAAAGTTCTTCCAGAGAGCCAATACATTTTTCTTCTTTTCCGTCTTCGGTCAGCCAAATCGGTAGAGGTGTTCCCCAAAACCGTGAGCGGCTAAGGTTCCAGTCTACCAGGTTTTCCAGCCAGTTTCCAAAACGGCCGGTACCTGTTGATTTTGGTTTCCAGTTGATGGTATTGTTGAGTTCGATGAGCTTATCCTTTACGGCTGTTGTGCGGATAAACCAGGCGTCAAGCGGATAATAGAGTATCGGCTTGTCGGTTCGCCAGCAGTGTGGATAGCTGTGTATATATTTTTCAATCCTGAAAGCCTTGTTTTCCTGCTTCAGCATCACGGCAATGTCCACGTCAATGGTTGTTGTTCCTTCCGTAGCCGACGGGTCAAATTCGTTCTTCACAAAACGACCTGCATAGGGATTATAGCGTTCCAGGTCTACATAATCCTTTACGAAACGGGGATCAAGATTTTCAATCGGGAAAAACCTTCCTTTACGGTCAACGAGGGGCTGGAGTTTTTCATCACTATCGATGACATGGAGTGGGGAAATACCATTTTGTTTTCCCACCCTGTCGTCGTCGGCTCCGAAAGTAGGCGCAATATGCACAATCCCGGTACCATCTGAAGTGGTGACAAAATCACCGGTGATTACCCTGAAGGCATCCCCCATTGGCCTGACCCAGCCGATCAGCTGTTCATACTGAACGCCGGCAAGTTCTTTTCCGGAATATTCATCCAGAATCCTGTAAGGTATTTTTTTTGATCCCGGAGTGTAAGTGTCAAGCGGCATTTCGGAACAGGAAGGATCGAAGAAGGAGTTGAGCAAATCTTTAGCAAGGATAAGGGTAACCGGCATCCCTGTGTAAGGATTGAAAGTTCTGACTTTCACATAAATGATCGCTGGCCCCACGCACAGTGCCGTATTTGAAGGGAGCGTCCAGGGAGTGGTTGTCCAGGCCATGAAACAGAGTCTGGTATCTACCCCGTTGAAGAGAAATTCAGAAACTTCATTCCGGATTACTTTGAACTGGGCTACAGCTGTGGTATCCTTCACGTCGCGATAGCATCCCGGCTGGTTCAGCTCATGAGAGCTCAAACCGCTTCCTGCTGCCGGGGAAAAGGGCTGAATGGTGTACCCCTTGTACAGCAATCCCTTGTCGTAAATCTGCGTTTATCCAATAGCCCATTTGACGGGTAAGCTCCTCCCATTCACGGGTGTATCGCATCACTTCAGTACGGCAGGCATTGTTGTAAGCTTCGATTGAAATGGTTTTTCCGATATCTTCCTTTGTGATATTCAGCGTTTTTTCAACACTCAGCTCAATAGGCAATCCATGGGTATCCCAGCCCGCCTTGCGGTAGACCCTATACCCTTTCATGGTTTTATACCGGCAAAAAATATCCTTGATGGCGCGGGCCATCACATGGTGGATTCCCGGCATTCCGTTGGCTGAAGGCGGCCCTTCATAAAAAACAAAAGTGTCGCTCCCCTCCCTGGTATAAATACTCTTATGGAAGGTGTCATCCTCTTCCCATCTCCTGCGCACCTCCTTGTTTACCTGAGAAAGGTCCAACTGTTTATATTCCTTAAATCTCAATGACATCGGACTGGTATTATCTCCCTTTTAAAAAATGCACAAATATAGGTTTTTTTATCTTTATGAAGGTCAATGGGAAATGGTAGTTCACCGGGCTCTTCTGACTTCCCTGAAACAGAGAAGCTGCACCGGCAAGCAGGGAAGTGGGTAAAGAGAACCTGCAGATTGCTTTCCGGGGCAGCTTCGGAAAAATAGGGTCCTTGAACCTCTATTCCGCACCAAATTTGTAAGTACAGAGCGAATAATACTCCTGTCCGGGTTCCAGTATCGTCGATGGGAACGAGGGCTGATTGGGACTATCAGGAAAATGTTGTGTCTCAAGGCAGAGAGATCCCCTGAACGGGTATACTTTTCCGTATTTGCCGGTATCTTTTCCGTTCAGAAAATTGCCGCCGTAAAACTGAATCCCGGGTTCATTGGTGTAGACTTCCATTGTTCTTCCTGAAGCAGGTTCCACCACTTTGGCGGCAAAGTTTATCTGGGAGTCTGACGGTTGTAAAACCCAGTTGTGGTCAAACCCTCTTCCGTATTTCAACTGCTGGTTTTCCTCATTCACCCTGGCCCCAATGGCAGTTAGGGTAAGGAAATCGAAAGGTGTCCCTTCCACCGGTGCAATTTCGCCTAAAGGAATCAAGGTGCTGTCAACGGGTGTGTAATAGGCCGCATTAATCTGCAAAAGGTGGTCATTGATATCTCCGTTGCCGGCTCCTTTCAGGTTAAAAAAGGAGTGATGCGTCAGATTCACGGGGGTCGCTTTGTCTGTGGTGGCTTTGTATTCGATCTTCAGCTCATTGTCGTCGGTAAGTTCGTAAGTTACATTAACCAGCAGATTTCCGGGATACCCCTCTTCCCCGTCAGGGGAATAATAGCTCAGCAGAAGAGTTCTGTCGTCCGACTGAACCGCATCCCATACCACATTGCTAAATCCCTTGGTGCCGCCGTGCAAATGGTTGGGGCCATTGTTGGTGGCCAACCTGTACAGCGAATCGTTCAGGTTGAATTCTCCCTTGCTGATCCGGTTGCCGTATCGTCCGACCAGGGTTCCAAAATAAATTTCGTTTGAATTCAAATACCCATCGAGTGTAGGATATCCCAGAACCACATCTTCAAAATTACCGTTCCTGTCGGGTAACCACAAACTCACTAACCTGCCTCCGTAATTGGTGATTTGGGCGACTATCCCTGAACTGTTCTTCAGGGTGAAGAGTTCCACTTTTTTCCCGTTGGTTTCACTACCAAAGGTGGCTGAATCGATCAATGGTAACTGCGGGGGTGTTTTTGAACAACCTGCAAACACCAGAAAAAGTACCAGCGTAAAGAATTGTTTTGCTTTCATGTTGTTGAAATTTATCAGATTTTGTATGGTTAGCAGAAAATTGTGTCTGTTTTCATGTCAAAGTGGTAAAATCTCTTTTCGGGATTATCATTTAACAGGGCTTTGCCATTTTATTCTTCATTGTACCATTCATATTCATACAGCAGCTCGTAATGCTGGCTCATTGACAATCCTCTCCCGTTGACAAAAATAAGAGAATTTTCAAGGTTTCCGGATGCATCATAGGTTTGTTCCACCCAAAGAATCTGATCACCTTCACCGCTGACCTCTTCCTGACTAAGGTTATTTCCCCGGTCGTCGTATAAGAAATTTGTTGTGCTGTTCTTTTCGTCCGATTCTACTGTCGACTGAACCAATTTGCCGTCTTTGTCATATTTGTACCGTGTGGTTTCAGCCAGTTCACCCTCTTCGTCAAACAGCTGGTCCTTGACTTTTATTCCAGCGCTGTTGTATTTGGAAATGAGTTTGTAGTTTTCACCGGTCTCTTCATCCAAACGCCTGTGCATGGTTATATGGCCATCGCCGTCATATGCGTACTCATCCAGTTCGGTCAGATTATCCTCTTCATCAAAAACTTCGTGTTTTATCAGGCGGTCTTCCTCCCAGGTGAATTTTTCAGTTTGAAAGCGGTTTCCTTCTTCATCAAGGATGACCTTTTCAATCAAATGGTTTTTATCATCGTAGGTGTATGAAGCAGTGTCAGCAGACCCGTCGAGATATTTTTTGATTTCCTTGATAATCTGACCGCCGGTATCCCGTTCATAGCTGTTGCTTTCCGAAGGTTCGTCATCGTCGGTATAGTAATCTTCTCTGATCACCTTTCCATTGTTATCGTATGCGCGCTTAATCTTTTCAGAGAGTCGTCCGTCAGCGGTAAAACCGCTCTGTGAGAGGGGTAGCCCATTCCGGTCGTATTCCATATAGTTGAAAAGATAGGGCTGGGCTTCCAGCATTCCTTGTCCGATTCCCACATTGACAAGGTTCTTGCGGTAAACCGAGGTGGATTTTTTCTGCGGCATATCAAAGGTTTTCAGTAGTGGCCAAAATTAACAAAAAAAGGAGAGTCTTTTCACGCTCCTTTTTTTCAGTTATATTTCTCCCGGAAACCGGAAAATGCCGGATCTTTCGCCAAAAAGCTATTAATTGCCCATATTGATCTGGCTGTTTAGTTTGTCATTCTTTTCCTGGTCTTTGAGTTTCAGGGAGTAAACAATGGCCTCGATTTGCCGGATGTAATTCCGTTTGTTTTTACTGGGGGCATATACATAGCCATCAATGACTACCACGCGCTGCCTGATGAGATCCAGTTCTGCAAGCATAACAAAGGGACCTCCCATGAAATCGTTTTCCACACGCCACAACCCGCGGATATTGGCCGCATAGTTCCCATTGTGCCTGGTGATCTGGAAGGTGGGTTCAGCTTGCCTTTCTGTGGACATGTAGCTTCCTTTTAAAGGCCCCGGAACATTGACCCTCAGGATGCTGTCGCGTTTGAAAAGCAGATAGTTGAGGGTGAAAGTACTGTCAGAATTGTATGGAAAGGTATACACCATGATCGCCTGGGAGATATCAGGAGTTTCGTACCTCAGCCAGGTAAAGTCCTTCTCTTCGGGAGCGATCTGAAATCCCGGGGGAACAGTGAGATATATATCGTATTTCTTTTCAAGTTTGTTGTAAATAGCTTTATCATGCAATTTTGCGTAGTTCATTGCCAGGCGTTCCCTTTCCGCTTTTATGAAATATGCCACGATTTTGTCTGAATTTTCCCTGAAGAGTTTCTCAAACTCCTCATTGTTGCGGGCATTGATCTGTACGGTCGCCTGGGGGTATGCCCACACATCGTCTGTAAAAGTGACGCCTGGATTTTCCACAATGGGCGATATTTTTGTCTGGATAATATTACGGGTTTTCAGAAAGATATCTTTGAAAGCTTCGTGGGGCACATTGACCAGGTCGAAGATCGGTTCCTCCTGGGGAAGTGCGAGCTGGGGCTGTGCCAGAGTACGCCGGATCAGATTTCCAGGGAGATCATCCCAGGCTACCTTCGACATGACCACAATTGTTTCTCCGGCTTTTCCTGTAATGTTGGTATAGAGCACCGGGGCCCCCTTGTGCTGGCAAGCTGCCGCAACGATTAATAAAAAAACTAACAGGAAGCTGTTTCTCGTTTTCATAAGCACTTTGTTTTGAATTACCAGACCATTTACAGCAAAAACCTTACCAAGTTAAGCATTTTGTGAAAGAACCTGATGGCTTAACCCCTAAATATGAAGGTTTTCAGGGAAGGCCCAATTCCCTTACTTCTGATGGGTCATCACAGTCTGTCACCATTTGTGCAACGCTCTTGCCTGTAACGGGGTGGAGAAACCCCGGGGATATATGGGCCAGTGGCATCAGGACAAATTTCCGATGCTCCATGAGGGGGTGCGGGATGGTCAGTTCTTCTGTTTTTAAAATGAGCTGGTCGTAGAAGAGGATGTCGATATCCATTCTACGGGAAAGGTAGCGGCCTGATTCCCGATTTCTGCCGAAGTAGGATTCAATTTTTCGGATCTCCCTCAGTACCTCCGGGGGTGTGAGCATGGTAACCACGACAATCACCTGGTTCCAGAACTCCTCTTTGGCCACAAATCCCCAAGGGGGAGAGATAAAAAGAGGTGATGACTGTTCAATTCTCCCGATTCTGTTTTCAATGAAAAACAAAGATTTTTGAAATATCTGGCTTTTTTTTCCGATATTTCCACCCAGACATAAATAGAGTTGATGATCTTCCATTATTTTTGTATAATTATTTAACCCACAAGCGGACTTATATTCTGAACGAAAGTATAAATATTGAATAAATCAATCTCATATGAAGCAATTTTTTAAGTATACCCTGGCTACCATCACGGGTATTATTCTTACTACACTGATCGGTTTTCTGATCTTAATGATGGTATTCGGAGCAATTGTGGCATCCACAGATAAGCAGGTTGTTGTGAAGGATAAATCGATGCTGATGCTTAAGCTGGACAACCAGATTGTGGACCGGGCCCCCAGAGATCCCTTTTCGGAGCTTAACCTTCCGGGTTTGCAGCAAACCAGGAAATTGGGATTGGATGATATTCTCACATCGATAGAGAAAGCCCGGCACGATGATCGCATCCGGTGTATTTACCTCGACCTGTCGGTGATCAATGCCGGTATGGCTGCTGTGGAAGAGATCAGGAACAGCCTGCTTACTTTCAGGGACAGCTGCTCAAAACCGGTTTATGCTTACGGTGATCTGTATGACCAGAAAGCATATTATCTGGCGACCGCAGCCGACAAGGTGGTGCTGAACCCCAAGGGTTTTATTGATTTCAGGGGACTTGGAGGTGAAGTTACCTTCTTCAAGAATGCACTGGAGAAGCTGGGAGTGGAAATGCAGATTGTAAGGCATGGCAAGTTTAAGTCGGCGGTGGAACCTTTCATGCTGGAAAAGATGAGTCCCGAAAACCGGGAACAACAGATGGTATACCTGAACAGCATGTGGGACCATATGCTGAAAGGGATTTCTGCGGAAAAGGATATACCGGTGGCACGGCTGAACGAACTTGCCGACCAGGTAATGACATTCAGGAATGCAGAGGAGATGCTAGCAGCCGGGTTGGTGGATACCCTGAAATATAAAGATGAAGTATTGGACGATTTGCGGAAAATTACGGAGACACCACCCAAAAAGGGAATCCCTCTGGTTACGGTGTCTGAATATGCCAAAGCCCCGTTAAAGAAAGAGAAGAAACCGGCCTTCTCAAGGAATAAAATAGCGGTCATTTATGCGAGCGGTGACATAGGAATGAGCATGGGAGGTGAAAGTATCAGCGGTGACAAACTTTCACGGGAGATCCGAAAGGTCAGACAAGATTCTTCCTTCAAAGCCATCGTTCTCCGCATCGACTCTCCGGGAGGAAGTGCATACGACTCTGAAATAATCTGGAGAGAGGTTAAACTGGCTGCGGATGAAAAGACCGTAGTTGTCTCGATGGGGAATGTGGCGGCTTCGGGTGGGTATTATATTGCCTGTGCTGCTGATAAAATCATAGCCCAGCCCAATACCATCACCGGCTCAATTGGCATATTCGGAATCATCCCCAATGCAGGGGAACTCTTCAATAAAAAGCTTGGAATAACCACCGATGTGGTGAAAACCAATGCTCATTCTGACATGCCCTCCTTGACCCGTCCGATGAGTGAATTTGAAAGAAACCTGATGCAGGAACATATTGAAGAGGGATATGCCTTGTTTGTGTCAAGAGTAGCCGATGGCAGAAAAATGAATACTACTGCTGTTGATTCCATTGGTCAGGGACGTGTTTGGACTGGAGAAAACGCGCTGAAAATCGGACTTGTCGATGAAATGGGAGGCCTTGATAAAGCCATCGAGATTGCAGCCGGCATTGCCGGACTTGAGAATTACCGTACTGTGAAACTTCCGGAACTCCCCGACCCGTTGATGGAGCTTTTTAAGGGTGGCACCGATAATGCCCGCACCTGGTTCCTGAAACAGGAGATGGGTGATGCCTGGCCCTATTACAAAGAAATCAGCCGGTTGAAACAGATGAAGGGCTTGTATGCCCGGATCCCCTTTGATATAATGATCCATTAACCCGGGTTAGTGGACATAAATTTTTGGATGAGAATCTCAAAGAAACAGGATTAGTATCCTGTTTCTTTGTATTTTGGTTTTATCGGCCAATTATTACTATTTTAGTGACCCAAATTTCTGCCCTATGCGGGAGCTGTTCTTGTATCCTCTCTCTTTGATTTACGGATTGGTTGTGTCAATCCGGAACTTGATGTATGACCTTAAACTGCTGAAATCGGTCGACTTTGATACCCCGGTAATCTCTATCGGGAACATCACTGTAGGAGGGACGGGTAAGACCCCCCATACCGAGTACCTCATCAAGCTGCTGAAATCACAGTTCAGGGTTGCCACCCTGAGCCGGGGATATAAGCGGAAAACCAAAGGATTTCTTCTGGTCGCTTCCAGCTCCGATGTGATGGAAACAGGAGATGAACCGCTCCAGATGAAGCGGAAATTTCCCGGGGTAACTGTTTCGGTTTGCGAGAACCGGGTGACTGGCGTTGAACAGTTACTGGCAGTTGATTCCCCTCCTGATGTAGTTCTCCTCGATGATGCCTACCAGCACCGACGCATCAATCCGGGGCTGAATATTTTGCTGGTTGATTATAACAAGCCATTGCGCGATGATCATTACTTACCTTATGGCAGGCTAAGGGAAAGCCGTAAAGAGCTGCGAAGGGCCAATATCATCATTATCACGAAATGTCCCACGGAAATTGCCCCGATTACCCGCAGGATTATGGCCAAGGAAGTCTACCTTTTTCCTTACCAGGAAATCTTTTTCACCACCATGGTCTATGGACAGCTTTACCCGGTATTTCCGGAAGCTCCCAAGATGGACCTGTTTACCGACACCTGGAGGATGGGAATCCTGCTGGTTACTGGCATTGCTTCACCCGAGTATGTGGTCGAGCATGTGAAAAAGCTCTCTGCCGAGGTAGATACCGCCATTTACCCTGATCATCACTATTATACCGAAAGCGACATTCACCTCATTATTCAGAAGTTTTACCAGCTTCAAAGTTCACGGAGAATCATCGTTACCACTGAAAAAGATATGGTCAGGCTCACCAAACTGGATCTGTTCACTCCCGAAGTGAAAGCATCGATATATTTCCTGCCTATCCAGGTAAAATTCCTGGACAGGGAGGGTAAAATGTTTGATAAGAAAATTTTGGATTATGTTGGAGAAAATAAAAGTAACCGCGAGTTACATATCAGGAAGAGTAAACTTAAAAACTGATATCGGCATTATCCTGGGCACAGGATTAGGTGGCCTGGTGAATGAAATTGAGATTTCGGAAACGATACCCTATGACGAAATCCCCAACTTTCCGGTGTCCACAGTAGAAGGCCATTCCGGAAGGCTGATTTTTGGAAAACTCGGGAATAAGGAGGTAATGGCCATGCAGGGACGTTTCCACTTTTATGAAGGCTATTCCATGAAAGAGGTGACTTTTCCTGTCAGGGTCATGCGCCAACTGGGGATCACCAACCTTTTTGTGTCGAATGCCAGTGGTGGTCTCAATCCCGATTACCGGGTGGGCGACATCATGGTGATCACTGATCACATCAATTTCTTTCCCGAACACCCGTTGAGAGGAAAGAACCCCGATGAACTCGGTCCCAGGTTTCCCGATATGAGCTGTGTTTATGATGAGCGGCTCCGGATAATCGCCAGGAAAATCGCGCTGGAAAATAATTTCCAGCTGAATGAGGGGGTCTATGTGGGCGTATCTGGTCCTACCTTTGAAACCCCCGCCGAGTATCTGATGTTTCGGAAAATGGGAGGCGATGCCGTGGGAATGAGTACCGTTCCGGAAGTGATCGTTGCCCGCCATTCCGGGATGAGAATATTTGGAATCTCTATTATTACCGACAGCGGCGTACCCGGACAAATCGTGGAGATCTCTCATGTGGAGGTTCAACAGGTTGCTATGAAAGCCGAACCCAAAATGACGCTGATCATTAAGGAGTTAGTAAATAATCTTTAACACGATTCCCTGATTCACTCTTTCTGTTGCTTTCCTGCAGGAGATGACACTGCCGTTTGTAATGCTGACTTCGGAGATTGTGTAGTTATCATATTTTTAAAATTTTCTCTCTTTTCATGGGTATCCTCATCCTCTCACTGGCACCGGTAGCCATCGTTGCAGCGTATGTCTGGTTCCGCGACAAATATGAGCGGGAACCATTCTCCCTGCTCCTGCTTTCGCTGGTGGCTGGTATGCTGATAGTCATCCCTGTGATGGCTGTGGAGAGTGTTATTTCGCTGGTTGGTGAAAACCTCAAAGGATTGGCGGATGCTGCCTGGACTTCCTTTGCGGTGGCCGGCTTCACCGAAGAGATGTTCAAATTCATCGTACTCTTTCTCCTTATCTGGAATAGAAAGCAATTCAATGATAAATATGACGGAATCGTTTATGCGACGTTTATTTCCCTGGGATTCGCGATGGTTGAGAATGTGATGTATGTGATGCAGGACGGGTATGCCACCGGTTGGCTCCGTGCATTTACTGCTGTTCCTGCCCATGCCATCTTCGGAATAACCATGGGGTTTTATACAGGTCTGGCCAAATTTTATCCCAAAGAGAGACAAAGGTTTAAATATAGAGCGCTTTTTGTTCCCATGCTCCTGCACGGGATTTACGATTTTATCCTGATGACCGAATACGAATGGCTTTGGATCTTCTTCCTGGCTTTCGTTGTTTACCTTTATATCTCCGGATTGAAACGGATGAAATATCTTTCTGAACATTCCTATTTCCGCACTGATTATGAGCTTCTCAATAAGAAATTCTCCGATGGAAATTCCTGATTTCAGCGATGTGGTAAAAGCATTTAAATTCCGGGGTGCCTGCAATGCTGTCTTTTCGCTTACTGAAGAGGAGGCTGCACGGGGAGTTGCCACTCATTCTTCGGGAAACCATGCGGCAGCGCTTGCCCTGGCTGCCCGGATGAGGGGAATCCCTGCCTATATCGTAATGCCTGAGAGTGCACCCGGCATAAAAAAGCTGGCAGTCGCCGGATACGGGGGAATCATCACCTATTGCGAGCCTACCCTGCAGGCCAGGGAAAGTACACTTGCCCGGGTGGTTGCCCTGACCGGAGCTGTCGAAATACATCCTTACGACAATTTTCATGTAATTGCCGGGCAGGGTACTGCCGCAAAAGAGTTGATCGAAGATGCCGGGGATCTGGATATTATCATGACCCCGGTTGGAGGAGGGGGATTGCTCAGTGGATGCGCCCTGGCGGCAAAGGCTATGCTCCCGGGATGCCGTGTTATTGCAGCCGAACCTGCCGGTGCAGATGATGCCTGCCGCTCCTTCCGGGCAAATACCATTATCCCATCGGAGAATCCCCAAACCATCGCCGACGGATTGCTCACCTCCCTGGGGAAAAGAAACTTCAGTCTCATCATGCAGCATGTGGACGATATTGTTACCGTGCCGGAGGATCAGATTGTGAAAGCCATGCGAATGATCTGGGAGAGAATGAAAATCATCATCGAACCCTCTTCCGCTGTTCCTTTAGGTGCTATTCTGGAACATGAAGCGCTTTTTGCCGGCAAAAAAACAGGGATCATCTTGTCGGGGGGAAACCTGGATCTCAACCATTTACCCTTTAAAGATTTTTAACGACCGGGGCAAACTTTTCAATGACATATGTTCCGTTTGTAAGGAAAAGTGCTTAACTTTAGCTTACAAACCTTTACATACCAGTCATGCTTGTCAAAACCTTCGGTAGTGCCGTTTTTGGTATCAATGCGGCTACCATTACTATTGAAGCAGATGTTACCAAGGGTATTAAATTCCTTTTGGTGGGTCTGGCCGATAATGCGGTTAAGGAGAGCCAGCAGCGTATAGAATCAGCCTTGAGGATCAACGGATACAAATGGCCCAAACAAAAAATCGTAGTTAACATGGCCCCTGCTGACCTGCGCAAGGAAGGATCAGCTTATGACCTTCCCCTGGCTATTGGGGTGCTTGCCGCTTCGGAACAGATCAGAACCCACAAGCTGGAAAAATATGTCATGATGGGAGAGTTGTCGCTCGACGGCACACTCCAGCCGGTAAAAGGAGCGTTGCCCGTGGCTGTGAATGCCCGGAAGGAAGGCTTTGAAGGATTAATCCTTCCCCGTCAGAATGCCAGAGAAGCCGCCGTGGTCGATAGCCTTAAAGTCTATGGCGTGGAAAACATCCATGAAGTAATCGGTTTTTTTAATGACGAGAGTGAACCTGAGCAGACCATCGTGGATACACGGGCTGAATTCTTCTCCAGAGTGAACCAGTTTGATGTGGACTTTTCAGAGGTAAAAGGGCAGGAAAATGTAAAAAGGGCACTTGAAATTGCTGCAGCAGGAGGACATAATATTATTAT
>CAJDVZ010000017.1_pt1 | contig 14717 bp, 10 predicted proteins | sample 7391481 | NCBI WGS metagenome assembly CAJDVZ01 (sample SAMEA7055721, study PRJEB34461) | soil metagenome | biome: terrestrial ecosystem; feature: Peninsula; material: soil | place: Antarctica | collected 2016 | reverse complement strand
AAAGGGAGCATGATTTCATGGCAGGTCAGGTGGTTCGGGTTGCCCTTGCACCTAACGATCCACCGCGTATTTATTCGATTTGCAGTGGAAATCAGGAAAAGGAGATCACCCTGCTATTCAACGTGAAGGATGACGGGTTGATTACCCCGAAACTGGCAGCACTTTCTCCCGGAGATATCCTGTACGTGTCGGATCCTTATGGATCGTTTACGGGGGATGAAGCAGCTGCGTGGTGGATTGCCTCCGGTACAGGCATTGCTCCCTTTTATAGTATGTTCAGGTCTGGTTTAGGTGGAAACAAAAAGATGATCCACGGGGCGCGGTATGTGAACCAGTTTTATTTCGGTGATGAACTCCACACAGCCATGGGTGAAAATTATGTTCCCTGCTGTACGGGTGAAACACGCCCCGGTTTTTTTCACGGCAGGGTGACGGATTATCTGAAAAGCTGCAGGGAGATGCCTGACGGCTATAAGTATTATCTTTGCGGAAATGCATTGATGGTGGTAGAAGCAAGGGATTTACTCATAGAAAGGGGTGTGCCTTACGGAAACATCGTTGCTGAAATTTATTTCTGATTTATGAAACAGATGCTTTTGGGGAAAACGCTGACAGAGTTGCGTGAGGTTGTAGTGGAAGCCGGATTGCCCGGATTTGCTGCAAACCAGATAGCCAACTGGCTGTATGTCCAACGGCTGGGGGCAATCGATGAAATGACCAATCTTTCCAAAAAGGCCAGGGAGTATTTAAACAGCCATTATGAGACCGGGATTTTCCCTCCTGTTAAAGTTCAGGAAAGCCTTGACGGGACCAAAAAATATCTTTTCGGAACGCTCTCCGGGAAATACGTTGAGACGGCGATGATCCCGGAGAATGAAAGGACCACAGTATGTGTAAGCTCACAGGTGGGTTGCAAGATGGGCTGTTTGTTTTGCATGACCGGGAAGCAGGGATTCCAGGGGCAGCTTTCAGCAGGGGAAATTGTGAACCAGGTGAGAAGCATCGATGAGGCCGGGAAAGTCACCAACATCGTTTATATGGGAATGGGGGAACCCTTCGATAACCTGGAGGAGGTACTCAAGAGCATTGATATTTTAACGGCTCCCTGGGGTTTTGCGATGAGTCCGCGGAGAATTACGGTCAGCACCATTGGAATTATTCCCGGGATAAGGAGTTTTCTGGAAAGAAGCCAGGCTCACCTGGCTGTGAGTCTTCACACCCCGTTTGAGGAGGAACGGAGGCAGCTTATGCCGGTTCAGGTCGTATATCCCATTGCCGAAGTGGTAGAGGAAATCCGAAAATGGGATTTTTCGGGTCAGCGCAGGGTGTCGTTCGAATATATTTTGTTCCGGGGGTTGAACGATACGCCCCGGCATGTCAGAGAGCTGGTTCGTCTCCTGAAAGGGATAAGCTGCCGGATCAACCTGATCAGGTTCCATCCGATTCCGGGGACACCCCTGCAGGGAACCGACGATGGATCCCTTCAGACATTCAGGGATGAGCTGAACAGGAAAGGAGTCCTGGCCACTATCAGGGCTTCAAGGGGGCAGGATATTTATGCTGCCTGCGGCCTTTTGTCAACTCTTGAACTCGTAAAATTGAACCCGGATCTCCAAAATCCATTGTAAAGTGCTATTTTTACTGTGAAAATTGATCAAATCGCCCCATGGATAAACTGATTTGGAATAAAGATATTTTCGGATCGAGGATCGACATTCACCAGGGTACGGAGAGTGTGGGATTCATCCAGTGGCAGCATATGCTTGGGGGGAAAGCCAGGGCTGAATTTAACGGTCGGATTTTTTTCCTGAGAAGGGAAATCTTCAATTCCAAAATTGAGATTTATGATTCCGAGGACAAGTTCCCGCTGGCCGGGGTGATGGTGAGTATTTTCAATCCCTGCACTGACGTGATTGTCAACGGCAAACGATTTGAACTGGAAGTCAAAAACTTCTGGCAATCGCGCTGGTCCTGGAAATTCAATGGAACCGAGATCGTCACTTTTGTCCCAAATGATTTTATCGTCAGGGGAAAGGGTGACATTGAACTCTTTGGGGCGTGCAAAGAGGAGATGGAGATTCTGATCCTCCTGGGATTGTTTGTCCGCAACCAGTTTATTATCCTGGTACTTTTCTTTTTGTTGTTTCTTCTTCTGATTTTATTTTGAAGATCGGTTTTCTTCTCAGAGAAAATCTTCGAATTCAAGGATGTCTCCATGCGGAACGGGATTTTCCCCTGTACATCCCAGATCCACATTAAATCCGGCCGGCCTTTCAAAGGTGACATTTTCCGTATAGCCCAACGTAGGGTCAGCCAGTACCTTTTTCATAAAGTATCCCCAGATTGGCAGGGCCATGTTGGCACCCTGGCCGGCACTGATGTCGGCGAAGTGGATACTTCGGAGATCGGCTCCGGTCCACACTCCTGCGCTTAGGTTGGGTGTCACCCCAATGAACCAGCCGTCGGAGTGATTTTGAGTGGTTCCGGTTTTGCCGGCTATCGGTATAGTAAAGCGGTCGTAACCTTCCCGGTTTCGGAGACGGTTGCCGGTACCTTCATCCACAACTCCCTGCAGCAGATTGATCATCAGGAATGCGGTATTTTCGTCGATGGCTTCACTCCTTTTCGGGATAAACTGTGCCACCCGTGTGCCGTGCTTGTCTTCAATATGGGTAATAAAATAGGGACGGACAAAAACTCCCTTGTTGGCGTATGTGCTAAAAGCGCCCACCATTTCATAAAGTGTGATATCAGAAGTTCCCAGAAACATCGAGAAAACAGGATCAATGGGGCTGTAGATTCCCAGTTTTCGCATCACTTCAGCCATGGCGTTCGGATTAAATTGTTTCATTACCCAGGCTGATATCATATTGCGGGAGTTGGCAAGTCCCCATTTGAGCGTGACCATTTTGCCGTAATTTTCCGCATCATGTGAAGCGTCTTTGGGTTCCCATATTCTGCCGTCGGGAAGTACAAACTGCTGTCTTACATAGGGAACCTTGGTGCAGGGGGTAAGGCCATTCTGCATGGCCAGCGTATAAAGGAATGGCTTTACAGTTGATCCCACCTGACGTTTACCTCCCTTGACCATGTCGTACATGAAATATTCATAATTAGGTCCGCCCACATAGGCTTTCACCTTCCCGGTAGTGTTTTCCATAGCCATGATGGACGATCTGAAGTAACGGAGGTACCATTTGATTGAGTCAATAGGTGACATGATGGTATCAATGTCGCCCTTCCACGAAAATATGGTCATTTCCACTGGTTTGTCAAAATTCTCCCTGATTTCACGGTAGTTTTTCCCTTCGGCGGAGAGTACCCTGTACCGCTCAGTCTGTTTGATGAAGCGGGTCAGCAATTCTTCGGTTTCATCCACCGTCATGTCGTTGCTGAAAGGAGGATTTTTCAATGATTTCAGGCGTTTGTCAAAGAGGGGCTGCAGATTGATGCTCAAATGGTAAGCCAGTGCTTCTTCCGCGTATTGCTGTAAGCGGGAATCAACGGTCGTATAAATTTTCAGACCATCGCGGTAAAGGTCCCAGTCGTTCCCATCGCGCTTTTTGTTTTTGTGGCACCAGCCATAGGCAGGGTTATCTTCCCATTCCAGGGAATCTTCCACGAATTTCTGGTGTTGGAAAGAGGCGTATTTTTTACGCTCGGGTTTGGGTGCATTCAGGGTCTGTCTGAGATATTCCCTGAAGTAGGGTGCCATGCCTCTCTTAAAGTCTACCCTGTGGAAGTCGAGTCCCAGTGGAAGGACCTTCACGGAATCGAACACCTCCCGGGAGATATACCTGTACTTCCGCATCTGTGCCAGCACCACATTGCGCCTTTGCAGGGTAGTTTCCGGCCGGCGCACCGGATTGTAAAGAGCACTGTTTTTGGCCATTCCCACCAGCATGGCTGCTTCGTGAAGCTCCAGGGAGTCGGGTTCACAGTTGAAATATACGTTGGCTGCGGTTTTTATTCCCACGGCCAGGTTCAGAAAATCATATTTGTTCAGATACATGGTCAGGATCTCCTCCTTGGTGAAGCTTCTTTCGAGCTTCACCGCGATGATCCATTCCTTGAACTTCCGCAAAGCCAATTGCATGGGTCCTGAGAATTTCTCCCTCGGGAAAAGCATCTTGGCCAGTTGCTGCGATATGGTACTTCCTCCCCCTGAACTGGTGTCTCCGGTCACAATCCCCTTGAAAACCCGCAGGAGCCCCCTGAAATCAATTCCGGAGTGGCGGTAAAACCGGATATCCTCAGTAGCGATCAGCGCTTTTACCAGATGGTCGGGCAAATCTCCGTAGCTGATAAAAGTGCGGTTTTCACTGAAATAGGTACCCAACAGCTTGCCGTCGCCTGAAATAACCTGTGATGCCTGCACTGACTCAGCATTTTCCAGGTCATCAAAGGTGGGCATGAATCCCAGGACACCCCAGACAATCAGGAAGAAGAGAAAAATAAAGAGGATGGCAACTCCGGCAAATAGTCCCCAAAAATACCGGATATATTTCCTGAATGGATTGTTTTTGTCCGCCATGTGACTTACGTTTTAATTGATGAGACAAATATATCAGGATTATTTGAACTTGAAATTTTGAACTTAGGGATTCATTTGTATTACTTTGCAGAAATTTTTTAAAAATAGTTTAATGCCCATACAGGAAAATCTCGTTATTGTTGAATCCCCGGCGAAAGCGAAGACGATCGGGAAGTTTTTGGGGAAGGATTTTATTGTCACATCAAGCATGGGGCATATCCGTGACCTGGAGAAGAAAGGCTTTGGAATCGATATTCAGAACAAATACACTCCCCGGTATATTGTATCGGACGACAAGAAAAAGGTAGTTGCAGAGCTGAGAAAACTCACCAAAGGTGCATCCCTGGTATGGCTGGCATCTGATGAGGACCGCGAAGGGGAGGCTATTGCCTGGCATCTCCGGGAGGAATTGAAGCTTGATCCCGAAAAAACCAAACGGATTGTATTCCATGAAATCACCAAGGAGGCTATTTTGCGTGCGATCAGCAATCCCAGGGATATTGACATTGACCTGGTGAACGCCCAGCAGGCGAGAAGGGTTCTTGACCGGATTGTTGGATTTGAAGTTTCGCCTGTACTCTGGAAGAAGGTAAAGCATTCTCTTTCAGCAGGAAGGGTTCAGTCCGTAGCTGTCAGGCTGATTGTGGAGAGGGAACGTGAGATCATGAATTTTGAATCCATTTCCTCGTTCCGTGTGACGGCACTTTTCCAGGTTGTGCTGCCCGATGGCTCAAAGGCGGAGCTTAAGGCAGAACTGTCGAAACGGTTTGATACGGAAAAGGAAGCTCTTGGTTTTCTGGAGAAATGCAGGGAGGCTGAGTTCACGGTTTCAGATGTTACCCGTAAACCGATGCGTCGTTCACCTGCCGCGCCCTTCACCACCTCTACGCTTCAGCAGGAAGCAAGCCGGAAACTGGGGTTTTCGGTTTCACAGACCATGGTTGTTGCTCAGAGACTTTACGAGGCCGGGAAAATCACCTATATGCGTACCGATTCCGTAAACCTCAGTGGTTTGGCGTTGAATACCACTGCGCAGAAGGTAAAGGAACTGCACGGTGAAAAATACCTGAAGACCAGACAGTATAAGACCAAATCCAAAGGAGCACAGGAGGCACATGAAGCCATTCGTCCCACCTATGTTCAGGAAGAATCTGTACCTGGAAGCGTGCAGGAAAAAAAATTGTATGAACTGATCTGGAAACGGACGCTGGCTTCGCAGATGGAGGATGCACTGCTTGAAAAAACAGTGATTACAATCGATGTTTCCACGGCGACAGAGAAATTTGCTGCATCTGGTGAAGTGATCACTTTTGACGGATTCCTGAAGGTATACATGGAATCGACCGATGAGGAATCGGGTTTCCAGGGAGGACAGTTGCTTCTTCCACCTGTTGCAAGCGGTAACCGGTTGGCCGCAAAAACTATTCAGGCCACTGAACGGTTTGCCCAAAAACCTCCGCGATTCACGGAAGCTTCCCTGGTCAAACGATTGGAAGAACTGGGGATTGGCAGACCATCTACCTATGCGCCCACCATTACGACCATTCAGAACAGGGATTATGTGGTCAGGGAAGATCGCCCGGGAAAAGAACGGGAATACATTTTTCTGGAACTTGTCCGGGACCAGGTCGGCCGGTCAGTAAAATCGGAAATAACCGGAGTGGAAAAGGGAAAACTTTTCCCCACCGACATCGGTATAGTGGTAACTGATTTTCTGACGGACCATTTCGAGAAGATAATGGACTACAATTTCACGGCAAGTGTGGAGATGGATCTGGATGAGATAGCTGTTGGAAATAAGGTCTGGTATGAGGTCATCGACCAGTTTTACAACCCTTTTCATAAGCGGATTGAGGAGGTACTCAAAAATTCCGAAAAGTCCAGGGGAGAACGGATCCTTGGATCCCACCCTGCAACCGGGAAACAGGTTTCGGTAAAAATCGGGCGGTATGGTCCGATTGCCCAGCTGGGGGAGGCTTCTGTTGAAAATGAACAGGAAAAACCTCAGTTTGCCAGCCTCAGGGCGGGTCAGCATATTGGCACCATCTCTCTGGAGGAGGCTTTGGAACTCTTCAGGATGCCCCGCGATTTGGGTGAATTTGAAGAGTATAAAGTTACTGTGGGTATCGGTCGTTTCGGTCCCTATGTCCGGCACAACAACAAATTCATTTCACTTTCTAAAAGTGATGATCCCTACACCATCATGCTGGAAAGGGCAGAAGAGTTGATTGCCTTGCGGAGGGAAAAGGAGAAGAATGCCATTTTGAAGAGTTTTGTTGAGGATGAGGAACTCAAAGTTCTGAAAGGCCGCTATGGCCCTTATATCGTCTACAAAAAAGAGAATTACCGGATTCCGAAAGAGACAAAAGTGGAAGATCTTACCTTTGACACATGCATGAAACTGGTTAAAGGAGGATCCGGGAAAAGCACAGGAAGGAAAAAGAAAAAATAGAACAGCTCAGACTAACCCATTAATTCCTTTACATGGATCCTGGTTTATATTGCAATCCGGTTGATTTTAAGCAGTACAGTCAAGGAGGAGCGTTTGGCAAGCATACGCTGGGATTTTATATTGAGCGGGATACAATGAAGTATTCCCGGGCAAGAAAAGGTGAAATCAAGGCAGCTATACTGGGATTGCCATTTGAGGCGGGCACTCCCAACAAAGGAAGTCGCGAAGCTCCCTCTGCTGTAAGGGAGGCAATCTATAAACTGGCCAATCTGGAGGGTTTCAGGGGAGTCATCGATCTGGGTGACCTGAAACCGGGTAAAACGGAAGCAGATATCCAGTATGCTTTGCGTGACATTACAGAATATCTTCGGGAAGAGGGGATTGTGACCATCATGCTGGGAGGGGGTCAGGACCTGAGTATCGGGATTTCACGTGCCTTCACGGACGACAAGGAGTTTGTCCTGACTGTTGCTGATGCGGCGGTAGATGTCAAGACCGGAAGGGAGGTTACAGGATCCTCCAATTTCATTTCAAGGATTTTACGTGAGAATCCCCATCTTTTTCATCTGCAGATGATGGGTATTCAGAGCCATCTGGTTCCTCCGGTTGTTTTGGATTTTCTGCGGGAGCAAACTTTTGAGTACTTGACGCTTGGCCAGCTTCGTGACGATTTTGCCGCAGCGGAGCCGCTGTTACGGAATACCACCTTTCTGAGTTTTGATTTTTTTGCAATCCGGCAGTCGGATGCAAGGGGCCATTTCCGCCCTCTGCCCAGCGGACTAAACAGCGAGGAAGCTTGCCGCTTAGCCCGGTATGCAGGACTGAGTAACAGGTTAAAGGTTTTCGGGTTGTTTGAGGTCAATCCGGTTTTAGATCCCGGAGGATCTGCTTCAGCCCTGGCTGCCCAGATGATCTGGTATTTTCTCGAAGCCCTTTCCCACAGGAGGCCAGAAGATCCCGGAACCGACAAATCCCCTTTTAAGAAGTATTTTGTGGAAATGGCAGACCACGGTGAGCCTTTGGTCTTTTATCACCACTCGCTGACTGATCGGTGGTGGATCGAAACTTTTGCCGGTGAAGGGGATTGTATGACCATCCCCTGCAGGGAGACCGATTATTTGATGGCCGTTAAACAGGAAATACCTGATGTCTGGTGGAAATATGCCCGAAAATCTGAAAGAATGTCAAAATAATAGGAAATTAAATTCGTTCTTTGCATTATTGACAGGTAGTCTTTTTACAACCCGGCGGCAGGATCTCTTCCTGTTAAGCAGATTTAGTCGCAGGTTGCATGAGAAAAGCGTATGAGAAAGATAATTTCTTTTATATTTTTTATATTTACCGTATATTTATCGGCATTCGGACAACAGGATCCGCAGTATACCAATAATATGTTTTACAAACTGGGTGTTAATCCGGGTTTTGCAGGGAGTGAGGACGCTATCACTGGTATTATTCTGAATCGCTATCAATGGAGTGGATTTGATGGCGCGCCTAAAACGCTGGTTTTTAGCGCTGATGCTCCTATTAATTTATTTGGAAAACCCTCAGGGATAGGAATTAATATCATCAGCGATGAACTGGGGCCCGAAAAAAACATTCTCGTGAATTTCACATATGCCTGGAAAGCATCACTGCCTATAGGTAATCTTGGGATTGGTGTATCCCTGGGGATGTTCAATAAAAGCCTGAACGGGGAGTGGGAGATACCGGAGGATGATCTGGGAATCTATACTCCCCCGGGATCTGACCCGGCAATTACCCAGGGAGAAGTTAGCCAGGTGGCCTTTGATGCAGGGATCGGTGTCTACCTGAAAGGTGTGAATTACTATGCAGGTGCTTCGGTTACCCATGTGAATGAGCCACCTGTGAGATTCTCCGATTTGGCCAGTACCTATCTGGCCAGGCATTATTATTTAATGGGTGGATACAATATCAGGCTCTCAGACCCGTTATTCGAACTACGTCCCTCTGTGTTGCTGAAAAGCGACCTGGCGGGGTGGCAGGTTGACCTGAACGCCAATTTGGTTTACGACGACCGGTTGTGGGGAGGGTTATCCTACCGTTTTCAGGATGCAGTAGCATTGTTATTCGGTGTGGAGCTGTTTAACGGGCTTCGTGTAGGCTATTCGTTCGATCTGGTTACTTCAGCCATTGGGAGGTACGGGTATGGTTCTCATGAAGTGTTTATAAGCTATTCTGTGGATGTGGAAAAGAACAGGAGTCGTAAATATAAGAGTGTGAGATTTTTGTAGGAAAAAGATATAGGACTGAACTATGAAAAGAATTTTTTTCGCTTCAATTGTGCTTTTAACCGGTGTAGTGCTGATGAGTTCTACTTGCAGCCGACCCGGTTCAGGCAGCGGTTACGGAAATGGTGAGCTGGTCGGGGCTAAGCGTTCCGGCAAATGGAAGGAGGCAGCTCCCACCGGAATGGTTTTTGTCAGACGCGGGACCCTGAACATTGGTCCCAATGACCAGGATCCTGCTTCAGCAACCCAGCCTACCCGTACAGTATCAATTGATGCATTCTGGATGGATGATACTGAAATTACCAACAACGAATACCGTCAGTTTATCGGGTGGGTTCGTGACTCCATTGCCCGTCAGATTTTGGGCCAGCAATATCCTGAATTTCTGATTACTGAAGACCGGGACAATAATCCCATTGATCCGCCGAAAATCAACTGGAAGGAACGCATCCGCTGGGACGAGCCTGATTATCAAATGGCTCTTCAGGAGATGTATGTGCCAGATAATGAGCGGTTCTTAGGCCGAAGGGAAATCGATCCAAGGAAGCTTTTCTATGAATACTGGTGGATCGACTACAAACAGGCAGCCAGAAGGCAGAACAGTTATAATTTTGAAACCCAACGCTATGAGGGAACGGTCTTTGACCCCGACGGAAACGAGATCCAGATAGAAAACCGGTCCGCCTTTATTTTCAAGGACAGGATTAATGTATATCCCGATACCCTTTGCTGGATCAGAGACTTCACCTACTCCTACAATGAGCCCTGGACTACCCGTTATTTCTGGCATCCGGGATTTGACGAGTACCCCCTGGTAGGAATTACCTGGAAACAGGCAAGGGCTTTCTGCAACTGGCGGACCAAAATTCAGAACGATTATCTGGCAGGAAAAAAGCAGTCAGGATTGATGGAGTACCGTCTTCCCACTGAAACCGAGTGGGAATATGCGGCGCGCGGAGGGAAAAAGTTCTCGATGTATCCGTGGGGGAACTACTATATCCGCGACCAGGAAGGTGTGTTCCTGGCCAACTTCAAACCATTGAGGGGAAATTATGTGGAGGACGGAGGATTGGCCACTATGCGGGTGGGAAGTTACGACCCCAACGATTACGGCCTTTACGATATGTCGGGGAATGTGGCTGAATGGACTATTACGGCTTATGATGAATCAGGGTATGTTCTGATTAACGATTTCAATCCCAACTATGAGTACAATGCGCTTCCCGATGATCAGCCCGTGATGAAACGCAAGACGGTCAGGGGAGGATCTTACAAGGACATTGCATACTACAACCAGGTGGCTACCCGTAGTTATGAATACCAGGATTCCACCAAGTCCTTCATAGGGTTCCGCTGTGTCAGATCTTCTTTTGGCAGTGAATTTTAAAACTAATTGACAAAACAATGAATATTGCTGATCTTTTAAAGACAAAACGTGCAAAAACCTTCATGGGGTTTGTTTACAGCTGGGGTGCATCCATTGTGCTGATCGGAGCTTTGTTCAAACTTCAGCACTGGCCCTATTCCGGATTGTTCCTGACGATAGGTCTGATCACTGAAGCCGTTATCTTTTTTGTGTCGGCTTTTGAGCCACCAATGGAAAACCCGGAATGGTCAAGAGTTTATCCTGAATTGAGTGAGGAATACGAAGATATGGGCTTTAACGTAACCGAACGTAAAAGCAGCAAGGATAGCCTGGGTGATTTGCTCAAAGGCACCGACCTGACGCCTGCCCTTCTCGACAAGGTCAGTTTCAGTCTCAACGAACTGAGCAATACAGCACGGGGAATCAGTGACATCTCGTCAGCAACCCTGGCCACTGAAATGTATGTGAAAAACCTTGGCTCGGCCGGTGAAGCCATGAACCTGTTGGCGGATACCAATTCGAAAGCCAACAATACCATTCACAATTCCATTAATCAGTTGGTTGATACTTATCAGAATACTTCAAAGCAGATGAGTAATTCGGGGCAAGCTATTGTCGAGAAGCTGAATAAAACCGGGGATGAGTTTACCTCCCGCATCAGCGAATCGGGAAATCTGCTGGCAAAAACGTATAAAACGGCTTCTGAGAAAATTGAACAGAGTCTGCAGCATTTCGGGGATTCCTCAGGGAGTTATTCCGAAAATCTCCAGCGGCTCAATAAAAACCTCAATACACTGAATGCTGCTTTCGAAAACCAATTGAAAGGTTCAGAAGAACAGTTCAGGGTGAATCAGCAATTTAATGCAGATATGGGCAAGATAAATGAAGTGCTTGCCTCTTCGGCGGAAGAACTGAAAAAGTATCGTGAAAATTCAGTGAAACTGAACCAGCACCTCGAAGCACTCAACCTGATTTACGGAAATATGCTTGGAGCGATGAATTATAAAAAGTAACTGAACCGAAGTACGTACTGCTATGAGTATAAAAAATTGCCCGGAAACACCACGGCAACGCATGATCAACATGATGTACCTCGTACTGACGGCCATGCTTGCGCTCAACGTAGCGGCTGAAACGTTGGAGGCTTTCAGGGTCATCGATGGCAGCCTTATACAGACTTTCGGAGCAGTGGACTCGAAAAATTCGCAGGTTTATTTAGCTTTCGAGCAGGCATATGCCGAGAATCCGGCAAAAGTGCAGGACTGGAAGAGTAAAGCCGATGAGATAAAGGTGAAGACCGACAGCCTGGTGAATTACATTTGGCGGCTGAAGGAAGAGTTGGCCCTGCGATCGGGATCAAAACCAACAAATTCCGAAAATCCCGATAATGGAGAGTTTTTTACGGTGAGAACCATCGGCGGTGACACCCTTATTGTCAAAAAGGAAGACGATATCAATACCCCGTCTGAAATTATGATAGCCCAGAAACGGGCGCAAATACTGAAGCATAAAATCGAAGAATACAAGCTGTTTATGATCAGTATGATCGGTAAGGATGATGCGGAACTGAGTGATGTTATTATGCAGGAACTGGATACCCGTGATTCGAGGTTTAGTCTCAACCAAGGGAATAAATCATGGGAGATCCAGTATTTTGAAAGTAAACCACTCGCTTCCATCCTGACCCTGCTTTCCAAGATTCAGATTGATGCCAAGAACGCAGAGGCCAACCTGCTGAATTATCTTTATTCGAAAATTGATGCAGCCAGTTATAAATTCAACAAACTGGGCGCCCAGGTCATTGCCAACTCTTCCATCATTTTGCAGGGAGAGGAGTATAATGCAGAGATTTTTCTGGCTGCCATCGATACCACTGTCGATCCTGAAATTATTGTAAACGGCCGTATTCTTCCCATTGTGGATGGTAAGGCGGTATACAATCTCAGGGCCAATGAGCCGGGTACATTCAAGTGGAGTGGGTTATTGAAATATAAAACTCCGGAAGGATTAATCCGCAGTTACCCCTTTGAGAAAGAGTACCAGGTTACCCGGCCAGGTGTTACCATATCTCCTACCAAGATGAATGTTTTTTACCGGGGAATTGCCAATCCCATCGATGTCTCTGTTCCGGGTATCGCTAAGGAAAACCTGCGTATTGAAATGACCAACGGGAAATTGACTCCTTCAGACGGGGGGCAATTGATGGTTTATCCTTCAGAGCTGGATGAGATGGGAAAGAAAACGACGGTGACAGTTTTTGCCAGGATTGGCGGTAGCGAACGGCAAATGGGATCCATGGTTTTCAGGGTTAAACGGGTTCCGGATCCGGTGGCAAAAATTGCCAACTTATCTGGTGGAAACATCAAAAAGGAGGATATCCTGATTGAGGACGGAATGTCCGCAGTTCTGGAAGATTTCGACTTTGAACTGAGATTCAATGTGGTACAGTTTGATGTGTCGCTTACCGGATCTGGAGGATATGTAAACACCTGGAAATCTGAAGGAAACCGGTTCACTGCCGACCAGAAGGCACAGTTCAGAAACCTCGCGGTCGGGAGTATAGTATATTTTGACAACATTAAAGCAAGGGGGGACGATGGTACTGAACGGCCATTGGATCCCATCAGTTTTAAAATCAGATAAGGATGAAAAGATTTTTGTTTTCTTTCATGTGGATAGCCATGGTATTGTCTATAATGCCGGAAGGGACTGTGGATGCGCAGATTATCAATGGTGCCTTTAAACGTCAGGATGTATACCAGAAGAAACCCATGCCCATTCCATGGGTGCGTGAGGCCGATGTTTTATGGTCTCAGATGTTATGGCGTATCATTGACGTCAGGGAAAAGATCAACCAGCCTTTATATTATCCGACGGTTCCCGTTGAAGGGCTGAGTAGCCTCGCTTCTCTTTTGCTGAAAGGAGTTGAAAGCGGTCAGATCACTGCCTATGATGCCCGTAATGACGATGATTTTAAAATACCGCTGACCATGGCTGAGGTGAAAACTGCCTTTGGCGCGGAAACCGTAACCCGCGAAGTGCAGAATTTTGACACCGGTGAATTGGAAACGCGGACCATCGAGGGCGAAATCCGGCTGGAAGAGATCAAACAATTTATGATCAAGGAGGAGTGGTATTTCGACAAACAGAACTCCCGCCTTCAGGTCCGGATCATCGGAATCTGTCCGATACAGGAGTTTTTCCGCAACGACGTGGAGAACAGCCCGGTCCAGCGGAGAAAGGTTTTCTGGGTATATTATCCTGAGGCCCGCGACCTGTTGACCAACAGCCAGGTTTTTAATCCGTACAACGATGCGCGGAAAATGTCGTACGACGACCTGTTCATCAAACGCTATTTCAACAGCTATATCGTACAGGAATCGAATGTGTACAACAACCGCACCATCAGCCAGTATCTGAGCGGTAAGAATGCGATGCTGGAATCGAAACAGATTGAAGATAAGATTTTCAATTTCGAACAGGACCTCTGGGAATACTAAAAAGGCCCGCTGGTCAGAAGGCCTTATGGGAAAACTCATAAGGCCTTTTTATTCATTCACAAAATTTTCAGGTTTTCCTGCCGTTTGGAATAATGAATTGGACCCGGATAATAATGAGAAAAACAGTGTGGAGTGTATTGCTTCTTTTACTGCTGGTGGCAGCGTGTAAAAAAGGTGATATTTATACTGCTGACTCTATCCGTAACCGGGGGACCTGGTTTGAGCCCACTCCCTATGGCATGGTGTACATCCAGCGCAGCCATCTTCTGTTGGGCCCCTCCGACGATGAAATTACCGACGATTCCCGGATGCTCTCGGTGTCGGTCGATGCTTTCTGGATGGATGATACTGAAATTACCAACAACGAATACCGCCAGTTTACGGAATGGGTTCGCGATTCCGTTGCACGCACCATTCTGGGAAGCAGCGATCCGGCATTTTTGAAGACCGAGAGTGAACGGGGGGATCCGTTGCAACAGCCGGTACTTAACTGGAAGACTAAAATCGTTTGGAACGATCCGGATGTCAGAATGGCACTTGAATCATTTTATATCCCTGAAGAAGAAAGGTTTTCCGGCCTTCGTGAAATTGATACGAGAAAACTGGTTTACGA
>CAJDVZ010000015.1_pt1 | contig 15089 bp, 15 predicted proteins | sample 7391481 | NCBI WGS metagenome assembly CAJDVZ01 (sample SAMEA7055721, study PRJEB34461) | soil metagenome | biome: terrestrial ecosystem; feature: Peninsula; material: soil | place: Antarctica | collected 2016 | reverse complement strand
TCTGACATTCGCCGGGTACCAGAACATCTGCCCAGTTTTGAAATTCAACGCTGTTTTCCCAGAACTTATCGGGACGAGTCATAGTAAATTTCCATGCTCCATTTAAAAGAATTTTGGGAGTTTCTACTCCTGAAACTTGGTCGTGCAATGGTACTTTGGGTATTGAACATGCCGTTAATATTAAAAATAGAAGATTCGCTACAAAGGAGATTTTTGGTTTCATATTAGAAAAATTTAGTTGAGATTCAAATCAATTTTATTTTTTGTCACATTAACAACCAAATAATTGATGCGGGTATTATAACCTATCACTATAAAGGTATTCAAAGGACAGGTAAATAAGGCAACTGCGCCGTTAGAAAAAACGGCACGGACAAAAAACAGGGCACAAACAGAAGTTCAAAGGCACTTGCAAGGCGCAGGGCTAAAGCGGAGATTCCTATTTCATGTTCCGAAGAGCCTTGAAAAAGTTAAAGGCTTCCCTTTTCTGTGGATCAAAATAGAAATAGGCAGTGGCTATTCTGCTGATATCCCTTACCTCACTGTAAAGTTTTTCGATTTTTTCCTGGTATTCTTCAGGAATAATGGAGGTGTCGTTCATCAAAGAAAAACATTCCGTAAAGTTTTCCATTTTTTTTTCATTCTCTTCAATGCGGTCCACAATACGGGGAGCAAGTCCATGTGCCAGAATTTTTTCCCTTAATTCAGGTGTCAGGTTCTGTGCAAAGGTCTTTATAAACTGGAACATGCTGTAATGATCTCCGTTTTTGGCATCACTGAAATAGTCATTGTAGCCGAGTACCTGATAAAACTCTTTTTGAAAAGGTTTATCGTTTTTATAGTCATTTTTCACCGATGCCCTGATGATTCCGATATTCGTCAATGAGGAGATCATCAGTTCGCGCCATACCAATAATTTTTCCAGAGTAGCTTTGATGTTCCCTGAGGATGAAAATTCCTCAATGATAGCCTGTGCATCCTTTTTGAGCGATTCGGCATATCTTACATTCCATTCTTTTCGGATATGGGCCAGTTCGTAAATGTTTTCGGCAAATGAATTCACGATGGACTGGCAGGCGAAAATGGTTGCAGCGGTCGCAGGGCATAGGTTTTTTGATTCCATTACTCGGGATATTTGGTTATTATTCATTGATGTGCTAAAATGAGAAAAAAATATGAGAAATGGTATTTGATTTACATGTTGCATAACTTAAAGCAGATATGTTGTGCAATCATGTTTTTTAGTAGAAAGGTTCAAGTCGGGGGAAACAGGACGGGGTGAATGTTAAAAAGCTATGCCAGAGGAGATATACCTATTATGGATGGATAAGCCAGACTATGCCTTACCTGTGTCTTTTCCTGAGTTCTGCAGCCAGGTCTTCGATTCTGTATCCTTTGTGGGAGAGGAGTACAATCAGGTGATAAAGCAGGTCAGCTCCTTCGTACAGAAAGTTGTCATCGTCGTTTGCCATGGCTCCGATAACCGTTTCTACTGCTTCTTCCCCTACTTTTTGCGCGATTTTTCGGATTCCTGCCCGGAATAAGGAGGTAGTATAGGAGCCTTCAGGCATTTCCCTTTTCCGTTGGTCAACCAGGTCCTGGAGATACTCCAGAAAAAGGAGGTCACTCTCCTCGTTGGTTTCATCCCAGCAGGTGTCAGCTCCGGTATGGCACACGGGGCCCGCGGGATTGACCTTGATCAGCAGGGTGTCGTTATCACAATCGGTCATTATCTGAACCACATCCAGAAAATTTCCGCTTTCCTCACCTTTGGTCCACAGGCGCTGTTTGGTGCGGCTGTAAAAAGTTACCCGTCCGGTCTCTTCTGTGATCCGGAGAGCTTCCGGATTCATAAATCCCAGCATCAGCACCTTGAGTGTGGTGTTGTCCTGGATAATTGCGGGAATAAGTCCGTTTAGTTTTGAAAAGTCAGGGCTGGATGGTTCATTCAATGATTCCATGTTTGATAGGCTTGTTTTATATTCCGGGTTTATCTTACCTCAATACCTCGGGTTCGAAGATAGGATTTTAATTCAGGGATAGATATTTCCCCGTAGTGAAAAACACTGGCTGCCAGTCCGGCGTCGGCTTTTCCAAGCGTGAAGACCTCTGCAAAGTGTTCCATTTTTCCAGCTCCTCCTGAAGCAATTACCGGAATGGTGAGTATTTCCGACAGCTGTGCCAGCTCTTTACAGGCAAAGCCGTTTTTAGTGCCATCGTGGTCCATGGATGTAAAGAGAATTTCTCCGGCACCCCGGTTTTCACCTTCTTTAGCCCAGGAGAAAAGCTCTTTTTCGGTAGAAATCCGGCCGCCATTAACCGTGACAGTCCACTGCCCTCCCTGATCTTCCCGGGCGTCAATGGCCAGTACCACAAACTGGCTTCCGAAATTGAGCGCAAGGTCATCGATCAGTTTCGGATTCCTGACAGCTGAAGAATTGATGCTGATTTTGTCAGCACCAGCATCCAGGAGGAGACTGGCATCTTTCAATTCACTGATGCCACCACCTATCGTAAACGGAATGTTGATTTCCCTGGCAATTCGCCTTACCAGTTCCACAAATGTCTTGCGTCCTTCAATGGTGGCGGTGATATCCAGAAATACCAGTTCGTCAGCACCCTGTTTCGCGTACAGCGTTCCCAGTTCAACGGGATCACCCACATTTTTGATGTTGATGAAGTTGATGCCCTTTACCGTATGCCCGTCTTTGATATCCAGGCAGGGAATGATTCTTTTTGTAAGCATATTTTTTCAATCCGGATATCCCGGTTTAATTGTTACTGTTGAAGCCGGCCAAATCGTTCAGTGTTATCTTCCCTTCATAGATTGCCTTGCCGGTAATGACCCCCGGAACTCCCTTTTCTGCCAGTTTGATGATATCGTCCATGGAGGAGATGCCTCCGCTGGCAATCAGATGCAATTCCGGAAATTCCGACATGATTTCCTCATAGAGATCGAAAGCAGGTCCCTCCAGCATGCCATCCCTTTCAATATCGGTAGCGATGACCTGACGGATTCCTGTATCCACATTGTTTCGGATAAAGGGGATTATTTCGGATGGTGACTCTTCCTGCCATCCGTTGACGGCGATCTTTCCTTTGCGGCTGTCGGCTCCGAGTATTATTTTCCCGGGGCCATATGTGCCGAGCCATTGCTGGAAGGTTGCGGGATCTTTGACCGCGATACTGCCGCCGGTAACCATGGCCGCCCCGCATTCAAAGGCAATCCGCAGGTCGGCATCGCTTTTTAACCCTCCTCCGAAGTCAATAACCAGCCCTGTTTTTGATGCGATTCTCTCCAGAACTTTGTAGTTGACAATATGTTTTTCTCTTGCACCGTCCAGGTCAACCAGATGTAAACGACGGATGCCGGCATCTTCAAACATTTTAGCCACCTCTAAAGGATCTCCGCTGTAGACAGTCTGCCTCGCATAGTCTCCCTGCGAGAGGCGCACACACTTCCCTCCCAGAATGTCGATGGCCGGAATAATCTCTGTTTTGGGTTTTATTTTTATTTTCTCCATTATCTCACCTGTCATCTTCCAGGATCATTCTCAGTACTGCCATAGCTGACCATTCCCGGTTGGCGGCCTCCCGGATCACTACCGAAGCCGGGCTGTCAATGACCTCGTCGGTCACAATCATATTACGCCGCACTGGCAGGCAATGCATGAAACGGGCATTGTCAGTCAGCCCCATTTTCCGGGAATCAACGGTCCAGGAACGGTCTTCCGACAATACCCGACCGTAATGGGTATACGACGCCCAGTTCTTGGCATAAATGAAATCGGCACCTTCGAAAGCTTTATCGGGGTTGTATTCAACGGAGAGGCCTTCCATGAATTCAGGCGCCAGCTCGTATCCTTCGGGATGTGTGACTGCCAATTCGTAGTCGGCCTTTCGCATCCATTCCACGAAAGAATTGGGGACTGCCTGCGGGAGTGCACGGGGGTGGGGCGCCCAGGTGAGGACGACTTTCGGTCGTGCTTTGGTTTTCAGCTCTTCGATGGTCATCAAATCGGCAAAGCTCTGAAGGGGATGACGGGTGGCCGCCTCCATACTCACGACAGGCACGCCCGCATAGTCGATGAACTGGTTCAGAATCTTCTCCCCGTAATCATCTGCCCGGCTTTCAAAACGGGCGAATGAACGCACTCCGATGATGTCGCAATAGGAGCCGATTACCGGCACTGCCTCCCTGAGATGCTCAGGTTTGTTGCCGTCCATTACCACACCCAGTTCAGTCTCCAGCAACCATCCGTCATCGTTTACATTAAGCACCATGGTTTGCATTCCCAGGTTCATGGCTGCTTTTTGAGTGCTCAGCCTTGTTCTGAGACTGGAATTGAAAAAAATCAAAATCATGGTTTTGTTTTTCCCCAGGTGGGAGAATCCAAAAGGATTCTTTTTTACCTCAAAGGCAACATCCAGCGCCTTTTTCAGGTTGGGGATATCACTGACCGATGTGAAATGTCTCATATGGGTTTGTTTATGCAAATGTACTGTTTTTACGCTTTTCTCTTCCGGATATTTGGCTTAACCTCATCTTTGTTATTGTTAGTGGTTCTCTTCTTTTTACTTGTCCGGCCAATTTCCGGTGTTATGGTCTGATGTGGCCTTCTCCTTCCACCAGCCATTTATAGGTAGTCAGCTCTTCAAGGGCCATCGGCCCACGGGCATGTAATTTTTGGGTACTTATGCCGATTTCGGCGCCAAGGCCAAATTCGGCACCGTCGGTAAATGCAGTAGATGCATTCGTATATACCACGGCGGCATCGACCGACTGTGCAAAACGAAGGGCTGTTTCTTTGTTTTCAGTGATGATGGCTTCACTGTGTTTTGAGCTGAATCGTGCAATATGCTGAAAGGCCTCTTCCAGAGAGGAGACAGTTTTGACAGCCATCCGGAGGGAAAGAAATTCAGTCCCATACGACTCGGGAGTGGCCGGGAAAAGCAGGTTCGCGGGGTAGTATTCAGAGAGCGCGCTGTGCGCAGGTTCATCTGCAAAAATAATTACATTTTTGTCCGCAAGCCTGGCGGTGAGTTCAGGAAGATCGCTGAGCCTGGTTTGGTGAATAATCAGGCAGTCGAGGGCATTACACACCGAAGGCCGTCTGGTTTTGGCGTTGAAAATGATGGAAGCGCCTTTTGATTTCTCTCCCTCTGCGTCGAAATAGGTATGACAGATTCCTGCTCCGGTTTCAATAACGGGGACGGTGGCATTTTCCCTTACGAAGTTAATCAAACCCTGGCTTCCCCGGGGAATGATCAGGTCGATGTAATCCCGGGCATGCATCATTTCAAGGGTCTCCTCCCTGCCTGCCGGTAAAAGGGTTACTGCATCCACAGGAAGCTTATATCTTTCCAGAACCCCGTGGATAATCGATACAATGGCCATGTTGGAATGGATGGCGTCACTTCCTCCTTTTAACACGCAGGCATTCCCCGATTTCAGGCAGAGGGAGAACACGTCAAAGGTGACATTGGGCCGTGCTTCATAAATGATCCCGATTACACCGAAAGGGGTGGTTATTTTTTTTATTTTCAAGCCGTTGGGTCTTTCCGTTTCTGACAATATCCTGCCGGAAGGCGAAGGAAGTGCTGCAACTTTCCGTATGTCGTCAGCTATGGCCGCGATCCTTTCTTCCGTAAGTTTCAGTCGGTCATACCGGGGATCGGTCATCTCCATCAGTTCCAGATCCTTTCTGTTTTCCGAGATGATAAAAGCTGCCTGTTCCAATGCTTCACCTGCCAAATCCTGCAACAGGTTGCTGATGGTTTGGTCATCCAGTACTGCAATTTGACGGGAGGCCTTAAGGGTTCTTTCAAGTTGGGCTGCTATTCTCATGGTCTTTGATGTTGTGGGATGTAAGCGTTATTTCCCATTTTCAATATATAAATAGTCGTAATGGACCAGAGGCTTCTGGTGATCGGAACTTTGCTCCTTTACCAATTTGTCGGAACCAAACTGTGCTTTCCCGATTCCAATGGTTTGGTGGTCTTCATCCACGATCTTCAGCAAGTCTCCTGTCCTGAAATCGCCTTCTGTGGCAATAACACCCACTGGCAGAAGGCTGACTGCCTTTTCGGAGTGAAGGGCTTCAACAGCCCCCTTGTTGATAACGATGGTAGCTTTGGCGAAACTGTCGGAATAGGCAATCCAGTTTTTTACACCGGATGTGGATTTTTTTAATGGAACAAAGTAGGTGTGGGGCACCTTTTTTTCACTGTCCATAATGTCAAGGAGGATATTCCTGCGATGGCCGTTGGCAACGTGGACGGGGATGCCGCTGTTGGCAACTTTCCGGGCTATGCGGAACTTTGTTTTCATTCCACCGCGTCCGAATCCCGACATGCTCCCGGTAATATGAATCTCATCATCACTCAGGTCTTCACTTATTACTGATATCATCTTCGAATCCGGATCTGCGGGGTTACCATCGTACACACCATCTACATTACTCAGGATGATGAGTGCATCAGAGTTGGCAAGGGTGGCCATCAGTCCCGATAGTTCATCGTTGTCGGTAAACATCAGTTCGGTGACTGAGATGGTGTCATTCTCGTTGACGATGGGGATTACCCTGTTCTCAAGAAGGGTATTGATGCAATTCCTCATGTTCAGGTAATGCGCGCGACTCGAGAAGTTCTCTTTGGTGGTGAGCACTTGTGCGCATATTAATCCATACTCACTAAAAAAATCAGAATAGCGGGCCATCAGTTTGACCTGTCCCAGGGCAGCCCAAAGCTGTCTCGCCGATACTGCATCGGTCTTCCGGGATGGCGTCAGCACTGCCCGCCCGGAAGCTACTGCGCCTGAAGTGACAAGGACGACTTCAATTCCCTCCCTGTGGAGCAATGCAATCTGGTCAACCAGATGTGCAATGCCAGGTACATTCAGCGTTCCGTCATTCCTGGTCAATACATTGCTCCCGGCCTTTATCGTAATTTTTTTATACCTCCACTGCATCAGCCGGGGTTTTCAAGTTTTTCTATTTTCTTGTAGGAGACCAGTAATCCCTGAATCAGTGATGCGCTGAATCCCTTGTTCTCCATTTCATTAAGTCCGGTGATTGTAACACCCCTGGGAGTGGTCACCTTGTCAATTTCCTTTTCAGGATGATTGCCGGTTTCAAGTACGAGCCTCGATGCTCCCAACACGGTCTGGGCTGTAATATACTGTGCCAGTTCAGCACCGAAACCGATTTCAACACCTCCCTGCATCGCTGCGCGGATATAGCGCAGTGCGAAGGCAATGCCGCAGGAGGCCAGTACCGTGGCGGCAGCCATCAGTTCATCGGGGATCAGGGCTGTTTTACCCATTTTATTGAATAAGTCAATGACTACCTCTCTTTTTTCTTCATCAGTTCCGTTGGTTGAGATCAGGGTCATGGACTCCCGCAAGGCAATGGCGGTATTGGGCATTGCCCTGAAAACCGGGATTTTGCCTTCAGTGACTCCGGCCAATTCTTTCAGATCGACGCCTGCAACCAGGGAGATCAGGATTTTGTCACTGTTCAGTACAGGAATGATGTTTTTCAGAATCTCAATCACCTGGTAGGGTTTGACAGCAACGATAACAATGTCGGCCTCCTTTACGGCCAGCTGGTTGTCACTGCCTGTCTGAATCCCCAATTCCTTAAGATTTTGCAACAACTCCGACCTGCGGCGTGTAACTGTCAGATTGTGCGGAGCAACTTCACCCGACATCAGTAAACCGGTGGCAATCGCTGTTCCCAGATTGCCTCCCCCAATGATGGCGATTTTTTTTTGTATCATAGAATATTTTTTATTGTCAAAGCAAGTATCAGTTTACTAAAACCCATCTCAATGGCCTGACTGGTTTACAATGGAGAGCAGTGCATCGGTGAACCGGGTTGCCTCCTCCACAGTCAGCGAGAGGGGCGGGAGTAATCTCAGAATATTGGATCCGCTGAATCCTGTGAATATATGAAATTCATTTAACAATCTCTTTCTGATTTCAGCAACAGGGCCCGGAAACTCTACTCCGATCATCAGTCCTCTTCCCCTGACAATGAAGTTGCCACCTGATTGTTTAAGTTTTTCCATCAGGAAGGCTCCCGTTGCGGCTGCTTTGGCAATGAGGTTTTCCGATTTCATAACCTCCAGGACTGCAATTGCAGCTGCGCAGGCGAGGTGATTACCCCCGAATGTGGTTCCCAGCATTCCATGCCATGCCTGAATATCGGGTGAAATAAGAAGTCCCCCGACCGGAAAACCGTTTCCCATGCCTTTTGCCACCGTGATGATGTCGGGTCTGACACCATCGTACTGATGGGCGAAAAATTTGCCGGAGCGACCGTATCCACTTTGGATTTCATCCAGAATTAAAAGTGCCCCGTTACTTCGGCAGAGTCTCTCCAGCTCCGTCAGAAATCCTGGTTCAGGCACCTGGATTCCTCCTATTCCCTGTATACCTTCAACCAGGACTCCGGCAATCTCTTCGGTGGCAAAAGCATCTTTCACTGCTTCACAATCATTGAACGGCAGGATAAGTGCGTTGGGAGTCTGGTTTACCGGGGCAATAATCTTTGGGTTGTCGGTGAGTGACACCGCAGCCGACGTCCTGCCATGAAAGCCTCTGGTAAATGCGATGAATTTTTTCCGGCCGGTGACGAAAGATGCCACTTTGAGGGCGTTTTCATTGGCTTCTGCCCCTGAATTGCAGAGAAAAAGCCTGTAGGTTGAATATCCCGATAATTCGCCCAGCTTGTCGGCCAATTCCTGCTGAAGCGGATTTTGAACGGAGTTGGAATAGAAGGCTATATTGCGCAATTGGTTGCTGATCTTTTCCACAAAGTGCGGATGGGAATGGCCGATTGAAATGACGGCATGGCCTCCGTAAAGATCAAGATAGGAGGTGGAGTTGGCGTCCCATAGCGTGCAGCCTGAGGCTTTCACCGGTGTGATATTCAAAAGCGGATATACATCAAAAAGTTCCATAATGTCAATTCTTAAAATGCGGAGGGTTTTAGTTTCAAACCAGCAGTTTCAGGGATGCCGAACATCAGGTTCATATTCTGAACAGCCTGGCCGGATGCTCCTTTCTGCAGGTTGTCAATGCACGTGACGACTGCCAGCCTGTTGCCATGTTTTTCGAGGGAGACATAGGCCTTGTTGGTGTTGACAGCCTGTTTCATGTTAGGCATCTCCGGCGTGACGATGGTGAAAGGATGGCCTTTGTAAAAGGCAGTATATTGGTCGACCGCCTCTTCATAGCTGCCTTCGAAGTGGGTATACCCCGTCACAAAAATCCCCCGGGTGTGGTTTCCCCTGATGGGAATAAAGTTCAAATCGCAGCTGAATCCTGGTTGCAGTTGTTTCAGACTTTGAAGGATCTCAGCCTCGTGCTGGTGCCCGAATATCTTATATGCGCTCAAATTACCTTCCCTCCAGCTGAAATGGGTTGTTTCAGTAGCTTGCTGCCCCGCGCCGGTTGATCCGGTAATGGCTTGCACGTGAATGTGGTCGCTTAGCCAGCCTTTGGCAGCAAGGGGAAGAAATCCCAGTTCAATTGCCGTGGCAAAACATCCCGGATTTGCGATATGCCGGGCGGCCCGGATGAGGTCACGGTTTAACTCGGGCAAACCGTAGATAAAATCATGTGAACCATCGGCAATCCGGTAATCGGCACTCAGGTCAATAATTCTTAGCGAATCAGAAAAATTTTGTTTTTCGAGGAATGACCTGGATCTGCCATGTCCCTGGCAGAGAAAGAGCACATCCGCGTCACCGGGGAAAACTTCTCCTGTGAAAATCAGCTCTGTTTCGCCCCACAGGTCGGAATGAACAGAAACGACTGGCTTCCCTGCATTGCTGGAGCTATGCACAAATGTGATTTCAACCTCCGGGTGGTTCAAAAGAAGGCGGACCAGTTCACCGGCAGTATACCCTGCACCACCTATGATTCCGGCTTTTACTTTTTTCATGGTTGCTGAACTTTTCAGGCAAAAAAATCTTTGCCGTTGATACTGTAACCCGAAAGGCTCCCCATAAGGGAGCAGCTGACAGGTTAATTTTCTTTATTTACGGTGAAATAGATTTTTTGGGCGTTCCCAAGGATAGCGGTAAATCCCTTGACGTCATCCCCTGTCCATGCCTTGCTCTCTTCCCCGTAATGGCCAAAAGCTGAATCCATCAGATCGTTGGGGGATTCAATGCCGGGCAGTTCGAACCGGTATGGATGAAGCCTGACAAACACTTTTCCGTTGACATTCTGCTGGGTGCTTTCAAGGAAAACTTCCATGTTGCGCATGACCGGATCGAGGTAGAGCGCTTCATGAAAAAACATTCCGTACCAATTGGCGATCTGCTCTTTCCAGTACAATTGCCATTTGGTCAGGGTGTGCTTTTCCAGGAGATGGTGGGCCTTAATAATGACAAGTGGCGCTGCTGCTTCAAAACCAACCCTCCCCTTGATGCCGATGATGGTATCGCCCACGTGCATGTCGCGTCCAATAGCATAGGGTGCGGCCATTTTTCCGAGTGCAAGGATCAGCTCAGGTCCGTTGGCATAACTCTCCCCGTTCAGGGCTACAAGTTCACCTTTGGCAAAGGTCAGCTCCAGGTCAGCTGGTTCGGTAGCCGTCATTTGACTGGGATATGCTTTTTCAGGCAAAGGTTGCGAGGAGGTAAGGGTCTCTTTTCCTCCAATGCTGGTTCCCCAAAGCCCCTGGTTGATGGAATACTGCATTTTGGTATAATCATCCTCAATTCCATGCTCCTTCAGGTAGGCGATCTCCTGATCGCGGCTAAGCCCAAGGTCACGGATAGGTGTGATGATGTGGATGCCGGGAGCCAGGACCTGAAAGGTAAGGTCAAACCTGACCTGGTCATTTCCTGCACCGGTACTGCCATGTGCAACAAAGGATGCATTGATTCTTTTTGCATATTCTATAATGGCGATGGCCTGAAATACCCGTTCCGAACTGACAGAAATGGGGTATGTGTTGTTTCTCAGTATGTTGCCATAAACCATGTACCGGATGCATTTATCGTAATACTCTCCGGTCACGTCAATGGTGATATGCTCTTTCGCTCCCAGCTGGTAAGCTTTCTCCTCTATCCGTGCAAGGTCTTCGGTCGAAAATCCCCCTGTATTGGCAGTCGCTGTATATACCTCAAAACCTTTTTCCTCGGTCAGATATTTCACGCAAAACGAAGTATCGAGTCCGCCGCTGAATGCCAGTACTAATTTTTTTCTCATGATATTTTATTATCTTTTCTGTGTTGACGATATTTTTCAAGTAGTTGAAGGGCATGCATCGGATTGAGCTTGCCGAGATATTCCAGAAGGGATCTCTTTTTGATTTCGCTGCCATTGCCATTTTTCTCGGTTTCCCAGGCAGGGTCGTAGAGCATGCCGGTACAGATGCATTTGGACCGGTTCATCCGCTGCAGGATGTCGTAATTTACACAACCTTTACAACCGTTCCAAAATGTGTCGTCGTCGGTAAGCTCTGAATAGGTGACCGGTCTGTAACCCAGGGAGTGATTGATCTTCATTACCGCCAGTCCGGTGGTGAGACCGAAAATCTTCGCTTCGGGAAATTTCTTCCTCGAGAGCTCAAATGCCTTTTGCTTGATTGCTTTTGCCAGCCCGATACCCCGGAACTCGTCCCTGACAATCAAACCCGAATTGGCCACATACCGGGCTGTTCCCCATGATTCGATGTAGCAGAAGCCAGCAAATACCTCCCCCTCCAGGGCAATAATTGCTTTCCCTTCTTCCATTTTGGTAGCCAGATATTCGTAAGTCCTGCGTGCAATACCGGTTCCACGTTGTTGGGCTGCTACATCAATGGTGTCATTGATGGTATCCACGTATTTTATGTGGCCAGCGTGGGCCACTTCAATGGAAATATTTTTGAGATCTTTCATTTTAATTTTTTGTTTTCCAATTTAGTCTTCAAATAAGGCATAATGGCGATCAGTTCCCGGACGAGCTCTTCACGGGTAAAACCTTCCTTCATGATCAGCAGGATGGTATCGTCGCCGGCGATAGTTCCCATCAGCATTTCCTGCTGTGCCGCGTCGATCACGGCGGCAATGCTGCTGGCATAGCCGGGAAGTGTACGGATTACTGCCAGGTTGCCTGAATATTGCAGGTCACGGAATCCGTCAGCCAGATAATTTACCCTCAGCTGCTCTTCCCTTTTCTCCGGCATGAATCCTTCAGGATTGAGGTAGACATGCCCGTTCTTCCCATCAGGAACCTTGATCACTTTCATCATGTACAGGTCACGTGAAAGTGTGGCCTGCGTCATGGCAACCCCCTTATCCCTGAGTAGGGTAAGCAGCTCATCCTGGCTCCCTATCCTGCCTGAACTGATCAGCTGACGGATTACTTCATGTCGGTGTTCCCTTTTATTTTTCATGAATAAATATTCATAATATTATGCAAAAATATACATTTATTCATTTCTCCTTCATTTCTCCTTCATTTTTTTTATATTTTTAAAGTGGAATTGTGAGAAATGAGGTGCTGCAAGAAAGAGGGTTGTCATGGAAGTGCCTGTATGACGGTTGTGGATGGGGAAATACTGAAAATTTGATCAATTTTAAAAAGATTTATATATCTTTATCTGCCAATCCAAGGGAAACACCCGACTATCGGCTGAAATTAAAAAGGAATTCGTTTGAACAAGAACCCTATTGAGTTAATTAATAATAATCATACGGCTATTTGCAGCCTTTGCCGCAATTTCTGCTGTAAATCCTGCTTCAGGGGGGAGGAGGGGAATCTGTTTGAACACCTGTCGGCTGATGAAATGGAGATACTTATTCAAAACAAACAGGAGGTACGGTTCCGCCCTGGAGAGACTATTTTCAAACAAAACACCGGGTCTTCCCACATCATCTGTTTCCGTCGGGGAATTGCCAAAGTTTATGTGGAGGGAGATAACAACAAGAATCTGATCATCAAAATGATCAAGGACTCTGAAATTGTAATTTCCGGAGGTTTTCTTGCCCAAAGTATTCGTCCATTTGCCATTACAGCAGTTACGGAAGTGGAATGCTGCTTCATTGACTCCACCAAGATCGTCGAACTGCTCTTTGCTAACCCTGATTTTGCCAGGGCTTTTCTTGAAAAATACCATGCTCAGAGCCAGCAAATGTTCAACACTTTGGTGATGCTGGCCCAGAAGTACATGCCTGGCAAGGTCGCCGATACCCTTCTCCGTCTTAAAAACGACATTTTCCACCAGAATCCTTTTCAAATCCCTTTCAGCCGGCAGGAACTTGCCGACATGTCGGCCATGTCCATGGAGAGTTTTGTCAGGGTTCTATCGGAGTTCAAAGATTCGGGACTCGTTTCCATTCATGGGAAAACCATTGAAATTCTCGATGAAGCGGCGCTAACAACCCTTAGCCGGAACGGCTGAAAACTTAACCCGTCTGAAAATTTCCCTTTTGGATTAGCTGAATGGGACCACCTGGCTTCCTGTGCGGTGGACAGATTAATTACCCGACATAAAATTCAGGATATTCATTTGGATTATCCCTAAGTGCTGTCGTTCCGGATGTTTTAACACGTCACTCCCGATGGGTTAGCATCCAAAATCGGCAATGATTGGAACTTTTGCTTACAATATGTAAAACAAATAATTGATATATATCAATTTGGAGATTTCCAAATATCATCCTATCTTTTCGCAAGTCTAATTATGGGTCGGAATATTTTTAACCCGGTATTAATTAACATTTGAAATCAGCAAACATTATCATGAAAATTAATCATATCGTTATGAGCTTCAAAAATTTCTCAGGAGTAGCATCGGTGATATTGTCCATTTTGCTTTTTATGTCATCGTGTGTAAAAGAGGGGCCAATGGGCCTGGCAGGTGCCGACGGGGTGGATGGCAAGGATGGCAAGGATGGCAAGGACGGGACGGCGGCATGTTTGGTTTGCCATAACGTTACGACCAGGAATGCTGTGGTAGCACAATACAACGTGTCACAACATGCTGCAGGAGCGGCCACAGCCAGAGCCACCAGCAACAAGTGTTCGGTTTGCCACTCGGAGGAAGGCTTTGTGGAGTATGTCGTGACCGGCCGGGATACTACTTACGCAGGGGTAGCCCATCCTGCCAACATCGGATGCACCACCTGCCATGCTACGCACAACACCTTTGACTTTACCAAAGACGGGCCGGATTATGCCCTGCGTACGGTGGCAGCCGTCGACCTGAAACTTTACGCCGATCATGTGAAAAAGATCGATTTCGGGAACACCTCCAACCTGTGTGCCAACTGTCACCAACCCAGGGACCCCTCCATGATCCCCGGTGAAAAGGGGGAGACTACCTACAAGATAGACAACAGCCGTTATGGACCACATCACGGCCCCCAGTCCACCCTGGTGGAAGGGATTGGCCTTTATGAAGTAGCCGGTTCGATGGCCATTCCGGGGACCAAGTCGCATCCCCACCGAAAAGGGGCATGCGTGAGTTGTCATATGGGAGATTTCAAAGACAATACAGGCGGCCATACCTGGAAGACCTCCCTGAACAATTGCAAGACTTGCCACCCGACGGCCACGGGCTTTGATGTGAAAGGAGGCCAGACCAGGATAGCCGGACTGATCACCGACCTGAAAAACGCCCTCATTGCCAAAGGGGTCCTGGATGCCACGGGCAACCTCACAAAACCGGGGGGCAAGGCCATCTCCGCTGCCAATCCTCTGGTACTTCCCGTTCACCAGGCTGGTGCATACTGGAATTATATCACGATGGTCGAAGACGGGAGTAAAGGTGTTCACAACCCGGCCTATATCGGGGCAGTTTTGAAAAACAGCATTGAATCTCTTAAGTAACATCCAATGATTGAACATGTTAATCTGGACTATACCCGGTTCAGCAGATCATCAGTTCAGTTTTGCTTCACCAATAAACAGGTTCGGCCGAAATCACCTTGTTTAAAGAAGGGATAAACAGAACAGAACTGGATTTTGCTTTATCGGAAAAGCCTGATAACATAATACTATTACACATGAAGAGAGGAAAATTAGCAATGGTTTTGGTGGCGGTAATGCTGACGGCAGTGGCCTGTCATTACGACTGGATTGC
>CAJDVZ010000020.1_pt1 | contig 15209 bp, 15 predicted proteins | sample 7391481 | NCBI WGS metagenome assembly CAJDVZ01 (sample SAMEA7055721, study PRJEB34461) | soil metagenome | biome: terrestrial ecosystem; feature: Peninsula; material: soil | place: Antarctica | collected 2016 | reverse complement strand
CGGTGTGGGATTAGGGAACAACTACACAATAGGGGGTACTGGCTTTACCAACTCAATCCCACCCCTTTCAGTATCATTTGAATATATCATTAAAGACGGTCTTTTCAGTGATGGGAAGGGTGCACTAGGAGTTGGAGCTTATGCGCAGTACATGAATTACAACTATTCAGTAACCAACAATCCTGGTATTGGTGATGGAATCAATAATGCTTCTGTACTTAAATCAGCAATGGCCAGCCCTACGATGAGCGATTGGAAATACAACAAGTTTATCTTGGGTCCCCGGGGCTATTTTCATTACAGCTTTCTCGATAAATTGGACACTTACACCGGCTTGATGTTGGGATTAGATTATGTTGGATGGGGCAGTAAAGGAGACAATTATAACAACACAGCTTTTATATGGTCCTGGTTTCTTGGCGGTCGCTACTACTTTAACGACAACCTTGCCGCGATGCTGGAACTGGGCTACGGGGCTACTTATGTAAACATCGGTATTGCCTTTAAATTCTGAAAATAAAACCATAGGAAAGTGTATCGATTGATGAAAAACAACGGGTTGCTGGTTAACCTTTCAGAGGATGCAGGATAATTAATTACCTTTATAGGGATTCTCCTTCTGGAGTGGCTCCTGCTTTGGTTCATGTACAGAAAAAAAATTTTCCTCAGGGTTTAGTCATTCAAAAGGGGAAAGTGATACAGGATCACACAACCGGGATCCACTTTAACCGTACAAGGCCATATGGAGAAACATACAACCAGCCCGGATCAATCCTCAGGTTTGAACCGACAGCCTGCAGTAGCAGGCAGGTTTTATCCGGGAAGCCAAAAGATGCTGAAGGAAGAAGTAGAAAGGCTTTTCCGGGAAGCCAAGCCGCCGCAACATCCCGATAAACCACTGCAGGCAATTATTGCACCCCATGCCGGGTATATCTTCAGTGGCAGGGTAGCAGCGTCTGCTTTTAACCAGATACCCGCAAATAGCCGCTATAAACGGGTTTTTGTCATCGCTTCAAGCCACCAGATGCATTTCCCCGGAGCTTCAGTTTGGACGACCGGCGATTATGAAACGCCTCTTGGTATCGTTCCTGTCGATCGGGAGACCTGCAGGGCACTCTGGCAAAGTACTCCCCTATTTCAGTACCCTGAAGAAGCCCATCTGGCGGAACACAGTCTTGAAGTACAGCTACCGTTTCTGCAGGTAAAGCTGGGAAACACATTTCAGTTGGTTCCTGTGATTCTGGGGACCAACCGGGCGGAAGAGTGCGCCCAAATTGCCGGAATCCTCCAGCCATGGTTTCTCCCTGAGAATCTTTTCGTGATCAGTTCCGATCTTTCCCATTATCCATGTTATGATGACGCTGTAATAACCGACAAGGCAACCACCGGGGCGATCCTCTCCAATTCACCTGATCAATTGTTGCAGATCCTGAAAAATAACCAGGCAAAAAAGATCCCCGGATTGGCTACATCCCTGTGCGGGTGGACTGGTGTGCTTTCGCTCCTGTATATGACCCGGGAAGAGAGTTTTCAAACAGAATGGATCGATTATCTCAATTCAGGAGATGAACCTCGCTACGGCGATCAGCAGAGGGTTGTCGGTTACAGTGCCATTGCTTTCTTCCGGAATCCTGAAAACGGATTTTTTCTGCCGGCGGAAGATAAAAAAAAGTTACTATCCATTGCAAACCAGGCTGTAAGGGAGATGGTTGATACCGGCACAAGGCTTCCACCCGGTGATGAAGCTCTTTCAGAAAATCTGGCCTCCCATGCAGGAGCTTTTGTAAGCATCTATATCGACGAAAAGTTAAGGGGATGTATCGGCAGTTTTTCAACAGATGAAAATCTGGTCCATGTAGTCTCCCGGTCAGCTGCCTCCGCAACTGCTGACAGCCGTTTTGACGCAGTGAAGCCGGAGGAGTTAGAGGGGCTCTCCATCGAAATATCGGTGCTCACGCCACTCCGGCGCGTTTATTCTGCCGATGAAATTATTCCCGGAAAACATGGGATTTACATCAAAAAAGGATGGTCATCCGGAACATTCCTTCCCCAGGTGGCCACCAAATACGGATGGACCAGGGATGAATTCCTGGGTCATTGCTCCCGCGACAAGGCAGGTCTTGGATGGGACGGATGGAAATCGGCAGAGTTGTATGTCTATGAAGCGATCGTTTTCGGAGACCCTTCCGACACCGGACTGAACCCTCCATAATGAAACGGGCAAATTCCCTAAAAAAAACAATATCAAATAAGAAGTATGAAGAAAGTAGCAGTAGTCGGTTTCGGATTTATGGGGAAGACCCATGCCATCCACATTCTCAATAATCAAAAACTTGAACTGGTTGCCATTGTGGATAAAAATCCGCAAGCCGTTGAAAACGGCCTGAAAACAGCAGACGGCAATTTATCAACAGTTTCTGCCGGTTCCGACGCTTTAAAAAACATCCGCACCTACACCACCCTCCAGGATTGTATCAGGTATGAAAAGCCTGATGCAGTTCATATTTGTGTTCACACGGGTTTGCATTATGCCATGATTAAGGAAGCGCTTAACCATGGCTTGCATGTGCTGGTCGAAAAGCCATTCTGCCTCGATCTGAAGGAAGGGGAAGAGTTAATCGCTCTGGCTGAAAAAAAAGGAGTGGTTTTGATGGTAGCCCATGTGGTCCGGTTTATGCCTCCCTACCGGATGTTAAAAGAATGGATCGGCCAGGAGAAATATGGCAAGCTGAAATTTTTATCCCTTTCACGCTTTTCGGGCATTCCGAATTGGGGAGATTGGAAAAATAAACAACTGGCTTACGGCTCATCAGGTGGTGCACTGTTTGACCTCGTAATCCATGATATCGATTATGCGCGGGATGTAGCAGGCGAACCTCATCATATTTCCGCTAATTATCTTCCGGGAAAACTAAGTGCACACGATTACCTGAATGCTGCATGGACTTACGACAACAGTGACCTGTTTGTAAGGATTGAAGGTGGTAATATATTCCATGCTGCATTTCCATTCCAGGCAGGATTCATGGCCTTATTTGAGCGTGCAAGCATACACTATTCCACCTCAAAGCCCGATCGGATCCTTGTTTCAGACGACCGCCAGACTGAAGAGATATTGACCGGAAGCCTTGATACCGGGTATTATGATGAGATTGACTATTTTGCACAGTGCATGGAAGAAAACCGAAAACCGGCAGTTTGCTTACCGGAGTCCTCACTGGCGGCCATCAGGCTTTGTTATGACCATTTGAAAGGATATTCCCCTTCCCTTTAATGATCCGTGACGAGATTTCCTTAAGGAAATAATTTTCGGTACAGTGGTGGACAAACTTAATTTTTGATTTTCTCTGCAAAGGAGATCATCCTGCGGACTACCTCCTCCAGGGTTTCGTTCTTTTTGGCAAAGCAAAACCGAAGGTAAGAGGTGTTTTTCCGCTTGTGCATGAAAAGTGAAAGCGGAGTAGCTGCTACCTCTCCTTCCCGGAGCAACCTCATTGCAAAACTGACATCAGACTCATCTGACAAATTCTGGAAATCAACCAGCTGAAAGTAAGTTCCCTGACTGGGTTGCAGCAGAAAGGGTGAACCTTTCAGCAGCCGGTTGAAATAATTCCTTTTACCCTGGTAAAATTCAGTAATTTCATCATTAGAATATGCCGACTCCATAAATTCAGCCAGTGCATATTGGAAAGGGGAGGGCACATAGGAAACCTGATACTCATGAACTTTCCGGAATTCTTCCATCATATTGGCAGGGGCCAGACACCAGGCTACTCCCCATCCGTTGACATGAAAAAGAGGACCTGGCGATGATATGATGAAACTGCGGGATGCAAGGTTCTCAAATTGTCCGGCACTTTGGTGTTTATCCTGGTCAAAAGCCAGGTATTCAAACTTCTCATCGCTGATGATATAAATTCCGGTTCCTTGGGTCAGCCGCTGTAACTGGAGCATATCTTCCCTGGAAAGGAGTGTCCCGGTCGGATTATGTGGAGAATTCAGCATAATCAGACGGGTTTTGGAAGAAATCATCTTCCGCAAATCTTCCCATACAATACTGAAGCCAGGCTCCTTCATCGGCACATGCACAGGTACTCCACCGCTGATGCGCACTGCCGGACTGTATGTTGTGAAGGATGGTTCAAAAATGATGACCTCATCCCCCTCATTAACCACCGTAGTGATGGCCGCAGAAATAGCCTGGACAGTGCCTGCACAAATGGTAATCTCATTTTCAGGAGCATACATTTTTCCGTACTGCCTGAAATATTGCTCTGAAACCCGTTCCCTGAGTGAGAGGATCCCTTCCATGGGTGCATAATTGTTATAATGGCGGTTTATATAAGAACCGGCCAGTTCAGCAAGGCGTGCGGGGCAATTGAATTCTGTAATTCCCAAAGACATATCAATGGCATTCAGTTGCAATGCAAGTTTCCGCATTTCGCCTAAGGTATTACCCAGGGGTTCCGGTAATTTCGTTTGCATAGGCTGTGTAAGTTGATTAATGTGTTTGTCCGTAGTTAAATCAGCCAAACTTTACTAAACAAATATAATAATTATTCCTTTCATCCTTACTCAAAAACCGCTTTTAATACAGGCCACGATTTCAGGTGTCCCAGGTTTTCAAAATGGAGATGAAGATAATCCAAAATTTTCTCCAGCAATATGTTACGCTGTGAAATGTTCATGTGCAGACTATTCAGTTGAGTGATATCCGACAATAAAAACATTTTCAAAAATCCCGTAGTTTCGGGATTCATGAAGGCCGTATGCAGGGGCTCGCGCGAAACTGTCACCCCTTTTTTCATATCAAACCACCCCATTGATCGGGATTCTACTCCCGGATAAATTCCCAGATACTCTGTCAGGTGAACCAGAAACCAAATGTGGAAAAGGGAAACACCCTCTTCCATCAGGTCAAAGAAGAGCAATGAATGCTCAATGAAATGGTAAAGACCCGGGTTGCTCTCCTCCTCCTGCAGGATCCGGCTGAGGATTTCGGTGAGAAACAACAACTGGGTCGATTTTTTTATGTCGAAAGGTATCGAAACATACGGATTGGCCAGACGGCATTCTTTGATTCGTTGTATTTCACGGTTTTTTCTCAGGTACACCTCAACTTCCAGAATAAACAACGGTTGCATGATGGCTGCCTTATTCCCTGACCTGGCTCCCCGCACGGCATTCAGAAAATAGGTCTGACGACCGTAATCCACAGTATAAAGAGTGACAATCAAACTATGGTCACCATATTTGACGGTATGGAGAATTACTCCCCTGGTTTTTTCGAGCATGACGATAACTCAACAAGTACGGCAAATTGCATCGGTTCCTTACCGGATAAACAGCAGTTTGGTCACATGGGTTTGATTCCCTTTGGCATCGGCACAGAATATCAGGTAAACACCGGTAGCGACCCGGTTGGCGTTGAGGTTTTTCCCATCCCACAGCAACTGGCTTCCCAACGATTTGCCTTTAAAAACAAGGTTCCCGGCAATATCCGTAATGTGCACATCGGTATCCTTTATCAGTCCGGTGATCGTAATATTGCCGGTAAAAGTTTCCCTCACCGGATTCGGATAGGCATAAACTCCCGAAAAATCATTTGTTCCCCGGGGTGCATCACCTACATAAGAGATCAGCCCTTTATCAGTGCCGATGTAAAGCTCGCCGCTCTTTGGGTTCATGGCAAGGCTGGTGATGTTGTCAGACAACAGGGGACTGTTGTCCATGGTGAAATGGTGGATTTCGCGGTCTCCTCTTTCAGAAACCAGGAAAATTCCTGAATTCCGGGTTCCGAACCATTTACGGTTGGCTCCGTCAACCACAATGGTGGTGACTGTTTCCGTTTCCAGAAGCGGGTGATACAAACCGTCGTTGAGTTCGAGACTTGGCTGGTAAGCATATAAAACTGATTCACTCCATATTCTGCGGGGATTTGAAAAGACGGCGACTCCCCTTGAGGTTCCTACCCAGATTTCACCGTCCAGACTCTCCGCAATGGCATATACATCATTCATGCGATTGTAGATTTCCTTTTCTCCGTTGTTAAAATAGGAAGTTACCAGGAGGGGCTTCTTCTGCGAGCCGTCTTTGTTCACCACATAAAGGTCTCTGCCACGGGGAATGATAATCCACTTGTCGCTGTTTCCGGTAACAATGAGTTGTCCGATTGTATACTGGAAACCGGAGGCTTCCGGAAGGTTGTAACTCTTCCATTCTCCTTTACTGTTCAGGCTATGCAGTCCGTTCGAAGACTGGGAATTGGTGATCCAAAGGGTGTTATTCTCATCAAATGCCAATCCACCGATACGGGTGTAAGGATCCAGCGGCTGATCGGGAAGCGCAGTCTCCAAGGGGCTGTTCAGGTTATTATACCGGTTAACCAACTTGTCATTTTTGAAATCAAGCAATCCCCCACCCCAGCTGGCAGCAAAAAAGTGGTCTGGATTACCCGGATCGACAGCAACCTCCACCATATCCCAGAAACCGGTCATCTGAGGAACCTCCTTTTTCGTAAAATAACTCCAGACTCCCTCTTTCATCCGCTGAAAGGAAGGGTCCCTGTACTGGTTATTCCAGGGATCCGTGCGCCCGCCGGAAGCGATCCACAGCTCATCCCGGAAAACGGTCATGGAAAAGACCGCATTATTGACAGGTCCGGGAGGTGTATGCTGTTTAAAACTCTGACCTGAGTGGCGAATCAGTCCGCTGGTATAATCCGCTATCCACAAGGATCCATCCTGACCCACCACAGCAGCCCGTGGATTAATCGGGGAGACTGACTGGCTATTGAGAGTGTAGCCGTTAATTTTATCACGCGAGGTTAAGGTTTGGTCATATAGGAAAACCTCCTCCCGGGAAACAGCGATCAGGAAACCTGACGTATTCTGCAGGTCGTTGAAATAACCCACCTCGCGAAGAACCCTCTCCCATCTTCCGTTGCTGTATAGGTATGCTTCATCGCCGCTGTATTGGTCACGGGTAAAGACCGCAATCAGATTACCGTTGACCATGGCAAGCTGACTGAATTTTTCAGTGGCATGCGGAACCGTTTCCAATCTGGTCCAGTTTCTGTAATCGAGCAGGTTGGGGTGATTGATCGGAGCAGTTATGATTCCCTTTTCTGTAGCTGCATAAAGGATGGTGCCATCGGTTTCCATATCGAAAACCTTAACCTGTGAACCGTTATCCCCGATAATATAGGTCCCTTTAATCTCCTCTCCGGCCAGATTGATCGATACAATTCCAAAACCACACGACAGAAATGCTTCATTTCCATGCAAAAGCACATTGTAAATGGTTTTATCGCCCGGTATCATTTTCCGTTTAATATCCCCCAGATTAACCACCTTGTTCTCATAAACCAGGTCGATATTGCTGCTTTTATACATGACAAGAAGCAATTTCTGATCCCTGGCCCACACAATGTTCTGAATGCCCACATCACTCAATCCATCGCTGGGAGTGATTTTATGGGTGTTGTAATCTTCCAGGTCAACATAAAAAAGACCGCCCTCTGTCACACAGAAAACTTTATCACCCGCATCGGCCACCTTCAAAGAATTTGCATAGGAAAGATAGTCCTGCCATGTTCCCGGCCGGTTTTGTGCCGGCAGCAAAACCGACATCCACATCAGCCCCAAAAATCCCAGAATATTTTTCATACTTTACGCTTTCCAGCCAGCCACAACACCGGGATATCCAAGAAGATAGCTGACCATTTTATTAAAAGCCCTTCCCCGGTGACTAATTTTATTCTTTTCTTCCAGATTCATTTCAGCAAAAGATAGATCATACCCTTCGGGCCTGAAAATCGGATCATAGCCAAACCCTTGGCTACCCCTTCTTTCCCGGAGTATTTCACCACGGACAATCCCTTCAAACTGCAGTTCCCGGTGATCAATCACAAGTGAAATGACAGTTCTGAAACGTGCATTCCGGTCATTTATTTTCGTCATCTTCTCTAAAAGTTTCGTCATGTTGTCGTCAAAGCTCCTCCCGGAACCAGCATAACGTGCTGAATAGACCCCCGGTTCACCATTCAGGGCATCCACCTCAAGTCCTGTGTCATCTGCAAAGCAGTTTAACTGGTATTTGTGATGGATAAACCATGCCTTTTGGGAAGCATTGCCCTCCAGGGTAGAACAATCTTCAGGGATCTCCCCGGCAAAACCAATTTCATCAAGACTGAGAATACGGAAACTATTATTCAGCAAACTACTGATTTCGTTGATTTTATGGAGGTTATTGGTGGCAAATGCAAGTTCCATATTGTAAATGATGGGATTTCTACAGATATTTAAGCCAGGCAAAAAGCGGACGGGAATTGAGGTATTCCGGATTACCGGAAAAGAGATACGCTTCACGCTCAAAGGAAATGTTCAGATAGGCCTTCCGGTGCGACCGGAATGCGATGAGCCGTATTACATATTCCAAAAAATACCATACAAAGAAAAAGAGCCACAACATTTCAATCTGCTGCCGCGCGTGGATCCGCTCATGATGAAGTGTGTCGGCCATTTCCCTGATGGGAACACCCCTGGTCACAAACAAAAAAGGGAGGATACACATGGCCATGTAGTTTTTACCAAGGAGTACCGATGAAAAACGGTTCTGTACGATGATCATTACTCCTGATTGCAAGAACAACGTTCCACACATTCGATGACCTGGCTGATGAGGTTATTTTTAAGAAAGTACCAGGTATTCTTCCCATCCCTGCGTGAACAGAGTACCCCTTTGTCTTTCAGTATCCCCAGATGATGTGAAGCGGCTGCCTGTTCCATCCCCAACACTTCATGGATTTCGGTGACTGTCATTTTTTTTTCGCCTTCCAGCAGGTTGAGAATAGCTATTCTCATCGGGTGTGCCAATGATTTAAGCACTCCCGCTGCGAGTTCGAGCTTAACGATATCCAGTTTATCTATTTCAGCCATGATAAGTTTTTAATAAATGCAAATATATAAATATTTAATTTTAAATTAGTTCAAATGACGGTTTCAGGATTCCCTTCACCACTGATCTTCTTTAAGAAAGAAGCCAGAGAGGAAAGGCTCTGATTATTTTTCAGGCAGGACAGGGAACATTCTTCTGAGCAGCATATATCCCAGAAGACCGGAAACAATGGAGCCCAGGAAAATTCCTCCTTTTGCCTGATTGATCAATCCGGGATCCCGGAAAGCCAGTGTAGCCACAAAGATGGCCATGGTAAAACCGATACCGCCCAATAAGGCAACTCCAAAAATATTCTTCCATGTGATACCCGGAGGCAGTTCTGCAAGACCGGCTTTCACTCCGGCCCATGACATCAACGTAATTCCTATAGGTTTTCCCAGCAAAAGGCCGAGGGCAACAGCCAGAGTTACTGGTGTAAATCCTCCCCCTGCTCCGCCGAAAGTCACACCGGCATTGGCAAGTGCAAACAGCGGCATGATGATGTAATGGACTGAAATATGCAAGTCGTATTCCAGCCGCTGAAGGGGACTTTCCAGTTTGTTGATCTGTTTTTTGATCATGCGTACCCTGGCCATTTGCTTGTGGCTGAGCAGAACCTCCTCCTCCTGCGGTAGTTCTTCACACTCAATACCCTTCACTTCTTTCAGGAATGTTCCCATACCGATTTCCCGCCTCATGGGAGTAACCAGGGCGAGTAAAACACCGGCAATGGTGGCATGGACGCCCGATTCATAGAAAAAGTACCAGATTACAACTCCCACCAGATGGTAAACCAGGATTTTCCTGAAATGGAGCCGTTCTGCGAGAAAAAGAAACGCAAGAAGTCCCAGTCCAATGAATAGATAGACCAGGTTGATCTCGGAAGTGTAAAAAATGGCAATGACAAGGATAGCCCCAAGATCGTCGACAATGGCCAGGGCAACCAGAAATACCTTTAGCGCCAGAGGGATCCGTTTTCCTAAAAGACTGATGACTCCCAACGAAAAAGCAATATCGGTAGCCATGGGGATTCCCCATCCGCTTTTTGCTCCAGAAATACCGGAATAACCTACAATGAACAGGTAAATCATTGCAGGGAACACCATACCTCCCAATGCCCCGAATGCCGGTAAAGCTGATTTTTTACCGCTCCTTAGCTCACCTGCCACGAATTCACGCTTAATCTCCAGACCAATCATATAAAAAAAGATGGCCATTAAAGCATCGTTGATAAAATGCATCAGGTGCAGCTCAAAATGAAAATTTCCCGCCTGAATGGCCACGGGGGTATGCCACAGGGCATGATAGCTCTCCTTAAAAGGGGAATTAGCCCATACCAGGGCAATCACAGTAAAAAGCATCAGCAAAATGCCTCCAAAGGCATTCGACTGCAACATCTCAATAATCCTGCTGCTTAATGTTTGTGGTTTGATCGTATTCCTCATCTTTGTATTGAAAATTATCCGGTTTCGGAAAAAATCTTCTTTTGTGCAAAATAATTGTATTAAAGCTGTTTTTTGCTAAATTGGCTCCATTATTTCACTTTTCAGAAGATTTTTTTGACAGAACCGGTTCGGGAACCTGCACATCCTCCGCGGGGTAAGCAGCAGAATCCCTGCAAAGTGAACATGAAAACAGATAAGAATGAGTTTGCTGGATCAGATCAAAGCGCCTATAAGCCAGGAATTGTCGGAATTCGAATCTAATTTCAGAAATTCCCTGAAGAGTGATGTTCCTATGTTAGGGACCATTCTCAATTATATGTACCGGACCAAAGGCAAGCAGGTTCGTCCCATGTTCGTATTCCTGTCGGCAGCCATGCTTGGAAAAACCAACAACCTCACCCAGGTGGCAGCCTGCTCTGTGGAGCTTCTGCATACGGCAACCCTGGTACACGACGATGTGGTGGATGAGTCCTACGAACGACGGGGTGTTTATTCCGTGAATGCCCTTTGGCGCAACAAATTGGCTGTACTGGTGGGCGATTTCATCCTGGCCCAGGGCCTTCTCCTCCAATTGCAGCACAAACAATACGGATACCTCGATCTCATCTCAAGAGCGGTTCAGGATATGGCCGTAGGGGAAATTTTGCAGATCAAAAAAAGCCGGAGGCTCGACATCGACACTGATACTTATTTCGACATCATCCGGAAAAAAACAGCGTCGCTGATCGCCACCAGCCTCGCTATCGGTGCTGCTTCGGTCACATCCGACAACCAGATTATCGAAAAGATGTACCTCATCGGCCAGGATGCCGGTGTTGCCTTTCAGATCAAGGATGACATTTTCGACTACCAGGAAAAGGGATTGATCGGCAAACCCACCGGTAACGACATCAAGGAAAAGAAAATTACCCTGCCACTCCTTTACCTGCTTAATAATTCAAAACCAGCAGAACGACTGAGAATTTTGCGCCTCGTCAAACGAAAGAATAAAAACACGGAAGCAGTCAGGGAACTGGTCGATCTGGTCGTCCGGAAAGGAGGTATCGAATATGCTACGCAGCAAATGGACCTCTTCCGGGAAAAAGCAATCAGCGCCCTCATGGAATTTCCGGAAAATGAAGCCCGGAACGCCCTGATAGCCCTGATGAATTACATCACTGAACGAAAGAAATAGAGCTCAAAGAGGAGATCACTGAACAACAGAATCACCGGATCACCGTAGTGAAGTCATACGGCCCAATGACCATTAAGTGACAGGCAAAGCCCCACCAAAGAGTTCAGATCTACGACTAAAGACTTTTTTCAAGCTTCACCTTTATCACCACCTTTTTCACCGGCAACGGCATGTCAGTCATCACCCCGGGCTGATGGAGGTCTTCCGGAAACAAAATAAAAATCCGGTCCGCGGCAGCTTTGTGGCTAACCGCCTCTTGCACCTCGTAAAAGGCAATATCCTTTTCGCTGCTATAGGGGATGGTTTCCGTTCCTTCGGCGAGGGGCGCCACACCAATAAGCTCCTCTCCTTCAAAAACATACTGTATGTCAGCATATTCGCGGTGCGCTTCAAAAGATACCTCTCCCGATGGTTTGGTGTCATAGTGATTCACCATAAAAAAAAGATTATTGCCATCGATTTCATAGCGCCCGGGGTCCAGGTTGAAAAAACCACATGTTCTTAAAAGGTTAAATGCCTGTTTCCATCTTTCAGGAGCCAGGGCAAGCTGTTTTTCCAGAGAAACAGTGTTGACCGAAAGCTGTGGCTCTGCCGGCATTCCGGCAATCAGATTTTTATTTTCTTTTTTATCGTTGCTCATAATAGTTGATAAATTCAATTGATTAAAAATGATGATTTTCCTTTCCCGTGATTTCGCTGAGAAGGCTGTTGGCCAGCCGACTGGCCCCAATCCTGAAAAGAAGATTGTTCAGCCATTTATCTCCGAGAATGTCCCTGACAACAGCCAGGTACATCATGGCTTCCGATGTGTCTGATATTCCGCCTGCAGATTTAAATCCCCTTCGTTCCCCGGTTTTTTCCATCCAGTACCGAAGAGCATGACACATCACAATAGCAGCTTCAGGAGTGGCCGATACAGCCATCTTGCCCGTCGACGTTTTGATGAAATCAGCTCCGGATTCAAGCGCCAGAAGAGAAGCCTTCCATATTTCCTGCGGATCGGCAATTACTCCACTCTCGAGAATCACCTTCAAATGGGTATCCCCGACAGCTTGTTTGACCATTCTAATCTCTTTCCTGCAATAGTCGTAATTTCCTTCCATGAATGCCCACAACGGAAGGACCATATCAATTTCATCGGCTCCCTGAACCACTGCCATCGCAGCTTCTTCTGCCTTTAGCTCCGCGAAAGTCATCGACGAGGGAAAACCACCAGCCACAGCAGCAACCTTCACCCCTTCAACCGCCAGATTTTCCCTTACCACAGCAGCCATGTTGGGATACACACAAATGGCAGCTACCGGAGGAAAGTCGGGATATTCAAGCCTGAAATAATTCACTTTCCGGGTAAAAGCTGCCACATGCGAAACCGTATCGGTAGCGTTAAGCGTGGTCAGATCAATACAGGAAAAAGCGAGTTTTGCCCATTCAGTAGAAACAAGGCTGGAGCAGATGCTCCTGTAACGGACAGCCTCTTCAGCCACTTCTCCGGAAGATAAAGGAAACGTAGGAAAATTCATTGTTGTTGTTTTAGTTTGTTGTTGTTCAAATGCCGTTCAGCATCGCGAATACTCTTCTTTTCGAGATTCTTCAGGAAAGCTTGTGTAAGGTCAACACCAGTTTGATTGGCCAGGCAAATCAATACCCACAATACATCGGCCAGTTCGTCGGCCAATTCCCGGCCTTCATCCGACTGCTTAAACGACTGGTCCCCGTACCTGCGCGCCATAATACGTGCCACTTCGCCCACCTCCTCGGTCAATATCGCCATATTGGTCAGCTCACTGAAATAACGAACCCCATATTGCTGTATCCACTCATCCACGAGCCGCTGGACATCAGCCAAAGTAACCTGTTCCATATTACAAAAGTATTAGAATATTAGAATATTAGAATATCAGAATGAGACGATTCCAAATACCCGTTTTATTCATAACTTCCATAGTTACCGGGCCGTCATTAACCAGCGAAACATCCATGTGGGCGCCGAAAATACCTCTGCCCACCGGTTTTCCCAATGATTCCTCCAGCTCCTTCAAAAAACGTTCATACAGCGGGATGGCCGTTTCAGGCCTGGCTGCACGGATATAGGAGGGACGATTTCCCTTTTTAACATTGGCATGGAGTGTAAACTGGCTCACAACAGTGACCTTCCCTTCGGTGTCGATTACCGAAAGATTCATCACCCCTTTGGCATCGTTGAAAATTCGAAGCTGGACAATCTTTTTGACAAGCCATGCTATATCCTCGCCGGTGTCGGCCTCTTCGATCCCCAACAGGATCAGCAGACCGGGTCCTGATCCGGAAACTTCCTTTCCTTCCACCATCACCCTTGCCTCGGAAACTCTTTGTATTACAATCCTCATTGTTCATTTTTTCCCAAGTATAGGAAAAAAACGGGTAAATTTGAACTTTTATTCCCAATTTATTGTTTAATTATCTGGTAAAATCATAGAACAAAATTTATGAAAAATCTGACGATAATAATCCTTTTTTTCCTGGCTTCGTGTGTTTCGACGAAGCAGAACCCGGTAGTTCAGATGGAATTCAGTACCAATACAGCTGGCAGGGGCAATTATGTGATCCTTGAATTCATCCGGGGCGAGGCATTCAACCATCCCAGCATGGCCGTATGGGCAGAGGACCTTTCCGGGAATTACCTGGAGACCCTGTATGTAACGCAGTATGTAGCGAAAGGAGTTTATGGTCACGGGCAGCTGGCTCCCGGGAAGTGGGACAACAAGGAAGGGACGGCACGGAGGCCGGCGACGCTTCCCTATTGGGCGCATAAACGGAACATGAAGGCTCCTGACGGTTTGTATGTACCTTCACCTGAGAACCCGCTCCCTGATGCACTCACCGGGGCAACACCCACCAATAATTTCAAGCTGAACGCCAGGCTTACGGAGAAAAAGGAAGGAAAATTCCGCATTTTACTGGAGATCAACCAGGCATGGGATTCCAATGCATACTGGACCAATGGAAAGTATCCCGATGACCGCGATTATTTCGGATCGTTACAGCCTTCACTGGTATATGCCGGAACGGTGAATACGGAGAATGCCGCAGAACCGGTCTACCTCAATCCCATTGGTCATGGCCATCCGACGGGCAAGGACGGCCGGTTATACACCGACCTTACGACCCTTACCACCGCGAAAGAGATCCTTCATTCCATTAACGTTCAAATAAAATAATTACATGCTTAAAAGAATATTTATCCTGCTCCCACTAATAGTTTTGATTTCAGGGAGTCTGGCAGCACAACAGGCTACCGTGAAAGGCAGGATCTTTGATGCGGTAAGCAATGAACCACTTCCCTTTGTCAACATTGTCGTGGCTGGCACTGCCACGGGAACCATTACCGATATGGATGGAAATTTCATTTTGACAGGGCTGAAATCCGGGTTTGTGCGGATCCAGGCCTCTTTTGTCGGTTACGAACAGGCCATTTCACCAGAGATAGAGATTAGCAGTGCCCGCACTGCTTCCGTGGAGATTCCCATGAGGGTCAGCGACCAGCAAATTGAAGAAGTGACCGTAACAGCCACTCCCTTCCGGAAAACCGAGGAGAGCCCCGTAAGCCTGCGCACCATTTCTATCGGAGAAATCGAAAACAGCCCGGGCGCCAACCGTGACATTTCGCGGGTGAT
>CAJDVZ010000014.1_pt1 | contig 15306 bp, 14 predicted proteins | sample 7391481 | NCBI WGS metagenome assembly CAJDVZ01 (sample SAMEA7055721, study PRJEB34461) | soil metagenome | biome: terrestrial ecosystem; feature: Peninsula; material: soil | place: Antarctica | collected 2016 | reverse complement strand
TTACCTATACCGTCATGGGGGCCATCTTCGGATTGGTGGGCCAGGGCTTGCAACTGGTGGGATTCCAGCAGGTGGTGTCGGTCATCATGGGCCTTCTGATGGTGATATCGGTCCTTTTTCCCGCCCTCTTCCGGAACCAGTATGACCTGACCCGAAGCAGCTTCAGAATCGTGGGCCGCCTCAAAACAACCATCAGCCAGATGTTCTCGGTCCGCTCCTTCCAAAGCCTCTTCATCATCGGACTGCTCAACGGACTGTTGCCATGCGGGCTGGTTTACATTGCCCTGGCAGGGGCCCTGGCGACCGGCAGCGCTACCACCGGAACCCTCTATATGATGCTCTTCGGACTGGGCACCCTCCCCCTGCTCCTGGCCCTGGGCGTTGCCGGAAATGTGGTCAGCACGGCTGTCCGTCATAAAATAAACAAGCTGATCCCCATTCTGGTGGTCATCGTGGGCATCCTTTTTATCCTGCGTGGACTCAACCTGGGCATCCCTTACCTCAGCCCCACCAGAGATAAAATCGAGAAGAAGTTTGAAAAAAGTCTGGAGGAAAAAGAACTTTCACACCTGGCACCATTGAACCTATCCGATCATCTTCATCAGGATACTTTTAAATTCAGCCACCTGATCTGAATTTAATTTACCCATTACGTCCAAAATTAACTCTCTTTTCACTGTGACAATTCTGTCAGTTTTAATAACAGAGGGAGCCCTTAAGTTATTGATATGGTCAGGTTTTAATACAATTTCCCTGGCAGTTAATGTCGCAGGTATTACTGAACTTATAGCTGACACAACCAAATCATGGTATTTATCGACAGTTTCCGCGATTACAACTGCTGGTCTTACCTTGATTCTGGTCATTTCTGCAAAAGGAAACGGTATCAGAATGATATCCCCACAATTCATTTCTCAGTTTTTTTAACTAGGTAATCCTGGTATAGATCTTCAGCGCAATTCTCCCAAAACTCTAATCCGCTCGCCTGGCTGGGCAGACTCCTGATTTCATTTTCTTCACCAGGCAACTCTTCCAGGAAGGTTACAATTACCTTGAATCTCTTCTTCACCGGGACTTTTTCCGTGAGAACTACTTTTTTACCGTCATATACTCCACTCAAAGCGAACATTTTTCTCTGTTTTTTACAAATTTAACCAATTCGAAGGTTTGTTTATTAGTTTCAGGTTATCTTTCTTGCGGAATAACAGGGATTAATACTTATGTTCTATAATTACAGAGTCCTGAGATCCGGTTGGAAGATTTATGATCATGGAACATTCCAAAGAAAACAATAAATGTGTGCACTGCGGTGCCGACTGCGGCAAATCGCCCGTGGTGAGCAACGGACTGAAATTTTGCTGCAATGGCTGCCGTACCGTATATGAGATGCTCCACGAGAACAAGCTCTATTCTTACTACAACCTGGAGAAAACCCCCGGCATCAGGGTGGAGACCACAGAGTTTGGCAATCGCTATGAATTCCTCGACACCGAAGAGGTGGCGGCCCGGCTTCTGCTCTTCACCGAAGGGGATACGGCCAAAGTCCGCTTTTATATTCCCGTGATCCACTGCGCTTCCTGCATTTGGCTGCTGGAACACCTGCAAAAACTCCATCCCGGCATCCGCTATTCGAGCGTCAGCTTCGTCAAAAAGGAGGTCGACATCACCTTTAACCGGAAGGAGATCTCCCTGCGCCAACTGGTCGAACTGCTTGCCTCCATCCACTATATTCCCGATCTCTCCCAGAGTCGGGCCGGTGACAAAGAGGAGAACCATTCCTATAAAAAGCTGCTTTACAAGATCGGGGTGGCAGGTTTTGTTTTCCTCAACGTGATGACTTACAGCCTTCCTGCCTACTTCAACGGAAAACCCGTGGAAGGAAGCCTGGGCAGGATGCTGGCCATTCTCAGCTTCGTACTGGTCATCCCGGTCGTCTTCTTCAGCGCCAGCGACTATTTCCTTTCAGCCTGGAAAAACCTCCGGAAAAAAAGCACCAGTATTGACCTGCCCATTGCCATCGGGATCCTCGTCCTTTTTCTGGTCACCGCATGGGAGGTGATCACCGCCAGGGGCCCCGGCTATCCCGACTCCCTGGCAGGACTGATCTTCTTTCTTCTGGTGGGAAAATGGTACCAGGGCAAATCGTATGAAGCCCTCTCCTTCGAGCGGAACTACAAATCCTACTTCCCCATTGCCGTCACACGGGTCAACACCGGCCACGAGGAGCATATTCTGCTGGAGAAGGTCGCCGCCGGGGACGAGCTGCTGATCCGCAACAGGGAACTGATCCCGGCCGACTGCACCCTGGAGGAGGGCTCTGCCATGATCGACTATAGCTTTGTGACCGGCGAGTCCACTCTGGTAATAAAGAAAAAGGGAGACTTCCTCTACGCAGGAGGGCGGCAGATGGGGGGCATCATCAGGGTGAAGGTGGTCAAAGCGGTGAACCAGAGTCATCTCACCATGCTCTGGAACCAGGACAGGACCTGGGAAAAGCCTTCCGACTCCCTGAAAAACCTGACCGACCGTATCAGCAAATACTTTACCCTCACAGTGATCACCATTGCCTTGGCAGGAATGCTTTTCTGGTTTATGAAAGGGGAGAGCCATACCGCCATTTTTGTTTTCACGGCAGTGCTGATCGTAGCCTGCCCCTGTGCACTGGCCCTCTCGGTGCCTTTCACCTTCGGAAATACCATGCGCATTTTCGGCCGGAAGGGATTGTACATCAAAAACACGGAGGTGATTGAGCGTCTCTCCCATATCGATACGGTGGTATTTGACAAAACCGGGACCCTCACCCGTCCCGATGCCCGAAACGTCGAATACCACGGCAGGGACCTTACCCCTGAGGAGCAGCAGGCCATTTACACGGTGGCCCGCCAGTCGGCCCACCCCATGAGCCAGGCCCTGGCCGCCGCTTTCAGCCATCTCCCGCTGACCGAAGCAGGGGAGTTCGTGGAAGTCCAGGGCCGTGGCGTTTTCGGAAAGGCTGGCGGACTGAGTATCCGGCTCGGCGCTGAAGAGTATGTCACCGGAAGGATGAAAACCATCCCTTTGCAAGCCATGGAACCGCCTGTCAGCAGTGTGGCATTAAAGGGGGGAGGAACTGATGAGCAGGGAAAAGCAGGCTCAGTGGTCTTTGTCGCCATCGACGACCGGGAAGCCGGATGGTTCCAGGTTTCCGGCCAGTACCGGGATGGCGTTTCCGGGGTCATCGGTTCCCTGAAGAAAAAATTTGACCTCTGGCTTATTTCGGGCGACAACGACGCAGAAAGGGAAAACCTGGCCCATTTATTCCCACCCGAAAACCTCTTTTTCAACAGCAAACCACAGGACAAGGCCCAATTCATTGAAAACCTGCAAAAACAGGGAAAGCGGGTGCTGATGACCGGCGACGGACTGAACGATGCAGGGGCCCTTATGCAAAGCGATGTGGCTCTTACGGTGGCCAATACCGCCTGGCAGTTTTCCCCGGCCAGTGATGCCGTCCTGGAATCGGCAAAATTCGCACTCCTCGCCCGCTTCATCAACTTCACCCACACCGCCCGCCGCATCGTGCATGTGAGTTTCGGAATATCATTCCTTTACAACATTCTGGGCATCGGCATTGCCCTCACCGGAATGCTCTCCCCAGTCATTGCCGCCATCCTGATGCCCATCAGCTCCGTCTCCGTGGTGGCTTTCGCCACACTCACCACAAGAATGGCCGGACGGATCATGCTGAAAGAAGCGACAAATGAAGATCCACGAGACCGCTCACCAGTTTAAGAGGCTGAATGCACCAGCCAGGCTCATTGGACTATTTTCATGGTGGTTCGCCGGTTCCTGCTGCGTCCTTCCTCCGTATCATTCGAAGCCACCGGCAGATCCATACCAAAACCCTGTATAGTAATGCGAACAGGGTCAATACTTTTGGTCAGCAAATATTGCCTAACTGCATCAGCTCTTCGTTCAGAAAGCTTTCTGTTGTATTCGCCTGTACCCACATTATCGGTATGCCCCTGAATTTCAATATGTAAGGAAGGATTTTTCATCATGAAACCGACCAATGTCTGTAGCCCGGGTTCCGATTCCGGCAGGATCTCATATAAACCGGTATCAAAAAAAATATTGTAAAGATCCAGGGTAACTCCCGGCTCCACAGGAACAAGACTGATCACTCTTTCAACCGGACGGAGGGCAGTTGAGGTTCCTTCAAAATAGAACCTTTCAGAATAAAAAAGATATCCTTTTTCATTTACGCTGATGTTCAAAGCAGTATGCTGAGGAAGCGTCATCAGAAACTCTCCCTGCTGATCACTCATTACGGTATAGGTGAATTTTTCCCGGTCAGAAGAAGCATCAAGGTTAACGGAAGTTCTTACCGGTAATCCACTGGCACTGCTAACGATTTTTCCGCGGAAGAAACTGACCGCTTCAGGACGTAATTCCTCATCCAGTTCGAATTCAAAAATATCCATCCCTTCAGCAGGATTCCGGTTAGAGGAGAGGTAAGCCAATTCTCCGGTGCGGTCAATGACCATTCCCTGTTCATTGCCCGGTGAATTGACAGGAAATCCCAGATTGGTTGCCTTACCTGGTTCTTTGTGGTTGTCAAAGCGCGAATGGAAGAGATCAAATCCGCCTAAACCAGGCCATTCGTCCGAGGAAAAGAAGAAATCTTTCCCGTTGGGATGGATAAAAGGTGATATTTCATTCCCGGAGGTGTTTATGCTGTCGCCGAGGTTCATTAATTCTCCCCACAGGGGCAAACCATCAACACTCCATCCGGTCAGGGGGATCTTCCAAAGGTCCTTTTTTCCTTTTCCACCGGGCCTGTCAGCGGAAAAATAGAGCTCATTGCCAAAGGCGGACAAGGAAGGCTGACCTTCCCACCCTTCGGTATTCACAGCACTTCCCGCATTGACAGGTTTGGACCATGAACCATTCACAGTTCTGGAATACCAGATATCACAGCTTCCGAATCCTCCGGGATGGTTGCACAGGGTGAAAAACAGGAGGTTGCCATCGGCAGAGATCGATTGAGCTCCTTCGTTGTATTCAGAATTCAGTGCGGTCAAAGGTTCTGCCATAGTCCATCCCCCGGAATCGCTTCTACTCACAAAAAAGTCTTCCTGTTTACGTCCACCCTTCCCTGGCAATAAACGTGTAAATACCAGCATTCTGCCGTCCACAGTCAGGCTGGGCCAATATTCATCATCGCTGCTGTTTATAGGGGGTCCCAGATTACGTGGATTAAACGACCTGGGATTTTTCACTGACATCGCAGCAAAAGCGGCATGGGCTGCCAGTTTTTCAGCCCTGGACTTTAAACTCCCCTGGGGTGAATCATCTAAATAGCGCTGTAAGCACGAAGATGAGGCTTCATAATTGCCCGTTTTGAAATATACTTCTCCCAGTCTGAACAATAAAAGGGGTAAACTACTTCCCTTTTTCATAGCATGTTCAAGGTAAATGACCTCACTATCCACAGAGTCCATTTCATGGTAAACATCAGCCAGCAACAAGGCAGCATTTGTGTTTGCCTGATCATTATTAAGCACCTTTTTTGCAGTGACAATAGCCTCCTGATAGTTTCTCTTTAAAAAAGCATCACGGGCTTTATCCATCAACTTCCCGGATTTGGTGCGGCTCTGTGCAGCCAATAGCCCTGACAGCATCAAAACAGAAAGTAATATCGCATAACGCACCGCATTTCTTTTAAAGAAATGTTTCACAAAATCGCTCATCTGGTGACAATTACAATCCTGTAAAAATAAATTGAACCGGTAAATCATAAATCCAACTGACTTATTATTTGGTATAAAATTTGTTTTTATATTTGAACCATAAAACATACAATCCACTGGCAGTGAAAGCTTCAGGGATATAACGCACAAACTGATTTAAAATTTTAAAAGTCTATTTCAAATTATTGTTTTCAAAAAGATGAAACGAAACTTTTCGAAAGACATTCACAGGGAAAAAGTTGACAAAGTTGAAAAAAAGGCCAGCATTCCCGGAGGCTTACAGAAAGAAAAAAGTTCCAAAAGAAGACTCTCAATTTATGATGAATTTGAAGAAAAAGAGGTAGAAGAATTAGATCCCAGGTTAATCCGGCACCTAAAAACCAAGAAATAGCCCGGTTCTGTCTCTCCGCTAATTACCACCCAGAATAAGCGGCAACCCCTCCTTTCCGCTACCGATCACAACGACCTTGGAATTGGGCGATAGAGCCAGGTCAAGGGTAGCATCGATTCCCTTTTGCTTGAGGATATTTTCCGAAAGGCTGGCACTGATGATTTTGTTGTAGGCGGAAATGCCCTCTGCCTCAATCCTTCTGCGTTCAGCTTCCGACTTTTCCTTAGTCAGTCTGAACTCATAGGACAATGCTTCCTGTTCCTGGGTAAGTTTGCTCTCTATGGCAGTTTTAATCTGAGGAGGCAGATTGATAGAACGGATGAGGAGGGCACGCATGTCGATAAAATTTAAACTAAGTGTTTTACGGGTTTCCTCAATGATGGCTCCCTCAACCTGCGACCGCTTCGTGGAATAAATCTCTTCTGCCGTATAGCGCCCTGCCACCTGACGCACCGACGCTCGAACCTCCGGGATCACAAGTACATTTATATAATCGGATCCAAAACGTTCGTGCAATGGCGGAATGGCATCGTATGAGGGGTTAAACCTTACCGTTACATCCATGTTGATATAGAGTCCACTCTTATCCAGCACATCCATGACTTCTTCCCGTTGCTGTTCTCTGACATTATAGACATACATCTTGTTCCAGGGTGCTACCATATGGAATCCTTCACCGTAGATATTCTGCCTGTCCAACCCGCTGGTATATGGCCTGAAAATTACACCCCGCTCGCCTGCATCAATAATGAGAAACATGCGGCTGCCAAAAAGGATCAGCACAAGTAATCCGGCAACACCGGCAATCAGATAAATTGTTTTCACATTGTTCTTCATAATTCATGTTTAAATGATTAGATACAAAAGTAGAATTAAAACCCAAAAATGAGGTTATTAACCTTTTTAACTTCAACAGGAAATTTAACTGTTGATAAAAATAAGGCTAACTAATTGGTTCAAAAGCATTTTTTCAATATTTTTGGAAGAATTACAATCTAAAATATTATGATCAAAGAATCAGAGCTTATACTGAACAACGACGGCTCCGTTTTTCATTTGCATCTTTTACCCGAACAGATCGCCGACACAGTGATCCTGGTAGGAGATCCCGAAAGGGTTAAAATGATCGCTGGTTTCTTCAGCACTATTGAAATGACAGTTTCAAACCGTGAATTCACCTCCCTAACGGGCAGATACGGGGATCACAGGCTTTCCGTGATTTCCACCGGGATAGGTACCGATAATATTGACATTGTGATGAATGAGTTGGATGCACTGGTCAATATAGATCTCACCAAACGGGAAATCAAAAAAGAGCAGCGGTCGTTGCGGATCGTCCGCATAGGCACCTCTGGCGGATTACAATACGACACTCCTGTGAACAGCTGGCTTGTAAGCCGGAAATCGATCGGTTTTGACGGAATGCTGGTTTTTTACAGCAACAGGGAAAGTGTTTGTGACATGGATTTTGAGCGTGCTTTCAGGAAGGATATGAATTGGCCCGATTCCTTTCCCACGCCCTATGTGGTTGATGCTTCAGAAGAGCTTTTCAGCAAGTTTTCCCAAGCCAACTTTATTCCGGGAGTGAATATTTCAGCACCTGGCTTTTACGGACCTCAGGGAAGGGAACTCCGGCTGAAAACAGCTGATCCGCAGATGAATGACAAGCTGTCGCAGTTTGCATACAAAGGGATGAAGATTACCAACTATGAAATGGAAAGCTCAGCCATATACGGTCTTTCAAAGATGCTGGGCCATCAGGCCCTTACCATTTGCCTGCTGATAGCCAACAGAATGACCAGAGGGGCCAACGAGGAATATCATTCAGAAATGGAAAAACTGGTCAGGGCAGTCCTTGACACATTAACCAGCTGATCGATGAGGGGTGCAAAAAAAGAGCGTACAAAAGCGCTTATCCGGCTTATGGATGATCCGGATAACGTAATCTTTGAAGCTATTGAAGCAGAGCTTTTGAAAGAGAAGGCTGCTGTTATTCCCGAACTTGAAAAAATATGGGAAACAACCCGGCATGAGGTATGCCAGGTGCGCATCGAAAATCTGATTAAAAATATTCTGTTCAGGGAGAATTTCAAACAACTCCGTAGCTGGTCACGCCAGCCTTCACCTGATCTTCTTGAGGGATTTATGCTGGTAAGTAAACATCATTATCCCGAGCTGAATATAGAAAGGGTAAACCGAAAAATTGAGGAGATCAGAAAAAAGGTTTGGGTTGAAATCAACAATTCTCTAACCTCGCTTGAAAAAATCACTGTTTTAAACCATATTTTTTTCAACGGATTTGGGTTCACTACCGGGCCTGAAAACAGCCTGTCGCCGCAATACTGTTTTATCAACCAGTTGCTTGAGACCCAGACTGGCAATGCTGTATCCTTAGCCTTGCTTTATAACATCGTAGCCCTCCGCCTCAATCTTCCGGTGAGGTATGTCGATTTACCCAGGAATCCCATGTTAGCCTATGTAGACCGCAGGATAGCGGCAAAAGTACATCCTCCTGGCGTTGAGAGTGACATTCTGTTTTATATCAATCCGGCGAGTAACGGATCGATCACAGGACGCAGAGAGCTGGAGTTTTACATGAAAAAAATGAATTACAACCTAAGCCTGGCCAGTTACGAAGCGAGTTCACCCCGTTATTTCTTGCTTCGTCTGTTGGAAGTTCTGGAAAAATCGTACGATAAAAACGGTCTGTCGGAAAGAGCAGCCGATGTTCAGAAAATAATAACTTCGCTGGACCATAAAAAAAAGAAGCCGTTTCTCAAATAAGAAACGGCCTCGATGTAGTATTTCAAAATATCCTTCTACTTGGCATAATTGACGGCCCTTGTTTCCCTGATCACGGTGATTTTAATCTGTCCGGGGTAGGTCATCTCATCCTGAATTCGTTTGGCAATGTCGTAGGAAAGCTGTTCCGATTCCTGGTCATTGATCTTATCAGAACCAACAATCACGCGCAATTCCCTACCAGCCTGGATCGCATAAGTTTTCGTCACTCCGGGATAAGAAAGTGCCAGATCTTCCAAATCTTTTAACCGCTTGATGTACGATTCAACCACTTCGCGGCGTGCACCGGGGCGTGCGCCGGAAATGGCATCACACACCTGAACGATGGGAGCCAGCAACGTCTGCATCTCTACTTCATCGTGATGAGAACCTATTGCGTTGCATATTTCCGGCTTTTCCTTGTACTTCTCTGCAAGTTTCATTCCCAGAACGGCATGTGGTAATTCAGGTTCATCATCGGGAACTTTCCCGATATCGTGCAAGAGCCCGGCCCTTTTGGCCTTCTGGGGATTCAAACCTAACTCAGCAGCCATGATGGCGCAAAGATTGGCAACTTCCCTGGAGTGCTGCAAGAGATTCTGTCCATAGGATGAGCGGTATTTCATTTTACCGATCAACCGGATCAGTTCCGGATGCAATCCATGAACTCCCAGGTCGATGGTTGTCCGCTTACCAGTTTCAATCACCTCTTCCTCCACCTGCTTCTGAACTTTCTGCACAACTTCCTCAATACGTGCAGGATGAATCCGCCCATCGGTCACCAGCTGATGAAGTGCAAGTCGTGCCACTTCACGCCTGACCGGATCAAACGCCGACAAAACAATGGCTTCCGGAGTATCATCCACAATGATTTCCACCCCTGTGGCGGCTTCCAGTGCTCTGATATTTCTTCCTTCCCGGCCAATTATCCGTCCCTTCATCTCATCATTTTCAATATGGAAAATGGTCACCGCATTCTCAATGGCTGTTTCAGTGGCCACACGCTGAATGGTTTTGACCACAACCTTCTTGGCTTCCTTTGAGGCAGTCAGCTTGGCCTCTTCCATGATCTCATTCACAAAAGACATTGCTTCGCTCTTCGCCTCTTCCCTGAGAGATTCCACCATCTGCGATTTGGCTTCTTCAGCCGACATACCGGAAATCTGTTCCAGCTTTTCAACCTGTGACCGGTGCATTCTCTCCAATTCTTCATTCTTCACTTCGATGACGCTGAGCTGCGCGTTCAGGTTCTCCCTGATCACTTCCACCGCATTTTTCTCCGTCTCAAAATTTTTGATGTCGCGAAAAAGATCAGTCCGCTGCTGGTTAGTAGCTGTTTCCCGCTGCTTCAGTTTGTTTTCAAGGGCCACAACCTTCTGGTTGCGTTCATTGACATACTTTTCATTTTCCGATTTCAGTTGAAGGTATTTCTCCCTGGCCTGAAAAATCTTCTCTTTCCTGATCACTTCCCCTTCGGCTTCGGCTTCAGTGACAATCTTCACCTTTTTCGATTTCAGCGCCTTATCCCACAAAAAATAGGACAGGGTGCCTCCACCTGCCATGCCAATTACGATTCCTATTATTATTCCTATAACCATATACGATAAAGTTTATTTGTTAATAAAAAACCTGCTTCCCACGAACTCTCCCAGGAAAATCCGTGCATGAAGCAGGTATGATAAATTATCTTTCTTTCAGGAACGATGGTCTGATTTTTCTTCCAAAAAATCAACCATATCGTCCCTCAAATCCTTCAGCTCATCAATAAGGGGAGAATTGTCGGATTTTTCCATCATTACCAGGTTGCTGTATACCACCTGGAATGCCGACATGGCCAAAACATCCTGCGCATCCTTGTCAGGGTAATCTTTCCTGAAAGCCTGCACAATCTCATTCAACCTCTTTGCAGCGTTTCTGTATCTCTCCTCATCTTTGCGACTGACCACCAATGGATAAATCCGGTTGTCAATCTTGATATTTATTGAAAGCGTGTCGTTCATTCTGTCTTCATTCATTCAGTAATGCCACACATTTATCAATCTCCCGCAACATTTTGTTAATCCTTTGCCTGGCCAGGCGGCTATCGCTATAGCCGTTTTCCAAAACTTTAGCCAGCCTTAGATTCTCATATCTGGTATTGAGTTTGCCCTTTTCTTTTTCCAGAACTTCCATCTTATTGTTCAACGAAACAATGACCTGCTGTAACTCCTCATTTCGCTTTTCCAACTGTTCAAATTCACCAAAAATACGATGAACTCGTTCCTTCAGTTCTTTCACAAGCAAAAGGCTTTCCTCACTCATTTTTGCTGCAATTCAGTTACAAAATTAATATTTTCATGCAATTTCAAACCCGACTGGTCCCTAAATTGTAAAATAAATCCAAAGTCAACCGTTATATTTGTCAGCTATCCTACAATTTCTTATGCCGATGCTCAAATATAACACATTTCTGTCCCTATTTGTTCTGACATCTCTGGCAGTTTCCAGCCAGATGAAATATTATGCAGAACCCCTGAAGATCCCGGTATCCCTGAGCAGCAATTTCGGCGAGCTTCGATCTGACCATTTCCACATGGGGCTTGATTTCAGAACAGAACAAAAAACAGGGATACCCGTGTACGCCAGTGCCGAAGGATTTGTGTCGCGCATTTCGGTTTCACCGGGTGGATACGGGTATGCCTTGTACATCGACCATCCCAACCATACCACTACGGTATACGGACACTTGCTGAAATTCAGAAAGGATATTGATGCATTTGTCAAAGCAGAACAATACAAGCAGCAGTCCTTTGCAGTCAACCTGACACTCCCTCCGGGGGTTTTCCCCATTCAAAGGCAGGAGCTGATTGGCCTGAGCGGTAATTCAGGGAGCTCAGGAGGACCTCACCTTCACTACGAAATCAGGGATACCCCCACCCAGGATGCCCTTAATCCCCTGCATATCAACAATTTTACAGTTGCCGACCATACACCGCCGCGGATTTCTGCGGTTCAGTTTTATCCGCTTGATAACCAGTCGCATGTGGAAGGAGCGAATACCAGGAAGAAATACATCCCTGTAGCCACGGGAAACCGCTACCTGCTTCCGCAGAACAAAGCGGTCAGAGCCTTTGGGCAGATAGGTATTGCCATAAAGGCAAACGATTTTTTCGATGGGAATCAAAGTCTCTGCGGAGTTTTTTCAGCAAAGCTCCTGCTTGAAGGCCAGGAGATATTTGGTTTTACGCTCGATAGGATTTCCTACAGCCTGAACCGCTACCTAAACAGCCATATCGACTATGAAGAGTACATTATAAACCGCGAGAGGTTTCACAAAATGTGGCTCGATCCCGGGAATCGACTCAATGTTTACACCACTGTTAACCAGCGTGGAATACTTCAGATCGACAGCGGGAAGAGTTACCGGGGCGAAATCATTCTCTCTGATGTGAAGGGGAATACCTCCAGCTTTACTTTTCGCATCACAGGGGAGTATCTCCCTGTCACTCCGCTTCAGGCAGTTTCTGAAACCACCTTCCAAATGGATAGTCCCAATGAATTCCTTCGACCCGACTTCGAACTAAGAACCACCTCAGGATCATTTTATGAAGATTTTGGTTTTCAATACCAGTCATTGGAAGCCTCTTCCGTTTATTTTTCCCGGATCCATGAGGTGCACCAGGCCACCACTCCAGTGCATAAAGGCATGCAGATGAGGATCCGGACAGAACGATTACCCGATTCCCTGGCAGCCAGGGCTATTGTCGTTTCCCTTAACGAGATGGGGATAATGCGGTATGTAGGGGGAAACTACAGGAAGGGATGGATGGAAACATCCATCAGAGAATTTGGAAATTATGCCGTGACCATAGACACCATACCCCCTAAAATCGTCCCCATCACCATCAGGAACAATGCCCTTACTGAAACCGGGGAGATCAGATTCAGGATTTCAGACGATCTTTCAGGCATTTCAGGTTACAGGGGATTGATTAACGGGGAATGGGTTCTCTTTGAATATGATCCGAAATATAACCGGTTAGCTTACCGGATTGACACCGGCAGGATCGGTAGCGGGAAACGCCACACCCTTGAACTGAAGGTTACCGATCAGGCAGGCAACGTTTCAGTTTTCCAGGCCACATTCTGGAAATAATAAAAATCATATGGAAGATTAGCTTAAAAAAGTATATTTGCCCCTCATGGATTTCTAAAATTCTCAGAACATGATTGGAAAAAGCAAAATTTCAATTCTTATACTGCTGGCGTTCCTGCTGGGTAACAGTCAGATATCAAACGGATGCACCAATTTCCTGGTAACCCGGAGCGCATCAGCCGACGGATCAGTAATGGTTACCTATGCTGCCGATTCACATAACCTATACGGGGAGTTGTATTTCTGGCCTTCAAAGGATTGGCCTGCAGGATCGATACTCGATGTATACGAATGGGATACGGGAAAATTCATGGGAAAGATTGACCAGATACCCCACACCTACAGCGTGGTTGGCAATATCAATGAACACCAGGTTGCGATTGGGGAAACGACCTATGGGGGCAGAGAAGAGCTGGGCAAGCAATCAGGGGCAATTATGGACTATGGCAGTCTCATCTATATCGCCCTTCAGCGTTCAAAAACCGCCCGCGAAGCCATTGAAGTGATCTCCTCACTGTCAGGAAATTATGGCTATGCCAGTTCAGGAGAATCATTTTCGATTGCCGACGCCAATGAAGTCTGGATCATGGAAATTATCGGCAAGGGAGAAGGAGAAAAGGGAGCCGTGTGGGTAGCGATGAAAATTCCTGAGGGGTATATCAGCGGACATGCCAACCAGGCCAGAATTACCACATTCCCGCTTGACGATCCTAAAAACTGCCTCTATTCCGGCGATGTCATCTCCTTTGCCCGTAAAAAAGAATGGTTTTCGGGCAAAGACAAGGATTTCAGTTTTTCGGATGTGTATGCACCAGTGGATTTCAGTGCTGCCCGTTTCTGCGAGGCCAGGGTATATGCCGGGTTCAACAAGGTTGCTGCAGGAATGAACCAATACGACGACTATATCCAGGGGAAGGTCATACACGGAGGGGAGAATAACTTTGCCCTCAACCGGATGCCGCTTTGGGTAAAACCCATTAAGCCGGTTACGGTAAAAGATGTGATGGAAATGATGCGCGACCATTACCAGGGAACACCGCTTGACATGACCAAAGATGCCGGCAGGGGTCCTTTTTCATTGCCCTACCGCTGGCGTCCCATGATCTGGAAGCTCGACTCCGCTACTTATGTGCATGAACGCGCCATTTCCACCCAACAAACCGGTTTCTCTTTTGTGACCCAAAGCCGCAACTGGCTTCCCGATCCTATTGGCGGAATTATCTGGTTCGGTGTTGACGATTCATACAGTACAGTGTATACCCCCATCTATTGCGGGGTCACTGAAACTCCTGAAGCTTTCAGGGTTGGAAATGGTGACATGCTCAACTACTCCCCTACTTCCGCCTTCTGGATTTTCAACCAGGTAAGCAACTGGGCATATTCGCGCTACAGCGACATGATCCCTATCATACGGAAAAAACAGACTGAACTGGAAGGGAATTTTATCGAATTCACCCCCTTTGTAGACCAGGCTGCCAAAACTATTCTGGAAAAAAATGGCGAACCCGCTGCCAGAAAATTCCTCACCGATTATTCAGTCAACCAGGCCAACGGGATGACCAGCGAATGGCAGAAACTATACAATTACCTGTTGGTGAAATTTATCGACGGGAATATCAAAAAAGAGGAAAACGGCGAATTTAAAAGGAATGAGTATGGTCAGCCGGCTATGCCCGATCAGCCGCGTTACCCCGACTGGTGGTACAGGATCATCGTGGAAGATACAGGCGATCATCTTAAAATGCCGGCCGGCACCTCCCATTAAAAATGAAAAAATTTAATGTTGCGCGAAATAATTATTTTACTAATTTTGCACCACATTTTTAAGCAATCTCTTACGCCGCCATTGCGGGTAACATTGCCAACCCGAAAAACAATAAAAAATGGACTTAATTAAAATCGCTCGCAGCGCATTCGAGACCGAAAGGAAAGAATTGCCGGCATTCAATGCCGGGGATACAGTTACCGTGAATTATAAGATCCGTGAAGGTAGCAAAGAGAGGATCCAGAGCTACCGTGGGGTAGTAATTCAGATTAAAGGCTCAGGGGATACCAAAACTTTCACTGTCCGCAAGATGTCTGGTAATTATGGGGTAGAACGTATTTTCCCCATTGCTTCACCGTTTATTGACACCGTAGAAATAAACAAAAAAGGGAGTGTCAGACGGAAAAGGCTTTATTATCTGCGTAAACTTACCGGGAAGAAAGCCCGTATCAAGGAAAAAAGAGTGTAAAACACCCTGTCATTCATATCAAAGGCTTCTTCA
>CAJDVZ010000027.1_pt1 | contig 15559 bp, 14 predicted proteins | sample 7391481 | NCBI WGS metagenome assembly CAJDVZ01 (sample SAMEA7055721, study PRJEB34461) | soil metagenome | biome: terrestrial ecosystem; feature: Peninsula; material: soil | place: Antarctica | collected 2016 | reverse complement strand
CATATCCTCCTCCATAACCACCATAGGGAGAGTATCCGCCGCCATATCCGCCATATGGGGAATATCCGCCATAGCCACCGCCATAACCTCCATATCCTCCTCCATAACCACCACCACCATAGGGATTGTTGTAAGCATTCTGGTAGTAATTATTGGCACTGAAATTCACGCGTGACCAGGAGAAAGAAGTGGAAAAGGAGTTGGGCTTTTTGCCCCCCAGCCAGGGCTCAAAGAAGGATAGGCTGGCGGTTTTATAATACTGACCGCTGGTTTGGTAGCGGACGCTTAAAGTTTGACCGTCCCCGCTGGGCAGGGGGCGCCATGCTTCTTTGTTAAATATGTTACGGGCTGAGAAATTGGCAAATTTCAATCCCACTGATCCTACAAACATTCCGGCGCCCCATCCTCCGGAGAGTTCTATCTGGTCATTGGCTTTTTCTTCCACCTGGTAATTGATGTCTACCGTTCCGTCTTCAGGATGCGGGACCACGTCGGGAACGATGGCTTCGGGATCGAAATGACCAAGCTGTGAAAGCTCCCTGATGGAGCGGATAATATTGTTTTTACTGTAGAGCTCACCCGGATAGGTTCGCAGTTCGCGGCGGGCGACATGCTCGTGGGTTTTTGTGTTACCCTGCAATCCGATTTTGTTGATGGTAGCCTGCTTGCCCTCGTAAACCCTCATTTCAAGATCGATGGAGTCCTTGACGATATTGACTTCCACCGGTTCGATCTGCGAAAAGAGATACCCGTTGTCCTGGTATGCCAGGTTGATTACAGCGTCTTCATCTTCTATCAATCGCTTGTTCAGCAGTTTCTGATCAAAAACATCCCCTTTCTTAATCCCCAGAAAGGAGTTTAGGTAATCTGCAGGATATACCGTATTCCCTACCCATTTGATATCCCGGAAATAATATTTGTCTCCTTCATCGACCCAGATTTCCACGTTGACACGGTTCTTCTTGTCCGACGTATAGATCGTGTCACTGAGAACTACAGCATCGCGGTATCCTTTTTCATTGTACTTCTTGACCAGGTTTATCTTATCTTCCCTAAACTTATCTGCGAGATATTTCTTGGTCCTGAAAAAGTTAATCAGCTTTTTGGCGTTGGTTTTCTTCATTGCTCTTTCCAGAACCAAACTGCTGACTTCCTTATTCCCGTGGATGATTACGTCCTGAACTTTTACCTTTTCCTTCTTGTCCACTATGATGTCCAGAATAACCGTATTGGCTTGTGTAGTGTCATCACGCTGGATAATCGTGACCTCTGTATTCAGAAATCCCTTTTCCAGGAAAATGTTTTTGATCAGCCGCTGGGCATTGTTGGTCTGGTTGTCGGTTACCTGACTTCCTTTCAGCAACAAAACCTTTTCTTTGATATCATCTTTCTCCGACTTGGACATTCCGCTGTAATTGATATCTCCCAGCCGGGGTCTTTCCTGCAGATAGATTTCAAGCCAGACCTGGCTTCCTGATACTTTCGTGGCTGTAATTTTAATATCGGAAAACAATCCTTGTTGCCATAGTTTTTTAATGGCATTGGAAATCTCTTCTCCGGGGATTTCCAATTCCTGACCCACGGTAAGTCCTGAGAGCTGGGTAAGCACATCCCTGTCGAGGTATTTGATCCCTGTAATTTCAATCTCGGCAATGGTCAGTTTTTTCGGACTGGAATAATAAACTGAAAAAAGCGTACTGTCAATAACCTGTGCCCATGCTCCGGGCACTGAAAATAACAGCATAAAAAGTATAGGCAAAAATCTCTTTCGCATCCTGATTAACTAATTAATTAAGGCACAATCTGATCACTGGTCATGCCAAATCTTCTTTCACGGCTCTGATAATCGGCAATGGCTTCAAAAAGGTCTTCTTTTCTGAAGTCAGGCCAAAGTTTTTCTGTGAAATAGAGTTCTGAATAGGCAATTTGCCACAAGAGGAAATTACTGATCCTGTATTCTCCGCTGGTTCTGATCAGCAGGTCAGGGTCGGGTATTCCCGAGGTAGCCAGATATTTTTCAAAAAGTTCATTATCGATTTGGTCGGGTTTTATTTTTTGGGCTGAGACGTCGGCGGCTACTTTTTTCACTGCTTCGAGGATTTCCCATTTGGAACTGTAACTCAATGCCAGGATCACCATCAGGCCCGTATTGTTTTTTAATTTCTCGATACAGTTGTTCAGTTTCTGACTTACATGGTCGGGAAGTTGTGACGTATTGCCAATTACGGTTAAGTAAACATTCTTTTCCAGGAGGTTATCGGTTTCAGCTTCGATGGCATAAACCAGCAATCCCATCAGGGCATCCACTTCCTCCCGGGGTCTTGACCAGTTCTCGGTGGAAAAGGCAAAAAGCGTCAGGTAGGAGATACCTAATTCTCCGGCACCTTCCACTGTGGACCGCACAGCTTCAATCCCCTGTTCATGTCCAAATGTGCGGGTGTTACCGTGCCGGGCAGCCCATCGGCCGTTCCCATCCATTATAATGGCTACGTGTTGTGGCAATTTGTCGATATGCAGTTTTTCCTTCAAAGACACGTTGTTAATTTTTTGAATCATAAGCCGGACAGGGTTTACTTCCCATATATATTTTATAGATGAGATGAATCCCCAGATAGCCGACCCAGTCGTTGTTATGCTTCCAGTCGGAATAAGTTGTGATCTCCCCGCTGTCATTTTTATAACTTAAAGGGTCATTAAGGTCATCAAGCCGGTCGTCAAAAAGTTTCCGCATCTGGTATTCCACCCCCAGACCCAGCTTTTTCCCGATACTGAACTTAAACCCCATTCCAAAGGGAAGGGTAGGGGTGGTGACCGATTGGGAACCGGAAAGCAGGACATCGGGATGCCGTGGATTGAAAAGAACTGAACGGGTTTTTTAAATTCCCATTCCTGATTCTGAAAAATCCCCTTTTCAGCTACCTCACCAGTCAGAAACATCATCCTTATTCCGGCTCTCTGGTGAAAATTATACCTGAAATAGGCTCCGAGCACCGGAATTGTAAGATGGTGGAGGGTCGCCCCTTCCAAATCTCCCTGGTACCCTGAACCGCCACCCCATATCCCAATGTCGGCAGTAACCTGAGCATAACCCGAGACAGCAGACAGCAAGGCTGCCAAAACTAAAATTCTCTTAATCATCGGACTTTTAATTTCATTCGTCAATCTGCTTCTGGTACGCTCATTACTTTTCCTGGAATGGTAAGCTGTATAACTAAAAACGATCAGGATATCAGTGGTTTCAGTGGATTTACAGAGGGAAAGTCCCCTGACTGATCCTGCCCGGTAAAGATCACATAACTTACAATAAATCAATGAACTAAAAACAAAAAACTCTTAAACATAAAATATCAAGAGCGGTACAAAAGTAATATAATTTAAAAAAAACCGTACCTGGTCGCACTTATAAAAACCTAAAGGGAGGTTAAAAATTGTTAAGTCCTGAAAATATATCAATTACGGGTGTCGGCACCCCACATTAGCTTGTTTCTTAAAGTCTGAAAAAACGACTGGCCGGGAAGATGAATGGTTTTTACTTTAAAACCGGCTTTCTTTATCGTGATGGTCGTTGAAAGGTCTACGTTAACCGAGCGGCTGTCCAGGGAGGTGAGGTATTGATTGCCTCTGCCTTCCACTTTCAGCGACAGTTCATAGTGGTCGGGTACCACCACTGGTCTGACTGTAAGGTTATGCGGAGCGATGGGGGTGATTACGAAATTTTCGGAATCGGGAGTCAGAATAGGGCCCCCGACACTGAGAGAGTAGGCCGTAGACCCCGTGGGGGTGGCAATGATTATTCCGTCGGCCCAAATGGAATTCAGGAATTCCCCATTAACAAGTAGATGGATGACAATCATCGACGAACTGTCGGTTTTGAGCACTGTCATCTCATTCAGCGCATAGTTGAAATCAAAATTGGGAGCTCCCTGGAGGTTTACTTCGAGCAAACTTCGTTCAATGATCTGGTATCTGCCCTGTAAAATCAACGTAAGCCCATCGATAATCTCCTCTCTGGAAATATCAGCCAGGAACCCCAGCCGACCGCTGTTCACGCCAACCACCGGGATTTCAAAATTGCGGATGGTCAGGAAAGAGTGGAGGAAAGTACCGTCACCTCCAATGCTGAAAATAAGCTTTACATCACCCTTGAAATCGTGGTGGGAATGAAAAAACCCCGCACAAACCGGCGTGAACTGCATCTCATAGCTCAGGAAATCATAAAACGGCCGATACAGGTACACCTGAACCTGATTTTCTTCCAGATATTGGAAAAACTGTTGCAAAACAGGGAGAAATTCACCCTGTACCTGGGTGCCGAAAACTGCTATCTTCATCCTTGATCAGATATTCATGTAACGAAGGAGCTGCTCCATCCGGTCTTCATACATATCATTCAGCATCGATTCGTCCATGTAAACGGCAGAAATCAGGTAATCGTACCGGGTGAATGTCTGTATTACCGAGGATAAATCCATTTTGTCGAGTTTAATGGTTACTTCCAGGTTATCAGAATGTTCGATACGGTTCACGAATAACCCAAGGATCCGGAGATCGTTACTTTCCACGATCTGGCTGATCTGGCTGGCCGAGTAGTTGTCCCAGGTTGTTTGCAGGATGATGATACCTCCTGGTTCCTGCAGTGAAAAAAGCTGCGCAAACCGGACTGAAAGCCTGTCAAGGGTAATTGCACCGATATAATTATGGTCGTCATCGACCACCGGGATCACACTTAAATTGAGCTGGTACATAATGGAAGCCACTTCAAAGATATGTTGCCTGGGATGCACGTGGGGAGTGTGCAGCTGCATGGCGTGAAAATCGATGGATTCATCGGTCAGGTTCAGGTCATAGATGAGCCTGTCGGATATCAGTCCCAGATACTCCTTTTCCTTGACCACAGGAAGGTGAGAGACCCGGTAGAGATCCATCCAGTTCAGTGCCTGTTGCCCGGTATCACCCGGCCGCATTACCGGAAGCGTTTCAGCGATCAGATTTTCAGCAATCAAAACATACCATTTTAAAAATTTCTCTATTAAAATGCAAAGTTGTACCTTGGCGCTTCAAATTTAGTAAAATGACGCGATTAAGTGTAAATATAAATAAAATTGCCACACTTCGGAATGCCAGGGGAGGAATTATCCCTGATGTCGTGAAGGCGGCCATTAACTGTCAGAAATTCGGGGCTCAGGGCATCACAGTCCACCCCAGACCCGATGAGCGACATATCACACGACAGGATGTGTTTGACATTAAACCTTTTATTACTACGGAATTCAATATCGAAGGATATCCTGCCGACGATTTTCTAAAACTGGTAGTGGCCGCTCAGGCCGATCAGGTAACGCTCGTCCCCGATGAGCCAGGACAGCTAACCAGCGACCATGGATGGGATACCAGGAAACACCTGACATTTTTGAAAGAGGTGGTTGCCCGGCTTCAGGCTGCCGGGATCAGAACCTCCCTTTTTGTGGATCCGGTTCCGGAAATGATTGAAGCTGCGGCCTTGACTGGAACGAATCGGATTGAGCTTTATACAGAATCATACGCTACAGGTTATCCTGGAAACCGCGATGCTGCGGTGAAACCATTTGTTCTTGCTGCGGAGATGGCTGTAAGTCTGGGCCTTGAACTCAATGCCGGGCATGACCTCAATCTTGAAAACCTGGGTTTCCTGGTGGGCAAAATCCCTGCTCTGAATGAGGTTTCCATCGGGCATGCACTCATTGCCGAAGCCCTCTATCTCGGGCTGGAAGAGACCATCCGGAGATACCTCAGTTGCCTGTCCGCGAAGCAGGGATTGTGAATATAAGGAGAGCGGTGTATTTACTATTTTTTTGAGTAAGGGTTACATTGATGGCGGTAAAACTCTATTACAGGAAGGAAGGGACTGGATCACCCCTTTTGCTGTTGCATGGTTTGTACGGAGCTTCTGACAACTGGATCACAATTGCCAGAAAACTGGCGAAAAAGTACACCGTATATTCCGTTGATCTCAGGAATCACGGTCATTCGCCACACCATCCGGAACATTCCTACCGTGCTATGGTTGAGGATCTTGCTGTCTTCTTTGCCGATCACAACCTGGAACCAGCCGTTATTCTGGGACACAGCATGGGGGGGAAGGTTGCCATGTTGTTTGCTGCAGATTATCCCGAAAAAGTCAAAAAACTAATTATTGCAGATATAGCACCCAAAAATTACCTGGAGACAGGTGATGAAAAACAATATTTTTTCCACCGGAATGTATTGCTGGCTATGATGGAATTTGATTTTTCAGTGGTGAGAAATCGTCGCCAGGTGGAAGAGCGACTGATGGAGAAAATTGATGACCACCGGGTAATCAGGTTTTTGTTAAAGAATATAAAAGCTGATCCTTCCAGGAAAACCCTGAGCTGGCGGCTGAATCCGGAAGCGTTGTATAACAACCTGGAAGAGATGATGGAAGGGGTAAACCTGCGGTGGCTCGATGATCGGATCCCGATTGTGGCCTATCCGGTAATCTTTATACGGGGTTTGGATTCACCCTATATCGGGGATAATGAGATCGCGGAAATAAAAAAGATTTATCCTGAAGCCCGAATTGTGGATATCCCCGGAGCTGGCCACTGGCTGCACGCGGAACAGCCTGCGTTATTTCTGAAGGCTGTCACTGAATGTTGTTGATAATGTCTATAAAGGTGTTCAATGAGGAGAATCATTACTGGTAAAATTGCCATTATTCTGTCACTGCTTCTGCTGCTTTTTGGTTCATCCTGCCACGATGATCCCGAAGAGCTGAGTGATGCCTGCAGTATTGTCTCCTTTAATTTTGAAAGGAGCAATAATCCGGGACTGGCTGCCAATTATTTTGGAGCCATTGACCCACTCTCGCATCATATTTCGTTCTCTTTTCAGGATGAACTGGAAAATAAACGACTGATCCCGACCATCGAAGTGTCGCAAGGAGCTACTGTTACGCCGGTATCAGGGACCCCTGTTGATTTCTCCAGTCCTGTTACCTACACGGTTACTGCTGCCTCAGGTGTTACCCTGCGATATACGGTGTCAGTCAGCACCCCGCTGGGAGTGCCGCTCATTACGGGATTGCAGGTCAATCAAGTGACTTGTCCTTTTGACCAGGCTTCAGAAACCTTCTTTTTTACCATCCCGTCCGCTTCTTCCGGAAATATCCGGATATTTTGCATTGGCCAGAATGTGGCTGCTTTTACAATCGGAGGTGTCAGCTCGCCCAATACCGGGTCGCTCAATCTTCCCGGCTTCAAGCCAGGGGCCACACTGGAGCTGATTCCTTTGGGCAAGGCGGGTCAACAGGGCAAACCGGTGAAGGTGACCGTTACTTCCCTGCCTTTGGTCATCATTGAAAATTCCGGTTCCATCACCAATGGTCCGAAAACGGATTGTATGATTTCGGTAATCGATCCTTCGGGAAAAACCAACGATTCGCTGTTTTATTTTAAACCACACCGTGCAGGAATTGAAATCAGGGGAGGACTTTCCCAGTCGTTCCCCAAAAAATCATATAGTTTCGAATTCCGGAAACCTACGGGGAGTGAAGAGGTGGATGGAGGTACCCGTTTATTGGGTTTACGGGATGACGGAGACTGGATCCTGGATGCCATGTATGTGGACTTTGCCAGAATGAGGAATCGCCTGAGTACTGATATCTGGATTGCGATGAACCGGGTCCCCTATTATGACAAGGAACCCCTGGCTGTAAACGGAACACGGGGCGCTTTTACAGAGGTTTTCCTGAATAACACCTACATGGGGCTTTACTGCCTGACCGAAAGGATTGACCGGAAACAACTCCAGCTGAGCAAGCGCGAAGGTTTTTGCTTTAAAGCGAGCTCCTGGAGCAATTCCACAGAATTTATCAATGGGGATGCCGGGTTCTCCAATGATCTGGATAAGTGGGATGGCTGGGAGCTGGAATACCAATCGGAGAAAGGGGCTGTTTCCTCTCCCCGTGTCAAATGGGAACCCTTGCGTAACTTTATCCATTTTACCACCACAGCGTCTGATGTCGATTTTGTATCCGGGATAGCAACCCGTTTCGATATCCCCAATCTGGTGGATTACCTGCTCTTCATCAACGCAATTGGCGCAGATGACAATAGCGGGAAGAACACCTTTTTTTCCTTTCACGGGAATTCCCGGAATAGATTTTTTATTACTCCGTGGGACATTGATGCATCATGGGGAAGAAGGTGGAACGGTGATAAAATAGATCTCAGGGAAGGAGAGTTTTTGGGAGTTACTGGAATTCTCCATACCGATTCCCGGTACTGCCGGCCCAATGCATGGTTTATCAGGATGATGGAAACCAATCCGTCAGGGTTCCGGATAGCGCTGAAGCAGAGGTGGGCAGAGTTGCGGGGAAGTGAACTGTCGGAGGCAAAGCTGACAGCCCGCATAGAAGCATACCAGCTTCTTTTAGTATCTTCAGGTGCCTGGGCCCGTGAGGCCGGGACATGGCGGGGTAGTGTGGCTGATCTGGAAACAGAAACCCAATACATGCTTCAGTGGGTCAAAAGCAGATTGAACCAGGTGGATCAATACCTGATCGGACTGTAAGAATTGTGGAAAAAGCCGGATTTTCCGGGCTTGAGCTAACTTTCAATGTGAGGTGATTTAAAAATTTGTGATGAAGATGTCAGATGAACCCAGAGAATTCAGTTTTCAGTTTGAAGATTTGCAGGTATATCCCCATGATCTCGAAATATTAATGGGTTTCTATCCGGAGAAATTGCCGGAGCCATTCCCCGAAATGATTTTTTCGGCGCTGGAAGAAGCACCCGGATTATTTGAAGCAAGGGCAGGGTACCGGCGAATGAAGAATGTGGAATTTTTGCATGAAACCAGGCAAATTAAAGTGGACAACCAGCTTTTCTCCCCCGGAAAAATCATCTTCAGCCAGGTCAGGAAAGCGGCTGAAATTCTCCTTTTTACCGGCACTGCGGGTGAACGGGTCTCCCATCGGTGTCAACAGCTTAACCGCCAGGGAGATTCGGTTTACAGTTACGTGCTCGATGCTCTGGGATCGATTGTGGCAGAAAAGGCTGTGGAGAAAATGATGGCTATTTTTGATCAGGACCCTTCTGTGTGGTCGATATCTGAATCCTATAGTCCCGGATATTGCAACTGGGATGTGGCTGAACAACAAATGCTGTTTTCTTTACTGCCCCCTGGTTTTTGTGGTATTTCCCTGTCGCCCTCCTCCCTGATGAGCCCCGTAAAATCGGTCAGTGGAATAATCGGAGCCGGTCCCGGGATGAAACGTTCAGGTTATCATTGCCAGTTTTGCAACGATAAAAATTGCATTTACAGAAAATTGCGGCTTCCGGCTAAATGATCGGGCTGCGATGGATCCAACCTGGTTTTCCAAAGAGATGCACTCCCGGATTCCGGAATCGACGCGTTTTTATAAAAAAAAATCCATTATTGAGCTTATCGCGTTATTTTTATTAAAAAGTTTTTATTTTCACCCCCTCTAACTTGTTCTTCGGAATTATACAGATTCTGAAAACTATTGTGAAAAAATTACGTTATGAATCAAAGTAAGCCCAGAGTGATCAAAGATTATGACAAACTTGATCCCGCCATTCAGGAACAGATTAAGTTAGTTTACCCGGCGGGTTTCAGTGACCATCTTCTCTATTATTTCGATAAGGTTGGTAAAAATGTGAGTGCCCTGCCTTTCGAGACGGAAGATAAGTATTATCTCATCAGGATGACCCTCAGCGAAGCGGAGCGTATCATAGAAGATGATGATGATTATGACGACGACGGTTTCCTTAAAGACCATGTCAGGGAAGAGTATGAAGATAAGTATGCCGACATGGAATATGCAGCTTCAGAGGAGGATGTGGAGGATGACCCTGCCGATGAGGGGGATGATGATGACCAGGATTTTTGATGGGGACCTTCATTATTTAAACAAAAACAGATAAAATGACAAAGCATAAAAAGGCCATCCTGGTGATCCTTGATGGCTGGGGTATTGGCGATGGGAGTAAAAGGGATATTATTGCGCAGGCACCAACCCCATTTATGGACTTCCTTTACGCCAACCATCCGCACTCCAGGCTAATGACCTGCGGGAGGAATGTGGGATTACCTGATGGGCAGATGGGGAATTCGGAAGTTGGCCACCTGAATATAGGAGCTGGCCGGATTATTTACCAGGACATGGTCAGAATCACCAAATCAATAGAGGATCGTGAATTATGGGAAAATCCGCAGGTCGTGAAAGCATTCACCTACGCCCGCGAACAGGGAAAGAAGGTGCATCTTATCGGTCTTATCGGCCCTGGTGGGGTTCATGCCCTGAGTTCCCATATGATTGCCCTGTGTAAGATTGGTACTGACATGGGCGTAAACCGGATACTCATTCATGGGCTGACCGACGGCAGAGATACCGATCCGCGTTCCGGACATGGCTTTATTGAAGAGGACCTGGCTAACCTTAATGGGACCAACGGCAAATTTGCTTCACTGATAGGCCGTTACTATGGTATGGACCGGGACAAAAACTGGGACCGGATGAAGCTTGCCTATGACCTGTATACCCAGGGAAAGGGCAAAAAAACCACTGACCTGCTGCAGGCAGTCAAAGAGAGTTATGAAGAGGGTGTAACCGATGAATTCATTAAACCCATTGTGGTGGTCGATGATAACGGAGAACCGCTGGGATTGATTGAAGAGAATGATGTAGTGATCTGCTTTAATTTCCGGACTGACCGGTTGCGGCAGACTACCATCGCTTTCACACAAAAAGATCTCCCTGAATACGGTATGCATACCATGCCATTGCAATGGTATACCCTGACCAGTTACAAGGCAGATTTCAGGAACATCCACGTCATTTTCAGCAAGGATAATGTGGTCCATACCCTGGGGGAGCTGGTTGCTGATGCCGGTCTAAAGCAGATCAGAATTGCCGAAACCGAGAAATACGCCCATGTTACCTTTTTCTTCAGTGGTGGACGGGAGGCTGAATTCCCGGGAGAAAGCAGGATCATGATTCAGTCGCCAAAAGTCCCCACCTACGATTTACAGCCTGAAATGTCAGCCCCTCAGGTCAAAGATGCCATAGTCGCTGAACTGAATAAACAATCTGCCGATTTTGTGGTACTTAATTTTGCCAATGGGGATATGGTCGGACACACCGGTGTTTACGATGCCATTTATAAGGCAGTGGTAGCTGTTGACAGTTGTCTGAAGGAGGTGGTGGAAGCAGCCCGGGCAAATGGATACGAGGTGCTGGTTATTGCTGATCATGGCAATGCTGATAATGCCGTCAATGAGGATGGTTCACCCAACACAGCTCATTCACTCAACCCGGTACCCTGTATTTATGCAGGTGACAGAAAGGGAGCCCGGCTTAAAGACGGGGTCCTGGCTGATGTGGCTCCGACACTGCTTACCCTGATAGGATTAAAGATTCCCAGGGAAATGACAGGCAAGGTTCTCATTGAAGATTAAAACCATCATGATCCTGTAATATGGTTGAAATTGACAATGCCATTGTTAGCCTGGATCTTCTCACGGAATATTTCACGTGTGACCTGAGCATGTGCAAGGGAGCCTGTTGCATTGAAGGAGATTCCGGTGCACCGGTCACTGAGGAGGAGGCTGATTTGCTGGAAGCAGCTTTTCCCCTGTTTAAACAATATCTTCCTGTGGAGCATTGCCTGGAGATCGAAAAACAAGGCTTCTCCCTGATCGACAGCGATGGGGACAGGGTAACTCCATTGGTTCATAACCGGCAGTGCGCCTATTCCTTTTTTGATGAGGAGGGAATTCTGAAATGCGCCGTGGAAAAAGCCTGGTCGGAAGGAAAAATACCTTTTCGTAAACCGGTGTCATGCCACCTTTTTCCTGTCAGAATCAGTGAATATCGCCATTTCGACGCTGTCAACTATCAGAAGATTTATATTTGTTCTCCCGGAAGAGATTGCGGTAAAAGAAATAAAATGCCTCTTTGGCAATTTTTGAAAGAACCATTGATCAGGCAATACGGTGAAGAATGGTTTAAAAAGCTGGAAATCGCCGCAAGATATCTCGAAAATGGTAAATAATGGATACGGACTGTGCAAACAAAAAGCAATTGAAACAAGACCAGACTAAGCCTTCCAAAATGGTTGAAACTACAAGAGGGGTTTTCTCACCTGAAGAAATTGATAAGGCAGTCAATATATTTCGTGCTACAGAACACCTCTACATATCAGCTGTACGTGAAATACAAACAAAGCTTGAGAATCTGAATGATGAATTCAAATACACTAAAAACAGGAATCCTATACACCTTATTAAATCAAGGATAAAAACTCCGGGCAGTATAGTTAAAAAACTGCAAAGGAGAGGTTTGGAATTATCTGTTGAGTCGGCAATACAAAATCTGACTGATATTGCCGGTATCCGGGTTATATGTCCCTATATTGATGATATCTATCTCATAAGTAATATGCTTAGAATGCAGGATGACATAGAGCTTTTACGTACAAATGACTATATTAAAAATCCAAAACCGAACGGCTACCGCAGTCTGCATCTGATCATATCGATTCCTGTTTTTTTATCAAATGAAAAAAAGCTGGTTAAGGCAGAAGTTCAAATACGTACTATCGCCATGGACTTTTGGGCCTCGCTGGAGCATGATATAGCATACAAACTACCAGCTGATAAAACGGAGCCCATAAGAGAGGAACTCAGGGATTGTGCCAGCGTCATTAATGAAACTGATTTAAGGATGCAGAACTTAAACAGTATTTTAAAAAAATATGGAACATCTTTGTGACTATCATTACTTTTTTGAGTTAAGCAGGTAGTGACATTGCGTTTAATGGTAGGTTTCCCGACAGCCTGAAACGTGCCTTATGAAAACAGAACGAGTTTCAATAGGCCATTAATTCCACCCGGTTGCCATCAGGGTCCAGTACAATGCTTTCATAGAGGTTGTCTCCCGTTACCCTGGGTTCACTGATTATCTTGAATCCATCTTCTTTCAAGCGCCGGGTGAGTTCATCTACTTTTTGCCTTGAACCGGGGTTGATTGCAAAATGGATGAGTCCGGTATTCTGCTTCAGCGGATTGTTCTTGTTTTGAGGAACATTGGGCATTTCCATGAGTTCCAGTTTACAAGTCCCGTTGAAAGAGAGAAAGTAGGACTTGAATTCCTTTGAATGGTTGTAATAGGCATCCCCGGCGGAAGCATCGAAATAATGCATGTAAAAATTATGCATCCCTTCCAGATTGTAAGTCCATATGGCAATGTGGTCAATGGTCATAAGGTTATAATATTGGGTCATTTTTTATGTACGGTAGATTTTTCGGATTGTTATATTTTATTGCATATTTAAGTGAAATGATTGCGAATAATAAGCGGGAGTTTCAATTTGGGTTTTCAAACCTTCTTTTCAAAAGGTCGGTATAATGTGTAGACCCGGGAGACATTTAAATATTTTTAACTCCTTTTTTTTTGTTAAGCTGACTGCAATCCGGAAATATACTATTGTTTATATAATAGATAATGAATGGTTTACATTGTGGTTTTCAATTGGATCAGCTGATTGGGTATCCGATTGAGTTCCGGCATTGTAAAGCAGTCCATTGATTTTTTTATACTTTTGCCCCGGAATATTTGCAGTTGGTTAACCGTTAACTGGTTGTAAACGAAAAAAAGTAACTGAATGATAAAGTATACGGTTCCGGCATTGCTGGAAGAATCTATTAAAAATTTTCATGACTTTACGGCGCTCACCTTTGTGGGAGAGGAACCGCTTACCTACGGTCTGCTCGAAGAACGTATCGAAATGGTATGCAGGATGCTCGTTTCTTCAGGGATCAGTAAGGGAGATAAAGTGGCCATATTCAGTGCCAACATGCCGAACTGGGGAGTCGTATTTCTTGCTACCCTGAAACTTGGTGCTGTAGCGGTCCCCATATTGCCTGATTTTCATACCAGTGAAATCCTTGCTATCCTTGAACATTCGGAGGCAAAAATAATTTTTGTTTCAGCGCAACTTTATTTCAAAATAGAAAAGGAAAAGCTGGTTGGTGTGCGGCAAATGGTGCTTACCGACACGTTGGCCATAATCCCAGCCGAAACGCGTACGGGAACTCTGATGGAACTGCCTTCCTTCACCCCGGATAAGGAAATTGTCATACCGGCGGTTTCTGTCGAAGAAGAAGATTTGGCCACCATCATTTATACCTCCGGAACAACCGGCAGCTCCAAGGGAGTAATGCTCTCCCATAAAAATATTGCATGGACAGCAATGCAATCGAAGACCATCGAATATATTGATCACAACGATCGTTTTGTTTCTATACTTCCGCTTTCTCATACCTATGAGAATACGCTGGGATTCCTGTTCCCCTTGTTTTACGGAGCATCGGTACACTACCTCCGGAAGCCACCTATTCCTTCCATTTTGTTGCCTGCTCTTCAGCAGGTTAAACCTACCAAGATTTTGTCGGTTCCGCTTGTGATCGAGAAGATATTTAAAGCGAAAATTTACCCTGCTTTTCAAAAAAGCAGTGTAACCCGAACCCTCTATGCATTTCCTCCGGTCAGGAAAGTTTTGCACCGGATTGCAGGAAAAAAACTGATGCAGACTTTTGGGGGAGAACTTGTTTTTTTTGGTATTGGGGGATCTAAACTTGATAAAAAAGTGGAGCGGTTTCTGAAAGAAGCTAAGTTTCCTTATGCGATCGGTTATGGTCTTACTGAAACATCGCCTTTGCTTGCTGGCACCTGTCCCAGTACGCCCCGGATAGGATCAACCGGACCGGCATTGAAAGGAGTGAGTCTCCGCCTGGGTGATATTAATCCTGCAACGGGTGAAGGGGAAATCCAGGCCCAGGGACCCAATGTGATGAAAGGGTATTACAAAAATCCGGAGATAACAGCCCAGGTATTTACTGCTGATGGCTGGTTCAAAACCGGAGACCTCGGATCGTTCGACAGGGATGGATTCCTGCGGATTAAGGGACGCATAAAAAATACCATATTGGGGGCCAGCGGAGAGAATATTTACCCCGAGGAAATTGAATCTTTAATCAACCGGATGCGGTATGTAATGGAATCACTGGTAATGGAAAAGAAAGGGAAACTGGTAGCCCTGATCCATCTCAACATGGAAGAAGTGGAAAATCAGTACCAGACTTTCAAGCATGATGCAGGCCTCTATGGTGAAAAAATCAATCAGCGTAAGGATGAGATACTGAAAGAAATCCAGGAGAAAGTAAATCTACAGGTGAATAAGTTTTCAAAACTTCAACAGGTTTTATTTCAGAAAGACCCTTTTGAAAAAACACCCACCCAGAAGATCAAGCGTTTCCTTTATCAGGGAAAGAAAGAGTCCAAAACGCAATAGGGGACAGGAGGAAATGAGCTAACAAGCTTTTATCTCTTCTGCCGCTGTTCAGATAAAATTTATATTTTTGTCCCTGATTATAATCAGGATGCAAAGTTCGAGATATCTCAATCGTGGTGTTTCCGCTTCCAAAGAGGATGTCCACAATGCCATACAAAATCTGGATAAAGGTTTGTATGCCA
>CAJDVZ010000041.1_pt1 | contig 15877 bp, 16 predicted proteins | sample 7391481 | NCBI WGS metagenome assembly CAJDVZ01 (sample SAMEA7055721, study PRJEB34461) | soil metagenome | biome: terrestrial ecosystem; feature: Peninsula; material: soil | place: Antarctica | collected 2016 | reverse complement strand
AGTGATTGGGGATAGCCATAAAGGGATTGTGTCTGGCTGAACCGGGTGAAGCATCTGTTGAGCCACCGCCGCGTAAGTTCCATTGATTTCCGTGCATATTCCCAGGGTGCGTCTCCCGGGGTGCATTCATCAAAGGCCATCATGATGTCGGCGCCTATAATCCGCTGTGTGTCAATTACATTCTCGGGGGTAAAGAGGTGGTACGATCCGTCGATGTGGGATTGGAAACGCACTCCTTCCTCGTTAATTTTACGCAGATCGCCCAGCGAGAAAACCTGAAATCCTCCGCTGTCGGTCAGGATGGGACCGCTCCAGCCGTTAAAGCGGTGGAGGCCACCTGCTCCTTCCAGGACGTTCAGTCCCGGACGCAGGTATAAATGGTAGGTGTTTCCAAGAATGATCCGGGCACCAATATCTTCCTTCAGATCGCGTATATGGATTCCTTTCACCGACCCGGCGGTTCCCACAGGCATAAATACCGGTGTGGCAATTTCTCCATGGGATGTATGTAGCAAACCTGCCCTGGCATTTGTTTCGGCACAGGTTGATGTAAGATCAAATTTCATGTGTTTATAATTTATTGTTTTTTAATGGTAACACATGGAACTCCCGATAATCATTCTCCTGTGTGAGAAAGGATTTCTCATGGTCGTTTCATCTCATTATAATTGTTTATTTTTATTTGCATTCGATGTAACTCCCATGAAAATTATAATTATACTCCTATGTGAATAAACTTTATTCATGGTCGTTTCATTTTATAATTTAAACCGCCACAAAGATAATTATTCTGCTAAATTTGCGGCTAAAACAGGATTATGTCACATGAGCTGATGACTTTTTTTCAGGCTTCACAACCCATCGACCTGATTACCCTGGGATCATTGTTGGCTGTGTGGGCAGTGGTTTTTACCCATACCCTGTTGTTCCATTTCAGACTTGCCTTGCTCAGACCTCCCCGGACCCGGCAGACCGATAACCCTCTCTCCGTTATTATGGTGGAGCGAAATGAAGAGGAAAACCTCTCCAAAAATCTTCCGGGATGGGCTTCTATGTCCTATCCATCCTATGAAATCCTCGTTGTTGATGATTTTTCGGGTGACAATTCGCCTTCTGTTGTCGCATTAATGAAACTTAACTTTCCAAGGATCAGGCTAACCGGATTGAATCAGGAAACCCGGTATTCCCAGAAATTGTCAAGGAATCTTGCACTCAAAGGCGCTGCCTTTGAAGAGGTTGTATTCGTTAATCCTGCAATGGTGATGCCTTCTCATCATTGGCTCCCGGGAATAGCCTCCGCTTTTGCCCTGGGAAAGAAAACGGTTGTGGGTTACGTTTCCACTATTCCAGACAAGGGCTTCTATCATCTGATGTACCGGGTGGAATCTTTTTTTCAGCAGTCCGAAAGCATGGCATATTGTCTGAATGGTCTTCCCTATGTGGTCAATGAGGAAAATGTAGCCTTTAAAAAACAAGCCTATTTCGATATCAATGGATTTGCCGGGAGAATCAGGGAAGAATACCTGAACATGGAGATGATATTCAATGATGTGATCAGGCGAAGGGGTACATGTATTCATCCTTTTGCCAGTTTTGCACTCAGCAGGGAGATGAAAATCGGCAAGACTGAGTTCAGAGATCTTCTTTTTAAATCCTATAAACTGACCGGCTATCTTGGCTTCGGAAAGAAACTGATCGTTCGTTTCTTTGATTTCATGAAACTGATCTACCTTCCTTTTTTTATTTTCTGTTTTCTGATTTTTCCGGTAATATGGCCAGTTTTGCTATCCATGCTTTTAATCAGGTTCCTGATCATGGCTGTAAGTATTAAACGGATACAAAACCACCTGAAAGAACCCAAAATTTTCATACCTTCGTTGATATATGAAATAGTATCCCCTTACTATAAACTGGGATCACGCTGGAAATTCAACTATAGGCAGAAAGAATCATAATGGAAGATCAGATTGCTAACCTCTCAGAGAAAGCCAGGCAGGATTTTGAGCTGGTTCAAGCAGCGCTGACGGGTGATGAAAATGCATTTGCCCGGCTGCTGGGCCGTTACAAGGATGCCATTTATTATATGCTGCTGAAAATGGTGAATAACAAAAGTGATGCGGAAGATCTTACCCTGGAAGCATTTGGAAAAGCATTTAAGAACCTGCATCAATACTCGCCTAATTATGCTTTCAGTACCTGGCTTTTTAAAATTGCTTCCAACAATTGCATCGATTTTCTGAGAAAACGCAAGGGCGTGACCATTACCATCGTTAACACCCAGGAGAATAACGATACCGATTTACTCTCTAAATTACGATCCAAAGATCCTGATCCGGAAGAAAAGCTGATCAGAAAACAGAAGGCAATACTGATGAGAAGGGTTGTGCGAAAATTGAAGCCCCGCTATCAGACGCTCGTAGAGTACCGTTATTTCCGTGAAATGACATATGAGGAAATTGCCTCCGAGCTCAATCTTCCGCTGGGTACGGTGAAGGCACAGCTTTTCAGAGCACGGGAAATGTTGTTTAAATTGATAGAGACCACTGAAATGGGTGAAAAGGATTAACCCTCATGGAAATCATACACAAATATTTCCCTTTGATGTCAGCTTTACAACAGGAAAGGATAGCCCTTCTTGAACAATTGTATCATTTTTGGAATCAACAAATCAACGTGATTTCCCGGAAAGATATCGATTCCTTGTATGAAAAACATGTGCTTCATTCACTGGCAATCGGAAAGATCATCCGGTTCACGGCAGAAACCCGGATTCTTGATGTGGGAACAGGCGGTGGATTTCCCGGAATTCCGCTTGCCATTCTTTTTCCCGATGTACATTTCCATCTGATCGATTCTATCGGGAAGAAGATTAAAGTTGTCAGAGCAGTGGCAGAGGATTTGAAGCTTGAAAATCTTTCAGCCGAACAAATCAGGGTGGAAGATGTGAAGGGAAAATATGATTTCGTTGTGAGCAGGGCAGTTACCATCTTGCCGCGTTTTCAGCATTGGGTTGAAAAAAATATCAGTTTAATTCAGAAAAATCCACTTCCCAATGGAATTCTTTATCTGAAAGGTGGAGAAATTGACGATGAAATCAGGTCCTGCAATGGGAAGGCAATCGTGTACCCCTTGAATGAAATATTCGAAGAATCTTTTTTTCAGACCAAAAAAGTGGTTTTTCTTCCGTTTTGGTAAGATAAAAGCCCTTTTGATAAGATAAACAAAAAAAATCTGTGTGAAGGTTTGCTTTTTTAAAAGTTTATTCAGAATTTAGTGTGGTCTTAGAAACATTTTCTAGAACTGTTGGTTTTACTGAGGTTTTGGGAGAATTAATCACCCCCTGAATGAAGCCACTAAATTATTTTAATATTTAAAGTTTTATAAATAAATTAATTAATCTTTTAAACTTCAGTGTATGAATAAAGCACAATTAATCGATGCCATTGCCGACAAGGCAGGCTTAACCAAAGCAGATGCAAAAAAAGGGCTTGATGCCACTATGGAAGCTGTCAGTGAAGCCCTTAAGGCTGGTGACAGGGTTTCTCTTGTAGGTTTTGGATCTTTTGCTGTTACTGAGCGTGGTGCCAGGATTGGCAGAAATCCACAGACCGGAAAGGAAATAGAAATTGCTGCCAAAAAAGTAGTAAAATTCAAACCGGGAGCTGAACTTTCAGCAGGTATTTAATCCAGGTATTTAATCAATGAAAAAAAACAGAGGCAATTGCTTCTGTTTTTTTTTGCCAATCCTCAAATCCAAAAGAATTTACTCAGTCGGGGAGGCTTTTTTTCTTGAATGAATAAAAAAGATCGACGGAGGAGATCATTTTTACATTCATTTTTTCCCATTTGTCATACGGAAGGGGTATTTTGGGTAACTCCTTGATTGCGTCCGATAACACATAAACCTGCCTGACCTTTTTGACAAGGCCCTGTACGGCAAAGTCCACGCATACGTTGGTAGTCAAACCATAAACCACCACTATTTCGGGATTAAGTTCATCGAGAAGCAGTTCGGTGATCCGGTTCCCTGCAAAAACGTCAAAAGCATCTTTTCGGATTATGATATTCCTTGACAAAGGAACATCTACTTGAATGGGCATGTCGTCGTAGACGGTATCCCAGTTGAAAATGAGGGAGTTCTCTGGATTTGTCTCTTTGATGAACTCAGCACCCGGAGTTCCTGCCAGGCAATGAGGCGGAAAAGTATGGATGTAGTCTGGTTTTTCATCAATCTCGGCAGAATGAATGTAATGATAGTCTGCACTGTTTACGACCTTGATTTTCAGACGCTGTGCAACTTTGGTGATTTCTGCCCATTTGGGTTTAAGTTTTTCAGCTCCTTTGACATACAATTTGCCCCAGGGTTCCACGAAATCGTTTTGGGTGTCGACATTCCAGAATAAAATTGAGTGTTTATTCATAAACATGTCTATTTAACGGGTTTACAATACACAAAGGTAATAAAAGAATGGAATCATAGCCATAGTTATCCAAAGAGATCATCGAGCAGTTTGTCGTTGGCCACGTGGGGAAGTGTGACTTTCAACAGGGGATTTTGTTCCATTGCCCTGCGAATGGTAAAAATGGCTGGTTTGTTTCTGGCCCAGCTTCTTCGGGCGATACCATTGGAAACATCCCAGAACAACATCCCAGGTAGCTCCCCGGAAGCTGTCCCCGACAAAATTGTGTACGGCCATGTCAGCAGTAAATTGTGATCCGTCGGTAATATTGGAAGTCTCCCGCCACGGTGAGTCGGTCCCTGCTACGTCGTGATGGTCGCGCCCAAGGACCACCGGGGCTGAAATGGTGCCTTTCCTGATAGCCTCATTAAAAGCTGATGCAATGGCAATTCTTCCTTCGGTATCGGCATAGAGTATTCTGGCCTGGGATCCGACAACCAGGTTTTTCTTCCCGGCTTCCCGGATCCATTTCAGGTTATCTTCCAGTTGGTTTCTTATTTCGGCGGGACTTCGGATAATCAGGTTTTCCAGGACTTCTGCAGCCAGCAGGTCGCTTTGCTCCAGGTCTTCCGGTTTCCCGGAAGTGCAAACCCACCGGAAAGGACCAAATCCGTAATCAAAGAACATAGGTCCCATAATATCCTGAACATACGAGGGATAACGGTAATTGCCGTCAGGTCCGAAAATATCGGCGCCGGCTCTTCCCGACTCAAGAAGGAAAGCATTTCCGTAATCCCAGAAATACATCTTTTTGGCTGCCAGTTTATTGATGGCTTCTACCTGGCGCCTCAGTGAGGCTTTCACTTTCTCCCTGAAACATTCAGGATCATCAGCCATCATGCGGTTTGATTCTTCAAAAGTCAATCCTGCCGGATAATACCCTCCGGAAAATGGGTTATGCAGAGAGGTCTGGTCTGAACCCAGGTCCACTTCGATATCCCTTCGGACGATTTCTTCCCACAAATCGACCACATTGCCGAGATAAGCCAGCGATACTGCTTCTCTCCGGCGGACAGCCTCCAGCATCCTGTTGATCACTTCAGGAAGCGAGGTGTGGACTTCATCGACCCACCCCTGTTCCTTTCTGGTCTGAACAGCCCTGGGGTTTATTTCGGCTGCCACACACACCATTCCGGCAATTACTGCAGCTTTGGGCTGGGCCCCCGACATACCCCCCAATCCTGAAGTGATATACAACCTGCTCTTTTCCGAACCTGCTGCATGTATTCTGGCCGCGTTGAGCAGTGTGAGGGTTGTGCCATGGACGATTCCCTGGGGACCGATATACATGTACGATCCGGCAGTCATCTGTCCGTATTGGGTAACCCCCAGCGCATTGAGCCTTTCATAATTTTCCCTGGAAGAATAATTGGGGACCATCATGCCATTGGTGACGACTACCCGTGGGGCATCAGGGTGAGAGGGAAACAATCCGAGCGGGTGACCTGAATAAACAACAAGCGTCTGGTTATCGCTCATTTCTGACAGGTATTTCATGGTCAGCAGATACTGGGCCCAGTTTTGAAAAACACTGCCATTTCCTCCATAGGTGATCAACTCATGGGGATGCTGTGCCACTGCCGGATCCAGGTTGTTCTGGATCATCAGCATGATGGATGCAGCCTGAGCCGAGTTGGCGGGGTAGGAGGATATGGGCCTTGCTTTCATTGCATATTCTGGTCTGAACCTGTACATGTAAATGCGGCCGTAAAGCCCTAATTCTTCCAGAAACTCGGGTGCCAGTTCGGCATGAAAATTCAAGGGAAAATAGCGCAGTGCATTTTTCAGGGCCAGCTTTTTCTCCTGTTGATTGAGTACCTCTTTCCGCCTGGGAGCATGGTTTACATTCGGATCGTACATTTTTTTCGGGGGAAGCGTGGCAGGTATCCCTTCCATGATTGCTTCAGCAAATGCCTTATCACTCATTACCTGACGTTGTTAATCTGTAAAAAAATGTAATTTAGCGGTAAAATATGGGGTTTCTCCGATATTAATGATGATTTTTAAAAACTAAATGTAAAATTTGCTAAAATTTTGATCATATGAAGAAGAATCTTTTATTTGTCGCGGTAGTTATGGCAGGTTTTCTGTTTACCGGCTGTGGATACAACAAGATGGTTTCTATGGATGAATCGGTGACTTCTGCCTGGGCCCAGGTAGAAAATGTCTACCAACGGCGTGCTGATCTTATTCCCAACCTGGTGGAAACAGTCAAGGGATATGCTAAGCATGAGCAGGAAACGTTTACCCGGGTAATTGAAGCACGTTCGCAGGCCACATCCATGAAAATTGATCCATCGAACCTGACTCCGGATGCCATTCAGCAATTTCAGGAAGCCCAGCAGGGCCTCTCCTCTGCTCTCAATCGCCTGATGGTAGTCGTGGAGCAATACCCCGAGCTGAAAGCGAACCAGAACTTTCTGGATTTGCAGGCTCAGCTGGAAGGAACTGAAAACCGGATCACTGTGGAAAGGATGAAGTTCAATGAAACCACGCAGGCTTACAATGCCTATATCCGCAAGTTTCCTGAACTGATCGTGGCCAAAATCTTCGGATTTGGCAAGAAAGCCTATTTTGAGGCACAAAAGGGTGCCGAAAAAGCTCCGGAAGTCAAATTCTGAAAGCGTGGGAAGCTGTCGTTATTATCAGGTTTTGATGGATGAGGGCGATGAAGGGGTTGCATCATTAACAAAGCAGAAATGAACTTCTGGGAACAATTTACCGATGAGAAAAAGGCCACCATCAGGCGGGCCATTGAGGTTGCCGAGATGCAGACTTCCAGCGAAATCAGGATCCATATCGAAGACCGGTGCAAAAAAAATGTTTTTGACCGTGCTGTCGATATTTTTGCCAAACTCAACATGCACAAAACAGCATTGCGCAATGGCGTCCTCTTTTATGTGGCAGTTACTGACCATAAGTTCGTGGTAATCGGTGATGCTGGCATCAACCGGGTCGTTCCGGAAAATTTCTGGGACCACCTCAGGTCGACGGTTCTCTCCTTTTTCAGGGAAGATCAAATTACTGAAGGTATAATGGAGGGAATCCGGCTTGCCGGAGAACAACTGGCTGTGCACTTTCCATGTGAAGAAGGCGATACAAATGAGTTGTCGAACGAAATATCTTATGGTGAACCGGAATAGAACCAGAGTTTGAACGAAGTTGGGATACAGCAGTTTTTGAAAAATTTCACAAATGAGATTTAAATGGACACAATATGGGATATGGCTGGTGCTTTTTGTACCGCTGATCAGCCTTTCCCAAGTGCCTGAGCGGCCTGTACCTCCCAGGCTGGTAAATGACCTGGCAGGGATTTTAACTCCCCAGCAGGCAGAAGAACTGGAGAATCGACTGGTTCAGTTTGACAGGGAAACCAGTACCCAGATTACGGTAGTTACGGTTTCTTCCCTTGGGGGATATGACCCGGCCAGTTTTACTTATAAGATTGGTGAATCGTGGGGTGTAGGCCGGAAAGAGAAAAACAATGGTGTGGTTGTGCTGGTCAAACCGAAAAGTGGTGAAGAGCGCGGCCAGGTATATGTCGCTGTGGGATATGGCTTGGAAGGCGTGATTCCCGATGCAGTGGCCAACGGAAAAATTATCGATCAGGAAATGATCCCGCGGTTCCGCGAGAATGACTATTACGGAGGTATTGTGAACGGTACCCGCATTATTATGGAACTGGTAAAGGGGGAATATACGGCCGACGAATATGCCGGAGAGAATGCCGGAGTGGCCGGAGGAGCCATCCTTGTCCTGATGATCGTGATGATCATTATTATTTCATTGATGAAGGGGGGTAAAAGTAAATCGTATAACGCGGGTAGCCGTAATTTGCCATTTTGGATGTGGCTGGGTATGCTGAACTCCGGGAAAAGCGGCGGTTCCTGGTCTGATTTTTCCGGAGGAAGGGGCGGCTTTGGCGGTGGCGGCGGCGGCGGAGGCTTCGGTGGATTTGGAGGAGGCAGTTTCGGCGGCGGAGGTGCCGGCGGAAGCTGGTGAGAAATAATCTTAAGTCTTAAGTCTTAAGTCTTGAGTTTACTCCGATAAGTTTGTTTGACCTGTAATACCGATTGAATCGGGGCTAAAGGGGACTTTATAATCCGCTGATATTCAGTGAAGCCCCTTGTCCTTTTCCTCGTCCTGGATTTGCCCGGGTGTCAGAGAGGACTTTGGTCCTCCATGGAAGCGGTGAGTTTTTTTACAATTCTGAAGTTCTGGAAAAACTCTTTGGCAATAACCCTCAGTACGGTATAGACAGGAACTGCTAAAATCATTCCCGGCAGTCCGCCAAGACTCCCACCAATAATGATGATGAAATAGATCTCCAGGGGATGTGATTTCACGCTTTTGGAATAAATCAACGGGATCAGAATGTTGTTGTCTATAAAGTTGGCTGTAAGGAATACCCCCAGAATTTTCAGCATGATCGGCATCAATTGTCCATAAGCATCTGCGGAAAGGGCGGCTGTGATTCCCAGTACCATCCCGATAATGGTGCCTATAACTGGTCCCAGGTAAGGGATAATGTTCATGATAGCCCCAAAGAAGCCGATCAGCAAAGCGTTTTTTATTCCAAAAATCCACAATCCCAGTGTGATCAGCAGCATGACAATCAGGATTTCACCTAGAATCCCTATAAAATAGCGCATCAGGAGGTTTTTGGAGTCTGAAATAACATGGATGGTAGCATCGTGGTGTTTTTCCGGTACCAGGAGCAACAATCCATTCTGAAACATATATTCATCTTTCAAAAAGAAGAAGGCAATAAAGAAAACGGAAAACAGGCCGATAAAGGTGTTTCCGGCAACGCTGAAAAAGTTGTTGACCAACTGGGAGACACTCCCCAGGTTGACCACCGATTTTGCCTTTGCCACAAGAAAGTTCTGCATGGTTTGTCCTGCCGGTATTGCCCCCAGGGAATGCAGCTGTCCATCGATCCATTGCATGGGACCCTGCAGGTTAAGCGCAAGACGGGATACATCGATTTGAGAAATGGTGTTTGCCTGGCTGATGATCAGTGGCACAAAGATGGCTATCAGGCCTGCTATTACCAGTAGAATAATTATCAATGCAAGCACGGCACTGAGTGCGTGGGGGATTTTTATTTTTTTGATGTGCATGGTGTCGAAAAACCTGACGAGGGGATGTCCGATGAAGGACAAAACTGCGGCAACCAATACCCAAACGATCATGTAGGAAAAACGCCAAACCAAATATCCGAAAGCCGCCAAGGCAAGGATATAACCGACATATTTTAGCAATTGTTTCATAGTAGAGTCTGATTTATTTCAAAGTTACAGAAATCCTTGAAAATTCGAACAAAAATAATCTTTGTCATCCGTTGTTTAGTCTCAAATCGTACTTTTGTGTGTATAGTTAATACCAGTTTTACTTAATTTTTAAATATTGTCCATGTCTGCCAATTCATTTCAAAGTCCTCTTCTGGGCCATAGCCACTGGAAGAATATAAAGGAGTCAGCTTACGAAGTAGCAGTGCTCCCCTGGGGTGCCACCGAAGCCCACAATTACCATTTGCCATATGGAACCGATTTGTATGAGGCGGAAGCCCTGGCTGAAGCTTCTGCACAACTGGCTATGGAGCAGGGTGCCCGGATCGTGGTTCTTCCGGCAATCCCCTTCGGGGTGAATACCGGTCAGCATGATATTAAGCTGGATATCAATCTTAACCCCAGCACCCAGATGAGAATCCTGGATGATGTTATAGCCAGTCTCCTCCGTTCCGGGATATACAAACTGGTGGTTTTTAACAGCCATGGCGGAAACGATTTCCGACCCATGCTGCGTGAACTGGGATTGAAATACCCGGAGATGTGGTTATTCCAGGCTAATTTTTACCAGATCACTTTACCGTTTCAACTGTTTGAGGAACCCGATGATCATGCCGGGGAAATGGAAACCAGTCTGATGCTCTATTTGAGACCGGAGCTCGTACTTCCTCTTGATGAAGCAGGTGATGGCGCCGCCCTTACCATCGGCATTGAAGCATGCCGGAAGAAGTGGGCCTGGACTGAAAGGGAATGGAGCAAAGTGACCCGCGACACGGGAGTGGGTAATCCACGGAAAGCAACCCGCGAAAAGGGTGAACGCTATTTCAGTTATGTCAGGGAAGAAATCACACGTATGCTGGTGGAAGTTGCGAAAATAAACCGCGAAGAGGCTTATTCCTGAACCCGTGGGATTCTTTCTATATTTGTGCAGATCAGTAAAGCTAATTTTTGGCGAAGCTTTTTATTAAGCGAAAACAACAGTTGATCCGATTATCTTTATAAAGTTTACGAATATGAAGCTGAAGAATTTTTTCGGTGCGGTACTGACACTTCTTGGCATTATAGCCCTGATTTATTCGGCAGTAGTGTTTGCCCAATCAACCAGTGGCACTTATGAAGTGAGGGCATCGATCATTTTCGCCGTTCTGGGACTTATTTTCTTCATTGCAGGGATAGGCCTGATCCGGACGATCGGGGAAAAGAGCAATATGTCTTAATTCCAGATTAGCAGGTGTATATTGGTTCCATCTCTCCATGGTGGGGAAAGGCTGCTCTGTTGACGGAGCAGCGCTTTCAGCCTTTGCTTTCTGAATGTTGAATTGCTAATGAATTCACTCATTGTTTTATGCGTTTAAGTGAGTATAAATTTACTGTTTTTTCAGTTTACGGTGCTTTTTGTATTTCCTTCGCCACAGCAGATAGCCGCTGACGACCACCATGACTGCTGTCAAACCGGTCAGGGGAACAATGAAGATATAGAATCCTCCTGTCATGAATTCAAAGATACGCCCGGTGTGGATTTCCAGGGCAAGGTTCCAAAGCGACATTCCGGCGTCATCCCTGATAATTCCCGGCATTTCAGGGAAGGAGCGGGAGTGCCCGGCAGAAATTGCACCCTCTCCATAATCGAAGACATACAGGTTGCCGGCAGGATCTGAGATATGCCCTGTTACTTTCAGGTCACCGACCGGTCTCCCTGCCGGATTGTCCTGGTAAATCTCTCCTGTCAGGTAGTTATAGATCGTGGGGAGGAAGGGATGCCACAGGAATAATCCGCTGAAAGATCCGATCAGGAAAGTGCCACTTCCGGCAGGTTCAAAGGTGTTAATCCCCATTACGCTGACAGGGGGCTGGAAAGGCAGCAATTCGGATTTTAGGTCTCCGGGATTCACCCGGTACATGCCTTCAGAAGTGGAAAGCAGGAAAGTATTGCCCGTTGGGTCCCAAAGAATATCTCTGAGTTTGTCGTTCCAGGGATTGGGCTGATTAAGATGGGAAAATTTCAGCGGGGCTACTTTTGCCTTTGCAATGGGAATCAGCAGTGGCGGACGGAGAAACATCCCGGTGAAATAAAGCACCGTGAGCAGGATAAAAAGCCAGGCTCCAAATTTGTTGTGCCACTTCAGCGACCATTTATTCACGCTGACCACTCTTGAGGTGGATTTTCCTTTTCTCCTGAACGAACTGATGGCCGAAGGGAAGAAGAAGTATAGGATCCCGGTCAGCGACAGAAACAGGGTGACCAATCCCAAAAAATCGACATACAGTTTTCCTGGCAATCCAAAAATCTCGCCGGAATGGATTTGCCAAATGGTTTCAAAAAGGGTGACCTTGTTTTCATATCCTTCCGGTGGCAGAATCGCATTTCGTGTCAACCTGGTGAATGAACCCCTGGCAATTCCTATGTACAGAAAACTGCGGCTCAGCGCATAAAGGGTGTCCCCGGTACTTTCCAGGGCTACAAAACGTTCGATTTTGTTGCTGGTGATCAGCTTTTTCCATGTTTTCACCTGAGAATCCCACCCGTAGAGGCCAAAAAGTGTGGCGGCGTAAAGGGAACCATCTCCCGCCAGGTGTACATCAGCTACTTTCCGGTTATCACTCCCTTTGGGAAAGCCCTGGTTGAAGGAGGTATATTCCGTGTAAGATGAGTCGGTGAGCCAAATACCGATATTCCCGTATACCAGGATGGAATCGCCGGGGAGGTTGAGACTCCCTTTCACTGCAGCATTGTTCCAGTTGGTATAAGCGTAATTAGCGGGAAGCAAGTCACGGTCGATATCTAATCCCGATAAAAGTTCACGGTGATTCATGATAATACCCGTCGTGGCATAATAGAGCAAAATGGACGCGATAATCAGCCCCGGCCAGCGGTGCAGTTTTTTATATATCCCTCCCTTTTTCTTCATTAAGGCTGATCTATTTCAGAAGCTACTTATTCTATATTTAAAGAAAAATCAGTATTTGACGATGAAAAGCTGCAGAACTTCGTTTAAAGGGGGCAAAGCTAATAAAATATCAGATCACATAAAGACCCTTTTGTCCTTATACGGTCTTGTCTCAGTGTAATCTGGCAGATGGTTTAAAAATTCGGATTATTTTTTGGCTAAAAGCTGATTCACTTTCTTTTTTACTATTTTTAACCTATTGATTTTTTACATAATCTAACTATGAAGAAACGGCGGCTTTTCCTGATTGCAATCATTGCGTTTTTTTTGTTTGAAAACGCCTATGCCCTTGATACTTTAACCTGGTCGGATTGCAGTTGCAGTCTTAAAGATGGGGTTTTGATAGTGGAAAATTCAATGATTTCGAGGAGTTATAGTTGGAATGGCGGCAATCTGATTACCCGTTCCCTCATGGATAAAGCTGCAGGAAAAGTTTGGGAAGTACGCAATAAAAAGCCTGATCTTTCATTCCCCGGGGAGACTGAGAAAGGCGTGGATGCGGTTTTTATCCCCAGGGTGGTAGAGGAAAGCACCACAATTCCAGGGCATTTGGAAGCTGAAATCACCTATTCTCTGGGCAACCTGCAAATAAGAAGGGTTTTTAGGATCTATCCTGCATGTCCGGCCATAGCCTGTGATCTCTATTTCAGGGGGAAGTCAGACAATAAATGGATAAATCCGGGGGTCAATCTTGGCGATATGGAGAATATCGAGAAATTGTCTGTAGCCAATGCGGGAACCAAAACCCCGATCACCGAAACGCTGGAATTGGCTGGTCGCCATTGGCAGCTGAATGCGGTGGAGTTTTTCGATATAACCGACCGTTTTAATACGCTGGTTCGCAAAGTCAGAGCATTGACATACCGTTCCAACCTCTACCGGGGGAATTTACTTTTTGCCCTTGACGGGGAGAGTGGCAACGGCATATTCATTTTGAAGGAAGCTCCTACTTCGGGTGTGCAGCTTGCCTATCCGGGGGGTGATTTTATGACAGAATACGGAGTTTTCCAGGTAATTGGTGCGGGGGTCAATCCCGGAGACCTTAAGCCGGATGAATGGACACGCGGCTATGGTTTTGTAACGGGTGTTTTTACCGGTGATGAAAGAAACGGGCAGGTAGCACTTCGCACGTATCAGAAAAATCTGCGGATCCTGAGGCCCGGCAGGGATGAAATGGTACTGATGAACACCTGGGGTGACCGCAGCGAGGATAAAAGGATTAGCGAAATTTTTGCCCTTGCTGAACTTGAGTCAGCAGCTAAACTGGGAATCACCCATTTTCAGCTTGATGACGGATGGCAAACCGGTCATTCGGCAAATCCTGCCCATAAGGGGGGAAAGCTGGATGCGATCTGGGAGAGTCCCCGGTATTGGGAGCCCCACTCTGAAAGATTTCCCAATGGGTTGGGCCCGGTTGTAAAAAGGGGAAAAGAGCTGGGCATCGAGGTATGCCTCTGGTTTAATCCAAGTCACGATAACAGCAATGCCTTATGGGAGAAAGATGCGGATGTCCTTATTGAACTTTACCGAGAGTATGGAACCCGGACCTTTAAAATTGACGGGGTTTCGCTGCCGGATAAAACGGCTGAGGTAAATTTCAGGAAGTTCCTGGATAAGGTTAAACAACACACCCGGAATGAGGCAGTTTTCAACCTTGATGTCACCGCAAGTAGAAGGGGAGGGTACCATTTTTTTAATGAATATGGAAACCTTTTTCTTGAAAACCGATATACCGACTGGACCAATTATTATCCGTACATGACCCTCCGCAATCTCTGGATGTTGTCGGAATATGTACCGGCTGAAAAGCTGCAGATTGAATTTCTGAATAAATGGCGCAATGCCGGCAACTACAAAGATGATCCATTTGCCCCGGCCAGCTACTCCTTTGATTATCTCTTTGCTATTACGATGGCAGCCCAACCGCTCGCCTGGTTCGAAGGAACCGGTTTGCCTGTCGACGCGTTGGGTACGACTGCACCAATGATCAGGAAGTATCTTGATATTCAGCATGATCTGCATGGAGGTATGATCTTTCCGATAGGGAATGAACCATCGGGGCGGAACTGGACCGGCTTTCAGTCGGTAAAAGATGGGAAGGGTTATTTTGTGATCTTCAGAGAAGCCAATCCTACCCCGGAATGCAGGATGAAGACCAGACTGGACCCGGGAACGCGCATCCGGTTCACCTCCCTGCTTGGGGATGGGAAGTCTTTCAAGGCCAAAACAACTTCCGATGGCTCCATAACCTTTCACCTGAAAGACCAAAATTCATTTGCACTTTACCAATATCAAATTTTACCTTAATGACCATGACTAACCGAAGAGACTTCCTCAAACAGGTGGCTGCTGCCGGCGTGGCATGCAGCATGCCGAATCTGGCGGCCCACACTTCCGCAATGCCTTGAAAGGCACCAGGAAGCCATCGTCCAGGTCAAGCGGGCTATCGAGTGGTATTGACCTGTAAGGAGCTGCAGCCTGCAAGCAATTTTATGGACCACAATTCTGAGTATGAGGTTGTTTAATTCCTTTTAAGTGTTAAATTTGCATAAATCGTTAGGACTGGGGTCAGCGTGATGATAAAAAGGTAGTTTTTCTGGTAACAGAAAGATCAGAAAAACGTAAAACAAGAATCTCTGGTTATTCGAATTCCAGAAGATATGAGCCTTTAAACGTGTTTTTGGAAACTTCGTATTGGTGTGAATTTTCCAAAAACACGCTGTTTTTTTTTAAAATTGAGTAAACAAAACAAAAAAGAAATAATATGAGAGCACAATTGCAGATTTCCAATCTTGATTATCAGCGTTTAAGTGGTCTGATACAGAAGATTAAATCCACCATGAAGAATGACCTTCAAAACATTGAAACCCTGGAGACGGAGATTGAAAGGGCTAAGAGGGTTGAGCCGCGGAAAATAAGACCGAATGTGGTCACCATGAATTCTGATATAGAGGTGATTGACACTGATACGGAGCGCATGATGAAATTTAAGCTCGTTTATCCGGAAGAGGCTGACTTTAAAACCGGGAAACTCTCTGTGTTGTCGCCATTGGGCAGTGCATTAATTGGGTACAAGGAAGGTGATGAAGTGGAATTTCTCGTACCTGCCGGAATGAAAACAGTCCGAATTGGAAAAATATTATACCAGCCAGAAGCTGGAGGGGAGTTCAGCCTGTGA
>CAJDVZ010000013.1_pt1 | contig 16001 bp, 17 predicted proteins | sample 7391481 | NCBI WGS metagenome assembly CAJDVZ01 (sample SAMEA7055721, study PRJEB34461) | soil metagenome | biome: terrestrial ecosystem; feature: Peninsula; material: soil | place: Antarctica | collected 2016 | reverse complement strand
CTTACCCAAAGGCTCCAGAGTGTAGTGGAAGAGATCGACGTAAGACTGGCTCAGCTCAATGACGCGAAAATCGATACCGCACTTACCCTTTCTCAGATAAGACAACAGAATAAGGAGCTGGAATTCGACCTGAAATACCGTACGCTCGATTTGGAACAATCCAAATATGAGTCGCCTGCCTATCAGCGAAAAATGCAAACCAATTACAACAGGACACTCCGGCAGATTCAAAGACAGAAAAGGAATTATGAACTTAGAAAGATGGATCTGATTTCGCGTACGCAGCGCACTGAAGAACGGTACAAATACTTTATACGTATAGAAGAGAAATTAAAACTTGCCATTGAGGCAACAATGATCAAAGCGCCTGAGAACGGGATGGTCATTTACGCCCGAAGCAGGAGGGGAGACAGAAAGATCAGGATTGGAGATGATGTTGGCCCCTGGAGCCCCATAATCGCCACCCTGCCTGACCTTTCAATCCTTGTATCGGAGACCTACATTGAAGAGATAAATATAGCCAAAATTAAAACGGGCGACAGCGTGATGGTCACGGTAGATGCACTCCCCGGAGAGCAGTTTCCGGGAATAGTGAGGACTATCGCCAATATAGGACAGGAGTTGCAGGGGATCGATTCCCGTGTTTTTGCTGTAACTGTAGAACTCCTTAAAAGCCATCCAAAGCTTTTACCCGGCATGACCAGTAACAACCGTATCATCCTGGAAAAAAGAGCCAATGAGCTGATTATCCCCCGGAATGCACTTTTTACCGATGAACAAAGCACGTTTGTCTACCTCAAAAAAGAGGGTAAAATCTGGAAGAAAGTCGTGGAAACAGGCTCCGAAAACGATGAGGTGGTCATCATTACCAAAGGATTGGAAGAAAAAGACCGGATCCTGACGCAACCACCGGGAGAAGAAGAAAAAATCCTGACTTACAATTAAAAAAAATCAGTGCTTCATTTCTTCCGGGTCTGAGGGTTTGCGAATCTTAAATGCAGTGAAGTGGGAAGCTGAGGATCAGAACATTAAGCTATAAAGTCTCCCGGTTTCCTCTTTGAACTCATTGAGCCCGAAATTTCTGCTCTTACGGATATACTCCTTCCCGTCAAAAAATACCAGCCATGTAGGTACAGTAAAAACCCGGTACCGTGCAGCAACTTCCGGCAGACTACTGATCTCAATAAAAACTGGTTTGATGAGAGGGAACTCCTCTTTAATTAACTCCAGCACTTTGGGCTTCATTGCCTTGCATACGTTGCATTCCGGGGTGGAGAAACACGCAAGAACGGCTGGATTCTGGCTGATCAGCGACTCAAAATGGTCCAGTGATTCAATATCGGAGTCCATAATCAATATTGATTGGTAGCCAGAAGAACCAGGGTACAGGCTTCTTCAGCTTTTATCCCCTTCCTGACGAGCCTCTCTTCGAAAGCGGGGTTCTCAGTTCCGGGATTAAAAATCACCCTCTTTGGACAGAGATCCAAGATATAAGCGGCATACTGCTGCTGAAGGGGTGCCCCCACATACAGGGTAACGGTATCAAAATCAGTATCACCGGGAGGTTCCAAAGTGATCAACACATCACCGATCGTTCCTTTGCGAACACCCAGTGCTACCACTTCATGCCCATGTGCACGCAAAGCTGTTACAGCCTTAAAGGCATAGCGCTCAGGATTTGGGCTGGCTCCTATTACAAGTGTCTTCTTACGCATTGTCATCTTTTTTTTGAAGCAGAACAACGGCATGTGCCGATATCCCCTCTCCCCTGCCTTCAAAGCCCAGTCTCTCGGTGGTGGTGGCTTTAATGGAGAGCTGTTGCCCCGAAATATCCATCACCCGGGCAAGGGTTGTTTCCATCGCGGCAATATAAGGCCTCAACCTGGGTTGTTGGGCGCATACCGTAGCGTCAATATTCACCACAGAATAGCCCTGTTCACTTATCAGCAGGCAAGTACGGGAAAGCAAAATTTTGGAATCAATATTTTTGAATTCGGCCGATGAATCGGGAAAATTGGAACCAATATCTCCCAGTTTAAGCGCACCGAGTAAAGCATCACAAATGGCATGGATCAGCACATCCCCATCGGAATGAGCTACGGTACCCTTTTCAAAAGGAATCAGAACTCCACCCAGCCACAATGTTTCATCCTCTGCCAGCCGGTGAACATCAAACCCGTAACCGATACGCAATCCCATTACTTGCCCTGCCCGCTGAAAGCATCCACATCGAACGATAAAGTAAACCGAAGGGTATTTTCCAGCGGATGATTTCTGGCTATTGGAAGAAGGTAGGCAAAGTCGAGCCCGAATACATTCAGTTTTAACCCGGCTCCTGCCGTCATGAATTTTCTGTTCCCTTTGTATTCGTGTTCATAGAAATAACCTGCGCGCAAGGCAAATTGCTTGTTATACCAGTACTCCACTCCTACCGACAGGGTAACTTCCTGAAGTTCTTCCCTGAAACCACCGGGTGCGTCGCCGAAAGATGTAAAAACCCCTCCGATTACCGATTTATCGGAGTTGATTCCACCCGGAAAGATGATATCTCCCGTTTCATAGGTAGTTGTATCCTTTGGAGGAGTGGGAACCAGCAATTTATTGATATCGGCAGAAAAGGTAAAGGTATTGTAATCGTCGAGTTCCGTGGTGTAAGCCATCCCCAGTTTCAGATTGGTTGGGATGAAATCTTTGACCTCCCCGTCGGTGTACGAAATCTTTGCCCCAATATTCTGGATATTGATCCCCGCCGCAAAGACATTTTCCTGTCTTCTCATCTGAAACTCATTCCTGTAATAGAAGGCCACGTCAGCGGCATAGCTGTTTCCTGCGTGTGACTCCACACCATTGATGAGCTGTCCACCTGTGAGATCGGAACGGATGTAGCGGATAGCTACAGCTCCTGACCAGAAATCGGAAAGTAAACGGGAATATCCCAGGTCAATTGCAAACTCATTCGGACTTTGCTGCCCCTGGTATTCTGCCAAATCGTTTGTAAATATCACATCGCCAAGCGAAAAATAACGGAGCGATGAACTGATTGTCTGGTAATCGTCCAGCTTTTTATAACCTACAAGGTAAGCAAGGTTGATATCGTTAACCAGGGCACGCAACCATGGAGAATAGGAAAGGGAGATTCCCATGTCGCTTTCCATAAATACATATTTGGCAGGGTTCCAGTGTTGCGAATTGATATCGGGTGAGGTACCCACGCCTGCATCGCCCATACCGGCAGCCCTGGAATCGGGAGCAATTGTCAGGAAAGGAACTCCGGTGGTAATTACATTTGCCCCGGTTAGTGAGGTTGCCTGTGCATTCACGTTTTCAGCGACCATTGCGAAAAAAAGGAGAAATGCCGTCCATCTGAATAATCTGATCATATTAACTGTTTTGTAAGCGTGCAAAGATAAGTCTTTTATCATTTCTTTTTTCAACTGGTTACAGAACGGCAGGGCAATGAAAAAATTATCACCTGCCGTGAAATATTAGTGTAAAATAAGGAATTTACCTGATTTGGAAGCCAACTCCCCTTCCGTAGAACGAATCGTGATCCGGTAGAGATAAAGACCGTTCCGTATACTTTTCCCTCTTTCGCCCAAATCCCACCGGATCGGATTGCTTTGGGTTCCCGTAGAGGATACAGAAGTCTGAAAATGGTCTACACGAGTTCCGGTAATGTCAAAAATCTCCACCAAAGCTTTGAATACGCCATCGGGCTGGTTATGGGTGAAGTAGAATTGGGTATAACCCGATACAGGGTTGGGAACATTGTGCGTTTCACTGATATAGAAATCGCTGGTAACCACAAATTTAACTTCAGCCTGCGTTGAATTGTTGGCAACATCCCACACCTTGAGAAGCAGGGAGTGTTCGCCAACAGGCAGATTCCGAAATGGAAAACGGATAGTGCCTTTTGTATAATCATCCTTTGCAGCCTGATAGTAATCGTTCAACACCAGCACGTTGGTATAATCCCCGTCCAGGATGGCTGTAATGTCATGTCCAACACCCGTCCCCACCGTGTTGATTCCGTTTTCATCCATCACTTCGGCCAAAAGAAGCGGATTACGGCTGGTTTCATCCCCGTCTTTAAAGGAGGTATTATCAAGATAGAGGTTCACCACCGGTGGCTTGTCATCCTTGAGTTGGGCTCCCGCAGACCCCCCGATCAGAAAATTTTCAAAGGCTCCATGTGCATCGTCTTTGCCATCCTGTGCATAAAATAGAATCTTCCCGTTTCCGAGACTGTACGATATATCCTTGGGTATTACAAAGCTAAATGAAAATTCGCCTGATTTTACAGTAGCTTCGCCCTTGTAAACAATGCTATTCTGCGAGGTATAGGGGAAAGGGGTTGCACCAACATTTCCGAGGGTTTTCCGGGTAACCAGCTTGTCGTAGACCATGGCGGTAACCAGACCGTTGAAGCCTGTCAGCTTTTTTCCGAAATGATCGATAATATCCCCCGTAACAGTCACCTTTGCCAGGGCTTTCAGGGTATCGGTAACCGCCTGTGCATCTTTGGCATTGATACTCCTGGTTTCAACACGGTATTTGGGATACGACAAACGCAGGGCCGGATCGGCCAGCAAAGTAAAGCTCCTCTTATTGACCGTATTTACTGTGTTGATCTTGGCCAACCGCATGATATCTCCCATTCTGAAATTTTCACCCTGGGCATCCTTTTCAAAAACATACTGGTAAAAATTGCGGCTCAGTAAATAATTGGAGTAAGCATATACCATCCGGGTTGTAGAAAAGAGACCAATACCACCTCCGTTGGGATTCAAAAGGATGTACTCCCCGGCTGAAGTTTCATCGGCATCAAAGCGGCTGAATTCACAGGTAGCCGTAACAAAAATAGGAAGGTTGTTCCGGTTTGACCAGGAATTGATACCAGACACATCGAGCACCCGCTCGTCGGCCATAAACCGGGTATTGGCATGACCCACATAGTTGAGGATCAGAACTCCGTCTTTCACCTGCTGGTTGATGGCATCCATCACTCCCGGGTAACGCTCCCCTCCCGGCGTGGTAACCTGTGGCCAGGCATCAAGGTAAATTTTCTCGATATTAAAAGCACGGTGAAAGCTATTCACCTGGTTCGTCAGCGATTCAGAATCCGCCATATGCAGATTCCCGTCTTCGTCATCGGCGATAAAACAAAGGTTGGACCGCCATACACCCAGCGATTCGGGAGAATTATAATTCACTATTTTATCTGCGACAACTCCAGCTTCATAGGAAGTGGAAACCGGCAACCTGCCAATCCCCAGATCCATGAATCCGTCGTATACGCTCTCACCCCTGTCAAGGATCACATAATAGTCATCAGAAACAAAAGAAGAGGTGGAAACCAGCGAATTTTCCGACTGAAAAGTAGGGATAAAATTGTGGCTTGCTCCCGATATATTTCTGTTGTCATAACTTCCGTCGCCAAAAAGAAGAACATACTTTATTTTATTACTCCGTTCACGGCACATGCGGATAAAATTCCGGATAGCCGTGGCATCGGGCGTTCCTGATCCAAATTCATGGTATATCTGGTTCACCGTAACCACCTCCACCTCCATTTTATCGGTCGTCCTGTGGTATCCGGCAACCCGTTCTGCAGCCTTCAAAAAGTCGGGATGTACGATTATCAGCAGCTCCGGGACCTGAAGAGCATGGAGGTTCTGGTTGGGAACCTCTCCCACCATTACCGGCTCCGGAAAACTCCCGTTGATCCGGAATGCCACGTATTCCCGCAGGGTGAAAGAAGGACGGGTAAAGGCGACCTGGTTGCCCTGGATAGAAACCGGAACTTCAAACAAAGAAGCAGGTTCCGTGATGTCCCAGACTTTCAGGTCGGCAGAGCCATTCTCCACCATAAACCGTGATACATTCCCTTCACCCAGACTCCGGGTATCCCTGAAAAAAAGTTCGTCACCATTCATTCTCAGCTGACGCCTCCTGTTCACTGTGATAAAGTCAAGCCATGCATCCGACAATGCATTGGTCGCATTGTACAATAAATTGATCTCAGCGGTCGGAGAATTCAGGATGATTGGATAGTTCTGCTGTTTTTCATCTGCATAAAGGGTGAGTTCACTGTCGACATTCACCGCTCTGAAGATGACCGGCAGCTGCTTAACCTGATTGATGGTCACCTCCAGTGAAGATACGGATGATGAACGCCCGGCACTGTTTATTCTGAAATAAGCAGGCTCACCGGCAACCTGGTCCGGACAATTCAGGGTAATCTTCCGGGAGAATGACCGGCCAAATTTTTCTCCAAACCATTGCTGTCCCGATTTAATCAGGTTGTATTGTTCCGTTTCGTATCGCTGGTATTCGTCAAAAGAGGTCACCGTGTGGGTAACTGGCGCTGTGATGGCAGGGACAGTCTCCGCCTGCCACGCTCCTCCCCCTTCCTGGCTTAAAAAGTAAAAGCTGTAATCACTGTATGGATTCACGGCATGCCTGAAAGAAGCTGATTGGGGCTCCCACTTCCAGGAGGTGGCTCCTCCGGCATAAAAGAAAAGCGCATCTTTTCCAGATCCATCTTTCCCCCTCCAGCAACTGTTCTTCAGTAAATCATCATACGGGATTTCATCCAGCGATTCTGTAAGCTTAAATCCACCGTTTCCGTATACATTGACTTGACCGGGATCGGCAAATCCCCAACTTTTGAGCTTGTCGAAGGTGACTTTATAGATCCCTCTTCCTGAGGTCCTGATCTTCACCCATTTCCCTGTGCTCAGAACTGAATTTTGTTTCCACTGGAGTATCGATTCCTTTTCCCCGGCACCCATGACCGTATATCCAGAGACCACCAGAGAAAAAAGTAGGATGAAAAACCTGTACATGTACGTATGCTTAAAATAAAGAAACGGTTTGATCAAGCGATTATTGCCGGAGTAATCCATGTGGCCCTAATGCCCGATTGTCGTCACAAAATTATAAATGAATTGAGACGAAACTGAGGAAATATTCATTTCTCCGTACAATATTGATTGACCGAATTAGTTATATTTGTGTCGTCATAATTGAGTCTACAACAAATTCATTTCAAATATGAAAGTTAAAGTCCTGATTTTATTCATATTGGCTGTCGGATTGATGGGTTGTCCAAAGAAAATCCACAAATCACCGACCACCGGATGGGCCTATAATGATGCTAAGACCGGAAATGTTCCCTATAAGTCGGGGTATGAGCAAAGCGCAGGACCCGGTTTAATCTTCATCGAAGGGGGAACCTTTACGATGGGACGGGTGGAAGAAGATGTGATGTCGAAATGGGACAATACCCCCCGCAGGGTAACTGTCGCCTCCTTTTACATGGATGAGACCGAAGTATCGAACCAGGGATACAGGGAATATGTATATTGGGTTGAAAGGGTTTACCCGGGTGACAGGGCCAAGAAAGAATCCGTTCTGCCCGACACGCTTCAGTGGCGTGAAGAACTGGCTTACAACGAGCCCTATATTCAGAACTACTTCAGGCATCCGGCCTATGCCGAATATCCGGTGGTAGGGGTCTCATGGGTTCAGGCCAATGCCTACAGTCAGTGGCGTACCGACCGGGTCAACGAGCAGATCCTGGTTGAAAAGAAAATTCTACAGCATGATCCCACCCAGACCGGGCAGGATATTTTTTCAACCGATACCTATCTTGCAGGAATGTATCAGGGTTCCGCAGGGAAAAAACCCCAGGAAAATCCTGACGGAACCTCCAGAAGTTTGCGGTGGGAGGATGGCATCCTGCTGCCGACTTATCGTCTCCCCACAGAGGCGGAATGGGAATACGCAGCACTGGGCCTGATCGGAAATGCAGAAGATGAATTGTTGGCCGACAGGAAAATGTTCCCCTGGAATGGCACTTACATGCGTGAAGATTCAAGGAAAAATAAGGGAAGAATGCAGGCGAACTTTACCCGGGGCCGTGGTGACCTGATGGGTATGGCTGGTTCCCTGAACGACAATGCCGACATCGCCTCCACCATTCGTTCCTATAAACCCAACGACTACGGCCTCTACTGTATGGCAGGCAATGTGAACGAATGGGTGTATGACGTGTATCGTCCGCTTTCAAACAGGGACGTTGCGGAATTCCAGCCCTTCCGGGGAAACATCTTTACCGTTCCGGGAAAAGATGCCAATGGAAACCTTGTACGGGATCAATATGGTATAATGAAGCTTGACACCCTTGCCGACTTCAGAAACTTCAAAGATGGTGATCCCAATTCTCAGATCATTGACGGAAACCAATGGACCGAGAAACAAAACAATACCACCAGGGATATGTATATCCAGGACGACCGGCCCGGGTTTTTCTCCTCATTGCTGGGTGATGATGTACGGGTTTACAAGGGAGGTTCCTGGAAAGACAGACCTTACTGGCTTACACCCGGAACCCGCCGATATCTGCAGGAAACCCAGTCCCAGAACGACCTGGGCTTCCGTTGCGCTATGACGCGGGTAGGAAGCCCCGGAGGTTTCTGATGTGTCTGGTTTAGAGACATTATGAATACCTATACGCTTTTACTGCTGATACTCACAGGACTGGTTACAGGTGCCTTTGCTGGTATGATGGGACTGGGGGGAGGACTGGTTCTGATTCCGGCACTTATCTTTATTTTTGGATTCTCCCAGCAACAGGCCAACGGTACCAGTCTGGCAGTCATGCTTCCCCCTATTGGACTATTTGCAGCCTGGAACTATTATAAGGCCGGCTTTGTCAACTTCAAATATGCCATGATTCTGGCCGTAGCGTTTATGATCGGCAGCTATTTCACCTCTGCATGGGCTACAAAAATCCCGGAAGCCGTCCTGCGCAAGATCTTCAGCATATTCCTTTTTCTGGTTGCCATCAGGATGTTCTTCTCAAAATAATCCCGCCTCTGGTTACTATTCCCGGGCCATCGTCCACAAACAACACCATCTTCCTTACCTGGTAATTCCGGTAAAATCCTTTTCCGGATAGTAGTCCGCTTTTTGGCACCCGGTCAGAAGAAGAGTGAAGAAAAGGGAATAAGTGCCGTTTAATTCATCAGGGCAGGGGTATTTCAGGATGCCAGCGGTTGCTTTGGGGTCCGATTTCCTTATAGGGTATGGGATTCAACCCATATTGTTCCAGAATTTCCGGGGTACACCATTCCCTGACGTTTTTCCCTGATGAATTCACTGCCGAATTATGGTTCGTAACATTAACATTCTCTTCGTTCCTCAGGAACTGGTCTTTACAATCCACCATCAGATTGTTTTTCACCGTATTGACATCCGCATATTCCCGGATTGTCTTCAACTCCGGATATCTTTGCAGGTAGAGTGGTGAAGAAATATCCACCTCTTCGTATATTTTCTCCATGATAACCGGGTTATCCAGTTCTTTCAGCCACCGTTCGATGCCCCATCCGCGAAAGGAGACCCCGGCATTGCATTGATAAAACAGGTTATTATCAACGAGGTTATCTTTCCCTCCGTGAATCTGAACCCCGCCAAACGATTCTGATCCACACCTTTCAAAAATGTTTCCATAAATCAGCACCCCCGAAATCATATCGTCGAGCCGGACCCCTGCAGCTCCGGTGTGATTACCTCCGGTGATATCAGACCAATGGTTATACCGAACAACAATTCCCCGGTACGATGGATTATACCACATGTCAAGCCCACCCTGATCGTCCGACTCATTGACCACATGGCTTATTTCATTGTACTCAATGGTGAAATCATTGCCCTCGACGCGCATAGCCGAAGAGGAGGAGAACCTGAACCGGTTATGGGAGACACGCATTCCGCAGCCATCCAGATGAACAGCAGGCTCGTAGGTGCGCTTATGCAGCGAAAAATTCTCAACGATAGTATGTTCGATGAAATGATTGGCAGGTTCCAGGGTTTTTCGGTTTCCGCCCTTCATCGATATTCCACTGTACCCCAGTGTGTGGATTAAGCAGCCTGAAACACCATTTCCTGATCCCCCGTCGATATGAATTCCGTCACGGCCCATTCGCTCAATCCGGCAATCTTTCACCAGGCAATTTTTCCCACCTGAAACCAGGATGGCGCTTCCCCTGCTTTCCGAGAAAGAAAGGCCCTGAAGGGTCACCGAGGAGCAATCATTCAATTCAACCATATAGGGAGCTTTGAAAAGCGACAGCATCACCTGAGATTTCCCCGGGTTTACCCCTGAAGGCGGAACCCAATAGAGTTTACCCTCTTCCCTGTTGAGATACCATTCTCCGGGTTGATCCAACTCACAAAACAGATTGACTCCAAAATAGCGCAAACTGTCTTTATACCCATATCGGTGGTAAGGCTCAGCAAGGTAAAACATCTTCGAGAGCGTATCGATCCGGACCACTTTTTGAAATTCTTCGGCCCAGTCCCAATACCAGTAGCCACCCAGGCAAACCTCATTTTCCAATGCCCACCTGTTTTGTCTGCTGTCAGCGTATTCAAAAACGCCTTCTTTAGTACCCCTGTACTTCCTGTAGGAAGGAGGCGTTTCTGTGTTGCCTTTTGCCAGACCTGCCCTGGTGAATCCTGTGTCAGGCCATCGCGCAAGAGTTTGCAGTTTGCCGTTGCAAAATAATTCCGGCCGGTTACCCGGTTCAAGCGGATCGCCCCAATCAGAAACACCTGCTTTTTTCAGATCAGTGACATACACATTGTGCCTTGCTCCGCGAGGCAACAACTTCAGCCTGGATTTATCCTTCAGAATCTTCCATTTCAACAACCTGGTTCCGCCGGTAAAAACCGGTTTGGCATTGTCGGAAGCCTTAATCATCACTGGGAACTCTGAAGTTCCCAGTTCGTCAGACGAGAAAACGACAGGCTGATCCAAATAATACAACCCGTCGCCCACAAACACTGTGATTTCAGCATCTTTTTGATTATGCCTGGTCACCCCGATAAGTTCCTTTGCCCTACCAAGCGTCTTAACGGGTAAATTTCGGGTACCCGGGTTTGTATCGACTCCTTTTACTGAAACAAAAATATCAACTGGCCTTGAACTGCTCTCCGCTGCAGAAAGGGTGTATACAGCAAAAAACAGCCACATGAAGGTTAGTGTAAAAAATAATTTCATGGTCACCGTCAGATTTCTGAATAAACATCGTTGTGCTTCCATTTCCTATGGAGGGCCGCCGGAAAATTACAACAATTTTGACTTACATAATCAATTTTAAATTGCTCCGAACACCCATCCTGAGATGGTGGCCATCATGATGACCAGGCTGACATAGACCACTGTTTTACGGGTGCCGATGATGCCGCGGATGACCAGCATGTTGGGCAAGGAAAGGGAGGGTCCTGCCAGCAGCAGAGCCAGGGCAGGGCCTTTACCCATGCCCGAAGCCATCAATCCCTGCAGAATGGGGACTTCGGTCAAAGTGGCAAAATACATAAATGCCCCGACAATAGAGGCGAAGAAATTAGAGAATACCGAATTTCCGCCGACCAGTGCCGAGATCCATTCATTGGGAATAACTCCGGCAATGGTGGTACCGTCGTGCGTCGATCCCAGGAGGAACCCTGCCACTACTACCCCGATAGCCAGCAGGGGCATGATCTGTTTGGCAAAATCCCAGGCCGACAGCGTCCACTCCCTGTTTTCCGGTTCATTTTTATCCCTGAGGGTAATGATGCTCAGTGCCGCTATGGAAACCAGCATGGGTACCATGGGGGCAAGCTTTTCATTTCCGATCAGCGAAAAAGCGAAAATTCCGGAAATGGCCGTAGCCAGTACAGCTCCTGCCACCCATTGCCATTTGATTTTGAGGATATAGATCAGTGACCAGGCAAGGATAAGCCCCAAAAAAGCCGTTATGGCCCATTTGTAGTGCCATATGAGATACCATACCCCTGTTGTTTCGCTACCCGACGGTGCACCCCAGTTGGCAAAAACCAGAATCACAACCAGTGTGAAAAAGTGAAGCGAGGTCTGCCACAAAGGCCGCTTCTCAGGGGGCGCTTCAAAACTCATCTGCTCTTCCCTTTTTGCTTTCTCTTCTTTCCGATAGATGATGGACATAATGGACCCAATGACCACAGAAAATATAACCGCCCCGATGGTTCGTGCTACTCCCATTTCAAAACCAAGGATGCGGGCTGTCAGAATGATGGCCAGAATATTGATGGCAGGTCCCGAATAGAGGAAAGCAATGGCAGGTCCCAGTCCGGCACCCCGCTTGTGAATACTCGAAAACAGGGGCAGGATGGTGCAGGAACAAACAGCAAGAATGGTCCCTGACACCGAAGCAACTGTATAGGCCAGCCATTTTTTGGCATTGGCGCCAAAGTATTTCAGGACTGATCCCTGACTTACAAATACCGAGATCACCCCGGCGATGAAAAAAGCAGGCAACAAGCAAAGCACCACATGTTCCCGTGCATACCATTTTACCAGGTCAAAGGTGGCATCTATGGCAGTATTGAAGCGGGTACTTTCGATGGGCAGAAAAAATGCAACCCCGAACACCACTAAAATCCAAATCAGAATTTTATACTCTTTTTTATACTCCATGGTAAAGTTTTTTTACCCCTTTATTTATGAAAAGCCGGGAGTCCTCCCCAGCAGTTAAACAGCATAAAATACCGGCTCCGGTGATAAAACCTAAAAATACCGGCAACTCACAGGATATGAACCCTGATGATATAGTATATTCCAACAGTGATGAAGAGGACAGCCACCACCCTGCGGAACCAGACTTCAAAGGTCTTTACCTTGTTGTAGACATTTCCGATTCCGGAAACGGTGTAGGCGAGAATCCAGGCAAAAATGATCACCGGGATTCCGGTTGCGATAGCAAAGATGATTGGAAGGTAGAGTCCTGAGGCACTGGTGACGGTCATGGGTATGAGCATTCCGAAATAAAGAACCCCGCTATATGGACAAAAAGCCAACGCAAAAATGATCCCCAGCAAAAGGGCATCCCACAAACCCCACACTTTTTTCTTCTCCATCCTTGAGGAGAGTCCCGAGAGACCGGGAAAATCCATTTTGATCAAACCGAGCATGAACAATCCGATGACCAGCATCAGGGGACCGATGACCATCTCCCCATATTTTTGGAAGATACCCGAAAACTTAAACTGGTCCACCCCCAAAAAGATGACCAATGCAATCGCTGTATAACTAATGGCCCGTCCGAGGGTGTACACAACGCCATTAAGGAAAACCCGGTTGCGGTTATCGATATCCTTGCTGATAAAACCTACTGCCGTAATGTTGGTGGCCAGCGGACATGGGCTGATGGCCGTCATTAACCCCAGCACCAGTGCAGTTACCCAGGGAAGGGTACTGTTTTCGAGTAATCCGGTCAGAAAATCCACCCATTACTGTTTTAAAAGTTCATCCACCTTTTCCCTGATCACTTTGGTGTATTTCTCCGGGTTGGTCACTGCATAGAGGAAGGCTTCGTTGGTGATGTTAATCTTTTGGGACCCTTTCTTTAAAAGCAGTGTTTGTCCGGATACCCCCAGTTTTTCAGCCAGGGCTTTACCCTCCTTTTCATTTAAATTAGCGGTCTGAAAGGTCAGTTTTCCGCTTTTCCATAGTTTCGGGTAGAGGCTCTGAAGGTTTTCCTTCGCCCGTTCTTCCACCGTTCGGCAAGTCATGCAGCGAGAGGTGAAATGGAAATAATAAGCCTCCACTTTTGTTTCTGAGCCTGATTCCTTGGTAACAGGGGCGGTGTTCCCTTTGGTGCCTGTTTGTGCCTGGCCGCTCCAGAAACAGAGCACCAGGGTTGCCAATAAGAATAACCTAATCGTCTTCATAACAGTATCAATTTGTTTGCTTTAATGAACTTCTTCTGCATCTGGCAGGACCGCTTGTACCCTATATTGGGGCAGGAAAAAACCCTGCCAAAGTAGCCGGCACAAAATGACCTGTTCCCCAATTGTTCAGACCTGCTGGTTTTTCGCAATCAGCTCTTTCACTTCGGCCTGCGAGGGCAGCCGTCCGCTCAGCACTACCTTACCATCGATGACCAACCCCGGTGTACGGAGAATTCCGTAGGTCATAATTTTAACAATGTCTTCAACCTTGGTGATATCAGCCTCCAAGCCCAGCTCGGCCACGGCATCGCGTGTAATTTTCTCCAGCACTTTGCATTTGGGACAACCTGTCCCGAGAATTGTAATTTCCATCATTATTTACTGTTGTTTCATTTCGTATATATCCGAAATAAATGGTTAAAAAAATTTTATCGCTTAAAAAAGAGTTCAAATGAACGTTTTGCTTCCTCCCAGTGTTCCCGGTTGATGCAATATTTTATGAAGGGTGGATTGATTTCTCCCTGGATCAATTCTGCTTCTTTCAATACTTTCAGATGTTCTGACAATGTGGAACGGGCGATGGGGACATCATCGGCCATGTCGCCACTGTAACAACATTTATCCAGGTTGTTGGCCAGAAAATCCATCACAAAAACACGCGCAGGGTTGGATAAAGCCCTGGCATATTTTGCCAGTTTCTCCTGCTCACTGGTATAATATCTCTTTTTAGGAGGCATAGTCCTTCATTTCGTATTTTTACGAAACAAATATAAATGTTTTTTTATTATCAAAAACAAATCCGAATATTTTTTTCGTGTTTGGAAATTACTTTCCATAACTTTGGTTAGTTTTTATCATAATTTTTTTCTTTGCAAACAGACAGGCAGATTAACGAACGAGATGTGTGGCAATATTAAAAAGACAACGACATGAATTACGACAAAAAAAGGTACAAAATCTGGAATTGGAAAAGCCCGGTGATTTTACATTGGATTATAAATCCCGGATTGGTTATCAATGAGTTAATTTTAGGACAAACAATCCCTAAAGTAATGTTGATTGAAAGAGAAGGAAATAAACCTTTTTATCAACGTTCTTTAATTCCATGCCCTCATTGTGGAACATTGATTTTTAAGTTGTTACCAAGACCAGTAACACACTGACTCCGGTTAACATCGGATTATCAAAAGGTATTTTTGAATGGAGGAGAAATTTCATAATAAATACCGCATACCTTCTGCACGATTGCAACATTGGGATTACCGATGGGCCGGTGCCTATTATATAACCATTTGTACGCACAATAGAGAACATTATTTTGGAAAAATAATAGATAGGAAAATGATTTTGTCGAATGTAGGCGTTTTGGCAGATGTATTTTGGTACGAAATAAAAAATCATGCAAAAAACGTGGAATTAGGCGAATTTGTGGTTATGCCCAATCATATTCATGGTATTTTAATTTTAAACCCCAATGACGTAGAGACGTTGCATGCAACGTCTCTACGTCAAAATGCAACGTCTCTACGTCAACCATCGAACAACGAATTAATGGGTGCCATTTCGCCCAAATCGAATTCCGTTTCTACAATTATTCGGTCGTACAAATCGGCCGTAACCAAACACGCCAACCGATTGGGATTTGATTTTGCATGGCAATCCCGATTCTATGACCGTATCATTCGTGATCAAGAAGCATTTGATACAATTGCCAATTATATCCTAAACAACCCTGCCAAATGGACGGAGGACAGATTTTATAAAAATGAATAATGGTAACCCTTATAAATAATACAAACCTTCAGGAAGGATCGTATTTCCCATGGAACAAAACGGTATTCAGCGTATGCTTATATTTTAAAGGAATTGAAAAAGTCGAATAAAAGATTGTATCTTTTCAGAGTGAATATTCACATACTCTAAAGAATACAAAATATGAAAATTACTAAATTTAAGGATCAACCCATAAAAGATACACCTCACAAGATAGATGTAAGAGAGATGTACAATAAAGAAACGGCACAGGCAATGCTCATGACTTTAAAGCCCGGAGAAAGCTTAAAACCACACAAAACCCCGGTCGATGTTTTCTTCTTTATAGTTGAAGGAGTTCCAACAATTCATATTGGTAATGAAAGTATTGAGTGTGAAGCGAAATCATTGGTGGAAAGCCCGGCTGGTATTGTACATTACATCAGCAATGAAACTGATAAAGTAGCCGGAATTCTTGTCGTAAAAGC